>Ga0315282_10005054_pt1 | contig 22626 bp, 6 predicted proteins | sample YL17G07_20_MG_FD_203693 | JGI IMG/M metagenome (GOLD analysis project Ga0315282, IMG submission 203693) | Sediment microbial communities from Yellowstone Lake, YNP, Wyoming, USA - YL17G07_20 | ecosystem: Environmental > Aquatic > Freshwater > Lake > Sediment | place: USA: Wyoming | collected... | reverse complement strand
CCGGGGCGGGGCTGGCCGGGGAGGATGTGATGGCCATGCTGGACGACCCGCCGGTGCTCACACTCACGTTCCCCCCGGACCACTACGCCGTGGGATACAACAGCGACCACGCGATGGTGCATGTCGAAGGGCATGTATCGGACTACCTCCCGCAGTTCGTCAAGATAGTCGCGCAGGCCGATTCCGGCCCTGCCGTGGAAACCGTGCTGGACATGGCAACGCTTACAACCGACCCCGATGGGTCCACGGGAAACGCCAGGTTCAAGATAGACGTGCCGATGACCCATGGAGGGGCGCATCGGATAACTGTTAGGGCATACAACGCCGCCAATTTATCGGATGAGAAATCCTTTACTTGCTATGTGAATGGGACGCAATTCCCGCAGGATGGGAGCGTAGCGCGGGCCGTCACCTCGTATCGCTGGCAGGCGTGGGACATGCCCTTTTCCTTGCCCCTAATTGGTGATATCGGTTCGGCCACATTGGTTGCAGAAGGTGTGGGTAGGCTCACATTCCTCAAAGCAGAGCCGGGGGAGATGCCGGTGGAAGACTTCGAGGCAATGAGCGCCAAGGGCATGCAACTCCGCGCCCTTTACCCCGACGGCTCCCCCAATCCTGACATCGTATTCGTGGACAAGGACGGAAAGGAGACAGACAAGGTTCCCGGCGACGGCATATTCACCGCCACCCTGCGCTCCTTCTATGAAGGCCGTTCCTTCGTTAACGTGGTAGGGAACGCGGAGGCGAAGGGATTCAAGGAATATTTGCTGGAGTTCCAAGGCAAAGCCGGAGTTCCGGCCGAGGGAGAATATTCCGCCGGGGGGCACAAGATAATCCAGACCGGCGAGATGGTGGGCGGGCCGATATTCAGGAAGATGTGCTCGTGGGACACTTCCACGCAGAGACTCACGGGAGAATATTCCATCAGGACGAGGCTCTCGGATGGTTACCTTCCTACCCAAGCTTCACTGGTAACGGCAAAATATACCCAGGGGACATTCCCCACGGAAGACGCCCTAACCGCCACACTTACCGGATTTGGGAGCCTGAATATCGTTGATGAGGCAACCTTCACGCTGGGGACACCGATAGACCATGGCCTGACCGTGCCGACCATCGTGATAGACCCTTACGCGAAAGCGGAACTCAGGTTTGAAGGGGGAGCGATTAAATACAACACCGTTTACGTGAACTTGTTCCCCCTGCGAGCTCCGCCTAGTCAGCCGTTGCTCGACGAGAACTTGCACCAGATGGGGCCCAAGTATGAGGTCTATGCCTCCCCCCTCACCCTCCCCTCTCCCCCCGGTGCGGGGGGCGAGGGTGGGGGAAGGGTGAGGCTTGCGCCCCAGGACTTTAACTCCATTGAAGGCGCCCGCCTAACGATTCACTACACGAATACGGAAATGGGCTTATATAACCTGCCATCAAATATGATTGAGGAGAATCTCGGGATTTATCGGGAAAATGCGGACGGGAGCAGGGTTCTGCTGGAAACCCAGCAACCATTGGGGACCTATACGGCATTCACCACTACGGGATGCCTGGACGGTTCATTCGTGGTCCTTCCCTCAAATTCGGCGCCTCGTATCAAGGCCGTTGCGGCCAGCCCGCTGGTGTTCAGCCCGGAGAAACCGGAGTTGGACAGGCCGAAGACGGAGGTGTTTGTTGGGATAGCAACTGCCTTGAGTCCAAAGGTCTTCGTCACGGTTGACGTATACACCGACCAGGGCGTATTTGTGCGCCGCGTTGCCGAGGACATTCCCCTCAATCTGACATTCGACCAGGTTGGAGAGGAGGCGGCGCTGATTGCACCGGAGGGTTGCGACCAGCGAATCAGGGACGCAGCGGAAACGGGCGGCGCACAGAAGCAGTACCATTACTTCACCTCCGGAGCCCCCAAGGTGGCGGAGTGGGACGGCCGTGATGCCAACCAGAACATCGTGTCCTCGGGCGTTTACAAGCTTAGAGTCAGGGTCAAGGACGGCGTCGGGAACGCCTCTTCCAAGGACGCGGTGGCGGTCAAGGACCGGCTGTTGCCGGTGATAGCCCAGATAGGGCCATACGCAGCCGGGGGCCAGCCGATCAGCCTGAATGCACGGACAGACGGTTCCACAATCACCATCAAGGGGACCGCCCGGAACATCATGTCTTTCCTGGGCTATCGGGTGGCGGTGAGAAAACAGGGGGAGACCGTCGAAAGCGCTACCCCGTGGGTGGGGATGACCGCCGACGATGTGGTGGCATCGGGCTGGACCTACCTGCGGATGCCGGACGCCAACTACCTTTCCCCCGGGACGGCTCCCGATCCGACCCTGTCGGCCATCGGGATAACCGACGGCAATCTGGCGCGCTGGCCCATCGGAGGCGCATCCAACACTTCATACGAGGTGGGCCTGTTCATCCTGGGACTTGCGGATGGGACGGCATCGGCCACAACGATAGTTGACGCGGCGGTCGTGGGCAATGTAACGGTGGCCAATCCGCCGGGCCTTTTCAACCTGTATGCCTCGCCGAACCCGTTCAAGGACGGGACGACACTTTACGTCTCCGCCTACGGGGACAATCCGCAGGTGAACTTCGGTGCGGCCGACATCGGAGGCAATCCCGTCTGGTCGCAAGCGGGGGGCCGCCAAGGGGATAATCCAGTCTACTCGGCATACTTCACCCCTCCGGCTGGGATGACTCCTCCCTCAGCCTGTGGCGGGTCCAATTTCACCGCTACGGCCTACCTCGCCGGACCAAGCCAGCCTGAATCGCTCCGGGCTGCGCTGATTTGGGTGCCAAATGCGAGCTGTCTGACGGCCGATTTCACCGCAACCGTGACAGTGGCCGGATTGATGGAGATACGGGGGACGGTCAAGGCGCAATCCCCCGATGTTCTGGGAGGGTGGCGGCTCACGGCCAGCACGGACGGCCAGTCGGTGGTAGTGGGAGCGGCGGCCATCGAGGCGAACAACGACCTGATCGGCAATCTTGACACGGCGACGTTCGGGACCGGGTCGATAACGGTGGAACTTGACGCATGGGACACAGCCGGAAACACGAAGGTCAACTCAAAACCCGTGCCGATTACGTTCATGCCGGTCCTCGAAGTAAAACCATCGGTGGTGACGCCGAACAGCAAGGCTGGTCTGAACACCGAGGCCGAGATAAACGTGAAGTTTAACAGGCCGGCGGGAAGCGCGGAACTGGGGATTTATCCCGAAGGCGGCGCCCAGCCCATCGTGACATTCGACGATGTTCCTACGACGGGCTCTGCGTCTTTCACCTGGGCCGGCGAGAACGGCGCAGGGACCGGCGACTACACCGTCCGCCTGGCCGCCAGCCCGCCCGGCGGCGAAGCCGTAACGCGGGAGGCGCAGGTTTCACTGGTCGCGGGAAGCGTGGGGTCGGCAACCTGGCTGATATCCACATCCGCCTTTTCTCCGGTTCCCCGGGCTTATTTCGACGTGCCGGTCAAGGGGGAGGGGAGGTATGACATACCGTTCAGTTGCAGATGGCGCATGAACAAAACCGGCACGGAAGCATACATCATCTACGGCGAAAAGAAGGTCCATGAATTGATGTCAACCGACGGCTCCAATGTAAAGACCTATGACATCAGCGTACCGTTCCTGACCGGCCTCAACGGTGAACCGCAATATACACTTACCCGGTCGATAGACATCGCCTGGGCCGGCGGCAAGGGGTGGTTTCACACTTGGTCCGAGATGATTGGCGTAAATACCGAGGATCCTTTTTATGATAATTGCGACAACGGAAACACGCCCGATGGCGCGGTGGGATGCAGCCGGCAATATGAACAGGGTGAACTGCCGCTCGGCGATTACCATATCAGGACAACCATCAATATTTCATGTGTGGATTCGTGCGGAGAAGGCGTGTATACTTCGGTGAATTCCATAGACCCTTCTTCGGCCGCAACCGTTTCCGCGCCGTTGTCGGGACAGATGAACGACGTGTCTTCCACCGTATACGGCCATCGCCCCCTGTCCAGGGCATTTGAGCTTGCCTATAAGCCTTCACAGACCGCGTATTTCAGCGCAATTGGCCATGGAACCCACCGTGAACGACCGCAGGAGGGGACGGTGACCGATGTTTCAAGGGGCGAATCCATCGATGTGGCCCATTTCTACGCGTCCAACAGCGCGATAGGCCTTTTAGGACTCGCGAAGGGAACCCAGGGCACGATGGACAACGACTTTACCGACAGGGTGGTTCAAAACGGCTACCTGGGATGGGGATACGGTCCCAATTCGGACAGCGGCAAGGCGCACAAGTGGGGCAGTCAAAGCCGGATTTACAACAACACGGCTACATTCGGGCTTCGCCCGGAGGCAAACTGGAAGGTGAGCCTCAGCGCGATTGAATCGGTCTTTTTCCCGCCGGATGGAGCCACCGTCGCGTCGGCGGAGGCCGACGATGCCAACCATGGAAGGGATTACTTTGACGTCACCGTTCCCCAGCGGGTGACCCTAACGGTGGACGTGACGGGATTTGAGCGGGGGGAAGCCTCCATCATCCTGTCGGACGGGACCGTGGCAGGCAGTGTGGACGTTGGAATGGGGTCCAAATCAAAGGAAATCTGGTTGAATGTCGGGAGTTGCACGCTTTGGGTGTCCGGCGGGAACAGCGCAATGGGGAGCGTGCAAATGAAGGAATTCAGGCGAACGGATGATGCGTCCGGAGTCTATCGGTACTCAGACGGGAAGAACGTTGAAGTTCCCTTGTCCCTTGGCATTACCCCCGTCTATCCGTTCAGCCACATCAATGATGCCGCAATCTACGGAATCGGAGGCGATTATGACGACAACAATAACGTAAAGACGGCGCTTGTTCCGGCGTATGCCGCGGGATCCGCCTCCTATTCCGGAAAGCTGAGAATCACGGGCGGGGACATTGACAAGCCGTGGAATCTCGGCATGGACGCTCAAGCGAGGATTCGGGAGGGGCAGGTGCGGTTTGAGGGGGAATTAAGCGGGACGGGCTGGATGGATTTGCGGCCGACCCGGTACAACATTTTCCAGCGGCTGGCGCTTTCCGGCGACCCCTCGGCGACGGCAGTTCCGATACCGGACCAGACCCCGCATACGTCCACCTGGTATGTAAGCACCGTGGCCTACTACCCTGATTCCGGCGAGCCTGACCCGGACGTTGAGGTGGTGAAGGACGAACTGTCAAGCCATGCGCTAGTGGGAGTGGAAGGGTACGGTGGGCTTGTTGCCGAGGACGGGTTCATGCTGGGTGAGACATACGACAAAATGGCGGCTGACCTCATGCAAGTCAGGCTCAAGGACCCGACGCCGGAACCATACGTTGCGAGGACGTTCATCAAGGTGCCGGGAACCGTCGGCCCGGAGGTTCGCTACATTGTGGACGTTGACTATCCGGACGGCACCCATGCTTCGTTTGACAAGCAGAGCCAGCCCGCAAAAGGGGTTCTCGCATACGTGGATGTGACCGGGAAAGTCGGGAAGCACCGGATAACCGTAACCCAGTTGGGGAACGATCCCAGACAGAAGGAATACACCCTGAATGTAGGGCATCCGATCGGAAGCACCGTCGTGGAAATCGAGAATCCCGGCGGGGTGGCATATGACGCGTACGAGGCGGCCAACCTGATCGTTCCGGCGGGAGGCCTAAAACCCGGCATCAGCAAAACCATGTTTCTGCGACATGTGAAACCATCGGAAGTGCCGCTGTTCGCGCGCACGGGGATTGTGCCGGGACTCATATATGCCCTCATCGTGGCAACGGACGGGGTGCCGGACCGGCTTATGGCGGAGGACTTCATCCGGAACGACGCCGGGGGGGTAAAAAAGCCGGCCATTCTCACCATCCACTACGACGACCGGCAATTGCCGCCGGAGGTGCCGGAGGCGGCCATGAATCTGTTCCGGCTTTCGGCGGACGGTAATTCGCTGGAGGCTCAGGGGGCGTACGTCGACACCAAGACCAACCTCATTATTTCCGAAGTTACAAAGTCCTCGACCTTCGAAATGATGCCCGATTTGGGACCGCCCACCTTCAAAGTTGACGCGGCACCCAATCCGGCTGGGCCGGGGGAGGTCACGATCGTCGTGACATCCTCCAAGATGCTTTCAGCTACGCCGGTTGTCGAAGTAACTGCTCCGGACGGAACAGTTGTTCCGGTCACGGGGCTTGTACAGGATGACCGGATGGCGGCGAGCGGGGAGGTGGCTGGGACCTTCGCGTGGTTCACCCTGACTTCGACGGGCCTTCAGCCGGTCAGGAGGGACTACGCGATAATTCTGAGCCTCACTTGGACGGGGATTCCGGCGGGATACGAGCCGGTCATCAAGGTGGGAGCCTCAGGCGGCATCGGCGGGCAGGCCTACGTCTGGAGCGGCTCTACCATCACAATTGACGGCACGCCCTTCCGCATCGCGGCGTATGAGATCTTCAACGACCCCTCCGGGACGAGCATAGGAGTCAGGCTGGCGAAGATGGGGACGACCTGGATAACGGAATCGGATGTGACGGCACTTGCACCGGTCCAGGCGGATTGGAGCGTGGTTCTGGATTGTGGCGTTTCTGGCAATCCCAGCAAGTATAAAAGCGGAAAAATACAATACGTAGGCGGGTCCGAGGCTCCGCAGGACGCTGTCGTGCTCAAGGCCTTCGGCGCTGGCGAACCGGTCAGTCTGCCGCCGGCGGATTTCTGGAAAGGAAGGAAACTTCGGATAGGGGGGACAGAATACACGGTTTCCACGATGACACTGGAGGGAAGTCCAGCCGTCGGGGGGAGGGTCATCGTGACGCTTTCCGGGGTTCCCGATGCGGTGGTCGTGGGTATTGTGGCGGGAGAGTCCTGGACCCTCCTGGCCCCGGCCAACCGTTGGATTGGGACATTCACGGTACTTGACAGCTACGGTGACGGCACGGCTACGGCATTCGCCAGCGGAGCGGATTACCTGAGCCAAACTGCCACCGGGCTGGGGACGTTTGAAATAATCCAGTCGCTCCCCGTCATAACCGTGACTGCCACGCCCGCCATCGCAAAGGCAGGTGTGGAGGAGGTAATCCGGGTCCGGGTGGGCAGGAAGGTCGCCAGCATTGAGCTGGAGGCTGTTTTCGGTGTAAATAAGCCCGAAACCTTGGCAGTGGAGGCCACGCCAGTGGAGGATACCGACATCCCTGGCGGTCTCTGGACGGCCAGAAGAATGACCAGCTACGGCGACCCGGACGGCGACGTCCTGCTCAGGGCGACCGCGACCTTGTTCAGCGGCGGGCAAGCCACGGGGACGGGAAGCTACCGCATAGACACGACGCCACCATCCGTGGCGGTCACTGTTATGCCGGCGAGAACCGGACGGGGGAAGGTATCGATTCAGGCCCTTATTGGCGAGGATGTGTCACGAGTTCCTTCTGTCACGGTTTTCGAGAATGACGGAAAGGCCTATGCGCTGGCGGTCAGCTCAATCAGTGCATCGCTATTTACCGCGTATTTTGACGTTCTGACGGGTGGAACGGCCGAGGGGACGGCTGGTGTGGTCGTCACCGCAGTGGATGATGGGGGGAACTACGGATTCGGTTCGGCTACCTTCTTTGTCGACCTGACGCCGTCAGCGGCCCCGGCGAACCTGTCCGGATTCGCCGGTATGGCGGGGACGGCGCACCTTGTCTGGGCAAAAAACATCGAAGGAGACTTGGCAGGTTACCGCGTGGAGCGCGATGGAATACGGCTTGGCGTGGGGCTGACGAATCAACCTGACCTGTCACCCGTGATGTTTACCGATACCACGGCAGGGGATGTTTCCGAGGCGTTCTATTCCGTATATGCCGTCGATTTGGCCGGTAATGAGAGCGTACCCGCTCAAGTGCGGGTGTTCTTCGACGCCGTGCCGCCGGTAACCACTTTGCTGATTGAAGGAAAGAAGTATGCGCTGTCCCCACCCGCCAGCGGCGCAGGAATGAACGAATATCTGGGCCAGCAACCCATGTACCTTTCAGTTTCTTCCACCTTGTGGCTCAGTGCCACGGATTCGGGGTCAGGCATCCTAAAGACCGAATATGCCCTGCCATCCATGCCGGTTTTCCTGCCGTATGCAGGCGCGATTGCGGCGGCCGTATTGCCGTCCAACACTCCGACCGGGGTGGACTACAGGAGCACGGACCGGGCGGGGAACGAGGAGAAGGTAATGACGGCTACCCTGTACGTGGATACCGTCGCGCCTGCTACGTTCTTGTCACTGGAGGGGCCATTCTTTAGCGCGACCTGGTCCGGCGGGCAGGGGGTCGGAATGGCCCTGCCGGCCGTTCCGCTGACTGAGGAGGAAGTCAGGGTCATGCTGGCGCAAATGGGTATCGAATGGCCGGAGGGAGTTCCGCTCCCGCACGGCGACGCCCTTTCCGCCACCCTGGCCATGACCGCGTCCAATACAACGGTAGGAGGGGCCGCATATATTGGGCCGGGGACGTTAGTCGTCCTGGATGCCGCCGACGCGGGAAGCGGCTTCGTTCCGGAAACAATCGAGTATCACCTATACGGTGGTGGGAACCCGATAGTCGACTCCTATTCATCATATGGCGGGCCATTTGCATTAGCGGGCAAGCCGGAAGGACTTTATCTGGTGGAGCACCGGGCGACTGACAACATCGGGAACCGGAGGGAGTTCTCGCCGGCCGGACAGTTCGTCAGTTACCTCATATTGGACACCACGCCCCCCGTTACGAACGTTTCCATCGGCCAGCCGAGCAATGGGACCAGGTATCCCGGCGAGAAGGTCGTCGTCACGTCGCATACCCCGTTTACCTTCACCAGCAACGACGGCGGAGTGATGCCCTCCGGCGTCGACTGCGTGAGCGTCTTCGTGGACGGTCTGTTCACGGCGTTGCTGGCGGAGACTTCGGCCAGCCTATGGTTCGAGGCGACCTGGGCCATCCCCGACGACATACCCGACGGCGAGAGGACGATTAAATGGCAGGCCATGGACCGGGTGGCGAACATTGAGGTCAGGAAGAGCATGCAGGTCACGCTTGACAACACGCCGCCCGTTGCGTCGGTGACCGAGCCGTTACCGGGGGACCGGCTGAAGGGCAACCAGAATGTGGAGGGGACGGCGACCGACGCCCACTTCAACTCGTACCGGCTGGACGTGGCGGTCCGGGGGACGACCACATTCATCGCTATCGAGCCGTCCGCTGAGTTCACTTCGGCCGTATCCTCGGGACTATTGGCGCGCTGGGCCACCCACGTCCTGCCGAGGGGCGAATATACCTTGCGCCTCCTCGCCTCTGACGTGGCGGCGAACACGACCAGCGTGTTCGTGGATATCATCAAGGGAGGCAAGCCCGGCACCATCGTGGTGCCGCCCTCGCCCATCCCCGTTCCCGTATTCGTGAGGTCCATCGGGACGAAGGGGCAGGGGACGGGCGAGATGCGCCTGCCCATCGGGGTGGCCGTGGATCTTGCCGGCCGGCTTTACGTCACCGACACCCAGAACCACCGCGTCGAAGTGTTCAACTCCATGGCGGAGTTCGACTTCGAGTTCGGCAGGCACGGGTCCGCGGAGGGCAACTTCAGCCAGCCCGAGGGGGTGGCGGCGTTCGCTCCGGGCGATGAAACTCATCCCTCACCCTACCCTCTCCCGGGGAACGGGAGAGGGTTAGAGCGGCTCTACGTGGCCGACCGGATGAACAACCGGATCCAGGCATTTGACCGGCAGGGCTCGTGCATCCTCGCCTTTGGCGGCGGGGGGGCGGGACCGGGTCAACTAAAACAGCCCTCTGGCCTGGCGGTTGACTCCGGCGGCCATGTATTGGTGTCCGACACGATGAACGACCGTGTTCAGGTGTTCGACGAAAACGGGACATTCCTTTTCGCCTTCGGCGGTTCAGGTTCCGGAAACGGGCAATTCCACCAGCCTGCCGGGGTGGCCATTGACGACCAGGGCACCATTTACGTCGCGGACACGATGAATTCGCGCCTCGAAGCCTTTGACGAGGATGGCAAATTCGTTCGCGTCCTGGACGAGGGCGGAAAATTGAAGCATCCATGGGGAGTGGCACTGTCGCCGGATGGGACGCACCTTTATGTCACGGACTCGGGCAACCACGAGGTGGTCCTGCTGGGGCTGGACGGGAGCGAACTGGCCCGGTTCGGCGGGTTCGGCTCCGAGGACGGCAAGTTCCACGAGCCCCACGGACTGGCATGGGACTACGAGAACAAGCTGCTCTACGTCGCCGACACCCACAACAACCGGGTGCAGGTGTTCGGGTTCGTCGCCCCAGCGCTGACGGCGGGGAATCATCCCCGGGCCGAGCGGCTTTTCCTGCTTTCCACGCGCCTCACGCCGGCATCATTGGGGGCAACCGCCCTGCCAAGGGGTGGCTTGCCTGGCGGCGCGCCCGTTCCTCCCGGGAGCACCATGGCGCTGGCGCTTTCCGGCCTCCAGCTAGCGCCGTCCCCTTTCAACCCGAAAAACGGGGATACGTTGGACATTTCCTTCTCCCTTGGAAAGGCGGCTAAGGTGACCGTCCTCATATATGACAAGCATCGCCGGACCGTGAGACAGTTCGCGGAAAGGGAATGCGCCGCCGGGACCAATCACGTGTATTGGGACGGGCGGGATGACGGCGGTCGGCTTGTGCAGGGAGGTTCGTATTCTGTAATATCTATCGCCACAGATGGCACCGGAATCGTTTCTCAAACCGCGGAACTGCCGGTCACTAACAAGGGTGGGAATGTGCCGGGCAAGTCGGCGCAAGGGCCGGGCTTGGGAGGCGGCGGACCGCCGCCAAAAAGAAAATCGGCAGGCTCCAACGGGTAACCCGGTTGACTGAAGAACATTACTGGCGGGCAACCGACCGGAAGTGGCAGAAATACTGGCTGGACCACGGGACTTTCCGGGCGGAGGACGGAAGCTCCAAGCCGAAGTCCTACATCCTGAACATGTTTCCCTACCCGTCGGGTTCCACCCTGCACATGGGGCACATCCGGACCTACATCATCGGCGACGTGCTGGCGCGCTCGCGCCGGATGAAGGGGTTCAACGTCATGAACCCGATGGGCTGGGACGCCTTCGGGCTGCCGGCGGAGAACGCGGCCATCAAGGCGGGCCTGCACCCGGCTAAGTCCAACGAAAAAAACATCGCGATAATGAAGGGCCAGATGCGGGACCTGGGCATCTCCTATGACTGGAGCCGCGAGGTCTCCACCGACGACCCGGACTACTACCGCTGGACCCAGTGGATTTTCCTGAAGATGCACGAAAAGGGACTGGCCTTCCGCAAGAAGGGGCTCCAGAACTGGTGCCCCTCATGCCAGACCGTCCTCGCCAACGAGCAGGTAGAAGAGGGCACCTGCTGGCGCTGCCATTCGCCCGTGGAAAAGAAGGAGCTGGAACAGTGGTTCCTGAAGATCACCGCCTACGCCGACCGCCTGCTGAAGGACCTGGAAACGCTGAAGAGGTGGCCGGAGCGCGTAAAGACGATGCAGGCCAACTGGATAGGCCGCTCGGAGGGCGCGCGCGTCATGTTCAAGGAGGAAGAGACCGGCGCCGAGATGCCGGTGTTCACGACCCGGGCCGACACGCTGTTCGGCGTGACCTTCGTCGTAATCGCGCCGGAACACCCGCTCGTGGCGAAGCTCGCGAAGGGGACACCGGGGGAAAAGAGGGTCCTCGAATACGCTGAGAAGGCGAAGAACATCTCGGAGCGGATGCGCACCTCCGCGGAGCGGGAGAAAACCGGCGTCCCGCTTGGCCGCAAGGTCGTGAACCCGGTGAACGGCGAGAAGGTTCCGGTTTTCGTGACCGACTATGTCCTGATGGACTACGGCACGGGAATCGTGATGGGAGTTCCCGCGCACGACCAGCGCGACTTCGAGTTTGCCAGGGAGCACAACCTGCCTATCCGGGTGGTCATCGCGCCGCCGGGGGAGAAGCTGGACGGCGCTACGATGCCGGCCGCCTTCGTGGAGGAAGGGGTGCAGGTGAACTCGGGGAAGTTCGACGGGATGCCGAACACGCAGGGGATGTGGGCCATCGTGGACGACCTCGCGAAGCGCGGGCTGGGCGAGCGGACCGTCACCTACCACCTGCGCGACTGGCTCATCTCCCGGCAGCGCTACTGGGGCGTGCCTATCCCGATGATAAACTGCCCGAAGTGCGGGTTCGTCCCCGTCCCCGAGGGCGACCTGCCGGTTCGCCTGCCCACCAACGTGGATTTTTCACCCGGCGCGCTTTCGCCTCTCCTGCGGGTGAAGGAGTTCCTTGAGGTGAAGTGCCCGAAGTGCGGGGGGGAAGCGAAGCGGGAGACCGACACGATGGACACATTCATGGATTCCTCCTGGTACTTCCTGCGCTACTCGAGCCCGAAATTTGCCGGGGGCCCTTTCGAGCGGAAGGCGGTGGACTACTGGATGCCGGTGGACGAATACGTCGGCGGCATCGAGCACGCCATCCTGCACCTCCTGTATTCGCGTTTCTTCCAGAAGTTCCTTTTCGACCTGGGGACGGTGAAGGACGCGGAGCCTTTTTCCACCCTGTTCGCCCATGGGATGGTGCTCAAGGACGGCGAGGTCATGTCGAAATCGAAGGGGAACACCGTCACCGCGGACGATATCATTGGTCGTTATGGCTGCGATACCGTCCGCACCTATCTCATGTTCGCCGCACCGCCGGAGAAGGACGTGGAGTGGAGCGACACGGGAATTGAAGGCGTTGCGAGGTTTTTACGCCGCGTTGAGAAGATGGTGCAGATTGCGGCACCTTGGGATGATCCTCGAATCCGAGAAGAAAAGGGATATGCATTCCGTTATCCTTATTCGCGGGATACGTATCCAACGCCGTCAGATGAAGATGCAAAGGAAGTTGTCAGAGTGGCACATGAAACTGTGAAGCGGGTAACCAAGGATATGGGAGAGGGATTTCACTTCAATACTGCCATCAGTACATTAATGGAGCTTTCAAATCTACTTTCGGCCTATCAAGAGACAGGTGTGGCAAAGGAATTGCCTCGCAATTATAGGCCGGGAGATGTTTTGTCAAAGCCGGAGATTGATAGAGAGGCATTTACTTTCGCATTGAAGAGGCTTCTCCTTCTCCTCGCTCCTTTTGCACCCCACGTAATCGAGGAATGGTGGGAGAAGGCGGGGGAGAAACCTTCGATTTTCAACGCGCCCTGGCCCTCCTTCAGCGAGGAGGCGGCCCGGACGGACGTGGTCGAGGTGCCGGTGCAGGTGAACGGCAAGCTCCGGGGGCTCATCCGGGTGCCCCGGGGCGCTTCGAAGGAAGAGCTTGAAAAAACGGCCCTTGCCGACGCGAAAGTGCAGGCGTTCCTGGCCGGGAAGGCTCCGCGCCGGTGCGTGGTCGTGCCGGACAAACTGGTAAACTTGGTCTTATGAGGGACAGGGGGACAGCCGCGTTTGCCCTCCGGCTGGCAGGGACGGCAGGTCTTGTTGCGATGCTCTCCGCCTGCGACCAGACGGTCAAGCGGACCCTTCCGGGGAATATCCGTTCCATCGTGGTAAACGAATTCACGAACATGACCGACCAACCGGGCCTGCCCGCCTTCCTTATCGAGGAGCTGCGCAAGGAGTTCCGGCTGGACGGCCGGCTAAGCGTGATGGACACCCCCGCGGGGGCGGATAGCCAGTTGGACGGGACCCTCTCCGAATACACCCGCCAACCCGCCCGCTTCGACGCCAACAATGTCGTCCAGGAATACCGCCTGCGCGTGGTGGTGGACCTCTCGCTCAAGGACCTGGTGAAGGGGACAACCCTGCTTGACGAGAAGGGCCCCAAGTCCACGGCGGCCCGCGGCGGCACCATCCGCAAGCTGGAGCGCTTCACGAACTATATCGTCGTGCCCGCGAGCGGCATTGCCGTCGAGACCGAGGCCGACGCCCAGCGTCGGATGGTCCGCGAGCTGGCGCGCGACATCGTCATCAGGGTCATCGAAGGGTGGTAAGGCGGTAATAAGTTCCCCGCCCCGCTTGCCCAGCGGGGTAAAATAGACCTGCCAAAATGTTCAGATTCCTAAGGTCCCGCGTCGTCCTCCTGGGTGCGGTGGTCGTCATCGGCGGCGGCGCTGCCCTGTGGGCTGTGCGGGGCTGGCTCCTCCACCATGTCCTTCCCGACATCCTTGAGAAACAGCTGACCCAGGCCCTGAACCGGGAAACTTCGTTTGGCGACATCGGGTTGGGATTCATCCCCAACGGATACTTCTGTGTGAAGGACCTTAAGATTGCCAAAGGGAAGTTGCTCAAGGACGGGACCATGGTGGCGGCGAAACAGCTGGTCATCCGCTTCAAGTTCGTCCGCTTCATCTTCCATCCGAAGGATCCCGCCGGGGCGGTCAGGCGCATTGAGCTGGAGGACCCCTATATCAACCTGGACGTGGCGGGGCTCGCCGAAAACGGGGGGGGGAAGAAGCGCAGGAAGAAGGACGAGCAGCCCGCCTTCGCCCCGCCCAAGACCTACCTGAGCCTGCGGGGTGGCACCCTCGTCCTGACCCGCCGCGGACGGGAGTTCATGCAGTTGACCCGCGTAAAGGGCGACCTTGACCTGCGGGAATACCCGCGGGTGGAGGGCAGCCTCAAGTTCGCGGTTCCGCCCGACTCCACCGTGGCCATGAACGGCTACGTCCACTTCGCGCTGAAGAGCTTCGGCTGGGCGCTTTCCATCGATTCCCTCGACCTTTCCAAGATTAGCGACCTCGTCTCGGCCGCCGCTCCCGGCACTCCCGTCAAGGTGGCGGGCAGGCTCACCGCGGAGCTGGACATCCGCGGCGGGTTCATGACGCCGGCCGAAATACTGCGGGAAATGTCGGGTACCGGCTCGCTCAAGCTGGACGACGGGGCCGTTTTCCTCCGCGGTGCGCCGGTGATGACGGAGGCCTTCGTGCGGGGGAACATGGAGGACAGGGCCATTACGCTGGAGAGCCTTTCCGCGCGCATGCTCGACGGCGCGCTGACGGCCAGCGGCCGGCTCAACGACTTCGGCCTGGGCAGCGTGCGCCTCAAGGGCCGGCTCGAAAATGTCCCGCTGGCGTCGCTCCGGGCGCTTTCCCCCCGGTTTCCCGCCAGCGTGGAAGGCGTGACCTCGCTCGAATTCTCGATGACCGGCACGGGCTTCAACCCGGTGGTGACGGCCAAGCTGACCGCGCCGGTGGCGGGCATCGCGGGAATCCGGCTCGAGAATCTCTCCGCGCAGGCCGCCGCGTCGCGTTCGGGCGTAAGGCTGTCGTCGCTCAAGGCGAGGTTCTGGGACGGGACGGTCGAAGGCTCGGCCGAGGCGTGGGGCTGGAACGAGGGGAAGATGGCCCTGAAGGCCGACCTCACCGGCGCCGGACTCAACGTCGCGAAATCGCCGCTGGGCGGCCGTTACGAGGGACAGGGCGCCCTCACCGTGAAGGCGGAGGGGCCGCTGGACCGCCTGCGGGGGGAGGTGAAGCTCAACGTCACGAAATTCAAGGCCCGCGGCATATCCAACAGCGACCTCACCGTGCATGCGGTGATGGACGGAAACAATATCAGGGTCGACGCCGTGAACGCCTCCAAGAGCGCCTCCGTCCGCGGGCTCCTCGTCCTTGGCGGCCCGGCCGGGCCCCGCTGTGAGGGCTGCGAGCTCGACCTGCAGGACCGCCTCACCCAGTTGCTGGCGCTGGGGGGCGTCGAGCCGCCGAAGGGGCTGGCGGGCCGGGGGTCGGCGACCATCCGGGTGGACGGGCCGCTTTCGAAGCCGGTCATCACGGCGGAGGCCTTTGTCTCCGGGCTCAAGCTGGGGAAGATGGCCATCGGCGACCAGGTGCGCCTGCCGAGGCTGGTATTCAAGGATTCCACGCTTTCCATCCCGGCTTCGGCGCCGCTCGAACTTGTGTGGGTTTCCGAGGGAACCCGCGCCCGCGCGTGGGGGAAGGTGCCGGTGGCCACCTTCACCGGCAAGGGTGACCAGAATGTCGCGTTCCATCTGGAATGCCTCAGGGCCGACGCCGCCATCCTGAAGCGCCTGAACCTCCTGAAGCAGGCCAAGGGGGGGTTCGACCTGGCGGCGGACATCGCCGGGACATCCGCCTTCCCGGTTTTCTGGAGCCTGACGCTTGACGGGTCCGGGAAACTGCTTACAACGAATGGGACCGTCTTCGCGAAAGATATAGAGAAATGGCGCATCAAGGCGCGTATTTCTGACGGGGAGGGCGTTTTGGAGGCGGCCGAGTTCCAGGTGGACAAGCAGAAATTCGGGCTCATCCGCGAGGCGAACCGGTCCAACCGGTTCGTCCTGACCGGGCGCTCGCTGTCCGCGCTGGACGTCGGAATTGAGACCGACTGGAAGAAGGGCCTGCCGGTGGTCGTGCCGGACGTCGCCGAGCTGCGGGTCAAGCTCCGGGTGCGCGCAATCAAGGATTCGCAATCCGACGAGCTGTGGATAACGGGTCCGGACCCGTCCAAGGGGGCGGAGATAGAGGTTTCCAACGGTGTGATTATGTACGCGGGCGGCGGCGGGATGAAGGCGAAGAAGCCGAAGAAGGGGGAAGCGGAATCAGCGGAGCCGGAGAAACCCTCGGCATTCTCCGAATGGGCGAAACGCTCATTATGCGTCCTCGGGACGGTGACCTTCGGGAAGAACGTGCGGTACAGGCCGCCATCGCTCGCGGCGAAATTTGCCACGGGGGCGGTTGACGCGGTCACCGGGAATGTTGACGCCCTCAACAAGATGGCGGGCAGCGGGTTGGGCGGCGCGATGCGCAGCACCCTCCTCGATTTCGACGTGGTCATAAAGGACGGCAGCGCAATCAAGGTCAAGAAGGAGCGCGAAACCCGGACGGCGGGCGGAAAGATGGCCCTTGAGCCCGGCGGAAAGCTGATCCTGTGGGCGGGGATAACCACTTATGAGTTCACCCTCGTGAACGACCTGGGAGTGAAGCACGAGGTGGAGTTCCTGCCGGGAGACGAACTGGCGGCCAACGTGTCCGCGACCGGTGAAATAGTCATGAGGAACAAGCCGATAAACACGGGAGAGGGCAACCAGGTGGCGACCGTCGACGAAATCGGAATCCGGATAAACCTGAGGCCGCCGGACGAGGTCCGGGACACCGACGTGAAGAGGGCGCTGGAGGCCAGCCACCAGTTCCTGCGCTACACGATGAACCTGTCGTCAAACCCCGAGGTGGTTTCCGGCGTCGTTACGGTGACGGATGTCCAGGCCGCCCAGGCCGGCCAGCCCGCGAATGTGGTGGCCGCACCGGCGCAGCCCGTGACTTTCCGGCCTGACCAGAAGGCGCTTTTGCTCGCCCTTTCCCCCGACCTGGCGGGGTTTACCAAGCCTGGCGGGGGGAGCCAGATTTTCGGGGATTTCATGAAGACGACCGGTATCTGGGTGATTTTTGACACATTGATAGCCCGCCCCATTAAGGCCATCCTGAACCTTGACGTGCTTAAATTCCAGAAATCGGAGACGATGGCCGCCAGCTCGGCTGCCACCACCGGAGTGGCGGCCTCCGGCGGCGGGTCCGCGGGGACAGCGGGTGGCGGCGGAACGGGAACGGCCTCGGCATCCTCGCCGTCAAGTTCCCAGCAGTTCATGGCCGATGTCCTCAAGAACAGCGAGGTAACCATTGGGAAGAGCCTGCCATGGAACTTCTACACCAACTGGCATGTCATAATGCTGGACACCACGTGGCTGACGGGCGCGCGCAACTCCACCGCTATCGGGGCCGAGGCCCCCTCGAAAACGGGGGTCATCGGTGAACTGGAATACCACACCCTGCAATACAAGGCGACGGGGCGGTGGCGCTTCTTCTCCCTCCCCGACGACCCCTACCTGGACAAGAAATACGAGGGTTATGTGGGGGTGGAGATGAACCAGATGTTCGCGGGGGTTGGCCAGCGGGAGCGTTTCATATGGTAGCCCTTCGACTCGCTTCCCCGATTCAGGCGTTGCCGGGGCATTATTGTTCAACCCTTGGTGACGCTCGCAATGCGCATTCGCGCTGGCCGACAGGAGTCGGCGTGCGTAGCGGTTTGGGATTATCTATTGCGGCTTCGCCGCCAGCGCAAATACGGCCAGGAGGCCGAACAGGGCATGCCCTTCGACTCGCTTTCGCGGCCCTGCTGGCGTCAGCGCTTGCCGGGAGCGCCTCCGGGGTGGAAATCAGGGCTTGCGCGCTGGTGCAGTCACAGGCCGCCCGGTGGAAACCGGTTCCGGCGGGGGCGGTGGTCGATGTCACCGGGCTTTCGTACAAGCGGAAGGTCTACCTGGAGGGGAGGCAGGCCATCCCGGTCCGGGCTCCCGAGGTGCTGGCCGCGCTGAAGGAGGCCACCCGTGGTCTGGATCCGGAGGGGCGGGCCAGCACCGGAAAGCTCCTGGCGGCGCTCGAGGAATGGTCGGCCGGAGCGCTTTCCGAGGAGGCGGGTCCGCTGGCCTGCCCCGCCAGCTGGCGGACCGCGGCGGGAACCTTGAAGGAGAGGAAGGGCAACGGTTTCGAGCTGGTCCGGGCGCTCACGGCCATTCTCCGGGCCGCGGGGGTGCCGGCCCGGCCCTCGTTCAACGGGCTCCCGATGGTCTGCTTGTATGCGGTTCCCCGCGGGAAGCCGGGATTCTGGACGGTCTGGGACCCCCTGCATCCCTCGGCTTCGCTGTTCCGCCTGCCGGTCCTCTGGCTTCCCCTGCGCGCCGAGGAGGTTCCGCTGGTTTCGGTGAAGCCGGGGGGGGCCGCCTGCACGCCCTCGGTCGAGGGAAGGCGCTATACCCGCAAGGAGGAGGCGAAGGCGGTTTTTGACGAGCTGGTGAAAACCGGGCGTTTCACGGAACCCGGGCCGCCCCCGCTTTCCACGGACACCGGCGAATGGTGGGAGGTTTGGGCCGTCGGCGCGAAGTTCGAGGAAGCCCCGGCGGGTGGATTCGAGGCGGTGTTCCCGCTGCCGTTTGTGACGGATGAGAAGTCCAAGTGCGGGACGCGGGAGCACGCGGTGTGGTGCTCGGACCCGGCGCGCCCGGTCCGGGCGGGAGCGCACACGAAAGCCGACCAGCAGCTGGAGGGCCTGCTGATGACCCTCAAGGTGAAGGTTGGCCCGGCCGAGAAGGGAACCGTCTCTCAGTGAAACAAGTTCTTCGCCGAATCTGCTTCTGTCCCCTCTCCCCGAAGGGGAGAGGGGCATTTTACCTGGATGGCCCGGGGGGTGAGGGAATTGGAGCGGACGGGAATAGTCTGTCCGTCTTCACATCCCTCACCCTTTATACCCAAGACTCCCTCTCAGGGGCGCTAAGGCGCCCGCGGCTAGTGGAATTTGTTGGACAGTGTTCCTTCGGAACACCAGCCGAACATTTCATGGGAGAGGGAGGTGCTGGATATGGTCGAAGAAGGTTAATCAATTTTGGCTGAGCTACCTGAGGTCGAGGCAATCCGGCGACAGCTGGCCGCCGAGGTCGTGGGGCGGCGCTGGGTCGCGGTGACGGCAAAGCCCGGGCGGATATTCCGGACGCCGGCGCCCGCGGCGGCCCGGGCGCTCCGTGGCGCGCGGCTGGAAAAGGCCGGCCGGCGCGGCAAGGTGCTCCTGCTGGAGTTCGACGGCGGGAAAGTCCTGCTGGTTCACCTTGGAATGAGCGGCCAGGTCCTGCTCGTTCCCCCCGCGGAGCACCCGGAGGGACACGTCCACCTGGAGGCGGCGCTGGACGACGGACGCAAGCTGGTTTTCCGCGACCCGCGCAAGTTCGGGTTCTACCGCCTCGCGAAGGCGGGCGAAACGGATTCCCTCAGGGAGCTTGCGGGAATTGGCACGGACCCCACTGCGCCGGGGTTCACGTGGGAGAAGTTTTCCGCCGACCTGCGCGCGCGGAAGGGCGCATTGAAGCCGCTCCTCATGGACCAGTCGTTTTTCGGCGGCATCGGGAACATCTACTCCGACGAAATCCTTTTCGCATCGCGCCTGCGGCCCATGCGGGGGGTGGAGACGCTGACCCCCGTGGAGGCCAAGGACCTGTTCCATTCCGTCCGGGACGTGCTCGCGTCCGCCATCGGGTGCGGCGGCACCTCGTTCGACGAGGCGTTCACCGACGTCTATGGCAAGCCGGGGCTTTACGGCGGCCGTCTGGCGGTCTACGGGAAGCAGGGCGAACCCTGCGGCCACTGTTCCACGGAATTGAAATTGATACGCTCCGGCGGCCGCTCCTCGGTTTTTTGCCCCCACTGTCAAAAGTAGTTGCTCTCTCTCCCCTCTCCCGCGAGCGGGAGAGGGGAGGGTGAGGGTATTGGAGTAGTAATGCTATACTCACTTTTGATGGAGCCATGAGGGATTCCGAAGCCGACACCTGCCGTAAATACGTCCTGCCGAAACTCTATGCGGCTGGCTGGTCCGATGACCGGATAAGCGAACAGAAAACCATCACGGACGGACGCATTATTCCGGCCGGGCAGGGCGGCGTCAGGCGGTTTCCGAAGCGGCCCGATTATCTGCTGAGGTATCGGAGGGATTTTCTCGTTGCGGTGGTGGAAGCGAAGGTGTCTTATAAGAGTCCCGGCGAGGGACTCCAAAAGGCCATGGAATACGCCGGGATGCTGGGCTTGAAATTCGCGTATTCGACCAACGGGCATGGAATCGTGGAACATGATTTCATCAGCGGCCGCGAAACGCGGATGGAATCCTTCCCCGGCCCCGAAGACCTTTGGCGGCGGCTCGGCGCGGCCGAGGGGATGGCGGCCCGGTCGGTTGAAACGCTTCTTGCGCCCTGCAATTTGGTCTCCGGCAAGGTTCCCCGTTATTACCAGGAGATTGCCATTAATAGGGCGGTTCAGGCCATTCTCAGGAACAAGAAGCGGATTCTGCTCACCATGGCGACCGGAACCGGAAAAACCACCGTGGCTTTCCAGATTATCTGGAAACTCTGGAGTTCGCGGTGGAACGGGAAGGGGGAGTTGCGCAATCCGAGGATACTGTATCTTTCAGACCGGAACATCCTCGTGGACAAGCCCAAGGACATTGATTTCGCGCCCCTTGGCGACGCCCGCTTCAAGATAGAGAATGGGGAGGCCCCGAAGAGCCGGGAGATATATTTTGCCATCTATCAGTCCATAGCGCGGGACGAGCGGCGCCCCGGATTGTTTAAAACCTATTCGCCTGATTTCTTCGACCTCATTATCGTGGACGAGTGCCACCGCGGTAGCGCGAACGACGACAGCAACTGGCGGGAAATACTCGAGTATTTTGAGCCGGCTTTCCAATTGGGTATGACGGCGACCCCGGAGCGCAACGACAACAAGGACACCTACCGGTATTTCGGGAATCCCGTATACACCTACAGTCTCAAGCAGGGGATCGAGGACGGATTTCTCGCTCCCTACCGGGTTCACCGGGTGGTTCCCAGCGTTGATGCCACCGGCTGGCGGCCGGAACCGGGGCAGAAGGACCGGGATGGCCGGGTGATACCTGACGAGGTTTACTACACGCCCGATTTCGAAACGCGGCTGGCACACCGCCCCCGGACGGAGGCTATCGCAAAGCATATATCGAACTTTTTGAAGGGAACCAACCGGTTCGACAAGGCGATCGTATTCTGCGTTGACCAGGACCACGCTGAGGAGATGCGGATTGCGCTTTCCAACGAGAACGCCGACTTGGTTCGCGATAACCCGGATTACGCTGTGCGCATAACCGCGGACGAGGCGGATATTGGGCTGGGTCACCTGGACCACTTCACCGATTTGGAGCGCGCCACGCCGGTTCTGGTCACGACATCCAAACTGCTTTCCACGGGGGTTGATATTCCAACCTGTAAAATCATCGCAATCGCCCGGCGGGTGGAATCCATGACGGAATTCAAGCAGATAATCGGCCGGGGAACGAGGGTGCGTGATGACTATGGAAAATACTTCTTTACGATCCTCGATTACACGGGTAGCGCCACCCGTCTTTTCGCCGACCCCGATTTTGACGGGGAGCCAGCGCTGATTTCACAGGAGGAGATGGATGCCCATGGGCGGGTGGTGAGCAGTGTTGAATCGCCCGGTTTGGATGTTCGGGCGGACGAATGGGGGCAGGAGGAGCGGCTCCCGGAACCTGGCAAGGTGGTGGAGTCGCCGGGAAGCGGTATAGGGGAAAAGTACCATGTTGACGAGGACAGGGCGGTGGAAATAGTTGCGGACGTCGTTTACGAACTGGACCCGGAGGGCCACCGGCTCCAGGCCACGACCTATGTTGATTACACCCGGAGGGAGGTCCGGCTGATGTATAGCAAAGCCGCCGACCTGCGTTCCCGGTGGTCGGACGCGGAGCAGCGCGCCGCCATACTGGAGGCCCTGCGTGACAAGGGGATTTCACTGGAAAAACTGGCGGAACTAACCGAACAGAAGGACGCCGACCATTTCGACCTCCTGTGCCATGTGGCCTTCAGCCTTCCCCTGCGGACGCGCCGGGAGCGCGCCGAAATGCTGAGGCGGAACAAGCCGGACCTGTTTGAGCGGTACAGCAAGGAGGCGCGGGCAGTCCTGGACGCCATTCTGGACAAATATGTTGAATACGGCGACGAGGAATTCGGTGGCGTCCCGTTTCCTGTTGCTGTCCCGTTTTGTGTTGCTGAACAATAGGCCTATTTCCTGTTAGGTTGAAGGTCAAAAAGGAGCATGCCAGTGGAAAAAAGCCTGTCCCGGATGCGGCGATTGGAGGAT
>Ga0315282_10005053_pt1 | contig 22630 bp, 26 predicted proteins | sample YL17G07_20_MG_FD_203693 | JGI IMG/M metagenome (GOLD analysis project Ga0315282, IMG submission 203693) | Sediment microbial communities from Yellowstone Lake, YNP, Wyoming, USA - YL17G07_20 | ecosystem: Environmental > Aquatic > Freshwater > Lake > Sediment | place: USA: Wyoming | collected... | reverse complement strand
ACGCGAAGGATTACGACCCCGCGTATTACATAGACCACCAGGTCCTTCCATCCGTCATGAAGATATTGAAGGAGCTCGGTTACACTGAGGACGATTTGAAATTCAGGGGAACACAGAAGAACCTAGGCTCTTTCTTTGAGTAAAACGTTTACAAGGTGAAATGCGTTTTTTGACCATACGTTTATAACCCTTGATTGCATTACTCGCAGTATGGACGAATCGGAAGAGGAAAAAATCGTGGAAACGGCCGCGGAGGCAGAGGAAAGGGTCGAGGGAGAAACAATAGAGGAAGCAGCGGGAGAACTGACGCCGGAAGAAGCGGAAGCAAAAATGAAGGAGAATTTTGAGAAGGCGGGAAAAATAGCCTCCGAAGTAGTAAGCGCGAGCAAGAAGCTCATTATGGTTGGGGAGAGCGTCCTTGATATTGCTGAGAGCATAGAGAAAATGATAGAAGACACCGGCGCGAAGCCTGCCTTCCCTGCAAACGTGTGCATAAACGACACGGCCGCCCATTTCACGCCGCCATATGACTGCCCGGTGTTGATTGGGGAAGCAAACATCGTGAAGATAGACATTGGCGTTCATGTTGACGGGTGCATCGGAGACACCGCATATACTGTTGACCTTGGCGGTGAGAATGGGAAGCTTGTTGAGGCAAGCGAGAACGCGCTCAACGCGGCAATCGGAACAATGAAGGCCGGTGTCAGCGTGGGGCGCGTTGGAGAGGTCATTGAGGGGGAGATAACGAAGCTTGGGCTCAAGCCGATAGAGAACCTGACAGGGCATTTGATAAGGCCCTACAACCTTCACGCAGGGGTTGAGATACCGAACGTGAAAATGGAAGGGGGCTATGAACTTGTTGAGGGGGATGTTTTTGGGGTAGAGCCGTTCGCAACGACCGGTGAGGGAAGGGTAAGGGACGCGCAGCAGATTGAGATATTCTCGCTTGAGACGCCGAAGAACGTGAGGATGAGGCAGTCAAGGAAGGTGCTTGGGCACGTCATTGAAAGGTATTTCACGCTTCCGTTTGCCGAGAGGTGGCTTCACAAGGATTTCCCATCCGACATACTTCTGAAAACCGCACTTAAGGAGCTTGTAAATGCCGAGGTTTTCCGCCCATACCCTGTTTTGAAGGAGGTTGGGAAGGGGCTCATATCGCAGCACGAGCACACAGTCGTTGTTGAGAAGGACGGGGTAAAGGTACTGACAAAGTAGTGAAGTGGCCAAAAGGACAGCTATTCCTCTAGTTTTGATAGAAGCGGGCCCGGCAAGATTCGAATTCGCGAAGCACGGGTTTAAACCCCGCAGCTTACTCGCAACCGCCTGGTCCGAAGCATCGCCCATCTATTGCCTGAGCAATAGATGTCAGGCGCTCTATCCGTTGAGCTACGGGCCCTATTAGTATGGGACAAACCAGATTATTAATATATCTGCCCTATCTTGTGCGGGTGGTGGCATAAGGGCCGTTTTTGTTCTTCTCGTCCTGCTTTCTGCTTCATGCGCCGAGGTAACGGTCTTCCTGAGCAACGCATCTCTTGGGGATGACATTTACTTTCTTGCCCTTGAGGATGGTAGAAACGCGAATGGGAGTGTCGTTGTGATTCCCCCATCTGGGAATGAAAGTTCGGTTCTGCTTTCAAAGGGGCAGTGCAGGATAAACGGCTCCATTGTAGGGGAGTGGAGGTTCGTTTACAGGAATGAAACGTACGCGGCTTTCGTTGCCGAGGAGAAACAGATATACGCCAAAGAGGCCGAAAAACCAGGCGCGACCCTTGAAGGGGTTATGCCTCTCTTCCTGCTTCTTTTTCTTATCCCAGTTACCGCGCTTGTTTTCTTCATTCGGGAGCTTGCTTTGCCACCAGTAGAATTCAAGAAGGAATATGATGGGGAGGTCGTCAGGATTTCCCTTGTGAATAGGTTTGAGGACATGGACGACGTCAAAGTGATTGACAGGGTTCCGAAAAACGTGAGGGAGATGTCCCTTGAGCCGAAAAATGGCATTCTTACGTGGAAGAAAGAGCGCATAAAAAGAGGCGGCAGATTCTGCGTTTCGTATTCAATGGAAACGTGGGGTGAAGTAGGAATGGCAGAGGCAAGGGGAACACGAGGAGGGAAAGATGTGGTTCTTTTTTCAGAGCTGGTTGACAAGAGGGCATACAGGAAGGGGGAAGGAACAAAGAGATTGAAGAAGAGTGATAACAATGGCGTTTCTGGCTCATTAGATTAAATCAAATCCCTTGAAAGCTATCTCGGAGCCAAGGAGGGTTGCGAGTTCAAGGATGAAAACGATTGTGATTACGGCGCTTATTAGCGGGATGACAATAAGGACAAAGGCAAGGTCGGATATGAGAGGGGGTACTGCATCCAGAAGCGCGTTCACTTCCCCCACGAAATCGTTTTTCGAGAGCTCGTTTATCTTTTCCTGTATGATGTTTTCCTCCCCTATGTCAACGAGCGGGACGGATGAATAGCGGTTGTTGAATGATGTTAGTGTCTGGGACAATTCGAGCGTGCTTTTTTCAGTATAGGGCGTCGGGTTGAAGGCGAGTGTGAACATAAGGGGATAAACAACGTAAAAACCGATTGCCATTGCCATAATTGCTCCGCCAATCCTTCTTGTTGCAAAAAAGCACCTGAGTATGAGGCCCGTTGGAAGAAGCACGGGGAAAGCGGCAGAGATGATAAACGCAATGAAGGTTATTTGAAGCGAAACGAGGGATGAGAAAAAGTAGAGCTGTTGGAGAAAGGAGTTGATTGACTGGGCCACCCATTCAAGCGAGAAGAAAGGCTGTGACGAAACTATCGCCATGTTCAGCTCTATTTTCGATACGAACGCAATTACGTAGTTTGAATGAATGAGCAGATCGTTTACTGAATGGAGCCCGCTCTCGATGCCAACAAGGTTGCACTCAACATAACCGGCCGCTGATGAGAGGTTTCCTTCAATGGACGGACACATCGCAGCAGGCGCCTGAGGTGTGAGCGATAGAAGGGCCCCGTTCATTGTTGTCGTTATTATGAATAGGCCGCCAATAAGGGCCGAGTTTATTACTGATTGTATAAGCTCCTCCCTTCCAAAAAGCTCGAGGCGCCTGCTCCTTATCGCCTTTCCAACCCCAATTGCAATGCCCGACAGGATGATTGAGATTACTATGACCGTGATTGCAATATTGTATGTAGAAGAAGCCGTTGACAGCTCCTCAAGGACTGCCATCCCCTCACGTCAATAACTTTGAAGATGTTTCCCTTATGAGAGTGGCTCCGCCTATTATCGCAGCTATAACCACTCCGCCAATTACCATGCCTACCGCGGCATTCTGCCATTTTCCCCTGTTCTCGGCCGGCTGTGTCTGGGCAAGCCCGTACACTATTCCACCAAGTATAATGAGAATAACGGAAAGTATGGGGCCTATTGTATAAAGGGCAGCCTGTATGTCAAGCAGAAGCGTTTCTATAAACGACATTTTCCTCCCAAAGGAAGAAAGGAGACGACATTTTTAAATGTTGCTGGCCTTCCACAAGCCCTTAAGATTTTCTTCGCGTGTATAAACGGCATCCCATCTCGTGGCGCGATACCTTGGTTAAGTCTCCTACTTCTCTTCAACAAAACCTAGTGATTTTGCTTTCTTCAGATCATTCTCTCCGACGCGCTTATGGACTAGACCCCTGCGGTGATGGGCTTCTGCGTAGTCTGGGTCTATTTCTATTGCTTTTGTGTAGTCTGCTATTGCTTGTTCGGAGCTTCCTAGCTTGTCGAAGGCATTACCGCGGCCGCAGTATGCTTTCGCGTATTTTGGATTTAGTTTTATTGCCTTTGTGAAGTCGGCTATCGCGTCGTCGTAGTTCTCTATTGCGTGTTCGGAGTCTCCTTTTTTGATGTAGGCAGCACCACGGTTGTTGTATGCTACCGCGTCTTTTGGGTTTAGTTCTATTGCTTTTGCGTAGTCTGCTATTGCTCGTTTGAGGCTTCCTTTTTTCTCGTAGGCGACACCGCGGTTGTTGTATGCTGCCGCGTATTTTGGATTTAGTTTTATTGCCCTGTTAAAAGCTTTGATTGCCTCCCCGTAATTGCCACCGTTACAAAAGAGGTTACAGCCCTCGTTAAATGCAGCCGTGAGGTCTATTTTGGCCTTGGGTACTTTGGTAGTGGCTGCATCTGGACCGCAGTAATTGCACCCACGTACAAAGAAGAGATTTTTTACCCCAACAACATTATGAGCATGGCCAAAAGGTCGTTCTTCTTTTCCTGCCAATTTCCTCCTAACTCCAAATTCGTGTTGTATTCCTACTTTAGACCTATAAAAATTGAGTTTTCCCATTTTCACCACTCCACGCAGTTGTATCCTATATTATGGACTGGACATTTATAAACCTTTTTACTATAATCGGCTTTCTACCACAATTGAGGATAAACAAATGGGCTCACTCTCGATGGCATTCGACCAGGATTTGACGCAAGCAATATAAAGACGGTTGCATAAAATGTATAATGATGAATTCGCTTAAGCAAAACCGCGTGGCCGCGGGGTTTGCGCGTCGGATAAGGAACAACCCATTCAGAAAAGCTGAGCTTCTTGTTGGCGGACTGCTGCTTCTTTGCAATATTGCGCGCGCGGCAGAGGTAAGAATAGGCTACAGGGCGTTTTATGATTTGAGTTTTGCGGGCATACGCCTTGAAAACGCGCTTGCCGTTACGAACACGAGCAGCGAAAAGAGCTTTTGCCTTGTCAGGAAACTGCCTGGGTTCGAGCACATCGACATTAAGCTTGTTTACGACCCGGTGAAGGGCACGTACTCAGAAAACGGGAACGCCGTCTTGCACGGAGAACGCAATGTCGTGCAGGAACTTTTCGATGAAGCATTTGCTATTAATGTAGACACGATGATAGTTCGCAAAGATGTTCTGATAAAGATTAATATCAAGGAGGACAGTGGGAAGGTAGACACCAATACGGTAAGGAAGGATTTGCAGTTCAAGCGCAAAGACGGAAAGATTGAAGCCCGCGCAACAGATGGAGGGGCAATTGTAGGTGAATTTCGGACGCTCGAGATAACGACAGAAACAGTTGATGAAAAGATAATACCAAAAGACATGGATGTGTATGCGAGGTGGAGGATACCGTGGCCGTGGGAGTGGGAGATAGGCACGGGCAAGCTGAGGGCAGAGCTTAATCGCGTTGAATGGGTTTATGGGGAGGAGCCAGGAGCCCATTAAAATGTTTGCTGCTTATAGAGAAACATGCGCGTAAAGGTGGACTTTAGAAAAACCGCGAGCGAAAACGCCGCCCATTATTATGATGAGGCAAAGAAGATAAAGAAAAAGATGGCTGGTTTGGGAAAGGCAATTGAAAACAGCGAGGAAGCGCTTAAAAGGCTGGAAAAGGAAGCCGAGGTCAAAGGAAAAGAGGGGGAAGTCCGGATAAAAACAATGAGAAAGAAGGAGTGGTTTGAGGCATTCCGGTGGTTTGTGACAAGCAGCGGAAGGCTCGTTGTTGCCGGGAGGGACGCGAAGCAGAACGAGACTCTTGTAAGCAGGTATTTTGAGGAAGGGGACCTTTTCTTCCACGCGGACATTCAGGGGGCGCCAGCAACAATTTTAAAAGACGGAAAAAATGCGGGAGAAGAGGAGATGAAGGAGGTTGCCCAGTTTGCGGGAAGCTATTCAAGCGCGTGGAAGGTTGGGGCGGCTTCTGTCGATGTTTACGCGGTTGAAAAGGAGCAGGTGAAGAAGCACGCAGTTGGAGGCTACATACCAACTGGTGGGTTTGCCATTATCGGGAAGAGGATATGGTTCAGGAACGCCGAGGTTGGGCTGAGGCTGGGGATGGAAAAGGGGGAGTTGACCGTCATTCCGAACGTTACGAAGAGGAAACTTGAGAGGGAAATCGCGATATTTCCTGGGGGGAAGAAGAAATCGGAAGCTGCGGGGGAAATCGCAAAAAGGTTTGGGGTTTCCGTTGATGATGTTTTAGGCATACTGCCGAGCGGGCTTGTCCGGGTGAATGAGAAAGTATGAAAAAAATTGCAGATGACGTTTATATGCTGGGCAATCCGGCAGGGGTATGCTCGAATGTTTATGTTTTGGGGAAAAGGGAGAAGCTCTTCATAGACTCTGGGAACGGTTCTCTTTCCTTTGATTTTGAACCGTCAGTATGCATACTGACGCACGGCCACAGCGACCATGTTGGCGGCGTGAAGGAGGATTGGAAAAAGGTTTATCTGCATGAGAAGGACATGGGATTCGTAAGCGGGAAGAACATCAAAAAGCTTGATTTTGGAAAGATGACGTTCGGGGATTTTGACCTTTTCATTATTCACACGCCTGGGCACACGCTTGGAAGCGTATGCATTTTTGAGAGAAAAAGGAAAATCCTGTTCTCCGGAGATACGCTTTTTGCCGGAGGGGCCGTTGGAAGAACGGATATTGGAGGGGACGCAGTACTGCTTAAGAAGAGCTTGGAAAAGATAAAGAACATCAGATACGAGCTTCTATGTCCGGGCCATGGGGAAGTTGAAAAGACGGCGTAATTGCCATTTGACACCGCGAAACAGGTAAGTATTTAAATGGTGGCGAAAAGATAGGAACGGTCAAAATGTTAAGAGCGCCAGGAGCAATAATGGGAAGCTTCTCATCCTACTTTGGAAACCCGAAGCAGTACATAGTCATGAGTATTGCGTATCTTTTTTCATCAATGCTCGTAACCGGTGCCCTTCTCGGGATATGGCTTCTTGCGTTTATTTTTCTTCTCCTGTTGGACCTTGTTAAAACAATTGGCGTGTACATCCTTGCGCCGGTCGGGTTTGTCCTTTTTGTTCTAACTACATATTTCCTGCTCTCCTTTGCCGGTGGTTTTTTTGAGGGGTGCAGCAGCATCCTTGGCAGAAGGGGGGCAACCACAACCCATTTTCTTGAATACTCGGTGAGAAGGGGGCTAACCTTTTTCGGGGTAGGAGTTATCTTTCTGGCGCCGATAGTAATTGTTGGAGTCCTTGTCGCGGCTTTGAACCTTTACATAAATAACTCTATTTTGCTTGCCGCGTCAGTACTTTTGTTCGCGGTTATTTCGCTCGTTATCTCTTTGCTTTTCCTGTTCATACTTCCAGCCGCAGTTTTGGATAATGTCGGCGCGGCGGGAGCAGCCGTGAGATCAGCACAAACTGTTCTTTTCAACCTTCTTGACTTCATAATCCTCATATTGTTCCTCCTCTTTTTCTCCGGCATACTGGCAATAATACCAGTCATTGGGTGGATAGCCGCCCCGCTTTTCGGGCTTCCAGTCATGGCAAACTCACTTCTTCTTTTCTACAAGGGCGCGAGAAGGGTTTGAGGCACGCGCGCGCGGTCGTTTTCTCTTCGGAAACCATAAGCAAAGGTTTAAATAGGAGGATGTGGTAGTATTAGTTAAAGGGTGACACTATGCCTCCCGTCGAGATAATCAAACTCCAAAATGGCGGCGTCAAGAAAGTCGAGTCTCCGCAAGGCAGGGTTATAAGACCGTCAAGTGGCATGGTAACGCCTGAGAGGAGAATGGCCCTTCTTAAGTTTTACAAGTATTTGGCTGACCAAGGAAACGACCGTCTTTTGAGGAATTTTGAGAAGAATCCTGATATGATGAAAGACAGCATGGTAATTGGAGTCCTTGGTGGTGGGGGCCCGAAGGGGCTTGTTCATGTCGGTGCGCTTCAGGCGCTAAAGGATTATGGTATTTTACTTGACCTCGCTGCAGCAACGAGCGCAGGATCGCTTGTCGGCACTCCTTACATGGGGGGCGTTCCTCCAGATAAGATAAGAACGGAAGTTGAGCGCTTGTTCAAGGGATTTGGGGATGGTATCTGGAATATTTTGAGGTCGCTTGACTGGAAGTCTTTTGGCGGGCGCTTGTGGAATGGTTTGTGTTCATTTAATCCAAAAAAGTTCCTTCAATCGTTCAACATATCTGGTGCAGTTAACAGCGGGCCGATAGCTGCGACTATAAGGAGGCTTTTGCCAAATAAGACGTTTGGGGATTTGCCAAACCTCTTCATAACAGCAACGACCCACGAAAGCAAGAAGCTTGTTGTTTTTGGCCAAGGATACACTGAGGATTTCCCAGTTGATGAGGCAGTCAGGGCTTCCTGCAATATGCCCGGCGTTTTCAGCCCGGTTTATGTTGAGCACAAAAAGCTGACTTTCCTTGAAGGGAAGAGAAGGTCGTTCGTGGAATTCCAAAGAACGGGCATTCCGATAGCGAAGCTTGTGAAGGAGACGATTCCTATAGAAAGCGCTTTTTTGTATGATGGAGGATCAAAAAACAACATTCCAATGGACCTCGGCGTGATAAATTACGACAAGGATAAGGACGTCATACTTGTTTTTGTTTTGGGTTATCCAGGGAAAGAAGAGGGAACGTATGGCCCGCACGAGGAGGAGATGCTTAAGAAAGGGCTGTTGAAAAGTTTTGTCGGAGACCCGCCACCAAACGCTGGAGGATGCCCAAACATACTTTCTGCAACATCAGGCGCGCTCGGCGCCGCAATGTACGACCAGTACGTAAACGACCAGATACAGTTCGCGAAGGAGAACATAGTTATATTTCAGTCAAGGCTCTGGAATATCGGGCTGAGGGATTACGGCAAGTTTAACGATTTGTACAATGAGGGGTATTTCTTGGTTGATGACTTCATGAAAAAGCAGAAGGGAGAAGTTATTTAAGGAAATGGGTTGATAGCTGAAAACAGATTGGAAGGGTGGTCGTATGCCAAATGGACAGGTTTATAGAACGGGGGAAGCGGAGAAGAAGAGGATAGAGGCGCTGCCAAAGGGAGAGGAGATAGAAAAGAAGACAACGAAGAGGGGAGTTGAGATAAGCCCGGTTACGGGACGCGAACGCGATATGATGATAGACCGGATTGACAAAACAGTAAAGGCATTTTACGGAGTTCTTAACAAATAATTGGTGGTTTTATGGCTGGTGAAAAGGAACGGATGAAAGAACTTATGAGAGAGATAAAGGGAAAGAATTACGGCGAGATGAGGAAAACGATTGTGATGACGAAGGAGGGAGAGGTTTCGGTTTATTCTGTTGAGGTTGATGTTGGGGGAGAGGGAAGAACGCTCACGCTTGAAGTTGGAAAGAAGTATATGGCCCTAATGCTGGCTGACAGTAATGGCAACATAATTGAGTACGCGAAGCAGGATGGGAGCCATATAGATTACGAAGAGCCAGAAAAATATGAGTGACATTCTGGAACCGTGCAAGTCGTGCGGCGGGAGATGCTGCAATAGGTTCGCCGTTTATGTTACTTCTTTTGACATGAGAAGGATTTCCGACAATCTCTCCGTTCAGGCAAAGGAATTTGTGATGACGCAGAAAGCAAATGAGATAACGCATTGCGGGGAGCCGCTCGTTTTCATTTTTGATGATAAGGGGAAGCTGGGGGAGTACGCGCTTGTGCTCAGAAGGCAAAGAAACAACGAGTGCATATTTTACAGGAACGAAAAAGGGTGCGCCGTATATCCCGTTAGGCCTGCCATCTGCAGTAGCTATCCGTTTGAGAAGGAAGTAGGTGGGGGAGTAGGGTACGCAAAGCCCTTCGCGTGCTGGAGGAAATGGGAGGAAAACGAGTATGACAAGGAGAACGCGCTGAAGGAAATTGAAAGACGGGAAAACGAGCTTAAGGAATACGGAGTTATTGTGAGGAAATGGAACGCGAAAAGGGCGAAGGAAGGGACGATTGAGAAGTGTATAGATTTTTTGCTTGAGAAGATGGACGGCGAACATTAGCTTCATTTGTATCCTTTTATGATTAGCGAGACGTCGAGTGGTTTTGAACGAAGGGTGAGGTAGGAGGAGGAAATGACGTCAACTCCTGCGTTTATGTAGTTTTTCGCGTTTTTTGGCGTTATGCCGCCGGACGCCTCGATAAGAATTGAGCTGTCTATGCTTCTTATCGCTTTTACTATGGACGCGACTTCTTTTGGTTTTTTATTGTCTATCAGTATTGCATCCGGAGCGCCCGTTTTTCTTTTCATATCGGCAGCGGCGATTGCCTGTCTTTCGCTCTCGACCTCGATTTCGATTGGGTAGGATAATTTCTTCCTTTTCCTGTACACTGCGGCCCGTTTTATTGCCTCCTTTACTGCTGCCGCCTTTTCCTCTTCGCTAAATTTTCCTCCGAAGAGCTCTGCGGAGATGACGGCGAGGTGATTGTCCTTTATGAGAAATCCGTCGGAGAGCCCAAGCCTGTGGGTAAAACCTCCGCCAACCTTCACCGCCCTTTTCTCGCTGTAGGATAGGCATGGATGTATTTTCCTTAAGGAGCATATTTTCCCTGGGAATTTTTTCGCAAGCTCGTTTGTCGTTGTTGCGATTCCGCTTAGAATTTGGATGTAATTCAAGGCGATCCTCCCGTTTTGGAGCATTTTTCTCCCATCGCCCCCAAGTGTAAGGAGCACGTCCCCTTTCCTTATCTTATCCCCCTCGTTTTTGTTGCTCTTTACGTTAAGTCCTTTCAGTATCTCCTTCGCTTCAAGTAGGCCGCATAGTATGCCTGAAGATTTCGAGATTATGGCGGCCTTCATGCGGATTGGTTTTTTTATGACTGCTTCCGTCGTTATGTCCCCTTTTTCTATATCGTCTCTCAACGCGAGGAGCGCCCTCTCCACCATTTGTTTCTTGTATTTTGCCAGATTCCTGTCAAAAATCTCATTCTTTCTCATTGTTTTACCTCAAGCATTCTTTCTATCGCCTTCCTTGCCCTTTCCGCCACGTCCTCTTGCACGGTTATGACCGGCCTTCTGCTCTTAAGCGCGTCCCTTATCTTTTCAAGCGAGCCTTTTTTCATGTTCGGGCATACCGCTTTTTTGATCGGGTAGAATTCCTTTGCGGGATTTTCCTTTTTCAGCCTGTGGCAGATTCCTTCCTCGGTTGCGATTATGAACTCCTTGTTTGGAAGCTCTTTTGCCTTCTTTACCATCCCGCCAGTCCCAAGAACGTAATCAGCCATTTCCTGGACGTCCTGGTTGCATTCTGGGTGCGCGAGGAGAATGGCATTTGGGTGCTCCCTTTTCAGCAGCAGTATGTCAATTTTTTGTATGAGGTCCCTGTGCACCGGGCAGTAGCCGTCTGCCGGAACAGGTATTATGTTCTTTTTGCTCCTTTTTGAAAGGTAGTAGCACATGTTTTTGTCAGGTCCGAACAGGACAGTGTTCTGGGGGAGTGAATTCACGACTGCGGGAGCGTTTGCAGAAGTGCATATTATGTCCGCCTCTGCCTTTGCATCGGCGTTTGTGTTTATGTAAAGGACAACCGGCGCGCCTGGATTTTTCCTTTTTGCTTCGAGTAGGACTTTTTTTGTGAGCATGTTTGCAAGCGGGCATGTTGCAGTTTCATCAGGCATCAGTATTTTTTTGTCTGGATTGAGAATGGCTGCTGTTTCTGCCATGAAGCGGACGCCGCAGAAAACTATGTAATCGGCATCGAGTTCTGTTGCTTTCTGGCACAAGTCAAGCGAGTCCCCGAGAAAATCGGCCATGTCCTGTACCTCCGGCCTCTGGTAGTTGTGGACTAGTATGACCGCATTCATTTCCCTTTTCAGCCTTGATATCTCTTCCTTAAGTCCCAATTACAAGCACCTCAGTTATGCTTCTTATTGCCCTAACTGCTGAGAGGGCAGCGATGTAGCTTGTCCTTGGATTTGACGGGCACTGTATGTTGCTTGTTTTTGCCCTCAGCTCCCCAAACTCCCCTCTTAAGATGATCTCGTGCACGTTTTTTGTGACTGATGGGTCGGCAATTATCCTCACCCTCGTTTTCTTTTTCCCAATCCCGGCGAGCGAAAGCGTTGCCGCGACATTTACGTTTTTTGGGTAAAGAACGACTGCTTTTTCCGCTGGCCCGTCATACAGAAGCTTCTTTTTCTTCGTGATGAGGTCAAATCCCTTTGGCGGCTTCCTCGTTATAAGCTCGGCGCTTTCTATTTTCCCGACTCCGGCTGCCTTCACCCCGTCTACGCCGCATATCGAGCCTGACGGGACGTATATTTTCCTTTTATTGTTTTTTGCAGCCCGCTTGAGGGATTCAAGCAGTTTGTCGTTCAGGAGCGCGCCGACGCTCATAATCATAAGATTGGCTCTTCCAAGCGCTTCTGTCCCGTACTCCTTCACGGCGTCCTGCGAGGCAGCCTCAACTATGAGGTCCTGCTTCGCCCTTAGAAAACCGCCAAACGTTTTCGCGGCAAACGGCCTATTGCTGAGTGAGAGGGAAAGCTTTTTCGCCCGCCCATCCACCTTGTCAAATAACGCCACGAGCCTGCATTCCCCGGCTTTTCCATCCGTTATCGCTTTGGCAAGGAGCGTTCCTATTGCCCCGCAACCGATAATTCCCACCTTAAGCATGGTTTTGAGAAAGGGCACGCATTAATTTAACTCTTATGGAAGAAGCGTGAGCAGCTTCCTGTAAGATTTGAAGGTGTCTTTCAGTGAGCTGCATTCGAGTATGACCTTTCCGTCAAATCTGGTTTTCCTCAGTGAACGGAATACCGAATCAAAATCTATGCAACCCCAGCCAATGGGAAGATGGGAATCGACCTTCAGGTTGTTGTCGGATACGTGCACGTAATCGGGTTTTAGGGCGAGAAGCCCTTCGCGCTGGCCCAGTATTTCGCCGTGCCCTATGTCGTAGCAAAAACCGATGAACGGCATCTTTTCTCGTATATATGTTATGTCCGCAGGATTGTCAAAAAGCTGGCCCTTGTTCATGTTTTCAACGAGGATTTTTATCCCTTTTTTGTCGGCTTTCGAGAAGGCATCCTTGAATTCGCGCATGAACAAGTCAAGAAAATATTTGCGCGTCTTTGTCTTGTCTACCATCTGGTACGAATACGGGGCTAAGCCGCCGTGCATTACGTAGTGCGTTGCGCCAAGCATTTCCGCCGCTTCAAGGGAACGCGTTATGAGTTTTTTGTTCAGTTTTCTTATTGACGGGTTTTGGTGAACGAAGCAAAGTGCGACAAACGGGCAGTGCACCGAGTAATCGTAGCCAAGCGATGAGAGCTCCCTTACCTCCTTCCTCGGGTAGATGTGTGGGTATTCATACACGAGCTCCATTGTGTTTATCCCGTATGATGAGAGCTCGCGCGCGCTTTCGACCGGCCTTTTTGAGAAAAGGGAATACAGTGTTGACGAGCCTATTTTCATGCAATCATCCCTTTTGAATTGTTATCACGTCCCCTTCCTGGAGTACGTGGCTTGGCCCGACTTTCTGGCCCTGGTATATTGCGCTCTTCCCCCACACAACCGCGTATTTGAAGCCGGACTGGATTGTCTGCGGGAGCAGTTTGCAAACGTCCCCGACCGTTGAGCCCTTTTTGACTACAAGCGGTTTGCTCATGTCAACCTCATCGGAAACCCTTGGCTTCGTGTACACGCGCATTATATCAAGGGAGCCGTATATTCTCTCTTTCAGCCCGTCAAGCCCAAGCTTCTCCTGAACTGAGACCGAAACGTAGTCGCGCGGGAGCTGTGATAGGTAGGACTTGTTAACTAGGTCTATTTTGTTTATGAGGGTGATTGACGGCAGATACATCCTGTTCCCGACAACGACGTCTATGAGCTGTTCCGGCGTTATGTCCTCCCTTATGGACACCGTGCCGTTATGAATGCCGTACTCGTTGAATATGCCCCTTATCATCTTCTCGCTTATTTTTGTGAGTTTTGCGGTCGAGCTTATGAAAAGCCCTCCTTTCTCCTTTTTCGTTATTGATACGTTTGGCGGTTTTTCATCAAGCCTCATTCCAATGCTCGAGAGCTCCTCCCTTATCGCTTTTTGCTTGTCCAGGTTGAACACATCAAGCATTATTATTATCAGGTCCGCGTTCCTTGCAATCGAAAGAACTGCCTTTTTTCCTCCCTTTGTTCCCTCAATAACACCGGGCAGGTCAACGAGCTGGATGAGCGCGCCATTATATGAAAGCATGCCCGGGATTGCGGTTGTTGTTGTAAAGGCATACGCACCAGTTTTTGAGCTCGAATTTGAAATCGCGTTGAGAAGCGATGATTTGCCAACGGATGGCGGGCCCACTATCGCGACCGTCCTGTCCCCGCTTTTCCTTACCCCGAACCCTCCGCCCTTCCCCTTCTTCTTTGGAGCTGCAAGGTCCCTTCTGAGCTTTGCGATCTTTGCTTTAAGTAGGCCTATGTGGAACTCCGTTGCCTTGTTCTTCTGGGTCCTTGCGAGCTCCTCTTCTATCTCCCTTATTTTTTCTTCTTTGATTTCATCCATGCCCATGATTGTAGTTTGGATAATGGAATTTAAATAGGTGCTACCTCGGCTTAACAAAAAACACTAAACAGGAGAAAAAATAGGAATCAACGAGCCTGGGGACCTGAGCCCTGTTTTTTCCTTCAGTGACTTTTTGGAAAGGAGCCGCTGTGGCTCATGACAATGTAGGCCTATTTCCTTATCACTCTCACGAACCCGTGGTTTCCATCCACTTCTACCAAGTCGCCAGTCTTTATGAGCTGGGTTGCGAGCTTCGTTCCGACGATGCAGGGGATTCCGAATTCCCTTGAGACAATCGCGGCGTGGCAGAGTATGCCACCTTCATTCGTGACTATTGCTGCTGCTTTCTTTATTGCGATTATGAAGTCCGGTGAGGTCATGGAGGTAACCAGTATCTCGCCGTCTTTCATGGTTTTTGCCTCTGCTGCACTCATTGTCACGAAAGCCCTTGCAGTAATCCTTCCTTTGTTTGCTACGGAGCCTTCAATTTCAATTATTTCCTTTGAGTGGTCTTTTTCACCGAATATCTCGTGCTTTCTTTTTTCGATTTCATTTCCGTCACAGGTAACAATGAATTTCTCTTTCTCCCTGTCCCACACCACCATGCAATGCCGCATCCTCTTCCTGACAACCTGTTTGTCAAGGGAGTTTTTAAGTATCTCTTCGGGCAGGACATACTTCATCTCCCCAAGCGTGAGGCCTTTCCTTCTGCCTATCTCTTCAAGCATCTTGTCTAGGTAGTGCAGCATCCGCATTATGTACTCCTTCCTGTAATCCTGGAACCAGGCAAAGAACTCCATAAGGCCGACCAGTTTCCTCTGCTTTTCGTCAAAATTCAGTTCGTTCATTATCTTCTCTTTTTCAATTGCCAGCTCGCTGTCTTTTTGCTCTGCGTCCCTGACATATTGCGCCGCGTCAGGATACTTTTCCCTTGCCTTTTGCAGTTCCTCTTCGAAGAAATCCTTCCCCAGCGTTTCTGTGCTGAAATAGCTGTTGTGCAGCCAGAAGTACTTTTTCGCGTGCGCGTCTAGGTCTTTTTCGCTTTTGGCCATGAGAAGGTCCTCGAACTGCCTTCTCGAGAACGACTTTTTTAGCGGCGAGGTGAGGATTGAGAATTTCTTCTTATCGTTCGCAAGTTTTTCTATCACTTTTTCGCCGTAAATTCCAACCGGCTCCGTTGTTCCGAGCACGAACCATTCTGTGTAGAGTTCAGAAAGATGGCCGAACGTTCGGACAAGGTCCTCATTATTGACTCTTGAGAAATCAGTGCTTTCGCACTGGTTTATGAAAGCGTCCATTCGCTTTGCACAGGCCCCTATTTCTATTTCGAAACCGGCCCATCCGTTTTGGAGGAAGTTGTCCACAATTCCCTTGCCCATGTCTGCAAGCTCGTCGTTCTTTGTGTCCCATGCTATTACATCGTTTTTCCAGATGCAAATTGTCGTAGGCCAAGCTACCCCATAGTAACGCTTTGTGGGAATGCCCCATGCATCCATGCACATGTAGAGCGAGGTAAATGTCGCGTTCCTCTCCCAATGGAACCAGACGTCACTCATGGGATTCACTTCCTAAATTTTTCTTCAAGCCTTTTCAGTTCCTTGCGGAAATATGTTTTCTCAGGAAGCCCGAGCTCTCGCCTTATGCGGATAATTCTCCTGAAATACTCCTTTCTCATTTCCTCGGGCTTGTAATCGTAGATGGTTTCCCCATATAGGAAACAGTCCAGCGTATCCGCGTCTTTCGCAAGCTCGGAATATTGGTCTTTTGAGCATATGTGCTTGTCTGAGTGATTTACAATCGCGTTGCAAATGACGTTGATCTCTTTTTCCGAAAACTCGCCGCTTTCCTTGAGCTTTTTCCTTGCTATCTCCGCTCCTTTCCTAGCATGGCCTTCGTAATCTCCGTTCATTATGACGTGTATGTCGTGCAAAGCAGCTATTATCTCCGCAATCTCGGGGTCAAGCCCTCTTTTTTCAGCAAGCAGCCGCGCGAGCTGGATAACACCGGAGGAGTGCTTGAGTTCCCATGCTACGGAGCTTTCCCTTTTGTCGTTTCCAATTTTGGTGGTCAAAAGCAGGTCAACTACCCATTTCTGTATTTTTTCGCTCCTATTAAGGCCCTTTCCTAGGAAATGGCGGTACATATTCATTGCGTCCGTAAAAGCGTTTGGATAAAGGAAGTTATAGAGTCGTTTGTTTATGATTTACGTCCGCCCTTTGAGGGCTTTTCCTTAAGGCCTATTTCCGCCTCTGCCCTGAGTGCCGCCCTCTCCTCCATGTCCGTTTTAAGGAGCGCCCCGAATTCCTTGTCCCACATTGGCTCAAGCGTCTTGAAATCAACGACGCCCTCTTTCGTTTCCGCCTCCCTTAGAAGCCTGCTTATCGTTGAGTTGCATTTTACGACAAAGTCTAGCTCGAGCAATTCCTTGTCTTCGTATTTCCTGCTCGCCTCGAGTATCTGGGAGTACATCCTTCCCTTGAAGAATGCCTGCAGCACGTACTGCTCCGGAGGAATCCCTGTTTCCGCGCTCCTTCTCCTCAATGCAGGCGGAACAAATATCATGTGGAGCTTTTCCTCAATGTCGGCCATGTGGATGCCTGCGAGAGACCACGCGTTCGCCTCTGGATTTTCTATGAAGTTGCAGGCGACAAATGATGAGTCAATGTCCGCACCTCTCCTGAAGGTGAACGTTTCAACGAACTTCCTCTGCTCCTGGTCTGTTTCATACGCCGAGCCGACTACCCTGTATATCCTCCCCTTCCTGCCAAACCTCGCCTTGTTAAGGAACGTGTATCTGTCTGTCGCATACATGCTTGCGCCCGGCATTCCGAAAACGAGCTCGAGCCTGTCCTGAACGTCCTTAAGCGATTGCGCGTGGAGGTTGTATAGGAGGAAAACGCCGGGCTGTGTGTTCAGGAGCGTCATCACCCCCTGTATCGCGAGCCTTGACCTTATCTCGTTTATTATGAGGCATGCGTCACCCATCCTGAGCAGCGCGTTCGCCATCGTGACGAGGTCGAGCTCTGTTGTCGTCACTTCCTCCCTTTCCGACGGCTGCACCCTCACTGCGCCGATGTGGAAACCCCTTTTCCTATACGCCTTTACGGGTATTTCCTCGATGTCCTGGATTGGTATTATCCTCTTTTTTGTCCCTATCGCGGATATTTTCGCTGATGTGAATGCCGTCTTGCCGACTCCTTTCAGCCCGAGGACCGCCTCGCTGCACCCGAGCCAGACGAGCGTATCATCATAGCCTGCGAAGAACGCGGAGATTGAATTGAGATTGAGGTATTGGGGGTACGTGAATGGCGTCTCCTTCGTTATCCTCAGCGCGGCCTGGAGCGGGCCGAATGTTGCTGGCGGCCGCTGGAGGTGGCACCTCATATTCAGCCTTGTGAGAACGACGTCAATAACTGGGTTCTTCGAATCAAACTTTCTTCCCCCGGAAGCGAGCATCACGTTCCTGAAAGCGTGCTCGAGCGTTTCCTTGTTGTATCTCCAGAGGGTGTGGCAGAGGCCGAACTTCGCGTGCTCGAGGTATATTGGGGAGTCCTCGCCGTCTATGTATGCGTCGGATATGTTCTCCTTGTCAAGTGCTATATTCTCGATTGGCGAACCGAGCCCGACTATCCACGAAGCCGCCTCTCTGCCCATTGCCTCCGCCTGTTCGAGCGTTATGTCAACATTCTGGATGGCTGCGGTGTCAAGGAAATACTGTTTGTACTCGCTCGCCTTTGTTTCGTATATTGTTGTGAGGTCCGCAAGCTCAAAGCTCTCCTTCATCCCATTCAGGATTGCATCCCTTAGCAAAAGCCGCAGCCCCTCGGGCAGGTTTTCTATTATTGGGTTTTCGTGGACGTAGAGGTTTGTTTCCGCCCCTTCAACAGAGTATATTTTTGCAGTTACCCCGTGTCCGAGCGGATAGATGCTGCCCGGCGCGTCTATAAGCTTTGCATTTGACGGGATTGTAAGGATGAAACCGGTCAGGAACCTTAGGCTTTTTAGGCCCGCCAGGGAGAGGAAAGAACCGGCAAGGTCCTCGGTCTTCTGGGTCAGCTGGTACAATTTTGAGGATATGAGCGGTTTCAGTATGCCGTTTATCCATGCTTTGAACGTCTTGTGCCCCTCGACGAACATGCTTTTTTCAGGGAACGGCTCCTCGTAGTCCTTAAGCGTTCTCTCGGCAAGAAGGGGGTTCATGAAAAGATTCGTGTAGAAGTCCCTTAGCAGCTTCTTCCTCCGGGGGTATTGCTCATCTTCTTTCATCCCGTAGATTTTCGGGTCTATCATCAACTTCTCAAGTTGCCTTATTATGCTCGTATATTCCGTTATTATTTTTGTTTTCTCCTCGTCGAATTCGATTATAAGCTCTTCCTCATACCGCATTATTCTTATCTTTGCCTCTACGGTTGAAAGCAGCTTCAGATGGGAATTGATGCATTTTGCTGAGAACATCTCAAGCGGGCATGTCGCGCAGTCCATCACTGCCCTCGTGCCCTGCATGTCCAGTATGCACATGGAGGTATAACAAGGGGGAGGTTTTTATAGTTTCTTGAAGTGGGCTGTGTTTGAAACATCCGCATTTGACTTCTTGGATGTGTTGACTTCGCAAACGAAACCTGCCCTCGTTCTATGATAATTTGGGGAACTAGGTTTATCTTTCGCAGTATGTTTATTCTAAGCAGGAGGGAGTAGATTAAACAACGCTACCGTCAGGATGCTTACTCTGTTAACGTACATACGAGATCTATTAGTGGGTCGAGAACTTCGTTGCTTACGCGAAGTTTTATTCTTCCGATGGTTGTCTCGGCCGCCGTTACGATCTTCTGCAGATTTATTGCCGGAACTGTTGAGGGATCGCTATTCGCCGCGCGGATGAGGTTTGTTATTGGATTGAGATGTATTTTGTTTACGAGAAATGATAGTTTCTCGGCGGCTTCCTTGGCTTTTTTTATAATCTCCTGCAGATCCGTTGTCTGTGCCGTTTCGAGATCGCTCTGCTCGATTACAAGAGCCCCATACCGCATAGACTGCGGATGACCGGCAACAACGGCGTATAGATCAGAGGGTTTGACGGATTTAAGGGGATACGGCAAGACGCGGGCAAGAAACCCGATATAACTGGGGACTCTGATTAAATCTCGCGCCAGGGGATTATTAGATTCAACTTTTGCACCGAGCGGGATGGCAAAGGTTGTATTAGGAAGATAGGGGGTATGTTTGTGATCGTTTCCTTCTGCAGGAAAACCTTCGAGGATGTTTATTAGGCCTTCGTTTGCAATCTCAACAATATAACGACCCTTGTCTTCGTTCATCGTTATTGTCGGGGTATAGGCGCCGTCGTTGTTGGTGAAACCATGTTCGACAACCAGGATGGCATTTTTTTTATCCTGAAACTGTGCTGGAACCTTGAAGAGGTAGGAAACGTTCGCAATCGCGTCAGGACATGTAAGGTAGCCCCCGTCGCCTCTTTTTATAGATTGTTTGAAGGTAGTGTCTGGTGTCGTGTATGCTACAAACGTGCCAGTCCAGACCGGATAAACGCGAAGCTCATTTTTCCAAAAAGGAGTTTTGAACCGTTCGTCCATAAGTTTGTTTGAGAATATAACGTGTTCTAACGTATTCACCTTTTGGAGCAGTTCTGCCTGTGCGCGGCCTTGGTTTGTACAGTTGTTTAGACGGCCGGTTTTACGATAGCTTGTAGATTGGAAGGCTTTTCGCTGCAGTTGTATATTCGTAATTCTCACCCTATATGTGTGTTTTGTAGTATAGATTAGTGTAGAACTCTTTATAAAGCTTTTTGGCGCGTAAAAAATAATGCGATGGGGGCCAATGTATATCCGCGTTTGCACCCGGCTTCCTCTTCCCGAATGATGTAAAGGATTATATGCTTTTTGAGATATATGGTGAGAGTATGGGATTTCTTGATATTTTTGGAAAAAAGGAGGAAAGCAAGCCGGCAGGGATTCCTTTTAAACTGGAAACCCGCTTCAGGCCGATAAGGCTTAAGGCTTTGGGGGAGAGCAAAACAGAGCTTCTGATAGACCTCCAGAATATGGGTGGGGAGGACGTCCTTGTTTCTCTTGTTGTGAAGCTTCCCGATAAAATCGGCTTTGACACGATTGGCCTCTACAGGGCGAAGGAGATTAGAATTGGACAGATGGGCAACGGCGAGGGGAAAAACCTGAACATCGAGATATTTGGAAGCTCAAAGACGACCGCAGGGAATTATGAGGTGGAGATAACCGCCTTTTCCCATTACCGGGATTACGGACACGTGCTGAATTCAGTAAAGAAGAAGGTTACGCTGCGGGTTGTTTAGGGATTTGTTCCGCTTCTTTTTTTGTCTCCGTCTTTTTTATCAGCTCTTCTATTGCCGATGAGAGCAGAGCGCCTTTTTCAGTGAGCTTGACTGTCTTCGTCTTTCCCTTTCGCTCGAAAAGGACAACGCCCGCACTCTCGAATTTTGAAAGCAGGTTCGTCGTGTAGACATAGGAGGCGCCGGCCAGTTTTGCAAGCTTTGAGGGGTACCATTCCTGGGTGTTGTCTTTAAGCATCGTGAGTATCGCGCACGGTTTTGGTCTGAGCAGGAGGTTCTTCATTTGACCACGCAGGTTATTTTGTCCTGTTCTTTTAAATTGTGCTCTTTTATCAAATCAAGCAGTCCGCTCACGTGCCCCGCCCCGACGACGAGGACGATCTTTTTCTCGGCGTGGTGCAGGAGGGAATTGAACATGTGCCTGTTTCTTTCTGTAACAAGATACGCGTACGTTTTTGGGAATTTTTGCTTGAATTGGACGAGGAACGGAAGAAGGTTGTTGTAATCGGTGAGCTGCTCCGCTTTTCCGACGAACCTTATTGAGAGGGGGGACGGCAGAAGCCCGAGCAGCATCCTTACTTTCTCGCTTAGCGGTATCTTCCCTATCCTCCCCATCGTTATCCTTATGTCCCTGTCAACAAGCAACAACGGCTTTTTCATCTCGGACGCAGCCCTTATTCCCTCGAGCATCTCGCTTCCGGGCGCTGAGCCGAATATGAAGCCGAGCAACTGCTGGAGCAGGTAGAGAAACGAATATGTAGGGGACGAGAGAAGCTGTTTAAGCGTCGGCTTTTTTCTTGAGAGAAGGGCCCTGAAGCGGGACTGGCAGAGCTCGAGTGCGATTATGTCCGGGTTTTCGGTTATTATCGTCTCCCTTACTTTTGCTATGCTCTTCTTCAGCACGTGAGCAGTAGGGACGATTATAAGGTGCATGGGATATTTTCGGGGAAAGGGTTAAAATAGAGAACGGGCCCGGCGAGATTCGGACTCGCGACATACTGATTAAGAGTTTCGACCATAGCGTCAGTCGCTCTACCAAGCTGAGCTACGGGCCCACCGATGATATTATTCTGGGCATATGTTATTTTATAGATATGCCGGCCAATTTTTAGGTTGTTTCGGGGTGCATTTATGATTTACGTGTTGAGGATGGGGCATAGGATTAAGAGGGATGAGCGGTTGACGACGCACGTCTGTCTGGCGGCAAGGGCATTCGGCGCGGACGGCGTAATATTGAGCGGGGAGAGGGATGAAAAGCTGCTTGAGGGGATTAGGAAGGTTAGCGAAAAGTGGGGGGGAAATTTTGCGGTTAGGTATGAGGAGGATTGGAAGAAGGTCATTAAAGGCTTCGAAGGAGACAGGATACACCTCACTATGTATGGGGAACGGCTGGACAGGGTTATCTCGGCCGTTAAAAAATCAAGGAAGGACAAACTTATCGTTGTCGGAGCCGGGAAGGTTCCGCGGGACGTTTACAACCTCGTTGGATGGAATGTTAGTGTTGGAAACCAGCCGCATAGTGAGGTCAGTGCTTTGGCGGTTTTTCTTCACGAGTGGTTTGGGGGCAAGGAGCTTCTTAGAGGATTTAAGGGGGCGTGGTTGAGGATAACGCCGTGTAAAAGGGGGAAGAGTGTTGTTTCGTGTAGGAAATAACGAAAGGTATTTATACTGAAAGTGATGAAATAAGAACACGGACATGATATTAACGACGTGCTAGAGGCATTGTTCTGAGGTAATGTATGGGAACGAAAAAAGCGAAAAAGAAGAAGATAAAAAAAGTGACGGCCGACCTTCTTGCCAACGCCCATCTCCGCCAGCTGCTTATAAATGCCGCCGGAGAAAACGCGCTTGCCGTGATCAGGGAGTTCTCAGAAGAGATGAGCGACGACGAACTGGCGAGGAAGTGTAGGGTGAAGCTTAGCGAGGTAAGGACTGTTTTGAATAAACTTCACTCCTTCGGGCTTGTTGGATACACCCGGATACGAGACAAGGATAGTGGGTGGTATCATTATTTGTGGAAAGTTAATGAAGGAAGGGAGAAGGAATTGGT
>Ga0315282_10005052_pt1 | contig 22635 bp, 18 predicted proteins | sample YL17G07_20_MG_FD_203693 | JGI IMG/M metagenome (GOLD analysis project Ga0315282, IMG submission 203693) | Sediment microbial communities from Yellowstone Lake, YNP, Wyoming, USA - YL17G07_20 | ecosystem: Environmental > Aquatic > Freshwater > Lake > Sediment | place: USA: Wyoming | collected... | reverse complement strand
CCATCCCGCATCGCTTTGGACTCCTTCCCTGGGTGATAGGAAGAAGTCTATGCGATAGGAAAAACACATATCGATGTTTTTACGGTTTTTCACATAGCGATGTGCTTACGGAAACCCATTAAGCAAGTAAAAAGACTCTTATTTTAAATGCCAGACTCTTTTCTCTACTGCCAAGGAGTGATGCCATGAAAAAAGAAATCAAAACGAACAAGGCCCCGGAGGCCATCGGCCCTTATTCCCAGGGAATTGCGGCCAACGGTTTTGTTTTTTGCTCGGGCCAAATTTCTATTGAACCCCAAACGAAAAACTTAAACACCGGAAGCATTGAAGACCAAACCCGGCAAGTCCTTAAAAACGTCTCGGCCGTTCTCGAAGCGGCCGGCAGTTCGCTCGACGAGGTCGTTAAGGCGACGGTCTTTCTTCAGGATATGAATGATTTCGCCAGTATGAATAAAATCTACGCCGAATTTTTCAAGGCGCCCTTCCCAGCCCGCGCCGCTGTCCAGGCGGCCCGCCTGCCCAAGGACGTCAAGGTCGAAATCGAAGCCATCGCCTTGGTAAGGTAAGCAGGCAATCGACTATTTTCAACAACCGTTTTTTTCTTTGGCCTAGAATATAACACGAATAAAAAATCCGCAATCCTAAAAAACTTAAAGACAATATCTCTTTTTTTAGGGCTGGACGAAATTGATTTTGTCCATTACAATAATCGTCCTATGCCACTCTACGAATTTATCTGCAAAAAATGCGCGCGGCAATTCGAGAGGCTCGTCCGCCTCGGTCAGGAACAAGATGTTTGTTGCCTGAACTGTGGGAGCCGCGATGTGCGGAAGCTCTTTTCCTCGTTCGGTATCGGCGGCGGATCGAGCCGCATCAAATCGCCGGCAAGCTGTGCCTCGTGCTCGAGCGCATCGTGCAGCACCTGCAAGTAAGCCGGCAGAGATGGGATGACGCGAAAGCAAAGACGGAATGAACGAAATACGGATCGGAGTTGATACCGGTGGAACGTTCACGGATTTTGTAATCTTCAAGGACGGAAAGCTTTCGATCAAAAAAATCCCCTCGACGCCGTCCAATCCTTCGCTGGCGATCATCGAAGGTCTCGAAGAATTTCTCGGGTGCCGTTCCGGACTTACGATCATTCACGGGACGACGGTCGCCACGAACGCTCTGCTCGAACGAAAAGGGGCGCGGATCGCGCTCATCACGACCAAGGGCTTCGAGGACGTCCTGTATATCGGCCGGCAGACGCGGCGCGAGCTTTACAGCTTGAAAGGCGAGCGCCGGAATCCGATCGTCGAGCCGCGCCTTTGTTTCGGCCTGGAAGAGCGGACGACCGCTGCCGGAACCGTTGAACAATCCGTCAAACACGAAGAGCTGGGCCGGATCCTCAAAAAAATAAAGGCGCTGGGCATCCAGACCGTGGCTGTCTCTCTCCTCAATTCCTATGCCAACCCGGCCAATGAACAGAAAATTCATAAGGCATTAAAAAAGGGAAGGTTTTTGTCCTCGATATCAAGCGAGATTCTTCCCGAATACCGGGAATACGAGCGAACCTCGACGGCCGCGGTCAATGCTTGTTTGATGCCCATCCTCCATAAATATCTCAGCTCCCTCGAAGAAAAAATTCATGGCGCCGAGCTCCATATTATGCAGTCCAATGAAGGCTATCTTCCGGCATCTAAAGCCAAGCTTCAGCCCATTCGGACGGCGCTATCCGGGCCGGCTGGCGGCGTCGTCGGCTCGCTTTATCTGGCCAAGGCCGCCGGCTTCCCCAAGATCATCAGCTTCGATATGGGCGGCACCTCAACCGACGTCTCGCTCATCGAGGGCCGCATCCGGCGGACGGGCGAAAATATGATCGGCGATTTTCCGGTCCGGATTCCGATTATTGATATTCATTCCGTCGGCGCGGGCGGAGGATCGATTGCCCATTTCGATAAGGGCGGATCGCTCCGCGTCGGGCCCCAGAGTGCCGGCGCCGACCCTGGCCCAGCTTGCTACGGCAGGGGCGATCTGCCCACGGTGACCGACGCCAACCTGGTCTTGGGCCGCATCGATCCTGATTTTTTCCTGGGTGGAAAGATGGCGATCTATCCCGCGCGGAGCTTCAAAGCCGTCAAACGACTGGCTTCAAAAATCCGGAAATCGACGCTCGAGACCGCCCAAGGCATTGTTGATATCGCCAACGTCAATATGGAGAAGGCGGTCCGGCTGATCTCGATCGAGCGGGGCTTCGATCCCAGGGATTTCGCGCTTTTTTCTTTCGGCGGCGCGGGCGGGCTCCATGCCGCCGATATGATGACTCACCTTCAAATGAAAAGCGTCGTCGTCCCCGAAAACGCGGGTGTCCTCTCCGCCTTCGGGCTTCTTTTGGCGGATTCCGTGAAGGATTATACAAAGACCGTCCTTAAGCCGGCCGATAAAATCCGACCTCAAGAGTTAGAAAACCTTTTCACCGGCCTGGAGCGGAAAGGCTTCAAGGATTTAATAGAAGACGGCTTCGCTCCGTCCGATATCGTGCTCGAGCGCTATGCCGACTTTCGTTACCTGGGGCAGTCCTATGAAATCACGCTGCCTTTTCGAAAGGGCGGCCGCCGCTTTCTTGAAAATTTTCACCGCGAGCATCAAAAGCTTTATTCCTATCACAATCCGCAGGGACTCGTGGAAATCGTCACGCTCCGAGTGAAAGCCAGAGGCCTGAGTCAAAAAATCAAGATCCGCAAGCAGGCGCAACGCAAAGCCGATCCGGCGGCGGCTTTTCTCAAAAAACAAACGATTTATCACGCCGGGAAAAAATTCCAGGCGCCGGTTTATGACCGCTCCCGCCTTTCGGTCGGCGCACGGCTCAAAGGCCCGGCGCTGGTCATGGATTTCGGCTCAACGACATTTTTGCCGCCCGGATTTCATCTGCGCCTGGACGGGTATCACAACCTCATTCTCCACAAGGACAGCGTATAGATGAAAAAATTTGACGCTATCGAGCTCGAAATCTTTAAAAATATCTTTGTCTCGATTTCGGAGGAAATGGGCGCTGTTCTCGGCCGGACAGCCCTCTCCCCCAACATTAAAGAGCGAAAAGACTTTTCCTGCGCGATTTTCAATCCGCGCGGAGAAACACTCGCCCAGGGCTCGCACATTCCCGTTCATCTCGGCGCCATGCCGCTTTCCGTTCAAGCGGCTATCCGATCGTTATCCATTGAGGATGGTGACCTTGTCATCCTCAACGACCCTTACCGGGGAGGTACGCATCTTCCCGATATCACCTGCATCGCTCCTGTTTTCATCCGCAAGCGTTTGGCTTTTTTCGCTGCCAACCGCGCCCATCATTCGGACGTCGGCGGAATGACGCCGGGCTCGATGCCGCTGGCGACCGAAATCTTCCAGGAAGGCCTGATCCTGCCGCCGCTCAAGCTCGTGCGCAAGGGAAAAATCGACGAGGAGATCCTGCGCCTGATTCTGGCCAACGTCCGTACGCCCGATGAACGTCAAGGCGATCTCCTGGCTCAGATCGCGGCCTGTGAAAAGGGCAAGCAGAGAATCCGCGAAGCCGTCGCTAAATACGGCTTGAATAAACTCCATCGCTACTCGGGTATCATCCAGGATTACACGGAAAAATTTTTGCGCGACACCATCCGCGACATCCCCGACGGCGAGTACACCTTTTCCGATTTTCTGGATGACGACGGCATTTCAGATGAACCCATCAAAATCGCTGCCGTCATCCGAATCAAGGGCAGTCGGGTCGTCGTGGATTTTAGTTCCTCTTCGCCTCAGGTCAAAGGCGGCGTCAACGCCAACGCCGCCGTGACATTATCGGCGGTTCTCTATGTTTTTCGCTCTTTGATCGAGGAGGACATTCCTTTCAACACGGGGCTGATGAGGCCGATCAAGATCATTGCCCCCCCAGGCCTTGTCATCAGCGCCCAGTATCCCGCGGCGACTGCGGCCGGCAATGTCGAAACCTCTCAGCGGATCGTCGATGTCCTGCTGGGCGCTTTAGCGAAGGCGGTTCCGCGAAAAATCCCCGCGGCAAGCTCCGGGACTATGAACAACATCGCCCTCGGCGGCACCGATCCCCAAAAAAAGAAAAATTTTGCCTATTACGAAACCATCGGCGGCGGTATGGGCGCTAGCTGTGAAAATCCCGGCTTGAGCGGCGTCCATACCCACATGACGAATTCCCTGAACACACCCTTGGAGGCTTTGGAGAAATATTTGCCGATCCGGATTCGACGCTATGGGCTCCGCAAAGGCTCGGGAGGCCGTGGAAAAAACCGCGGCGGAGAGGGAATCATCCGGGAGTATGAATTCGGCGTTCCCACTCAAATCACGATCATGTCCGAGCGCCGCAAGTTCTCCCCCTATGGACTGCAGGGCGGCGGCTGCGGCGCCAAGGGCGCCAATATTTTATTCTCCGGCGGCAAGAAGATCGCATTAAAATCCAAAGTGAATCTAAACGTCAGGCCCAACGATATACTGCGTATTGAAACGCCGGGAGGCGGAGGCTACGGCCGGACAAAATAAGAGGAGGTTTCATGAGAAAGACCGGAGTTCTTGCGATCGCGATTTTCCTAGCGGCAGCGGGATGGACACACGCCAGTATCCGCGTCGGTGTCATGGGCGGCTATGCCTTGACGCCAGACAAAAATTATGGAGAAGCCGTAGCCTATGGAGTCAGCGTCGGTCTCGACCTCGGCAAATATTTCTGCGTGGAGTTGAGCGGCCTGCGGTTTCAATACCCCGTGACCACGGCCACGACCGAAGGCCTAAGCAAGGGCAGTCTGGCCACGCTTCCCGTCGAGCTCAGTTTGAAAGCCCGGTTTTCCTCCGGCGGCTTGGCGCCTTATTTAAGCGTCGGGGCCGGATATTACCTCAATCACTTTTCATTGGATTCGACTGTTGCCTCGGGCTGGGAAAAAGTCGGATTCGAAATCACGGAAAAAGTGGACAATGTCGTCGGGTTTCACGCCGCCGCCGGACTCGAGCTTGCTTTGAGCCCGACCGCGGCCGTCTGCTTGGAGGTCCGCTATTGTTTCGCTCGGCCGAATGGGTCTTGGCAAATCTCCGACACGGGAAGCGGCCAAGTCATTGCGGGAGACCTGAAGAATCTTAATCTGGACTCGATCATCTTTAACCTGGGATTCGCGTTTTCTTTTAAATAAATCGCGCAGGGCTGCAAACCATGAAGAATAAAAATTATCTCCGACAAACAGGATGGATTTTTGGTCTTTTTTTCATCGCCGCGGCGGCGTTCCTGCTGCCGATGAAATCTTCTCAGCAAGAAGTTCCGCCCCGGATCACCGATCTCGGCCCGCTGGTCGATTCGCCGAAACCTTCTCACCCCAAGCTTCAATCTGTCTTGAGCCGCTTGGCCGAGATCGCCTCGACTCAGGGACTGGAAAAAGCCAGCAAATACGCTGCCATGAGAAAGATCAACATGCGGGGAGACAGCGTCCGGATCGTGACCGAGGCCGAGACCGACTTGAGGTCAACGGCCTCCGGCGTATTTGGGGCATTGGCCAGGAAGAAAATCGAATCTCTGGGCGGCGTCATCGAAACATCCTATCGCCAGCTTATTCAACACAATCTTCCTCTAGCGGCGCTAAATATCCTGGCGGATGATCCGTCGGTCCGGTTCGTCAGGCTCCCGTTGAAGCCCGTGCTGCTCGATTATATCAGCGAAGGCGTTTCCTACATCGGCGCCGATAGCTGGCGAAATCTCGAACCCTATCGAAATGACAAAGGCGCAAAAATCTGCATTCTGGACGCTGGGTTTGGGGGCTATACCAGCTTATTGGGCACCGAACTCCCGTCTTCAGTCACGGCGCGCTCTTTTAGAGCCGATGGCGATATTTTCGCTGGCATAGCTCACGGAACGGCCTGCGCCGAAATCGTCCATGATGTGGCGCCCAAGGCCAAGCTCTACCTTGTCAATTTTGAAACAGACGTCGAACAGCACAACGCCTTAAGTTGGCTTAGGGGGCAGGGCGTTCAGGTGATTTCCTATTCCCTGGGCTGGTTTAATGCCGGCGCCGGCGACGGAACTGGTCCGATTTGCGAAGATGTCGAAAATGCCAACAATCTTGGCATAGCTTGGGCCAGCGCGGCCGGCAATAATGCGGTTAATCATTGGGACGGATACTTCAACGATCCGGACGGCGACGGCTGGCTGAATTTTTCCGGAAATGACAAGTTTTTGGAATTTCACCTCCCGGCATATTGGGAGGTCGGCGTGTTTTTGAATTGGAAAGACTGGGGAACCTGGAACGGCGTGAATTACGGCGGCTCGGACCAGGACTTCGACCTTTACCTCTATATTTGGAATGGACTTACCTGGCAACTGGTCGACAAATCGGATAACTCTCAAACGGGAACTCAGTGGCCGACCGAGGAAATATATGGCTGGTATGCAGATCGAGCGGCGACTTGGGCCGTGGCCATCAAGAAATATTCCGCCACAAAAAACGTCAGGCTGGAACTTGTCACCTATGAAACAGACGAAGCCATCGAATACTATGTATCGCCACGAAGCATTACTGTGCCTGCGGATACGAGATCGGCGATCGCTTGCGGCGCCGTGAGCTGGTCAAACGACGCCTACCACTACTACAGCAGCCAGGGACCGACCTATGACGGCCGGATCAAGCCCGATTTTGCGTCGCCTTCGGGTGTTTCGACTGCGACTTACGGCCCCTACCTTCCAGGTATCAGCGGCTTTTTTGGAACATCGACCTCGGCGCCGCACGTCGCGGGAGCCATCGGGCTGATTAAAAGCAACACGCCTTATTCCATCGCCCAAATCAAAACGCTTCTCGAAAAAAGAGCCGTGGATCTGGGCGAGCCCGGCAAGGACAATAAGTTCGGCTGGGGCCGGCTGAATGTGAAAAAATAGGAATTCGGGAACACCTGGAATTTTATTCCCTAGATTTCAGTAGATCACTTTTTTGAGCTTTTTCTTTTCTATCAATAGCTGGCCCTGGTAAGAAACATAATTGAGCAGGATCACAACCCGGTCCCGATCGGAGAGGTCCTGTTTGAAAACTCCCTTTAATCCCTTGAGCGGTCCTTCGACGACTTCGATTTCATCGCCGATGGAAGGCTCCGCTCCATACTTGAGAAGCTCGATGAAGCCGTCGATCTCTCTCGACTGCATTTCCTTGATGACCGGCTCATCCAAGGGAATCGGGCCTTCGTTGTTGCCCACGATGCGCTTCACGCCTCGAGTGTATTTAACCAGTTTGTACTGATCAGGGTAGTCAAAAAAAATAAATTGATAGCCGGGAAAGAAAGGCTTGATCCGACCGCCGTCGCGGTATTTCGGATTGTAGACCTTGATCCCTCCCTCCTGAAAGAGGCGTTCAACATGAAATTCTTTTTTCGGCTTTGTGTTGATGACATACCAGTTTTCCATAGTTGGGCTCTTTACTTCTTGGAGGCGATACCCAGAGCGCGATAAACCTCGGGCCTTCGGTCGGGAATGAAATACTTTTTTGCGTAGCACTCGGCGATGAGTTTGAAATCGCATTCGGCCAGAAGGATATAATCTCTACCCCGGGGCGCCCTGGCGATGACTTGGCCAAAGGGATCCGTCAGGAAGGATTCGCCAGCAAAATGAAGGACATCCTCCTTCCCCACTCTATTCGCCAGGGCGGCAAAATAGCCGTTTTGAAAAGAGGCGATCCGAACTTCTCCTTCATAGAGCCCCTTGCCCCACTCGTCCAATATGCCGGCCTGCGGGACGACGACGATCTCGGCTCCTTGGAGGGCCAAGCCGCGCATGTATTCGGGGAAATGGCGGTCGTAGCAGACTGCCACGCCGACCTTTCCGATCTTCGTGTCGAAGACGAAAGTCGGGCGGTCTCCTGGTGTGTAATAGCCTCGCTCATGAAAACCGGGACCTTCCATGATATGGACCATGCGCGTCGCGCCCAGAAGCCGGCCGTCGGCGTCGATGACTGGCGAGGAGTCATAAGTCTTCTCGCCGTCTTTCTCCAAAAGGTTAAGGACGGCCACGACTCCGTATTTCTTCGCGAGTGGGGCGAATTCTTCGGTCAAGGGACCGGGGACGGTTTGAGCGAAGAAACGAAATTCGGGCTGATGATCTGCTGGAATCTGGGGCAGGAACGGCAAAAAAGCCAGCTCCGCATAAGCAATGAGCTTGGCCCCTTGGCGAGCGGCCTCGTGAAAAGCGGCAATCCCTCGGCCGAGATTATCGTCCAAATTTTTAGAGGCATGCTGCTGTATGAGTGCGATTTTCATCGGTGAGCTTCCTGAAAATTAAATTCTTACGGTCTCTTCGACTTGGGCGGGCTTCTTGGGGATCGGTCTTCCGAGAACTCGGTGTCCGACGTTCGTCACCAAAACATCGTCCTCGATGCGGATTCCACCGAAGTCTCTGTACTTCTCGAGCTTGGAGTAGTTAATGAAATCCGTGAATTTCTTCTCTTTTTTCCACTTGTCGATGAGAGCCGGAATGAAATAAATCCCCGGCTCGACGGTCAATACATATCCGGGTCGGAGCTCTTTGGCCAGGCGGAGATAGGCCAACCCGAACTGCTCGCTCCTTTGGACGGAGTGATTATAGCCGACATGATTTTCGCCCAAATTTTCCATCTCATGGACATCCAAGCCGAGCATGTGTCCCAGGCCGTGCGGGAAGAACAGGGCATGGGCGCCAAGTCTAACGGCTTCCTCGGTGTTGCCCTTCATGAGCCCTGCATCTTTCAAGCCGGAGGCAATGACTCGGGCCGTTCGGAGATGGATTTCCTTGTATTTTATGCCGGGGCGAATGGCTCTGATGGCACCTTCTTGCGCCGCCAGGACGATGTCATAGATTTCTTTTTGTCTCGTCGAAAATTTTCCGCCGACGGGAATGGTCCGGGTGATGTCGGCCGCGTAGTGCAGCGGCGATTCGGCACCTGCATCCACGACTAAAAGATTACCGGGTTTGAGTTTGTTGCCGTGGTCATGGTTGTGTAAAATCTGTCCGTCTTTGGTCAGGATCGTTGGAAAGGCCGTCGCGCCTCCGTGAGCGATGGCGATGCCGTCGATCCGGCCGGCGATATCTTTTTCATAAACGCCGGGCTGGGCCATGTGCATGGCCGTGATGTACATCTTATAGGTCGTCGTCAGCGCAATTTCGATTTGTTCGATCTCTTCCCAGGATTTCACGGACCGCTGAGCCACGACGGCCTTGATGAGCTCGGGCGAAGAGTTGGCTTTGGCCTTGGCCGGCTTAATCCCGAGCAGCCTTTCCAGCGCCAGAAATGTTTCCGGCCTATAGGGCGGAAGATAATGAATCCGTCTCCCCTTTTGAGCGGCTTTTTGGAGAAGCCCTTCCAGCGCTACAAGCGGCGCCGTGTGTTTGACGCCGACCCGGACAGCCCGTTGTTTCACCGTCGGGAGATAGCCCATCCAGATGATGTCTTCAATATCGATATCATTGCCGAAGAGAAGGTCTTTGTTTTCGTCCACGTCGACGACCGCGGACAGGCCGGGCGAATCCAGTCCGAAGAAATAGAGAAATGAGCTGTCCTGCCGGAAAGGATAGGCGTTGGCCGGATAGTTCATCGGGCTGTCTTCGTTGCCGAGAAAGAGGATTAGACCGGAAGAAACCCGCTTTTTCAGAAGCTGGCGTCTTTTGGCATATATTTTGTCGTCAAACATAAACACTCCTTTCAGAAAAGACATATACAGCTGGCAATCAAATGATTTTGCATATCCAGTCGAGATTAAATTTATCAAATCAGAGGCGGGATGTCAAAAGGCGCAGCGAAATAAGCGCGGCGAATAAAGTCTAGTTATTGTCTTGAATCAGGAATTTCTGGATGACGCTCGAGATTTCCATCTCCACAAAAGGCTTGAGGATGCGCGGAAAGCCGTTTTTTCGAGTGGTGGTCTCGGGCGGCTCCTCGTCTCCGAACGCCGTGACGTAGATCACCGGAATATGTAGTTCGTCATGGATCTTATGAGCGGCTTCGATGCCGTTCATTCTTCCTTTGAGGCGGATATCCATGAAAACCAGGTCCGGCTGCAAAACCTTGGCTTTCCGGACGGATTCTTCTGCGGTGGAGGCCCAACCGGTCACGTCGCAGCCGCAATTATTCAAAATATTTTCCATATCTTTAGCGATTATAGCTTCGTCTTCGACGACTAAGATTTTCATTTTAGCTTTTTTTTCCCGAGGCATTCCCCTTTCCTCTATTATTTAGTCGAACGATAGCGGGGAAAATTGATTTTTTTTAGGAAAAAAGATAACGCCTAGAGCAGGTATTCCCCAAATTTTAGATATAAGACAAGACTATTTCTTGATATCTCCGCCTGATTTTTGAGCCTGCTTGGCGTATTCATCCCGTTGATGGGCGACCGTGTCTTTTAGAAGCTTGGGGTTCGTTACCATTTTATAGACCGTCGCGCCGTCTTCAGCGGCCGTCTGGATTTCGATTTCACCGTAGTTCAGTATTCGGCCGAACAAAGGCTGGAAATAGGATAGGTTATTGATTTTTTCGAGCGGGCTCTCTTTCGAAAAGTGATCGAAAATGCCCTCTTCGTCGATGACGCGCATGGTCGTGACCGCCCAGATGTTTCGGCGCCGGTACCATTCCTTGTAAAGAAAGTAAAGACAGCCGACGATCAGCAATACTACGCTCGCCCAACGGACGACGGTCACAATTCCGGTTCCGCTTTTCAGCTTAAAAAAGGCGATGATAAATAAGACAAAGGTCACAAGGAAAGCCAAAAAAGGCTTGACCACGGTCATCCAATGCGTCCGCGTCTCAAGGATTTTTTGTTCGCCCGGTCTCAGTTGAGTTCTCATCTTAACCTCCGTTAGCGAGGCTCATATTATATTATGGAAATTTGAAAAATGAAAAGAAGAAAATAAATAATCTTAAGAAACTGGAAGTAAAGACGAGGCAAACTCCCCGAGGATTTTCAAGACCATGGGATATAAATAGAAAATAGCAAAAAGAGGCTTGCGCCTCATATTTTTTAATTTTAATGATTTCGAGGTGGTAGCGGGGGCTGGATTTGAACCAGCGACCTCCGGGTTATGAGCCCGACGAGCTACCAGGCTGCTCTACCCCGCAATTTTCAAAGCTATTATAACAAATTTTCGGCCTTTGTCAAAAATTTTATTTTCTTGACAGGCATGAAAGACAAAAAATATAATCGAAAAACGAAAAATGATGAACTTTCTTTTCTTCTTTTTGGCGATTATTTGCGCCGGCTCCGTCCTGGCGATGATCGCGACCAAAAACCAAGCCTATAACGCCTTGTTTCTCGTGCTGGCCTTCGCCTGCCTTGGAGGCCTTTTCGGGATGCTCGGCGCTCCGTTTATGGCCGTCGTCCAAATCATCATTTATGCCGGCGCCATCATGATTCTGTTCATCTTCGTTATCATGATGATCAACCTTGGCCAAGGCCTTTCTCCCGAAAAGAAAAAATGGACGATCATCTTCTCCGTCTTCTTGGTTTTGGTTCTTTTCGCTGAGATCGCGTTCGCGGCCAAATCAGCTTTTTCCAGTTTCAAATCCCCGGGCGCGGGCTCAGCGACAAGCCCGACAGACCTCGGCCGGCATCTTTTCACGAAATATCTGTATCCTTTTGAAATCACCTCGATTCTGATCATCGCCGCCCTTGTCGGGGCGATCGTCCTCGTGAAAAGGAGAGAGAAGGAATGATCCCGGCGAGCTATTTCTTCATCCTCAGCCTCATTCTCTTTGTTCTCGGCATTATTGCTTTTTTTCTCAAAAAAGACCTCATCACTCAGTTTATGGCCGTTGAGATCATGCTCAACGCCGCCAATCTGGCGTTTCTCGCCCTGGGGAAATCCAGCGGTTTCCTGGACGCCCAGGTCATCGTCTTCTTCATCATGACCGTGGCTGCCGCCGAAGCCGCGATCGGACTGGCCATCATTCTTTTGATTTTCCGACAAAAAAAATCCATTAAAACCGAAGACCTCCGCTCGATGAAAGGCTGAGATGACGGACATTTTTTGGCTGATTCCTTTTGTTCCCGCGCTCAGCACACTCATTCTCGTACTCTTCGGAAGAAAGCTTCCTAAAAAATATGTGTCCGTTCAAGCCTGCACCGCCGTCTTAATCTCTTTTATCATCGCCGTCATTTCTTTCATCGGATTGCTCCAGACGCGTCCGGAAAGCGGCCCTTGCGTTAAAAGCCTTTTTTCCTGGATCAGGGTCGGATCATTCAGCGCCGAGCTTTCGTTCCGCTTCGATCCGCTGTCCGCCGTCATGGTCCTAGTCGTGACCGGAGTCGGATTTCTCATCCACGTTTATTCCGTCGGCTATATGGCCCAGGACAAGGGCTACGCCCGCTATTTCACCTACCTGAACCTCTTCATGTTCGCCATGCTCCTGCTGGTCCTGGCGTCGAACATGGTCCTGATGTTTGTCGGCTGGGAAGGCGTCGGGTTATGCTCCTATCTGCTGATCGGCTTTTGGTTCGAGAAGCCTGCGGCGGCCAACGCCGGGAAAAAAGCGTTTATCGTAAACCGCATCGGCGACGCCGGCTTCATCCTCGGCATTCTCTTTATTTTTGCGGCCGTCGGCAGCTCGGAATTCACCGCAATTCAGGCGGCCGCAGGGAGCGGAGTCATTACGCCTGGTCTGGCGACGCTCATCGCGATTCTTCTCTTTGTCGGAGCGGCCGGGAAATCAGCCCAGCTGCCGTTGTATGTCTGGCTGCCTGATGCCATGGAAGGTCCGACGCCCGTCAGCGCCCTGATCCATGCGGCAACCATGGTGACGGCGGGCGTCTACATGGTTGCCCGTATGAATTTTCTATACACGCTCTCGGGAGCTGCTTCCGAACTCGTGGCTATCGTCGGCGCGCTGACAGCGGTCTTTGCCGCAACCATGGCTCTCGCGCAAAACGACATCAAAAGAGTCCTCGCTTATTCGACCATCTCGCAGCTCGGATATATGTTCATCGGCTGCGGCGTCGGCGCTTACGCGGCCGGCATCTTTCATCTCTACACGCACGCTTTTTTCAAAAGCCTTTTATTCCTGGCGGCGGGCAGCGTCATCCATGCTCTGTCCGGCCAGCAGGACATGCGCAAGATGGGCGGGCTCAAAAAATTTCTGCCCTGGACTTATCCGGCTTTTCTTATCGGCGCCGTGGCCATAGCCGGAGTCCCATTCCTGTCCGGATTCTTCTCCAAAGATGCGATCCTGGCGCAGGCTTTCGGCCAAGGGCACTATTTCGTCTGGGGGCTCGGCCTCGCCGGCGCCGTCCTGACGGCTTTCTACATATTCCGCCTGATATTTTTAACATTCCACGGCAAAGAAAGGCTGGAGCCTGAAGCCAGGAAACATTTGCATGAATCGCCTAAAGTGATGACCGTCCCGCTCGCCATCCTGGCCTTTTTTTCTGTTGTGGCCGGCTATGTCGGGTTGCCGGCTGTTCTCGGTCAAAAAGCCAATGTCTTTGCCAATTTCTTGGAGCCGGTGATCAAACCGGCCGGCGAAAGACATTTGATGATGAGCACGGAATGGAGACTCATCCTTATTTCAGTCGCCGTAGCTCTCTTGGGAATATTTATCGCCTATCTCTTTTATCTCGGACATCCAAAAATTCCGCAGGCGCTCGCGGCTCGTTTCCCTGCGATCTACCGGATTCTCTATAACAAATATTACGTCGATGAAATCTATGACGCTGCCGTCGTCAAACCGCTGGTCAACGGATCGAAATGGATCTACAACCATTTCGATCTCCAAGTCATCGACGGAACGATCAACGGCACGGCCGCAGCCACGGGATTTATCGGCAAAGCCCTGAGCGCCCTGCAAACGGGATTCATCAAGGACTATGCGCTTTTCTTTCTTTTAGGCGTCGCAATTTTCCTGGGAGTTCTATTGTTTTAAGCCATGAGCTTGCCGATTCTCAGCTTCGTCACGTTCGCCCCGCTCGCCGGCGCTCTGCTGCTCATCTTCGTTCCTAAAGACAATAAGAACGCCCTCTACAGGATCGCCATCGCAGTCGCCGCCGTCGTTTTCCTTGTCTCGCTTCTTCTCTATTTTAATTTCGATTCGAAGACCGCCGACCCCCAATTTGTCGAGAAGACGTCGTGGCTGGGCTACGGCATCCACTATCATCTCGGCATCGACGGCATCAGCCTCTTTCTCGTCTTATTAACGACGTTCCTCATGCCCATCGCGCTTCTTTCGTCGTGGTCCTATATCCGGGACAGGATCAAGGAATATTTGATCTTCATGCTCATTTTGGAAACGGGCATCATCGGCGTTTTCGTGTCGCTCAATCTCTTTTTGTTTTATGTCTTTTGGGAAGCCATGCTCATCCCGATGTATTTTCTCATCGGCATCTGGGGGGGCAAGCGACGCGTTTACGCCACCATGAAATTCGTCCTGTTCACGATGTTCGGAAGCTTGCTGATGTTGGTCGCCATCTTTGTCCTCTACACGCTCTTTTATAAAGCCACGGGAACGTATTCTCTCAATCTTTTCGATTACTACCGGATGATGCTCAATCCCAAACTCCAGAACTGGCTCTTCCTGGCTTTCACGCTCGCCTTCGCCATCAAAGTGCCGATGTTTCCTTTCCACACCTGGCTTCCGGACGCCCATGTCGAGGCGCCGACCGCCGCTTCGGTCATCCTGGCGGCCGTGCTCTTGAAAATGGGTGCTTACGGCTTTCTGCGTTTCGCGATTCCGCTCTTTCCGGACGCGCTGAGCAAATTCCTGCCCGTCCTGGCCATCCTCAGCCTCATCGGCATCATCTACGGCGGGATGATGGCCCTTATTCAAAAAGACATCAAATCGCTCGTCGCCTATTCGAGCGTCAGCCACATGGGGCTGGTGATGCTTGCCATTTTCTCGCTCAATATCGAGGGCGTCCAGGGCGCCATCTATCAAATGCTGAATCACGGCCTGAGCACGGGCATGCTGTTTCTCATCGTCGGGATCCTTTATGAACGGGCCCGGACAAGGCAGATCAAAGATTTCGGCGGCGTCAGCAAACAAATGCCCGTTTTCTCGGCTTTCTTTCTCATCGGCATGCTGTCCTCGGTCGGATTGCCCGGGCTCAACGGATTTGTCGGCGAAATCACCTGCTTTTTCGGCATTTTTTCTTCCAACAAATACCTGGCCATTCTGAGCATTTCCACGGTCATCCTGGCGGCCGCGTATCTCCTCTGGATGTTTCAGCGGGTGATGCAAGGGCCGATCACCAATGAAAATATTCTGTCATTTAAGGACATGAACAAGCGGGAAATCGGCTATCTCCTGCCCATCGTCATCCTGATGATCTGGATGGGTGTTTATCCGCAAACCTTCTTGAGAAAAATGGACGCTTCGGTCGCGCACTTCATTCATCGGATCAAAAACCGCGAGAAAGTTTTTGTTCAGAAGGGCGAGCGCAGCCCGGCTAAAATCTTGATTAAGGAAAAGGACGTCAACGCACAATGAACGACTTTGTCGCTCTTGCTCCGCTCCTGATCATCGTCGCCGGAGCACTGTCCGTCCTCCTGCTGGAGGCTTTTCTCAAGAAAGAAAACAAAAACTACCTGGCCTATATTTCTCTGCTGACGCTCATCGTCTGCGCCGTCGTCTGCGTAAAGCTTTGGAACAAAGGCTACAGTTATTTCGATCGATGGCTTTGGCTGGACAATCTCGGGCTATTTTTTACGTTTCTTTTTCTGATTGCGATCGCATTCGGCATCCTCATCGGCATGAAGTATATCGCTCTGCAAAATGCCAATTTCGGCGAGTTCTATGGGCTGCTGCTCCTGGCCCTGGCCGGGCTGATGATTATGGTCTTGACGGCCAATTTCCTGGTCATCTTTTTGGGCCTTGAAGTTTTGTCCGTTTCGAGCTACGCCCTGGCTGGCCTCAAGCGGAAGGATGAAAAATCATCGGAAGCTGCGATCAAGTATTTCCTGATGGGAAGCTTTGCCAGCGCCTTCCTCATTTTCGGGCTGGCGCTTCTCTACGGCGCGTCCCATTCTCTGGACATTTCCAAGATGATTTCCTTTTTCAGCTCCGGTCATGAGCATCAAATGCTCGGCCTCGCCGGCCTGGGCCTGGTCATTATCGGATTTGCGTTTAAGATTGCCATCGCGCCTTTTCACATGTGGACTCCGGACGTCTACGAGGGCGCGCCCACTCCCATAACCGCTTTTTTCGCCGTCGGCCCAAAAACAGCGGGATTCGCCGTGCTCCTGAAAGCTCTTCTCCCCTACCTGGACAGCGGGTTTAAATCCCAAGCCGTCTTTTGGCTGCTCTGGGGAATGAGCGTCCTGACCATGATCTTGGGAAACCTGACCGCGCTTCGTCAAAAGAACATCAAGAGAATATTCGCCTACTCGAGCATCGCCCATGGCGGCTACATTCTGATCGCTATTTTGGCGGGCGACGGAGCGAGCCTCGTGTTTTATCTCACGGCCTATTCGTTCATGAGCTTCGGAGCCTTCGCCGCTCTCATCGCCCTGGGTAAAAAAGAGCAGGAATACATAAATTTAGAGGATTTCAGCGGCATCGGTTTTAAATATCCGTGGATCGGAGCGACGATGGCGATTTTTCTTTTTTCCCTGGCCGGGTTCCCGCCGACCGGCGGCTTTTTGGCCAAGTTCTATGTCTTCAGTGCCGCGGTCAGAAAAGGTCTGACGCCGCTGGTGATCATCGGCGTTTTGACCAGCCTCGTCTCGGTCTTTTATTATCTGCGGATCATCGTTTATATGTATATGCGCAAGCAAGAACGCGAGATCGAGATCGACGTTGAAAATCCCGCGCTTTTCCTGGTTCTTTTCTTATGCCTCTACGGAGTCCTTCAGCTCGGCATCTTTCCCGGAAACGTCCTTTATATCATCAAGCAGGCCGTCGTCTCGCTGTTTTAAACCGTATTGAAACAGACCATGTTTCTTCGCCGGGTAGCGGTGTTTTTCGCCGACCTCGCCTTTTTATATTTTGATCAGCATCCGATTATGTTCGCGCTCAGTTCTTATTTGGAAACATCTCTTTTTCCGTGAATATGATTAAATATGAAATGGGTGGCGCCGATCGGGGCGCCCCGCTGTCCGCAACGGAAGGGTCCCACCGGGGGATGGGTGGAGTGAGGACGGCGGGGCTGGTCGGCGACAGGACCCATGAAATAACAATTTAAAATCATCATGGAGAAAGAGATGCTATCTTAACATCCTGGCGCCTTGCAAAATGACGAGATTTATGTATCATTAAGCTCATAATTTGATGACTCATTTAAAGAGTTAAAAAATAAGGAGGTTCCATGAAAAAAAGTCTCGTCGCCGCTATTTTAGTCCTGTGCGTTGTCCCGATGGCCTTCCCGACCCTCGTGACGAACATGAACCAGAGCGCTCTGTACTTGCGGCTTCTGTCCCGCAATGCTTCGACCGACATCGACGCCGTCTATTATAACCCGGCTGGCCTGATACGGATGAAGGACGGCTGGCATATCAGCCTTTACAATCAAACGGTCTTTCAAAAGAAAACGGTCGTCAACGAGTTTCCTTTACTCAACAATCACTCCTATGACGGCAAGGTGAATGTTCCGTTTTATCCGGATGTCTTCGCCGTTTATAAAAAGGGCCGCTTCGCACTGTCGTTCGGCTTCGGCCCCAGCGCCGGAGGGGGCTCGGCCGATTATTCGCGCGGCCTGCCGTCTTTCGAACAGCCGTTTTCCACCCTGCCGGCCCTCATCACCGGACTGGGACTTCCGACTACAAAATATTCGGTAGATATAGCCTTCAAGGGCAGCTCGGTTTATTACGGCTTCCAGCTGAATGTATCTTGCGCCGTCAACGACATCGTTTCCGCAGGAATTGGGGTCCGCTATGTCAGCGCCGTCAACACCTATGAAGGCTCAATTAAAAACGTCATGATCAATCCGGCCCATCCTCTGCTCAATCCGACGGCTCAAATGCTGCCCGCGGCCCAAGTTTTCACGGCCCTCGGCCAGCCCGGCTATGCCGCTCTGGTCTCGGATAAATCTGTCGATGCGGAGCAGACGGGATCGACCTTCACCCCTCTGCTGAGCTTGAATATCGCTCCCCTTGAGGGCTTGAACATCGGCCTCAAATACGAATTCAAAACTACGCTGGAGATGGTGAATAACACGACCAAGGACGATACCGGTTTGTTTCCCAATGGCGCCAAAACCCACGCTGATATCCCGGCCTTCATGTCCCTGGGCGTGGAATACGCAGTTCTGCCGCAGCTTCGGGCCACTGTCTCTTATAATTTGTTCTTTGACAAATTCGATCAGTTCGCCCCCGATGCTAACCTCAATTGGGACGGACGCGAGGCTTTCGTCAAATCCAATTCTTACGACCTGGGCTTCGGCGTCGAGGTTGACCTGACCAAGACCATCCTGGTCAGCGCCGGATACTTGCTCACCCGCTACGACCTGGCCGCCGGCTATCAGAGCGATATTGCCAATGATTTGGCCAGCGACGGCTTCGGCTTCGGTGCTCGGATCCGACTGTGCCAGAAGCTGGACCTAGATTTGGGAGGGATGTACGTCACCTATAAAGAAGCCAGCAAAACGTTTTCCTCCGCGATTTTCGGCTCTTACCTCGAAAAATATCAGCGTTCGACTTGGGCCTTCGCTGTCGGCTTAGGCTACCACTTCTGATCGAATACGCTTGATACGGCGGGCGATCGGCACGATAGATCTTTTTTGTATAAATGTTTAGAGGCCTCGGCAGCTTTTTGAACAACTTGTCGTTGAACTTATAATATTACGCGAAATGGAGATATCGTGAGGAAATTAAATTTTCTATCCTTTGTGATCCTGGTCATTTTTTCTGTCGGCGCTTTGACCTCGGGCGGCTGCCGGGATGGTCAAAATTCATCGGACAAGGCGTTTGTCCAGGTACAAAATGGAGAGGATATCGGCCTCTACAAAAACCGGCTGATACGAATCCAAGGGCGTCTCAACGCTATTCCTTGGCAGCACCTGATCAATATCCCCGAACGATATCCGGTCGTTGATTATTTAGACATCGAAGGCCGCGCGCAAATCGTCATTTATACAAAATCCAAGATCCCCTGTTCAGGCCCTTTAATTGTTGAAGGCAAAGTCGTTGAACTGACAGGAACATCCAAGCGGCCTGGCTCAAACGAAAAGGTCGTCGAGTATCAAATATTTGTCGACCGCTGGATTTGCCAGAGCGGCGCCGATCGGAAAGAGTAGAATCCCGAGATCGCTCTTTAGATCAAAATTGACTTTATGCTCTCATCGGCATAAAATAATCTCAGCATCTAGGCAACGACAGAGGAGAGGGAAATCGACTGATTAATTTCTTTCTGAGCTGTCGAAACATATTTTATAAAGGGGGGTTTTTATGCGAGAACGAATTGTAAACGGCCCTTGGTCCGTCCGGGCTATTGCAGGCGCGCATGTCGTGCTCTTAGCCATCAACGTAGATGAATCGCGCTGGAGGGATGTGACGGCGGGACTTCTTGGTTTCGCCATTGAACGCAGCGAGCTCGACAACAGCAAAGTCATCGAACGCTACTGGCTCAGGGGAATGAAAAAGTTTGAAGATGTCGATCGAGGCATCTCTCCGGGAACTCCTCTCCCGCTTTCGGAACATCCGGCACAAACGTTTCAGTGGGGCGACTATACCCCAAAACCAGGCCGGACCTATGTCTATCGAGTCGTTCCGGTCCGTGGAAAGCCGAAGAATCTTGTCCTCGACAACGACTCCTCCGTTATGATTAAAATCCAGACGGAGAACGAGGAAGCCGGGACGCATGCCGTCTATTTCAACCGCGGAGTGGCAGCCTCTCAGGCTTATGCCCGCAAATTTTTGGATCCGAACCCTGATGAAAATAATCCAGATTCGCCCCAAATGAAATGGTTGTCCAGAGGGCTTTATGAAGCACTCCTGAATTTCATCGGCTTGGCCAGCAGTCCGGAGCACAAACTGCGCGGGTCGTTTTATGAATTCCGGTATCTTCCGGTTGGCCTGGCTTTCAAGAGAGCGATCGAGGCCGGAGCGGACGTGCAAATTCTATTTGATGGCGTCAGCAAGGATTACGCTAGCAAGAATAGCTCGATGGCCAGCCAAGCCGACATTTTCGATAACTGCAGGCCTCGCTTGGGCAATAAGTCCGCTGAAAAGCACAATAAATTTCTGATTCTTATCGAAAATAACAAACCCGTTGCGGTCTGGACGGGCTCGACCAATATTTCCGCCGGCGGAATCTTCGGACACTCGAACGTAGGCCACATCGTCCGCGATACGGTCACGGCCCAGAAATATTTGGATTATTGGCAGAGACTCTGGGAAAGACCGGATCTCAAGGCCGCGGTGCTTCGCGATCTTGACGAGAAGCAGACGCAGACTCTGAAGAATGTTCCGCCCAAATCAATCACGGCGCTCTTCAGCCCACGGGAGCTTCCGACTCTGGACTGGTATGCGGATTTAATGGATTCGGCGCGTCAGATTGTCTGCTTCACGGTCGCGTTTACTATCCACCCGGTTTTTCAGGATATCCTCAAAAAAGAAAATAATGTCCTTCGCTATGTTCTTAAAGATAAGAGTTCGCCCAATGACCAAGACATCTGCCGCGACCGTGACCTTGTTCTAGTGGCGGGCAGCAAGTTTGAAAAAGGCGAGTTTCCCGGCTGGCTTGGCGAACAACTCACCGGCTTCAACCGAAACCTTTACATCCACGATAAGTTCATGCTCGTCGACCCTCTGAGCGACGATCCGATCGTCGTTACCGGATCGGCAAATTTCAGCCAAGCCTCGACGACCGAGAACGATGAAAATATGCTTATCATTCGGGGCGACACGCGGGTCGCGGATATCTATTTCGGTGAGTTTATGCGAATCTTCGATCATGTTTATGCTAGGTACATCTGGAAGCGACTCCAAAATAAAATTCCGGGAGAGATAACAAAGAACTTTTTAAAACCTGACTCCAGCTGGGTCGAGGCCAATTTTGAGGATGGCCCCAAATCACGGCGTCGGCAATATTTTGCTGGGGAAAAATAAAATGAACACCTCCGGCCTAAAAAACTGGAGGGATTCACTTGACGCCCGTTGTCCAAAAAAGTGTTGTTCAGACCAATTTATCTTCCAGCCTTAGATTCTGCGCCCTCGATCTCTTCCTTGCCAGATTCAAGTATTATGTTGGACGAAGCAGTAGGGGTTCCACCAGTTTCCAATCGAAGACCCATCGTTGCCTCTAATCCTTCAGGTCTCGTTTTTTCTATGTCTGCTTCTAATCCTCCGACCTTGATCTTAGTTAGTTTAGGGAGAAGAAAACTTATCAAAGTGAGGGCAAATAACAATGGCGCGAGAACTGCAAAAGTCGTGTCTTCGATGATCTTCTTTCCGTGAATCGAGCCGATTATGTAGAGTGCCCATAAAACAATCATTTGAACACTCCCTAACATAGCTAAGACTTTTCCAATTATTTCCAAGGTTCTCGATCTTCGCCCCGAGAGTGAAGTTTGAAGTCGCTCTAAGTTTCGCTTAGCAGCCCAGTGCTTCTCGTTCAGATTCACACATCGTTCAAAATCCCTTTCTGCAACTTCGTATTGCTTACGATGATACTGGATGATCCCTCGTTTAAAGTACAGATCAGCCTTGCGAATTCCGGGGGCTCCCGAGAGAGCCCTATCCACTTCTTTCACTGCCTCGTCATAATACAATTCATCCCCCCGCTTCTCACCCAAGCGAGTAAAAAGATCTGAGAGCGTTTCATGAATGATCCAAAAGTCCTTTAAGCTGACGCTTGATCGTACCTTTGATTCGATCAGCGGTCTTAGTTGACGTTCAGCTTCTTCAAAGCGATCTATCGCCATCAAACTCAGTGCCAATCCTTTTTGCGCAGCAACATTTCCTGGATTCAATCGGACAGCTTGACGATATTGAAAAACGGCTTCTTCACATTTTTTCTGCGTATAGAAGAATCGGCCAAGCTCATTATAGCTTTTGTCGTCTTTAGGATCGAGCTTCACCGCTTCCTTAAGAAAAGTCTCAGCTTCATCGTAACATCCTAATGAGGTTAACAAAGAGCCAAGGTCCCGGTGTGCTGATGACTCTTTTTGATCTAGCTCAATTGCTTTACGAAAGGACTTTTCGGCATCCTCATAACGCTGCTGCGTCAGCGCCACTCGGCCCAGCCAATTGTGTGTTTCAGCATCATTAGGATTAAGTTGAATCGCTGTCTGAAACTCAGCCTTAGCGTCATCATAGCGCTTCTGGTCGAAGAGTAACGCGCCTAGACCATTGTGAGCCAGGAAGTAATCCTTATTTAGCTCGAGTGCCCTTCGAAACTCTTTTTCTGCTTCTTGATAGCGCTTGAGATTCTGTAGAGCCAGACCTATGTTGTAGCGGTAGGCGGGTTCTCCAGAATTTATTGAGCTAGCTCTACGAAAGGACTTTTCGGCATCCTCATAACGCTGTTGCATCAGCGCCACTCGGCCCAGCCAATTGTGTGTTTCAGCATCATTAGGATTAAGTTGAATCGCTATCTGAAACTCAGCCTTAGCGTCATCATAGCGCTTCCGGTCGAAGAGTAGCGCGCCTAGACCATTGTGAGCCAGGAAGTAATCCTTGTTTAGCTCGAGTGCCCTTCGAAACTCTTTTTCTGCTTCTTGATAGCGCTTGAGATTCTGTAG
>Ga0315282_10005051_pt1 | contig 22641 bp, 21 predicted proteins | sample YL17G07_20_MG_FD_203693 | JGI IMG/M metagenome (GOLD analysis project Ga0315282, IMG submission 203693) | Sediment microbial communities from Yellowstone Lake, YNP, Wyoming, USA - YL17G07_20 | ecosystem: Environmental > Aquatic > Freshwater > Lake > Sediment | place: USA: Wyoming | collected... | reverse complement strand
TTTAATGATGTGAAATCTGTTCTTAGAAAAATGGCAACGCAGGGCGGCAGAGATACCGAGCGTGACCTGTTCGGTCGACCAGGCGGATACAAGACTGTTTTGAGCAAGAATACAGTGGGCAAAGGTTGCCCTGTCTGCCGTACCAAGATCAAGAAAGAAGCGTACATGGGTGGCAGCATCTACTACTGCCCGAAGTGTCAAAGAAGCTAAGAGGCGAGGGATGCAATACGATCAGTATTACCTTAGCGAAATACATACGTAGAGATCAAGATTTGGGCTCCTAGGGTCCCAGAAAATTAGTCATGATGGTCATCTTTGACTAATTGCTACTGAAGACGGCGCGATAGGAAATAGGATATAGGATGTTGGAAGCCATTTCTAGCTGTGTGAAGTGTGAATCCCATAGGCATATTTTTTTGTTATGAGAAAGGATGTAACGACATGCGACAAGCAACTTGGTCTTTCCGATTGATAATGAATTTAACCCCAATGGCCACGAAGACAATGAGTATCCCTAATACAACAATAACGTAACCCGATACTGTATTAATCAGATTAAGTGGATGTAAGCCAAATCTTGGTATTTCCCCCGGTACTAAACTTCTTATTATGCCTATAATTATTACTATCATACCAGCAAAAACGAGTCTTATATCCATTGAATTTTTAATAAGTAAACGATTGAAATATCTTATTTATAACATTTTTGGCTCTTCACTGAATACTGTTTAGCTTACCGAGTATGGAAACAGGTTTAGTAGTTATACGTGATTTCAAGCTAGCGGGGAAATCCTCAACCTAACTTCAGCCGGTTCTGCAGTGGTGCTGAATACTCATGAAATCGAGGTGCTCGAACTCATTGGTGATGCAAGCCCCGGCATCATGCTCAGTGGCAGATACTTTGAATGTATATGCGTGTGCGATGTGTGTGATGTTTGTACGTGAGATGTCATGTGAGATGTGCTAGGCTAAGAAGGAAGGAAGGGAAGGGTGTGAGGGAAGGTAATAGATAGTAGAGAAGAAAGTGTGGGGGGTAAAGTTAGAGAAAAGTTTTATCCCCAATCCCATAAATACTCTTTAGGGCACTTGAAAGGGATAAGGTATTAATTGGGAATCGCAAGGTAGCTAACGTGAAAGGTTGTAGATGGATGGAGGGACTTAGGTAGGTGATTAGGGAAAGTAACAAGGTCAACGGCATTTTCTCAGTCATCTTGGTATTAGTTGTTTTTTTAGTTGTGACTTGGACATTTAACACGACTGTTCTCTATCTACTACAGAAACAATTCCTTTTCTGGAACTATTACAGCCATGTCTTGATGGTTGCACTTGGAGTGGGGGTGATCGCCCTGACCGGAAGAAACTTCCGGTCCTATGGTTTCACGCTGGAGAATTGGCGTTCCGACTTCAGCATCGCAGTAATATGCGTCATTGCCGCGTCTGGTTTCATACCCTCACTCCTCTTCCCAGTTATCGCCAGCAATGATGTCCTGAACGCCATATTCTCCATCGGAGCGACTCTGCTGGCCCTATGGGCTGTTTTAAAAAAGGGGAGTGGAAGTGGGAAAAGTGGACTAACCAAGACAGCGACATCATTAATGGCACTTGCCCCTCTCTTCTCCTTGGCTGCCGTTGCGTTCGGCATGGATTATCCGCGCATCGCATCAACTGCGATCTTCCAGTTCTTCTTCGCGGGATTCGGGGAAGAAATCCTTTTCAGAGGATATTTGCAATCTAGGCTGAACGAAAGCTTTGGGAAACAATGGAAGTTCGCTGGTGTGGACTTCGGACCAGGTCTTCTGATCACTTCCATTTTATTCGGCGTGTTACATTTGTTGAATCCATTCAATCCCTTAGTAAGGCAGTATGCGCTGGCGGCTTGGAGTGGCATAGATTCAATGGTCGCGGGCATACTGTTCGGCTTCGTAAGGGAAAAGACAGGAGACGTGCTCTCTTCGAGTCTAGCCCATGGCTTGTTTGATCTGGGTCAAGTGATTCCTCTGCTTTTTTAAATCAATACTCAAGCTTCTTTTGTTATTGTATGGATGTCTTGGCATAACTTTCATTCAAAAAACCCTCAACCAGTTCATCCGGGGGTGATCCCCTAATCTCCGATCTGTTCGATCGTTGTCTTTATCAAGTATTTACCCAGTTAATTCACTTTGATTCATCAAATAGTTTGTTGACAAACTTACATCCTCGGTTCTCTGGTGGATTTTGGAAACACATTTTGATGGGCTCTTCTTTTGAGAATCTTATACAACCCCAACACTGGCTAAACAAACGAACCTTATGCTTGTCCCTGTGTGCTCTGCATAATTCAACGGCCTTCTCTAGAGGAATACTGCTTGACATGGAACAGCATTTCTCGCTAAAAGTTTATATCACTTTTGTCTTCTTAATTCAAATGGTTTTCTGCCAGGATGTAGAATTACACCCACGATAAGGTTTGATAGTAGGTAGGTTAGCAATACGTAAGGCCACATATAGCCTGCGAATATGTTCCAACCAATCAAAATTTCTTCGACTGGATGCCCTATGGCGAAGCTGCCGCCCCATTCAAACATCAATGTCAAGCCTAACCACAGAACCCCAACATGAACCAAATCCCTAGTTTCGTATTCTTTGGCAAATCGAAGCAAAAAATATGCGAAGATGAAGATGTACGCAATCCTGGTGGACATCCCAATTTGATGTGCCACCAACGCACCCCACTTCGGTTCATAAACTAGGTTCATGAGAACAAAGGAATTGAAACCCGAGACTAGGATTTCCATCAACCAAACTAGAATCGCTGTTTTCAACAAAGGAGCGTTCATGAGTTAATTACATACCTCGTGAGTTTTGCGAACCGCTTTAATTAAGCCAATTTCGCCATTGCTCGGTCCTTCAAGTGCTTGGAAAATATTTCCACGCTTTTTTATAGTCTCTTTCCTCCTCAGAGCCAGCGTATCAAGTGGTTCCTTTCCAGTGAGGGACTCCATCTCTTCAAATAACTTTTTTTCGCTATCCTGCGTGCAGAAAAACCCTATCCAAAATAAGCAAAAATCCGAAAAAGGGAATTATTCATCTTATACGCGCCCCCTATAGGTTCTCTATCGGCACCGGCTCAATAGGTTCTGACAACTTGAAGCCAAAGATTCTCGAGTAGAAGTATAGTTCAGCGTCAATCGCGCGCTTTATGTTCTCAGCGCGGCGGAAGCCGTGTTGCTCGCCATCGAATGGCACGTACGCGACCGGAAGGCCTTTCGCACGTAGCGCCTCCACCATCGATTCGGCTTGGTTGGGTGGTACGACCGTATCCTCAAGTCCTTGAAAGAGTATCATGGGACAAGAAAGGCGGGAAGTAAAGTGAATCGGTGAACGTTCTTCATAGAGGTCGCGCCGTTCCGGATAAGGGCCGATCAGTTGGTCCAAGTAATGCGACTCGAATTTGTGGGTGTCTTTCGCCAACGCCTCTAGATCACTCACACCATAGTAGCTCGCACCGGCCCTGAAGGTGTTACGGAAGGTGAGCGCGCAGAGCGTCGTATAGCCACCAGCGCTTCCCCCGCGGATAGCCAGCCGATTACAGTCAACTTCACCCTGCCCAATAATGTAGCGCGCCCCGTTCACGCAGTCGTCAACGTCCACAATACCCCATTGGCCATTGAGCCGCTGTCGATATACACGGCCACGGTCAGTGCTGCCTCCATAGTTCACATCCAGCACGGCGATGCCGCGACTAGTCCAGTATTGAATCTCCCAGGAGAGCGTGGAGGGGGTTGCGCCTGTCGGACCACCGTGACTCTTGACGAGCAGAGGGGGCCTCTCTTCCGCTGGAGCAATATAGTCGCGGTTTCGCGGCGGATAGAAGAAGGCGAACGCCGTCAATCCGTGCTCGGTAGGGAACTCGATCGTCTCCGGAACGGACAGGTACCCTGCGTCAATGGATTCGTCGCTCGAGCGACGCAGCACTTCAAATCGTTGCTTTGCGAGATCCAAGCGAATAACCGATATCGGTTCAGTTGGCGATCCCCCTCCGAACACAACAAACCCTGGTGCCGCACGCAGATTGGATATCTCAGTGTAGGGGCTCTTGATCAATTCGAGTTTGCCTGTCGCCGTGTCAAGGCTTGCGAGGTGCCATGTCCCTTGTTCCGCATAGGCGCAAATGATGCGGCCCGCGGACTCGAACGCGTATGTAGACATTCTGAAGACCCACTGCGGCTTCCCGAACTCGGCCTCCATCTCGCACAGTGATTCGACGTGGCCATCGTGCCACCGGTAGAGATTCCACCAACCGGTCCGGTCAGAGATGAAGTATAGGACGCCATCCGGCGACCACTCTGGCTGGAAGATGGATTCGCCAATGCCACCTGCAACTCGCTCGACCTTACCCAGAGAGTCGTTCTCTTCTAACTCACCTGTCCACAGTTCGGTTCCATCCCACGGCATGTTCGGATGGTTCCAAGTAAGCCATGCGAGTTGAGATCCGTTGGGGTTAAGGCGGGGTGACGAGTAAAAGTCGTTCCCTGATACAAGCACATCTCCACGATCGCCATCCTCAAGCCGTAGGCTCACCAAAGTGTTGATCGCCTCGCTCCCAGCAACCGTATGGTCTTCACGCACGCAGATCATGCGACCGTGGCGGAGATCGATTACGCCATCCGAGTAGCGCAAGTTCCCTTCTGGGGTGATCGGATGCGGTTGGCTTCCAGGTTTAAGATGGTAAAGGCGCTGATCGGCGAAGTTCGAAAAGTAGATCCTACCGTCGACGACGGCGAAGTCACCTCCACCATATTCGTGGACTCGAGTGCGGGCGTTAAACGGCGATGGAAGCATATCAGCAGTACGCCCTCCTGGCGTATTTCTCACGATGACATTCCGGCCACCCTCTTGGGGGCGCATCTCGATCCAATAGACGTCCTTATTATCGAGCGCAATCTGCCCAAGGCCGATGGTCCCAGAGGCGATCAGGTCCGAAGTGATTGGAGATTTCCAGGAGCCATAGGTCAATACATGAGGCTTGGCCATGCCATTTCAACATTCTTTCTGTGATATTTAACTTATGGGAAGGAGTGCGTTATAAAATGAGAAATTGAATAGACCTCTACGAATGTGCATATGGCCAAGAGAGTTCGACCGTCTTCGCCATTTCCTTGACGCGATCGATGTTGTCGAACACCTTCCTGAAGGCTTCAACGTAGAGTTTCATCAGACTGAGATCGTTTGGCGGCGTTATTCTGCTTATCATCAAATACTCATCGATCAGCTTGAGGGTTTCAGGATAGTCTTCGTTACGATATTTCACAGGAGTATGGAACGGCTCAATCTTGTTCGTGTAGAACGGGCAGCTCCACGGGCAGCCAAGTCCATAGCCATCTTTATACTGAAACACGCTTTGTGATGGTACGGGTACAGTCTGCCATTGGCCTATTGGCACTCCCTCTGCATTAAGAGCCCTTTCGATTGCCGTCCTAAATCTCGCCGCGTTGGCGTTAAGACCCAGTTCGTCCCTTTCCTCTCGTATCTTGATCCCCAGCCTCTCCATCTTGATTCTGAGGACATAGAAGAAGTATACGTGAGTCCTGTCGGGGGGAACATGGGGTGGCTCTATGCCTTCTATCTCACCCAAATTTTTGGAAAGATACTCACAATTTTTGCGGCGTAACTCGTTCAGCCTGTCCAGTTTCTTCAACTGGCACCTTGCAAAGGCCGCCGAGAAGAAGGTCATCCGATAGTTCCAACCCATCCCCAATGCATTGTAGACCCTTCGTTCGCCGGGCCTTATCACTTCGCCGAATTCCCTGAGCCTCAGCGCGCGCTCATAGAACTCATCATTGCTTGTTACGAACAGCCCGCCCTCCGTCCCGCATGATAGATTCTTCCCAACGATTATGCTGCAAGCCGCAATGTCCGATAGGGCGTCAGCCTTTCTGCCCTTGTATATAGATCCCTGCGACTGTGCGTTATCTCCGATCACGACCAGGTTATGTTTCTTAGCTATTGCGTTTATCTCATCCATATCTGCGGGCAGGCCGTGCAGGTGAACGGCCATTATCGCCTTGGTTCTGGACGTGATCTTCTCCTCGATTTTATTCGGATCTATGTTGTATGTTTTAGGATCGATATCGACGAAGATGGGGACTCCATTCTGATGGAGAATGCATGAGGCAGATGATAGGAAGGTGAAGGCGGGCACGATCACCTCACTACCGGGACCCACCCCCGCGGCAGCGACGGCCAGGTGCAGTGCTGAGGTGCCGCTACTTGCCGAGACACAGTATTTCATCCCGACGTAATCTGCCCACTCCTTCTCCAGCAATTCCCTGGGGTCCGGCCGAGGGCCGTACGGTGCTGGCAGCCAACCTCCTGGATCGCTGATCACGTCCAGGACCGCCTGCCTTTCCTCGTCGGTTATCCAAGGCCACGGCTTTATGATGCCCTCAGGAACAACCCGAGGGCCACCGTCGATAGCTAACTTATCAGCCAATCATTCCACCCAACATCCAACCTTAATAAGATCCTTATTATTTCTTTCTTATTATTTCTTTCTTTGGTGTAGTCTGCAATGAGATTATCATGTGACGGATGAAGAGGATTCATAGAAGCAGGCTGTAGTTCTTGAGCATGATTATCATACGTAATCGCAATATGGTTGTGGTTACGTGTTAATTGCAGTGGTAGCTATAGCTGCATTCGTGGTGGGGTTCTTCATCCCATTCTAGACGCTGCTAATGTTCAGTCATCTAAAATCGACATGTCGCCTTTTATAGAAAAATGCAGACTTTGATCACAATCGGATTAGCACATGCATCTTCTCGAATATCCTTATAACATCGATATAAAGTTCTGGTCGATGTGATGATAGTTGCTTGAGGGCCAGAAAGTGAATCTGAGGATTGCTGAGAAGGAAGATATCCCTTTATTAGCGCAATGGTTTAATGATGCTAGGTTTACAGGGAACCATCAGAATTTTCCAGTACAGACTTCTAAAGCTCAGCTCGAGAAAAGGATGATCGAGCAGAAGGAATGGATTGACTTTATCATAGAGAATAAAGATGGAACACAAATTGGATGGGCTGTGCACTATGTAAGTGCACCCAATTTTGGATGGATAGAGATCGGCTATGTGATCATTCAAGAAAAGAGAAACAAAGGCTATGGAAGTGAAGCTGTTCAAATTTTAACGGACTATCTATTCTTAACGAAGGATGTCATTAGAATTCAGGCGGTCACCAGTGTGGGGAACATAGCTTCTCAAAGGATCTTGGAAAAGGCAGGATATAAAAATGAAGGAACGCTGCGAAAAGCTCTATGGGAATATGATGGGATGTGGGCGGATGGCTATATGTATAGCATCCTGAGAGAGGAATGGAAGGTACCAAAAATATTAACAAAAACACTTTAATAAAACAATTTACGAATGTCTCGTTTGATTCAGACATCATCAAGCTTAACCATTATTATATTTGCAAGCATCATCGTGAGAACAGATTTTCATAGACGACACCACTAATTCCGAATTTGCCTTCAATTGTCAGGATTCCGAACCTCATCACGTACTTAGCAATTCTTTCATATAAAATTGATATAAATGGTTTCTGCAATAGCCAGCGTGCATGGATCGGTATTGGCGTGGAACTGCATTTGTCTTGATCTCAGCCGTCTCTTACGGCTTCATGCCAATCTTTGCTCGCTTCGCCTATGAGAGCGGCTTTGGCGTCCCCGAGCTCCTCTTGCTGAGGTTTGCGTTGGCATTTGTTGTAATGGGTTCGTTCCTTCGTGTGATCGGCAAAGGCTTGTCAACAACCAAGAAGCAGTTATTAGTCCTACTAGCTCTAGGAGGGATAGGATATTTTGTTCTGTCCTCCCTCTATTATGTTTCATTGTTATACATCTCTGTGCCCGTTCAGGCCTTGATCTTCTATACATATCCGGTCTTCGTCACAACTGGTTCCTTAGCCCTAGGCTGGGAAAAGGCTTCCGCGCCTCTGGCCTCATCTCTTCTGTTGGCCTTAGTGGGTTTGTATCTTGTAGTAAACCCAATCATCAACGTCGTCATTATTGGTTTCTTATTGGCACTTGGCGCTGCCATTACCTACACAATCTATATCTTGGCAAGTACGCGGGCTCTAAAGGGATTGAGCGGCGAGGTTGCTTCATTCTATGTTATCGGTGCTGCAGCCCTGAGCTTTCTAATATTCGATTCACTTACGGGTAGTGTCCACATCGCATGGAATTACGAATCATGGGTTTGGCCGATACTAATCGCGATAGTCAGCACTGCGATTGCCATGACAGCTTTTTTCCAAGGCATAAAGCTGATTGGACCTTCGACGGCTTCTATTCTCAGCCTCACTGAGCCAATAACGTCGGTCATCGCTGCATCCATCCTATTTAATGAATTCCTCAACATGTATCAATGGATCGGTGGCTTATTGATTTTGCTCGCCACGATTATTGCGGCGATTTCAAAGGCCAAAGAGCAGAAGAACTTGGGGAGAATTTAAGACTCACATATTATCTCCATTCGGAAATGCAAGGACTGAGAAGCAACATGTACTCTCATCTATCTTTCCTTAGGCCCATCATCGTCGATAGTGAACAAATCAAAGCAACTTGGAGCAACGGTAAAAGACACGGATTATGTCTTCGGACTTATATCGTAGAATACGAAAGCCTGCAAGAAATTGCCATCCCAAAGGACTGACTTCTGGTATATCAACGACTGGCGTAGCCCATCAAGTATATTCCTGAGTTAATGGACTAGTCGCATCAAATCCCTGAGAATCTGTATCTTCCCTCACTTTCTCCTCATCCTTAATGACTGGAGATGTTTCTTTTGCAATACCATATATGACAACTATAACGCCCATGGAAAGTGAACTCAATCCAGCGATCTGATATCCTGTGATCTGACGCTGGGAGCCTATGGAGCTTTGCGTCTTTACTTTGAGCTCGATATTGACGACCTTGCCTTGATCCCTCCACGCATTATCAAGAACCACGTAGTAGTTCTTTGGGATGTTGTCTGTTTGGAAGATGAAGCTACCCACGTGAACGCCGTTGGACGTCAGATATGTCATCTGGGACACTTTTTCAATCCATTTCTGATAGTTATTTTGGTCTAGTACGTACAGGTCTATGCAACCCTCTCCTCTTGAGAAAGCTTCTTGGGTGATTGGTGGAAGGAATTCGGCATCCATGTGAAGTTGGACGGAGGCGTTTGCCGGCAAAGTGACATTGAAGCTCCCGTACTTAAATTTCTCAACTTGCAGGACATGAGAGAGAGTTGATTCCGAACTGTTAAAACTTACATTTGACCTTGGTAATTGTAGCAAAAGAAGCACAGCTCCTGCCAAAACAACCAGGGCACCCAAATAGAAGAAATTTTTCTTCAAGGTTCTATGATTGAGTTTGTCCTTGAATTGTCTTTATTTTCTTTATCCTTTACAACACGAAAGGGTACGATCCTAAACCTTTCAAGGCCAAGGCTTTGATGATGAATAGATCCCCGGGATTAATGCAGAGACTATTTGACAATGCGCTTTGATCAGTGTGGTGAATGCTAGAAGAAGTGCCCCTTGGGGCTTCTACTGGTTAATTTACTGGAACCTTCTACTGCCCCAAAAATTCTTCCGTCCCTTGCACCGCATCCAATTTCACTAGCCTATTCTATATGTTCCAAACTCATTTCCGACTACCGTAAGACGGTCGGAAATATCTTCTCCAGATATAATCTTCCGTAATTCCTTGATAATCTCTTTCATATAACTAAATCCTGGTCTGACACAATAGAAATCCAGGGATATTATCTTATGTTCCTTGTCAACGCTATATCGAACATCATAGCGTTTAGATGAACCGCTGGTTACCCATATTGTATAATCAGGGAACTCCTTGGCAAACAACTCACCGATGCGTCTCATATCATCTCCCTTTATATTTAGCACATCTATATTTTCATAAACCACTCTTCCGTTCATTGACGTCTTTGCTGAACTTTTTTTGGGCTTTAACCTATCGAAGTCATTCGCCATTAGAATTCAACCTCCGCGAGGTAAGGCATGTCGTCCTCGTTTCCAACCTTAACCAGCATCCCCCTACTACACCAGGCATCTTATCTAGCAAATTCAGATTTATCTCCCAACATGCACCACGAGACGGCCCTAAAGCCCAAGGCGCACCAGAACTCTCATCCCGTTCCTTTAATACTCAGTTCTAACCAGTCAGAACCGCAACCGTAAATCGTTACGTTCTGAATACCTTGTTCGAATGAAAATGGTAACTTGTCTATCTTCACATACATGGTACCCTTTCCACCCCCAAAACCTATCACCATAGTATCATTATTAATAAATCCATTATACGTAAGCCCATGTATAATCTCATCTCCTAATTTAATTTTATGAATTTGTGCAATGGATACACCATAAGCATAAAGTGCTAAAGCGATAATTAGCGCACTAGAAGCGCATACTGCAAGAATGATGGAAATCTTCATTACTCTCAAACTCCTTTGCCTTGATTATTTTCAATGGTTTCCAAAGCCCATAACATATCTTATAATGAGCCCTTGACTTATAATCGTAACTAATTGTGAAGCATCTAGGGCATACATTTTTTCAATTTTAAATCGGAATTAAAGGTTACAAATTATCCACTTATGACCTATTATTTCCTAGTATTGAGGGAGTCTCATTTCGGGCGAATTTGGAACAAGCTCATTTAATTTCCATCTACGATGAATCCACCGGCCATTCGTTCCACCCGTGTCTCCCCCAAACGGCATAGCCCTTCGATGTCGCGTCTCGCCTTCCTGAACTAGCCCATCCCTCCCCCTGTCACGATTTACCCTACAACCTTAAATTCCAAAAAACAGAGCTCCCCTGAGGGACTGCGGGAGACATGAGCCAAATGATAGCGCTCGTCGCACAGTTCTTGAAAGCCATTCCAGCAACGATATGTCATCCAACATCAGTTATCATTCCACTGGGGTGTGGGCGATGGACAGGATAGTATCGACCATAATCCTCCTCTCAGTCACGATTGCGCTCGCGATGGTCCTGAGCACTTACTACACCGGTTTCGTGAACCTCTTCATGAGCTACGAGGGGATCAGCTTCGACTATGCCTATGCTTCGATCAAGGACGGTCAGGCGGAGATCGTCGTCAACTTCAAGAACACAGGTCAAGGGAAGCTGACAGTCGTGGCCCTGGAGATCAACGGCGTGGACCTGGAGCCGACGGGCAGGAGTCCGTTTCCGCTCGAACTCCCATACGGGACGAATGCAAAGTTGAGGCTGCACGCGAGCCCTGACACCTTCATGAGCAGCGTAACGTATGAGGTGGCGATAAGGACGGCCTCGGGTCGCACATACACAAAGACGGTGGTGATGCCGTGATGGCCGTCAAGGATTCCAGCGCGGAAAAGGTCGCAACCATCTCGATGCTCGTCCTCCTCTTACTGTTCCTAGCGCCTCTGATGCTTGTGAGATGCCAGCCGGATTCCACCGAGAAGGACATCGAGATCGACTGCACGTGGAAGGGGGCTCCGGTCAGCGCCAACCTGAAGTGGACGGAAACAAAGGAAAATACCGCTGCGACCACGAAAACCGATTCCTCAGGGAGCAAGTCCAGCCAGTCAGGAACCACCACAAATGCCCAGGCTAAAACAGCGACGAACAACACACAACAAGCATTGATTATTACCGGCGTTGCTGCTGGTGGAGCTCTGGTCGGTGCGGGTGCTTTGATGAAGAAGCTGGAAGGCAGCAACCCATCCGGACAGGAGACGAAGCAGACTACATCGACAAGCGCGACAACACCATCATCTCAAACAGGCACCTCTTCGACTAGTACGCGCTCGGGAAGTGATGTGCTGATGCAGCACCCTGACGAGCTCAAGTCTTCAACGCAAAGTCAGTCATCAACACAAACCCAACAATCAAAGCAGAGCCAACCGAACGTGCAGGACCCTCCAAAGGGCAATGGATCGACCTCAAGTCTCCCGGTTATAGCGCCCGCGACAGCGGGACAGTTATGGATGCAACAGCAGATGAATTCGCAGTCCTCGAAGCAATCTGAGAAGTCATCAACGCAAGTAGGGACGACGCAGTCGACCAAGCAGGCAACGTCATCAACTTCAACAACCTCTAAAAACTTGGGATTAATGGCATCCTCACCTTCTTCTGCAGCTCAGATAGCAAATGAGATGTGGCCGCAGAAGCAGAAAGAACTGGAACAACTGGCGAAGCAGAGGTCCGACCTTGCAGCGACGTTCTCAACTCCCTCATACAGCACAGGCATGAGCATCGTATCCTCGTTGACAACTGCCACAGAAAATACCTGGGCGAGATTGCAGGGCTTCAGCTCGGCGATAAGTAACGGAATCGATAGGGTGGTAGAGGCCGTCAAGCCGTACACGCCGTACATATTAATGGCAGCGTGCATCGCACTTATTCTAATCACATCTGGGTTGGCAGCACCGGCCGAAGTTGCGGTGGGCGGGGTGGGCCTAAGTCAAGGTGCGGGTCTCGTGGGCGGGGGCGTCACTGTTGGCTATGGGATATACCAGCTGCAATATCAGATACACAACCTGGGGATCATGAACTATCCGAAGCAACCGAGCTTCGTATCGAAGCACACGCAATACATCCAGCAGTCAACATCGGAGATAAAGAACGAGAAGGGGAGCGGTACCTATGGAGTTGACCCGGCAAAGGAACAGCTCGATCAGGCTGATATCAGAAAAGATAGTGTAATAGAAACAGGCGGACTGGCCCATCAAAGAGCAGAGAAACAAGCTAAAGAGTGGCTCAAAAAGCAGGGAGAAAAGGAAATCAACGGCCCTATATGGCATGAAGGTAGCCGAAGTTACTACAGAGAACAGCCGGACTTGACAAGCGAAAATTACCTTGTAGAGTGCAAGACAGGCAGAGAGAGATCAACTGATGAAATCGCCCATTTTTGGGACCAAGCTAATGAATATCCAATAATAGCTGAGAAGGAAGGCAGGAAGCTCGTGATCTGGCTTGATGAGGTGCCACCAAAAGGGAACGAGGATTACTGGTCTATCATAAATTGGCTACGTTTTAAGGGCGCTAAAGTGTTGGCAGGGCCCGACGGAGAGAACGTATTCGGAGATGGTTAGCGATGGGAGAACCGCTTGTCATAATCGCAAGCTTGCGATCAGCTGCGCGAATCCTCAAGATAATCAAAGATCCTGAGCTACTTGAATGGGAGGAAAGTATAGAACACCTCGATGTCCTAGCGAAGTGGCTCCCGAAGAAGGGCTTCAAGATACTGCCGAAGTTCTTCGACAAGAGCTACAGGCCGGGCACTCTAGGCGACGAAGCTGACAAACTCATAATAAAAATTAGAGGGTGCTACTTGGGATCACCCGGAGGACTAGAGAGCACAATACCTGTGTGGGACTCAGTAATATTAGAGCAACCACAGTTGAGAGAAGAATTGAACAGAATCCTCAAAGAGGAAGTACTAGATATCAGTTTCGAAGAGGAGCTCACAAAGGAATTTGAGGAGATATTTGGTGAAGCTCTACATAAAGCCGATGAGCGGAACCTTAAGGATGACAACGAGAACCTGAAAGAGCTGGCTAGGATTCTTATGAGACTTGCAGAATGCATAGATCAAATTAAAAAAGAAAAGGAAGAAGGCCATATACCCTTCATACACTTTGAATTCTATATAGTTGTACCATCGTGACCGTAACCATAACTGGAAGTCACAATATATATAGGGATGCTCTTATATATTATAAAGCACCATATTCCGGCAAGAAGGAACGTTGGGGACTTCCGATAAAAAATCGTCGATTCAGAGGATGACGGCGAAAACCGTCGTCTCGCTGGGCCTTTCCACGGCACTCGTTGCGGTGTTAACCATGGCCTTCCAGCTCTACATCCCGACGACCCAAGGTTACTTCAACCTGGGAGATGCTGCTATCTTCATCTCAGCCCTCCTCCTCGGACCCACAATTGGAATGTTCGCGGGCGGCGTTGGCTCAGCTACATCCGACATTGTTAGTGGTTATCCGGTCTACTCCCCCGGAACGCTTGTTGTTAAGGGAATTGAGGGCCTCCTAGCCGGCATCCTCTTCAGGAAGTTGAGGGCAAGCGGCTCTAGAAAGGCTTCTCTTATAATAGCAGGCGCGATATTAACTCTCGGAGCTGCGACCAGCATAGGGATCTACACACAATTTTCGATTATAGGTGTCGTTAGTTGGTCTCTATGGGCCATCCTCCTTACCCTCTTCGGTCTTGTATTGGCATATATTGCCGTTAGGAAGGGGGAGTCATCAGCAGCCATAATCGCCTCAGCTGCTGCAGGGCTCGAGATGGTGGCAGGCTATTTCCTCTACGAGAACCTCCTGATGGTCCTTGGCATACTGCCCGGGATATTTCCCATAGCGGAGGTCTTCCCCAATCTGGCTCAAGTATTGATTGGCGCTGCAATAGCAGTTCCCACCGTCGACCAGTTCAATAAGTTGACGAGATCGAAGTAGCGAATGCTAAAGTCTCCGCTCCCTTAGGTGTTTCCCAAGAATAACCCAGAGCTGGTCCTGTATCGGCTCTGAAAGATCGAGCTTCACCCCATCACGATTGATGAGCCACATCCCCTTCTCTTTGTCCGTGAACTCGCCGATCACAAATGCCTTCACTCCGCGAGAGGCCAAATTATCCACTATCGATTGGGCTTTGTCCGCTTTGGCGGCGATCATCAGCGTGCCCGAGCTTATGGTCCTGATCGGATCAGCTCCAAGGACTTTGCATATTGCTTCAGTCTCGGGCCTCACGAAGATCTTCTCCTCGTATGCCATCACCCCCAGGTTGGATGCTATGGCCAACTCCTGAAGGGCTCCTGCGACTCCACCCTCCGTGGCATCGTGCATCGCAGTGACTCCTCCCGTCTCAATTGCCACAGAAGCCTCCTTCGCGATGCTGATCTCCTCTAGGAATCTCTTCGCCCTTTCTATTAGATCAACGTCAAGCCTCTCCTTCAGTAGCTCCTTCAGCTCTATCGCGAAGATCGCCGTTCCCTCTATTGCCGCGCCCTTCGTCATGATTATCAAGTCTCCCTTTCTGGCGGTGCTCGACGTCACGTACCTATCCTTGGGGGCCTCGCCCATTGCGGTAACAACCAGCACAGGCCTGTTGAATCCGGGTGTGACCTCAGTGTGACCGCCGACAACTGCGATGCCGAGCTTCTTGGCCTCAGAGTCTATCTGCTCCATGATGTTTCCCAGTAGTTCTATGGACGAGCCCTCGGGCAGGAAGATGACCACGGTTATCCACCTCGGCCTAGCTCCCCTGGATGCTACATCGTTCGTCGCAACCTTCACGGCAAGGGAGCCGATGTTCTCGATGGCACCCGTTATCGGGTCCGAATGCGTCACGAAAACCCTGTCCCCAAAGTCGATGACGGCCGCATCCTCACCGATCTTCGGACCCACCAACACCCTCGCATCATCTACGCCAAGATGGGTGTAGATCATCGATCTCAGGGCATCCCATCGGAGCTTTCCTGCATTCAGCGATTCCCCAGTCATGTTCGTCTTTCCCTCCGGTAGTTCAGCTAAAGCTCTTTTCGATCATCGATGCCGGTGTAGCGCTTCGAGAGGGTCATCGCCCTCTCAGCGACGCTGATCGCATCTCCCCCGAAGAGATATGTCATGGGCTCAAGGCCCTTCGAGCCATCATCGACTACGACGGGCGGAATAGAACCCTTCAACTCCCCAAGTTCGACAAGGGAGGCCACAACGAGGTCATTGCTCGCTGCGATATCTTTCGTCCTGATCGTCTTTCCGATCTCCAAGCCCATCTTCTTTAGGGCAGCTTCGATCTTCGAGTCATACTTCACGTTTATGGCAGCTCTGACCTCTGGATCAAAGTGCATTGCCGTTAGTAACATCTGTGCCATGTGATGCGATGCACCGAATTTAGGAGGCACGATTGTATGGACCCTGTCGTTCACCCGCACTATCCTCCCAGGGAAACCGGCTACATCTGCTTCGTCAGTAGCATCTTCTATGGCCATAACAAGATTGACGGAAACTTCAGGCATTATAGCGGAGAAGAATGGCGAGGCGCATATCGTCTTGGCCATCCTCTCAAGTTGATCTAGAACGCCTCTTCTGGCATCATCCATCCTGGGAGAGATCATACCCCTCATGCACGCATCGCATTTCGAGAGGAATGGCGCCCTCCTCCTGTGTTCATCGCACAAACATCCTCTCGACATCATGTCCCTGCAGATCGTTAGGAAAGTTTGAACTCCCTCCACGGGGCTACGGAGGAGGTCCTCGCACAGGATCGAAACATTCCTCTCTGTCTCGTGCTCATCGATGCCAAGATCCTTGAGTTTCCTCCTATACGAACCTGAGCTCTTGGCGAGGCTTTGGCTTACAGCTGGTTGCGTGATGCCCAGTATTGCGGCTATTCGGCCTTGGCTCATCCTCCTCTTTCCCCTCAATTCATGTGCTACAAGACCCCTCATCGAAGGTAAGTAGAGATCAACCACTATCGAATAGGGCGGATGCATATCATAAAGCCCTTATTAATTCGCTTATAATATCTTACCCCTCTTGCACAGCTAGGGTTATGTGTCGGCCTGGGACATGTTGGAGTTGGAGACGGGAAACTTGCTGCTCCCCAAGGGAAAGTTGCCTCTTGCCCTTCTGAGGAAGCTGGTCTACAGGAATCTTCCGATCTCAGGGCATCCCCTTCGCATTCCCTCCTCTGGTATCGGGAGGACCGGAAGCGTCGTTGTGTCGATCGATCCCGTTGCAGGCGTTCCGCTCAACTCCTATGGTTTCTTTGCGGTCCATTACTCTGCATCCGATGTGGCGGTCAAGGGCGCTAAACCGCGATTCCTGATGCTGGACATATGCTATCCAGTTGGAACGAGTTCGGGATGGCTCTCGAAAACTACTCGAGAGCTTGGGGCTGAAGCCAGGAATTATGGCATTACGATTCTGGGAGGCCACACAGGCGCATACGATGGAATCAGTCTGCCGTTCATCTCAACCACGTGTATCGGCTATGCTTTGGGCCATCAGGGGTTGGGTCCTGAGAGGATTAAGGATGGCGATAAGCTCCTGCTGACGGGTCCGCTTTGCCTTGAGTCCGCATGGCTCGCTGCATCGGTCAAACCAAGGGTCGTTGAGAGGCATATTGGCAATTTGGCTAGGAGGAGGATAGGCGGTAGAATGGGCGATCTCACCCCGCTTCCGAACGCGCTGACCGCGCTCAAGCTAGGAGCCAAATACCTCCATGATGTCACGGAAGGGGGTTTAGCGGGGGCAATTCAAGAGATGAGCAGTGCAGTGGGCAAATCGGTCGTCGTCGAAAAAAGCACGCTCCATTTTGACGAGGACAGCCGCGATCTGATAACAGCCCTGGGAGAGGATCCGCTCTCGGCGTCTTCTTTTGGAGCTCTGTTAATCGTAGCAAGCCCAGTGCGGGCGGAGAGGATGCTTTCGAAAAAAAGGGCATTCAAGGGTCCGATCACAATCTGCGGACACTTTGAGAGAGGAGGTAAAGCTCTATTGCTAGTCGGAGGCCGTAAGATCAGACTCAGGTCGACCAGAGACATCTACCAAATATTTTCAGAGGGACTTCAGAAACAGATTACAGCTCACTGACGGCTCGACAGTTCTCACCAGCAGTGCCCAGCAGCATCGCTTAAGTGATGGGCCTTGTATGGAACCTGTGATTTCGTTTTAAAAAATATCTTCAGTCGAGCAATTCTTTTGAATTTTTCAAATTAAGTCCGACTTCGTTGCTTATGTATCTCCTCAGCTCCTCGGCCTCCTCCTCTTGAATCACGGCCTCAAGTTTACCATATCTCGTCTCCACCAAAGCGATGTACGAGCTGCGCCTGTAATCTATGGAAACCAACCTCCCCGTCAGCTGAGCTGAGCTCTTCTCCAGCGAGATCTTAGCGTCCTCCGGCTTTACCGCCAAGTACGCATTTCGATCCGCACGCATGTCGATTGGACCGAGGACATTGTAGCCAACGAACCAGGCTACGAATGTATTCAAAGGGTTCTCGTATATCTCCCGGGGATCCCCTATCTGGAGGATTTTCCCCTCTCTCATCACGACTATCTTAGTGGAAAGGTAGAAGGCTTCGTCATGATCGTGAGTCACGTAGACAGTAGTCAATATAAGCCTCCTCTGGATATCCATTATCTCCCATCTCAGTTCGTCCTTGAGCCTTGCATCGAGGAAAGAGAGGGGTTCATCGAATAAAAGTATCTTCGGATTTGGTGCGAGGGCTCTGGCCAGAGCTGCTCGCTGTCGCTGGCCTCCGCTCACCTGTTGAGGATATCGCTTCGAAGCGGATCCAAGTCTCGTTAGCGCTACAACCTCTGATATCCTCTTCTCGATCTCCTCCTGTCCCCAATCCCTTGCCTCCAATCCGTAGGAGATATTCTGCTCGATCGTCAAATGCGGGAAGAGTCCGCCGTTCTGGAATACCATACCCACGCTCCTCTTGTGGGGTGGGATGTCAGCCATGTCCTTGCCATCGAAGAATATCGTTCCTTCAGTGGGCTGATCCAATCCAGCGATGATGTTAAGCATCGTGGTCTTGCCACATCCGCTTGGACCGAGCAGTACCATGAAGTCGCCATCTTCGATGCCGAGGGTGATCTCCTTCAGGGCTACGACCTGCCCAAAGTTCTTGCTTACACCGTGCAGTTCAATCTCCACCAAGTGACCTTTCCTCCCCGAGGAGCTGGAAGACGAGAAACGAAAAAATGCTAAAGCCCACTAGGATCATTGCCATAGCTGAAGCGGCCGCAGACATCCTGTACCGCAGGAACTGATAGATTGCGGTGTTCATCGTGACATATCTGCCAGCATATAGGAAATTTGTGGCTGCGAATTCCCCAAGGCTAGTTGAGAACGCAAAGGCTGCAGCACTCACCAGGCCCCCTCTGATCAAGGGCAACTCGACCCTGAAAAGTCCCTCCGTTCTACTGCCTAGGGTAGAGGCAGCATCGAGCAATTCCCTGGGGATCCTGCTGAAGCTACTAGTTAAAAATCTCATGGCGAGTGGGATTGCCGCCATTATATGAGAGCATAAGATGAGAGGCCATATCATGTCGAAAGGCGGTATCGGCTCAAGGGATATGTAGAGGCCCAATGCGATCGTTATGGGGGAGATCGTCATTGGAAGGGATATTATCAGATCATAAAGGAAGGGCCTCCTTAAGGTCCTCCTTGAGGAGTAGGAAGCCAATATGCATACGGCTATTGTGCCAACAGTAGTCATGAATGCATAGAAGAGGCTGTTCAGTATCGCACCGGTTGCGGAGAAGCCGAGCCTGGTGGCAGCACTGAATATCGCGCCATATGCCCCCAGGGAGTTCATTCCGTTTTGATTGTCGTGAATCGAAGAATAGGCGACCGCCACCATGGGCGAGAAGAGGAAGGTCGAGATTAGAAGCAAGTAGAGGGAAACGGCCAGGCTCTCGAAGGGCCTCCTGCGGAAGTCCAATTTGGCCAATCTAATGCGCGTAGCACCGATAGGCCTGATTCTCTCAGCCCTCGATAGAAATGTGCGAATGTACAGATAGGAGAGAGCAGACAGACATAACATCTGAAACGCTGCCAGAGCCGCTGCCCCACCGAAATCGAGGAAGCCATAGAAGAGGGAATACACTTGGACTTCTACTGTGCTGTATGCAGGTCCACCTATCACTAGGGGAATCGTGAAACCCATGAAACTGTAGATGAAAGTGAGTATAACACCGGATGCCACGCCTGAACTCGTCTGAGGCATTATGATCTTCCTGATGAAGAGGCTCCTCTTTCCCCCGAAGATCTTGCTGGCTTGCTCGACCTCCGGATCAGTCCTCTCAATGGCCGCCGAGACCAGATACATTATCAGTGGAGCATTATAATATGTATTGACCGCGACTATACCGGAGAGTCCCGATGATAGGGAAGTTGCTAGGGGAAAGGCGCTCCCTATAATCCCGTCCTTCCCGTAGAGGGACAGGAAGCCGATGATCACGACAATCGATGGCATCATGAATGGGACGATCACGATCGCCCTGAACGTCCTTCTGCCCGGAAAGCTGTACCTTGCCATTATAACCCCTCCAATATACCCGAGGATCAGCGATGAGATGCAGCTCAACACAGCTTGTTGCAGGGAGGCCCAAACTGCTTTGATGTTAAGGGGATTCGAGAGCACTTGTAAGAAGCCCTTCGGCTGTGTGGCCAAACCGAGCCAGAAAGAACTTGCGACGGGATAGTAGAGGAAGATGGCGAGGAAGGCAATCGGTATAGCCGCAGCGATTAACCATCCCAGTCCCTCATGGGAAGAGAAGCGCCTTCTCAATGGCCCATCGGAGCCTCGAGAAGGGGATTCATTTGGGAGTATATCAGCAATCGTCACCATCTTTAACAGAGCCCATATCACAAATCTCTCGGCTCAAATCCCAACTCCTCGAAGACCCTTTCGTATACGAGGATTTTTTAGGGAAGATGAACATTTCAGGTCTACGATTGGGTGATGGACTGCCATTCCTGAAGCCACCTCGTCAGATTTTCCGATATCGCCTCTGGAGTTATGAAGTTGTTTAAAACGATTACATCACTCGCATTAAGGGCATACTTGTAGACTTCTGGCAGAGGCACATCGGACCTTGCGGGATACACCCACTCATTGAGGGGAATCTGCTCTTGAACTGTCTCTCCGATAAACCAGTCGACGAAATTCCTCGCCATATCTATGTGTTTGGCATTTCTTACGATCCCAATTCCAAGTATCTCCAGCCAGCCATAAGCCTTGCTCCCATAATGCATTACTGTTGTGTTACCAATTGTATAATTGAAGTATGCGTTGTACGCGGGGTCAGCGGCATAGCTTACCACGATGTGATATCCACTCGTCCCACTTGAGAATAAGCCAAAGGCTTCGTCCCAGCTGCTCGTGACCTTCGCGTGGCCCTTTACCTCATTCCACCAAACATGCCAGTCCTCGTGGAGCACGTCGTTGTAGAAGGCAATCTGTCCCAGTAGGAAATCTAGCCCCGGGGCGCTTAGAGTCGGATTCTCTAGGAGTAGGGCGTCTGAATATGCGCCGTCATAGAAATCAGTATACGTCAGATTCGCTATACGAGGATATGCAGACTGATTGACGAAGTTGTCGTAATCCAACGATATCATGCTATACTCGTACGGGGTTGCATAATGTTCGGGGTCCATGTCCTGAACCAGATAAGTCGGTATTGAGTCGATGCCATTTGGTGTATACTGCTCCAGGAGCTCGTTCTGCTTTGCCTGTTGAATCATGACTGGGGTCAGTCCAATGACCACATCGGCTTTGGGGTCGTTTTTCTCGCCAAGCAGAGCTGGGAGGAGGGCTCCCGTATCGCTGAAATTTTTTACTATGATCTGGATGTTGTATTTCCTCCCGAATGCTGAGAATACCTTGTCATATGTATCAGCGGGGTCCAACCCATACTTGAGAAGGGAATTGTATGTGTAGATGACAAGCGACGCCTCAGATGGCCTGATGTAATTGAGATAGTAGTAGGAGAACAGGATGATCAGCGTCACAGCCGCAACTGTAACCACCCTTAGTCTCCATCCCCTAGGGCGTTTCATGCCCCCTGCCAGCACAAAGCCATTTATAAATGAGTTAATAAATGGATTATAAAATGTCCAAGATTTTCCCCACGATAGCAGCCGCTAAAGCGGAGGCTACTGGGGCTGAGAAGTTATCGTCTATGCGCATAGGAAGACATTCCACAAGCATTCCCACAGCGCACCCACAGGCTGCAACTAAGGGCCTGGCAAAAATGAGGCAGACGGCAAATGCGGCCAGGAAACCGAACAACGATCCACCGACGGTCTTCCTTTGGTTCAGAGGGTTCCTCATCATGCCCATGAAGCGACCTGCAACAGGGGCAACGCCGTCTCCAACCGATAGCACTATGGCCGATACAGATGCTGCCTCGAGTGAGAATAGGGTGTAGGCTGTCAAGAGGCCCAGAAAGGCGTAGATTGGGCTGTAATACGGCCTTCCCATGCTCTCCTCTGGGCTTCCAAGCCAATATACGACAGTCGTAATATAGAAGGATTCCCTGAAATAGATCCACCTGACTGCCTCGTATACGATATATGTGGCCGTGCAAGCGGAGATTAGGACCATAGCGGCTGATCTACCATAAAAAAAGCCGAGTCCGAAGATCATGAATCCTCCCACCGAATGCGCCAACTTTTGCCTTGGTACGAACTCGGGGATTAGGACGCTCGGCAATGGTCGCTTTGTCAATTTTGGTAGGAGGAGTAGTGATACTCCAACCGTCAATATTGCGATTGAAAGCATGGGCTGAATTAGGCCATATGCAGTTCCAATAACCAGAAAAAGGACAGCTACGGAGATCGTTACAAGAGAGGCGAAAAATCTCTTTGTCCGTGCTTTCATCATTACCAGCTCAATCGATGCAAATCCGGTAGTATTAGGCGCATCAAAGGAGGTTTAAAAATTTGGTCCTGTTCAATAGCGGGTTAGGTGTGCTGTGAGCGCGGTTGAGCATCTTCTCGGATGGATATATGCCTTCCAGAATGCTTTGTAGATCTTGGGGTTCGTGTACCTAACGAGTATGACGTGGAG
>Ga0315282_10005050_pt1 | contig 22644 bp, 16 predicted proteins | sample YL17G07_20_MG_FD_203693 | JGI IMG/M metagenome (GOLD analysis project Ga0315282, IMG submission 203693) | Sediment microbial communities from Yellowstone Lake, YNP, Wyoming, USA - YL17G07_20 | ecosystem: Environmental > Aquatic > Freshwater > Lake > Sediment | place: USA: Wyoming | collected... | reverse complement strand
CCACTCACTATGACATTGCGCGCGAGAGCCTCATGCGCGGCAAGCACGTCTTCGTCGAGAAGCCGATGTGCCTGACCGCGGTCGAGGCGGCGGCGCTCGTCGACCTCGCCGAGCGTCAGAAGCGCGTGCTCATGGTCGGGCACCTGCTCAAGTACCACCCCGCCGTCTCATACCTCAAGCAGTACATGGATTCGGGGCGCCTGGGGGAGCCGCTGTACTTCCATTCCCAGCGCCTCAACCTGGGCGAAGTGCGCCGCGACGAGAACGCGATGTGGTGTCTTGCGCCGCACGACATTGCGGTGGCGAACCATCTGCTCGGGCGGCAGCCGGTAGCGGTGGCGGCGGTGGGGCAGAGCTACCTGCGCCGGCCGGTGCAGGACGTGGTCTTCGTCACCCTGCACTATGACGACGGCGCGCTGGCGCATCTGCACGTGAGCTGGCTCGACCCGCACAAGATACGCCGCATTACCGTCGTCGGCAGCAAGCAGATGGCGGTGTTCGACGACATGGAGCCGAGCGAGAAGGTGCGCATCTACGACAAGGGCGTCGAGTTCCCCAACGGCGATTACGACAGCCCCGACGCCGCGCTGTCGCTGCGGCTTGGCGATATCTTCATCCCGAAGCTGGAGCCGGTCGAGCCCCTGCGCGCCGAGTGCCAGCACTTCGTCGAATGCGTTCTGAACGGGACGCTGCCCGAGACCGATGGCGAAGAAGGACTGCAGGTCGTGCGCGTCCTGGAGGCCGCGGAGCGCTCGCTGAGCACCAACGGACAACTGGTCGCCCTTGAGCCGGCGCTTGGGCACACACGTTCGGCTGCCCGGAGCGTGTAACAACGGGCACCTGCGCGCGACGCGGCGGGCCGCTCTCGTCGGCTGATTCCGCCCGCATCGCTTACGTCGCGCGGTCCCCTCGTGGAATCGTCGATATGGCAAGAGTCGTTCATTGAAAATCCTCTGTGTTGCCGGTAGCCGTGGCGAACGGGCCAAACTGTCACCGGTCATTGCATCACTCGAGGGCGGCGAGCATGAGGTCACCTGCGCCCAGGCATCGCGCCAGGGCGCAGTGCCGACGTGGGACCGCGACGCCATGCCCGTCGCGGGTCTCGGGCTGGAGATCAGCGAGGCGACACCCGCCCTGCGCATCGGCGCGGTCCTGCGGTGGCTGGAGCCGTTGCTCCAGGAAAACCGGCCCGACCTGCTCCTCATCTGTGGCGCGTCCGATGCGGCCGTTGGCTCAGCATTGGCGGCGTCGCTGGTAGGAGTGCCGCTAGCTCATCTTGACGCCGGGATCGCCGCTAGTTCTAGCACGAGGGCGGGGGTGCTCGATCAGGCCTCGGTCTTCCTGCTCGCGCCGCACCAGGCCGCCGTCCAGCGCCTGGCGCAGCGCGGCATGGAGGACTCGGCCCTCGTCTGCGGCGACACGCTCGCCGACGCCGCACTCGACCAAGGCGCGCCGCCCGTAGCGCCCTCGGAGCCATTCTGCATGTGCTACCTTGCGGGCCCGGCGTTGGAGTCGCCCGCGCTGCCCGCCATCTTTAAGGCGCTTGCTCGGACCGGGATGGGTGCGCTGGTCCCGGCGGCCCAATATGCCGCGTCTCGCTTCGAGGCGGCGCGCATCGGGCCGGCCGACAACATCCGAGTGATCGATCCGCTGGACTACGCCGCGATGCAGCAGGCGGTTGCGCAGGCCCATTTCGTCATGACCGACAGCGCGACTTTGCAGCGGGAATGCTACTTCCATGCGACGGTCGCCCTGGCCCTTACCTCCGCGGATTCTTCCGAGCTGGAACGATCGGGTTGGGTGCGGCCGGTGGCAATCGATGAGGAATCTATCCTCGCTGCGGCGCTTGCGCCTGCGCCGGAACAGCCGCCGCAGCTCGATGTGCACCGCGGCGCCGGCGAGCGCGCTGCGAGATTCGTGACCGGATTATGAGCGTTATGAGAGTGGCGGTGATTGCGGCGGAGAGGGCCGGCTTCGTCAGAGCTGCGCCGCTGATGGCGGAGCTGACGGCGCGGCCCGAGTTTCAGCCTCAGTTCATCTTCGCCGGCGAAGACTACGTCGCTCACGCGAGCTCCGAACTCTTCCGCGACCTCGGGCTGCCCTACGCCGATATGGTCATCGGGGCCTCCGAGGGCACGGTGGCGCAACGTCTGGGCAAGGTGATGGTAGGCTGCGAGCGGCTCGCGACGACGCGCGAGCCTGACGCGATCATCATCGTGGGCTCATCTCACGTGATGTTGGGGTGCGCGGTCGTATGTTCCGGTCTCAACCCTACGCTGACCCACGTGGATGCCGGGCTGCGCGCCCCAGGGCCTACCGGCAGGACGAGCGTTGCGGCGCAGATCGACCGCGCGTGCGATCTGCTGATGGCGGCATCGGAGCAAGCGTATGACGGGCTGGTGGATGGTGGCGCGCTGGAGGACACGGCGGCGCTCACCGGGCCATTGGTCTGTGACGCCGCCGCGCACTGCCTGGATGCCGCGCGCAGCGAGGGTGCAGCGGCGGGGGCGGGCCTGGGCCACAAGCGCTACGCGCTGGCGATTGTCGAAGCGCCGGAGAATGTCGAGCACCTGGCAAACCTGAGGAAGGTCATGGATCTGCTCGCGGCGGCGCAGGAGCACCTGCCCGTCGCGCTCGTCATGTATCCCCGGCTCGCGCGCCGGCTCGCGAACTGGGAGCTCAGCGAAACGGCCACAACTCTGCCCCAGCTGCGCGTCGTCGAGCCGGCGGGCTACATCACCTATCTCTCCCTGCTCGATTCGGCGCGAATCGTCATCACCGACATCGGCGGCGTCCAGGACGAGGCAACATTCCTCGGGGTACCGTGCCTGACCCTCGCCGAAAGCACCGATCGCGTCGCCACCGTGGAGAGCGGGGGCAATCTGCTGGTCGGGCTTGACATTGCCCTCGCGCTGCAGGCGGTGGAAGCTCTGGTGACGAATGAGTACGCTCACCCGCCGCTGCCCAGGGCATGGGACGGCGGCGCAAGCGAGCGTATCGCCGACGCTCTCATCCGCGTGGCGGCGCGAAGAGGAGAGGCATGAAGCTTCTGGTCACCGGCGGCGCCGGGTTCATCGGCAGCAACTTCATCCGCTATATCCTCAGGGCCCACGCCGATTGGGCGGTAGTGAACCTCGATAAGCTCACCTACGCCGGCAATCCCGAGAACCTGGCCGAGGTCGAATCCGATCCCCGCTACGCATTCGTCAAAGGCGACATCTGCGACAGCCAGACTGCGCGCGCCGCGGCCGAGGGCTGCGACGCCATCGTCAACTTCGCCGCCGAGAGTCATGTTGACCGGTCTATCAGCGACCCCAGCGGCTTCCTGCGCACCGACATCTTCGGCGTCCATGTCTTGCTCGAAATCGTCCGCGACACGGGCCTGCAGCGCATGATCCAGATCAGCACCGACGAGGTCTACGGCGCGATCGAGGAAGGCGCGTTCAAAGAGGATGACCGGTTACGGCCAAGCAACCCGTACTCGGCGAGCAAGGCCGGGGGCGAATTGCTGGCCCACTCCTACTGGCGAACCTACGGCACGCCCGTGATCGTGACCCGGGCGACCAACAACATCGGCCCCAATCAGTACCCGGAGAAGATGCTGCCGCTGTTCATCACCAATGCGCTCGAGGACAAGCCTCTGCCCATATACGGCGACGGCCTGCAGATGCGCGACTGGATGCACGTCGAGGATCACTGCCGGGCACTCGATCTCTTGCTCCAGCGCGGACAGGCCGGGGAGATCTATAACATCGGCGGATCGCCGGTGGCGACGAACATCGAGGTCGCGCGCACCGTGCTGAGGAAGCTCCGCAAGCCTGAGAGTCTCATTGCGTATGTCAAAGACCGCCCCGGCCACGACCGGCGTTACGCCGTGGATTCCTCGAAGCTGCGGGCGCTGGGTTGGAGGCCGACCTACGATCTCGAATCCGCGCTCGACGCCACCATCGAGTGGTATCGCCATAACGAAGCGTGGTGGCGCAAAATCAAGTCGGGCGAGTTCCTGGAGTACTACCGCACGCACTACGGCTTGCAGTAGGCGCGTGAAGCCGGCGCGTGCGGGGCAATTTCGCCAGAGGCTCACAGATGGTTGCGAGACATCGGGGGAAGGGTGCGAGCCATGACTGATCCGGCGCTGCAAGCGGTTCTCGACCGATTCGGCGAGGCCAAGATCCTGGTGCTTGGCGAACTGTGGTTGGAGCACGCCGTGCGCGGGGAGGCGACTCAGCGCGCCCACGGAGAGTTGTTGATGCGCGCGTTGCACCGGGTTAGCAGCGCCGGAGGGGCGGCCGGCGTAAGCTCGGCTGCGACCGCGATGGGTGCGAAGACATGGCTGGCCGGAATCGTCGGCCAGGATGCGCGCGCTGGTGAGTTGCTTCGCGCGCTGGGCGCGGCCGCAGTGGATCCTTTCGGCATTGTCAGCGCCCCAGGCTGCGAGACCGGCGAGAAGCTGGTGTTGACCATTGATGACAGCGCGGCCTCGCCCTGCTCGCGCATCGAGGTCGAGCTTGCCCCGGGGCCGCCGTTGGCGGGGCCACCGGCGCAAGCCATGCTCGATCACATCGGCGCCTTGGTCGGCCAGGTGGGCGCCGTCGTTATGGTAGCCTACGGCACCCCGGCGGAAACGGAAACCCTGGAGGCGCTGGCCCGGCTGGCGCGGTCACACAACAAGCCCTTGGTCGGCGGTCTCATGTCGGACCGTGAGGCCGGTGAGGGGAGGACCCGCGAGAGCCCGCTGCCCCAGTGCGACCTGCTGCTCATGGCGGCGGGGACTGTCGCAGACGACGAGGGCACGGGCGATGCGGCACGAGACTTGCTCGCCAAGGGCGGACACGCGGCGGTCCTCGTTGGCCGGGCGGACGGCGGCGTACAGCTCTGCCGAGCCGGAACCTCTGAGATCGAGTCTTTCGCTAACGCCGCACTCACCGGTTGCGGCGCGTGGCAGGCGGTCGTCGCGGGCGCGGCGGTAGCGACGGCAGCCGGTGCCGACCCGGTGACCGCGGCGCGAATCGGAATCGGCGCAAGCATCGTCGCGTCCCGATCCGGCGATCCGCTGACCGCGGCGGCCATTGGGCGCGAGCTCAATGCCGAATGATAGCCGCGTCAGGTTGAGCGTGAAACATGCCAACCCCACTGTCTCAGACATCAGCTGGCGGCATCATCTTCCGCAGGCGGGAAGAGCGGGCGGAGATCTGCCTCATTCGCGACGCCTATGGCTATTGGGCATTCCCCAAGGGCAAGCTTGAGCCGGGCGAGACCCTCGCGCAAGCAGCGGTGCGCGAAGTGCACGAGGAAGTCGGGATTGACCAAGCGCGGGTCGCGGAAGAGGTCGGTGTCAGCAAGTATCGTTTCCTGGTGGGCCCAGACGTTTGCCGGAAGATAGTGCACTGGTTCCTGATGGAGGTGCCACCGGACGTCGAGTGCACCCCGGTCGAGGCGGAGCACGTTGAGGACTGCGGCTGGTTCGGGCCCAAAGAGGCCTTATCCCTCGTCGGATATCGCAACCTGCGACCCGTGCTGCGGCGGGCGCTGCGGATCATTGGTTCGTGATCTGAAGATGTGATTCGTGCCGCGGATGGCGCCTGCGCCGGGATGACTACGCACGCCCGGTCAAGCGCCGGACCGCCTCCATTGCCCATCGAACCGGCTCGGCCGCTCGTCCGACAACACCCATGCGTGCGCTTCGTTCGAGCGACTCGGAGTAGTGCTCGAGCGCCGCATGTTCTGCCTCCCATACCGCTTCCCTCGCCCGGCGATTCTGCGCTTCGGCGATTGCTGGCTCCGCGGGGCCCCCGAGGAGCATCTCCTTCAGCATTCCGGGCGCAAGGGCGCAGCGCTCCAGCATGGACTCGCGGCCGCGTCGGACCTCTTCCCGCAACTGTTCCCGCTGACCAAGAGCGCGCATGGCTGCCTCGGCGATGGCGTCAGCGGTCGCCTCTCCGGCGGCCAAAGCGAACTCGCTCATCCCGAGGTCAGACATGAAGCACTCGACCTTTGGGTCGTACGCGAGGGCCACGGAGGGCACCTGCGCGTTCGCCGCGAACACATGCAGGTGCAGGCGCATGCCGACTGCGATCTCCATCTGCGCGATCAGCGCCTGAGCCGACTGCGGCGATGCGGGAGCAGCAACCGCGGCGCGGCTGCGCTTCACAAGGTTCTGCAGTATGCGCCGCAACAGTGGGCGGTCGGCATCCCTTCCGCCTTGGAGAGCGATGCCGATTGCGGATCCGCCGGTCTCCTCGACGATGCGTCGGACCGCCTGCTCCACCGATTCGCGCAGATGATCCATCTTCGGTCGCGAGGCGAGCGGGATGCCCTGGAAACGAAACCAGGGCCGGACGTTCAATGCGATCCATGGCCGGGGCAAGCGTGATAGCCCCCATCGGCGGACTTCGACCTCCGCCTGCCCGGCCGATGGCGGTGCAGTCTCCAGCGCCGGATCCGCGGCGACGTATATGCGGCTCGCCCGCACTCCACAGTTGGTGAGCGCCTGACGGGAATACCGATCGCGCACTGTGACGCACGCCGCGGTCTCAGCGGCCAGACGCGCAAGCTCGCGCCCGGCCCCCGAAACCAGCGGTCCCGCGCCGACGGCATAGAGCATCATCTGCCGGCGCTCTTCCCGCGCCAGCGTCGCGAGCTGTGCCACGCGAATCAGCCACTGCACACTCGGCCGGGAAACGTCGGCGACATCCGCGCGGAAAGTGGAATCGTAGAGGAGGCCGCCGCCGCCGATGACTATCGCGTCAGCGTCGCGCACCGCATCAGTCATCCGGTCGAAGGGCCGCCACCCCAGACGCGCCGCCCGGCCCACCTCTGGGATGTTGCCGAGATGTGGGCCGCCGACGACCGTGAGACGGACATCGGGCAGTTCGTCGGCGAGCCGGGCCAGGATTGCTGCGGCGATGGCGTCATCACCGACATTGGAGTACCCGGCGGCGGTGGCAAGTAGAATGCGCGGCGCCGAGGCCAAACGCTCAGGAGCCCGGCGATCGCTCACGCCCCACCTGCCCGTCGGAGTGGCCGTTGCGGCAGTATTCGAAGAGGCGCACGTAGTCCGCCGCGACGGCATCCCATGAGTACCGTTCGCGGGCGCGGAGCCGGGCGCGCTCGCCCAGGGCGCGGGCTTGCTCTGGTTTCTGCATCACCCACTGCAGCTTCGCGGCGAGGTCGTCCGGCTGATGCACGCTGAAGAGCAGGCCGGCGTCGCCCACAATCTCGCGATGCTCCGGGATGTCGCTCACGATGACGCAGTTCGCGTACGCCATCGCTTCCAGCAGCGCCGGATGCGTGCCGCCGATGTCGGTCGCGGACATGTAGGCATACGCGTTTGACTGGAGTTCGCGGTATCCACTCCCGAAAACATAGCCCGCAAAGATGACGTCCGGGCCCGCCATGCGCTTGAGCCGGGTAATGTACTCCCCCGCGTAGGGCGCGTCACCAACGATCACGAGCGGACAGGCGTCCGGCACTGCGCTGTGCGCGCGGATGATGACATCAACATGGCTCTCCGGTTCCAGCCGCCCCACCACGAGGAAATACCGGCGCGGGGCAAGGCCCAGCCGGTGGAGAGTCTCGCCGGGCTCGGCGGGCGTGACTTCAGCGCCGTATGGGATGAGCCATGGCTGCCGCTCGTAACGGCTGATGCAGTAGGACCATATGGCTGTCGCGTCCGACACGACGGCGCTGCTCAGCCGCACCGCGCTGGCCTCGAACAGCCGCAGCACGCCTCGCGCGAGTCGGCCCCACTTCGCCCGCTGCCACTCCAGGCCGTCTATGTTGGTCACGACGGGCTTGCCCAGCACCCGCGGAAGAAGCGTCACGGGTCCGCCGCTGATGCCCAGCGCGAGCACGACATCCGCACCGTTAGCAGCGGCGTGCGCCAGCGACAGCCACGTGAAGAGCGGCTTCTCCAGCCCCTTGTGGTGAATGGTGGGAATGAAGACGCGCTTGACCCCCGGCGGCAGTGGCCGGCCCAAAGGCGTTGAAGGCGCTGCAGTGAAACTCCGACAGGTCCGGCAAAGCGTGAAGGTCTTGCAGGTCCGACAGCGGCACCCCGCTGCCGTCGGCCAAACCTTGCAGCTCGTCGTTGAACTCCTGCGGCACATACGGTGCCAGGAGGTTCCAGGTGGTGCGCAGGGCGGTCGGTCCCACCTGCGCACGGGCGATGGCCAGGGTCGTGGATATGTTGTCCTGAACCTCGCTTCGCAGCAGCGTGCCCTGCCACCAGCCGATCTCATAGGGCCTGCCGCCGGCGTAGAGCACCAGCACGGTGTCATCGCCGGAGCCGATGGTTCGCACGGTGCCATAGCCTCCCACGGTGAGCGCGGGTCCAGCCATGACGGCAATCAGAGCGAGGCAGATTAACGGGAACAGGCAGCGGGATAGCAGTCGCACGCTTCTCTCCCTTCTGCGCGTAGCGCCCCCCGGGGCTGGCGCCTACTCTCTGCTCATTCGCCGCCGGACCCTGAACCCCTGCTGCCGCCGGTCGCACAGGCCGGCTGGCAGATGAGCGCGGCCGGCGTGGGTCACGGGTGAGGGCAACCTCAGAAGCCCGTCAGACCTGCCTCGCGGGCGGTTAACAACCACACGTTGTCCCGGAGCGAAGATTGGGGAAGACAGGCCATTGAGATCGGCAACTATTTGTGCGTGCGTGCGTCCAAACTGTGAGAAGGAATCCGCCCGCCCAGCGGTGAAGATCCTATCGAAAACGGAGGCGAGGCAATGGGGGTTTGGGCGGGCATTTTGGCCCTGCCATTTACCGGCGGGGTGCACTTGAGCTCTGCTCGGCCCCCCAGAAATGCCCGACTCAGAGGCTGGAGGACACTCGCCGGAAGGGACCTGAATGATGCATAGGCTAGAGTTCTGCGAACGGCATTGGCGCGCGATTCTGTTTGGGGTGGTGCTTCTGGCAGCGTCCGCGCAGGGGACCGCTTTCGCTGCGATCTCCGTGACCGGCCCGGCGACGCTGGGCACGCCCGGCGCGACGTACCTGCTCGCCAACGATTTCTCCTGTGCGGGGACCGCGTTCACGATCACGGCCACGAATGTCACTCTCGACTTGGGTGGCCACACCGTCACCTACGCGACCGCCGGAACCGGGTGCGGCGTCGAGGGCTCCAACTGGAACGGCTGGACCGTCAGGAACGGCACCCTCCAACTTCAAGTCGGCCAGACCGCAAGGGGCTGCACCGCGATTCATGGCAACAGTTCGAGCAACTGCACGGTGAGCGCCGTCACCGTCGACACCAGCGCCGCCGACACGAACCGCTGCGTGTACTTCACCTATGGCAGCGGCAATGTGGTGACAGGTTGCACCCTCTCCGCCAAGCCTCTCGCCAACGTCGTGACGATAGAAGCGTGCAACACCTGTGAGGTGGCCGGCAACATTATCACGCTCAAGGCGGGAACCGCGAGTGGAAGCCACTGCGCCGGCATCTACGTCTCTTGCCCATCGCCCTCGGCGTCCGGTGGAAACGTGATACGCGACAACGCCGTCATGGTCGAGGGGCAAGCGGGGACGGTCTCCCGGCACGGTATTTGGCTGGCGATCTGGGCGCGTTACACCGAGGTGCGCGGCAACAGCGTCTCTAACGCCAACGACGAGAGCCGTGGGATCCACGTCGACTGCGCCTCGGACTACTCTCACGTTGACAACAACGCCGTTGCGACGAGCGGGTATCACACCCGCGGCATTCGGGTCCGCGACGTCCAGAACTGCGAGATCGACCACAACGTCATTATGACCGTTGGGGCAGGCGGCACTGGAATCGAGGTGGGGCGAAACGACGCGATCTACAACGGGTGCGCCCATAACGCAATCCACGACAACGCGGTGGATGTATCGGGGGCCGGAACTGCCGCGATTGCCCTCCAGGAGCAGGCGGCCCACACGACATTGAAGGGGAACCGCCTCACGAGCAACTACCGTGGTCTCGTCATCTCGGACGCTTATGATAACGCATCCACCGCTGACACGTTCGCGACGGGACCTTCGCCCTCCGGTTATGCCGACGTAGGGATCGCCTCCAGCGTCGGCTACACCTGGAGCGCGCCGGCGACCGGAAACACCGTCACCGATCCCGTCAAGGCTTCGGCGATGGTTTGGTCGTTCGGAGGGGCTGCCTCGGGATGGGACTTGGCCCTGCAGTGGACCGCAACCGCGACAGTCAAGGACGCGCTCGGAAATCCAGTGGCGAATGCAACCTGGACCATCCGCGACAATAGGGGCACGACTGTGTGCAGCGCGGTGACCGACACAAGTGGGCGAGCGGCCTGGCCGTGCGTCCAGTGGGTGCGGACCAGCACCGCTGGAACGACCACCGAGACCCCGCACAGCTTCGCGGCGAGCAAGGCTGGCTGTCCCGACGCGACTACTCAGCGGACGATGGCCTCGCCGCAGACATTCGACATGGTGCTGGGCGGTGCGACGGCACCGCCCGCGGTGATTCCGCCGCCAGCCGTCTCGCCCGGCGATAGCCAGACAGTGGTGGGCGACCCGCAGCCGCCGGTCACAGCGTCCGATACCGACCCGGGTAGCGACCTACTCAGTTACTGGGCGAACGATTTGCGACTGCCAGACGACGAGATGGCCCCACCACCCTTGTCATCGCCCGCCCCGGACGAGCCGGTGGTGGCGCCGATCGGCAATCAGACCGTGGCCGAGGGCGCATACCTAACATTCGTCGTTTCGGCCACTGCCCCGAACGGCGACCCCGCGACATGCTGGCCGACTGGGCTCCCATCAGGGGCGACCTTCGATCAGGCGACGAAACGTTTCTCATGGGTGCCTGCTTACGGCCAGGCAGGAACCTATCGTCTGACCTTCATCGTGACCCACGGGGGCGGAATGGTTTCCCAGACCATTACCATTACGGTCACCCATACCAATTGCGCGGCGAGTCCATAGCACCGTTGCGCAGGGGCGTGCACGTGCCGCGGCGGACGAGGCTGCAGGAGTCCAGAGCGTTGCAACCGCGAACAGCGACGCTAACCGTCATGGGGTGAGCAGATCTTTGAGGTGATGGTGCCCTTGTTAAATGGCGATGGGACACGCCCGGCCGGCCTCGGCTTGCGCGTGATGCGTAGGCATTCTATCATATTGACAGCATTGTGCGGCGCCGTCGGGCGCCGCCTCCGTTTCGTTCAGGGCCCGGGCATGGAGGTATTTCAGGCTGCGGTCTCGCTCATGGTCACGGCGCAGTGGGCGGGTCAGAGACGACCCCTGTGCCTGCCGCAGGCAACTCCGGCTACCGGCCTGATAACGGTGTGGGATCAGGGGGTCATGGATGAGAAGGGAGATGGTATGAGGGAGTTGACGTTGGACGGCCGTGTGCGAAGATTGGAGCGTCAGAATCGGATGCTCAAACTTGGCGTTGTCGCTGCACTTGCAGCCACTGTGGCCTCCGTTCTATGGGTCATGGTGGTGGTCGCTCCGGGGAAACAGACAACGCCAGGAGCGGCCGGGGTCATCGAGGGTCAAAAGTTCATCGCACGCGATGCGAATGGCACGGTCCGCGCAGGCTTCGGGCTGCACCGCGACGAACCAGCGCTAGCCCTGTATGATGCCAACGGAAAGTTGAGAGTAGCCTTGAACGCGACAGGGAAGGGGCCAGCTCTCAGCTTGTGTGACACGAACGGCGACCAGCGGGTGTGGGTGGGACTGATGAATGATCAGCCAGCAGTTACTCTGCTTGCCCCAACCGGGGATGTGCGAGCATTCCTGGGCATGGTTAAGGACGACGCAAGCTTCACGATGTACGATTCGAAGCGGAACCTAGTCTACCGTGCGCCGCAGCCGACCAGGACGAAGTGATAGTTGTGGACGCTGCCAGTGACGACGGAACATGCCATTTCCTGGCGCACGAGTTCCCAACGGTGGCCGGGGTGCGCCTGGAAGTGTCTCGCGGTTTTGGACCGGAACCTCTGATGGCGTCCCTCTCGCGCCAAATCTGAAGGTCAACGGCCCGCTACGGGAAACCGCCAAAGTCGTCTGACTCGTTCGGCGTTAACGACAGGGTGCGGCAACAATCTCGGTCAGCAGGGACACCTGCTCCCCTCGGCGCGTCAGCGCCCACCCTGACGGGAAACAGCGACCTCCCGATTCTCCTCACCCCCCGCGGGGCGCACGGAACCGCACTGACTCGGTATGGGCGTTCGGCACACAGGTGAGTGCTTGAATGAGACGAACATCGAGTTGCCGAGGGGCTTGGTGATGAATGCAGCACAGAGCCGCAGCGGTTCCCGCGGCCTGCCCGATGGCCATGCGGCTCGGTTGCATCCTAATACTTCCATGAACGAGATGAGAAGCACCAATCGCCATATCGCCGATGAGCAGATTGTCCATGCCTAGCGGCACGAGACTCCCGTAGGGTATGCCATAAGGACGTGCGGCTGTTTGGGCGTATCGGATGGAGAACATATAACCCATGTGCAGGTCGATGGGATAGGAACCCGTCGCCACCCGCGACGGGCATGGAGGGGCAGGCAGATCCGGGGTACCCATAACCCAATCCTTCGTCCGGCGCACCCGATCCAGATCGACGCGCGGTATCAGGTCACGTTCGGTCATCATACGCATACAGACGAAACGCCGAGAATCACGCGCATAGGGGCGGAAGGGAAGGCCATCGTGAGTTGGGTATTGGTCGTCGGCGACCGACCAGTTCGGTCCTGCGCCACCCGAAGTCTGGAGCCAATAGAGGTAACAGAGCGCAGTGTGCCGGGCAGCATTGGCGACTCGTTGCTGTCGCCGGTTATCGAGGCAAGCATAGGGGCCAGGATGGTCCGCGAGGTTCAACATCACATGGCGGTCAGTAGGCAAGTGACCGTACCAGTAGACGGAGTATAGCCGATCACGTGGACCAGTCCACGGGACGACATGCCAGTATTTAGTGGGGTTGGGATTATATCCCGCCGGTCGTGGTATCGGATGCGGCCGAGAGTACCGTTTGATAGTAATGACGTAGGTGACCTCCTGCTCCGCACCTGTGATTGGCCGCAATGCGAGGACTTCTCCAAATCGTCCGGGCGGGTCTTGCCCAACGTAATATCGGCAACCTGCGGCAGCGGCGATGTCGCCATTCCACGACCCATCAACCACGACATCGGGGCGTACTACACAGCGGCGGGGGCCGTTGGTGAATGTGGCCCTGATGATCCTGTGCCCTTTGATCGTTATTCTATGCAGGCCATATCCCGTCAGGACTTCGACCCCCGCTCGGTTCAACATGCCGCGCAAAATGGCCTCTCCAACACGCGGTTCGTATGTGCAATCGCTAATCTGACACGTTGCATCCCGGTTGCCATAGTGCCGATAGACCAAGGTTTTGAACTCTGCCAGGATGCCGGTGTTGCAGCGGCCTCGGCCACCGTCAAGGCACGTGACGCCCTCAGCGGTCATGGTGCCGCCGACCCAGGGGAGTTCGGACATGTAGAGGACGGATGCGCCGCTGCGTGCAGCGGCGATGGCGGCGGCAACGCCGCCGGGACTTGAACCATAAACCAGGACTTGTGTCTCTCGCATTGGCGGCACGATCACTACATTCCGGCGCGGGGCGCATCCCGTCCCGGCCAAGAATAGCCACGCCGCGAACGCGAGTACGAGCAAGCCGATGGTGAGTATTCGACAGATCACGGCGCGCGCACCGGAGTGCCCGCGGCGCTCGAACTCACTGGTGTCCCAGTATATGGGTGACAGCACCACCGGGACGCCTGCGCCAACCGCGCGGCGCGCAAGGTGGGCGCTCTCCTGCACGCGCCCGAGGTTGAACAGATGCACGAGGTCGAACCCGCGCGGATCCGCGTCCACATCCACGGTGACGTGCGCGTCCACCTCGCGGCGCTGCAGCGCCCGCGCGGTCTCGACCATCTGCACCGTGTCGCCGCCGGGCACGGTGAACAGACTGACGCGGGCCTGCATCAGAACTTTCACAGTCGGCAATCCTTCGGCGCCGCCGGGCCCGGCGCAGTCCGCTTGCCCGGCGCCCGCGTTCATCTCGCAGCCATGATATGTTTCTGTCCCGGCCCGTCGCCCTCCTTGCGTCGAAGCCGCCCATGGCCCGCAGCTTGCCAAGGTTCTCCTGCCACGGCTATAATCGGCATTGTGAAACGGCAGACGATCCTCGCCGGCGCATCCATCATGGCCGTCGCCGCCCTCCTCAGCCGCATCCTGGGGTGGGTGCGGGACTACAGTATCGGGCATTTCTGGGGCACCACGGGGCACGCCGACGCTTTCTGGGCGGCGTTCGGCGTACCCGACCTGCTGTACTACATGCTCGCAGGAGGGGCGCTTGGGGCGGCGTTGATCCCGGTGTTTAGCGGCTATCTCGTGCGACGCGAAGAGCAGGAAAGCTGGCGCGTGGCGAACTCGCTGGTCACCCTCTTCGGCCTGTGCGCGGCGGTTGGCATCCTGATCATTGTCATTCTTGCGCCCCGCTTGGTGTTGATCGTCGCGCCCGGCTTCGCCGCGAAGCGCGGCCCCGCGGTGGTCGCGGAGTGCGCAGCCTACGTGCGCCTGCTCGCCCCGATGGTCTTATTCACGGTGCTGAGCGCGCTGTTTACCGCACTCTTACAGTCTCACCGGCACTTCACCGCGCCTGCGCTCGCGTGGCTGGTGTACAACTTCGGCATTATCGGCGGAGCATACCTCGGCGGCGGATGGGTCGCGCACCGCTATCACAGCGACATGGCGGGGCTGAAGGTGCTCTGTCTGGGCGTGGTGGCCGGCGCAGTCCTGCTGGCGGCGGTGCAGATACCGTCGTTGCTCGCGCGGGGGTTCCGCTACCGTCCTTCGCTCGACCTCAGAAACCCGGGCGTCCGCGAGACGATCCGGCTGTTCGTGCCCTACGTGATCGGGCTTGCTTTCCCACAGGTCTGCCTGCTGTGGCTGCCGAACTTCTTCGGCTCGTATTTCCAGGTGGGAGCGGTTGCCAGCCTGCGTTACGCGAACCGGTTGGTGGTGCTGCCGCTGGGGCTGTTCGGCATCGCCATCGCGACGGCGGCATTCCCGGTCATGGCCGAAAGGGTGGCCGCGGGCGAGATTGCGGAATTCCGGAAGCTCTTCTCGGGCACGTTGCGGGCCATCTTTTTCCTTTCGGTACCGTCGGCAGCATGCATCTTCGTTCTCGCCGGGCCCATTCTGCGGTTGCTGTGGCGCAGTGGCCGGATGACAGAGGGCGGAATCGCAATGGCGGAGTTCAGCCTGCTCTTCTTTGCTGGCTCCCTTATTGCCCTGTCCGGCTTGCAGGTTCTCAACCGCGCGTTCTACTCATTCAAGGACGCGCGTACGCCGCCGCTTGTCAGTATTGGCTGGGCAGCGGTCACGGCGATCTTGGGTGTGCTTCTGCTCGTCCTACACAGCCCGCTCCAGTACGCCGCGAGCGCACTGGCGCTGTCGGTTGGCTCGACGCTGGGGATGCTGGCGATGTTTGAGCTACTGCGAAGACGGCTGGGCGGGATCGATGGCAGGACCATAGCTTGTTCGTTCGTGCGCATGGTTATCGCATCGGCGCTTGCGGCGGCGGCCGCCTATTGGATCTCTGCATCGCTTGGACATCGCTTGGGCGTGCCGGTGACTCACTTCGCCCTGACTCCGCCTGAGGTAGCCGGCATGCCGCTGGCTCACGGGTCGAAGCTCAGTGTGGTGATCCAGGTGCTCGTCAGCCTGGGTGTCGGCGCAGGCGTGTATCTGGCCGTCCTTCGCCTCTTGGGCGCGCCGGAACTTGAGAACGTTGTTGAGGCGGTCCGCAATCGCAGGAGTGCGCCGACAGCCGCTGCCGCCTCGGCGGAATAAGAAATCGCAAGTGGAACAATCGCTCATACGAAACTTCGGCATCGTGGCGCACATCGACCACGGCAAGTCCACGCTCGCCGACCGCCTGCTCGAGTTCACCGGCACCCTCACCGAGCGGGAGCGCCGCGACCAGGTGCTCGACCAGATGGACCTCGAACGCGAACGCGGCATCACCATCAAGGCGAGCGCGGTGCGCATGAATTACTCGGCGCGCGATGGGCATACCTACGTCCTCAACCTCATCGACACGCCCGGCCACGTGGATTTCAGCTACGAGGTCTCGCGCAGCCTGGCGGCGTGCGAGGGCGTGCTCCTGGTCGTTGACGCGGTGCAGGGGGTCGAGGCCCAGACCGTCGCCAACGCCGACCTCGCGCTCGAACACAACCTCGAAATTATCCCGGTTATCAACAAGATCGACCTGATCAACGCGCACCCGGAGCGTGTGCGCGCGGAGTTTGAAGATGTCATCGGCCTCGACGCGTCGTCGGCGGTGCTCGCGAGCGCCAAAGAGGGCACCGGCATCGAGGAAGTGCTCGAGGCCGTCGTCGCGCGCATTCCCGCGCCCCAAGGGGATCCCGAAGCCCCGCCTCAGGCCCTCATCTTCGACTCCCACTTCGATCCCTATCGGGGCATCATCGCCTACGTCCGCGTGCGCCAGGGGCGCCTGGGCCGCGGCATGCGCATTCGCATGATGGCCACCGGCAAGGAATTCGAAGTGGACGAGGTTGGCGTCTTCAAGCTCACCATGAAGCCGGTGGAGTCGCTCGTCGCCGGAGAGGTGGGCTACGTGGCTGCCGGCATCAAGTCGATCGGCGAGGCGCGCGTGGGCGATACCATCACCTCGGCTGACAAACCGGCCGATGCGCCCCTGCCCGGCTACCGGGCGCTGAAGCCCATGGTCTTCTGCGGCCTCTATCCGACCGAGGGCGATGATTACCACGCGCTGCGCGAGGCGCTGGAGCGGCTCCAGTTGAACGACGCGGCCATCGCCTACGAACCTGAGACCTCCGCCGCGCTTGGCTTCGGCTTCCGCTGCGGGTTCCTCGGTCTGCTGCACATGGAGATCGTCCAAGAGCGCCTGGAGCGCGAGTACGGGCTGAGCCTCGTCGCCACATCGCCCAGCGTCGTCTATCGCGTGCATCGCACCGATGGCGAGGTGGTCGACGTGGACAACCCCGCGGCGATGCCCGAGGCCCAGCATGTGGACCACATCGAGGAGCCCTGGGTCAAGGCGACCATCATGGCGCCCGCCGAGTACGTCGGCCCCTGCCTCGAACTCGCCCAGGACCGCCGCGGCGAGTTCCGCAACATCGAGTACTCGAGCACCAATCGCGTCATCATCACCTATGACCTGCCGCTGGCGGAGATCCTGCTCGACTTCTTCGACCAGCTCAAGTCGCGCACGCGCGGGTATGCGTCGCTGGACTACGAGTTCGCGGGGTATCGAGAGGGCGAGCTGGTGCGGGTGCAGATGCTGATTAACGGCGACCCGGTTGACGCGCTGTCGTTCGTCACCCACCGCGACCGGGCGCAGTTTCGCGGCCGGCGCGTGGTCGAGAAGCTGAAACAGGTCGTGCCGCGCCAGCTCTTCGAGGTGCGCTTGCAGGCCGCTATCGGGTCGCGCGTCGTCGCCTCGGAGAGCGTCCGCCCGCTGCGCAAGAACGTCCTGGCGAAGTGCTATGGCGGCGATGTCACGCGCAAGCGCAAACTCCTCGAGAAGCAGAAGGCGGGGAAGAAGCGCATGAAGCAGGTCGGAAGCGTCGAGATTCCCCAGGAGGCTTTCCTGAGCGTGCTGCGCATCAGCGACGAGAAGGACTAGACGGATTATTCATGATGATCTCAGATCGCCTGCGGAATGCACAGTCAGGGCTTGGATGCGGCTTCGCCGCATCTCCGGAGCGCGTGCGGCGGTGTCCGCCGCTCCGGAGACGCGGCTTGGCCGCGTCCACGGCGCCACACAGGAATAATCCGCGTCCGATCATGGTGCCGACTAGTCGGCACTCCGGAATCCCGATGCAATCGGGATCACGCGGCGCGTATGCTGCGTCCTCCCGCCGACGCGCTTGGCGGTACGGATAATGCAGGCCGCCGTGCCCGCCCCTCCTCTCGGCATCTATGTGCACCTCCCGTTCTGCACGGGCAAGTGCCCGTACTGCGGCTTCAACTCGCGGCCCGCACGCGAGGGCGAAGTCGAGGGCTACGTGGCCGCGCTGGAGGACGAGGCCCGGCTGCGGCTGGATGGCGGGCCCGTGGTCGACACAATCTACTTCGGCGGTGGCACGCCCACGACGGTCGCTGCCTCAACTCTGACCCATTTGCTGCGCGCGCTGGAGGCCCGCGCGGCAGTTGCGGCCGAGGCCGAGGTCACTGTCGAGGCTAACCCCGAATCGCTCTCCCCGGATGCCCTGGCCGAGTTGCGCGACGCCGGCTTCAACCGCATCAGCATCGGGGCGCAGTCCTTCGACGATGCCGTGCTGGCCGCCTTGGGGCGCAGGCACGACGCCGCCCGCGCGGTTGCCGCGATCGAGCAGGCGCGCGCCGCCGGGTGGGCGAACGTGTCGGTCGATCTCATCTACGGCGCGCCCGGGCAATCGCAGGAGCAATGGCGGGCGACGCTGGAGCGCGTCACGGATCTAGGTCCCGACCACATCTCTGCGTATTGCCTGACTGTCGAGCCGGGCACCGAGTTTCAACGGCGCGAGGCGGCCGGCGACACCGTCGGGGTGGGGGAGGACGCGGAACTCGAAATGTACTCGACGGCGCGGCAGGTCCTCGGTGCCGCCGGCTACGAGCAGTACGAGATCTCGAACTTCGCCCCGCCGGGCACGCGATGCCGGCACAACCTGAAGTACTGGCACGGCGACGACTACATCGGTCTCGGCGCGGGTGCGCATTCCAGCCTCGCGGGTGTCAGGTGGGCTAACGTCTCCGCGCCGGAGCAATATGCGGCCCTGCTGGCGCGGAACATTCCGCCCGTCATATACGTCGAAAGATTGTCGGAGCGGCGCCGAATGGACGAGGAGCTCGTCCTCGAACTGCGCACCGCCGAAGGCGCCTGCCTGGCGCGGCTGGGGCAACGGCATGGCAGGGATGCGCACCGGGAATATAGAAGTAGAATACAGGCACTTGTGGGCGCAGGCTTGGCATTGATCCACGGTTCGCGGGTCGCCCTGAGCGAGCGCGGCATGGCGCTTGCCAACGAGGTCGCGATCCGCATCATGGCCTGAATGGCCGGAAGGTAGGTGAGCCTCACCATGAGGTATATGATCGCGGTCGTTGTGATTGTGGCGGTCTGCGCGCTGGCGGCCGGTGTGGCGATCGCGGCGCAGGAGACCGTGGTCTACAACGGTGACCTGAAGAGCGCACCGGTGCCCATCGCCCTTGGATCGTGGGGCAGCGGCAGCCTTCAGGAAGTGTCGGAGATGCAGTTCCAGGGGCCAAGCTCCCTCAAGCTTACCTCCCAGGGCGATTTCCAGGGCGGGCGGCTCGATTTCCAGAAGCCCATCGACATCTCGGGCTACGCTGGCCAGCCCAACGCCTACATCGAGGTCTGGGTGCGCCCCTACTACGCCCGCCCAAAACCGACGGAGGCGACCACAGGCACGACTCAGGGTCAAGGAGTGGCCCCGGCGCCGGGCGCTCCGACCCCAGTGACGCCCGGTACGCGCCGCCTGGGGGCCGGCGGATTCGGTCTCGGGAGTAGATTGGGCAGGTACGGCACCCCGGGCGCGACCACCACGCCGGGTACCGCACAACGACCCTATGGCGCCGCGACGCCGGGTTATCCGAGCGCACGACGCTCCTCAGGGATCGGCGGCGTTGGCCTCGGAAGAACCCGGGGTGGTTACGCTAGTCCCACGACTCCCGGGTACGGCGGCACGATGGGAGGGCGCGGCGGATTAGGGGGTGCCGCCCGCGGCGGGGTCTATGGCGGGCAGACCTACGGACGCGGCACCGCACGAGGGGGAGCGTACGGCGGCGGCGCTTACGGCGGCGGCGCCTATGGCGGCGGCCGAACGTTCTCCCGAAGACCCAGGACTGTGGTCAAGCCGAAGACCGAAGAGACGACTACGGCCCAGCCCGCTCAGACTGGTCCGGCATCCGTCGAGGAAGCGCAGTTCCGGACCGATGGCCTGCGCGTGCAGCTCGTGACCGACAAGGGGACCGCGGTGCTCTCCGACTACCCAATCTACCCGGGTGATCGCAACTCCGCCGGGTGGGTCCGCGTCGGATTCCCGCTGAGCGAGTTCAAGGGTGCCATCGGCGATAAGCTCGACCGGATGGTGATCTACGCCCAACGGCCCGACACCATGTACATCGGCGAAGTCAAGCTCGCGCTAGACACGCAGCCACTGGAGGCGGCCCCCGCCGCCTATCCGGCGATTACGCGGGTTGGCCAGTCGGTCACTTTCCTCTTGAACCCCAAGCCGACCCTGACGCCGATTCGTGCGGTCTGGGACTTCGATAACTCCAATGGCGTCCAGGAGGAGGCGGCGGGCGCGCGGGTCGTGAACGTGTACACGCAGCCCGGCGATTACGAGGCCACGGTCACCATGTCCGATGCGACCGGCGCCAGCCCCGCGACGAAGACCTACGTCATCCTGGTTCGCGTGAAGTAGTGGCCATGGAGCGCGCGCACGCGCAGCTTCTGGGCCAGCTGGCATTTGGAGCACGTGAGCGCGGCTTGGCCGTGTGGGTGAGCCGATCGTACCGCGATGCCTTGGAGCGCTCGTGCCGGACGTGCCCGCGCTTCATCGACGATGCTGATCTGAACCATCGCTGCCCCGGCTTGCCGGGGCAGCTCGCGCACGCGGGCATGCTGTGGCTGGACGACAGTCGTGTGGTCTGCCGCGTCGAGGCGATCTCGGCGGGCCGTCCCTCGTCGCGCTTCCCCGGCCCCGACCGCGTCCGCTGCCTCGTCGTCATAGACCGGCCCGAAGACGCCAACCCGCTGCGTCGCGCCGGATGGGCGACGGTCCTCAGCCGTGATCTCGCTCGGTACTTCCGCCGCATTGCCGTCCCTCAGCCCCTGAGCCGTCCCGCGCGGGAAACGCAAGTCACCGTCGTGAGCATCGAGCCGCGCGGCACCGACGCCTATCGCCTGACGTTGGCTTCAGACTTCATTGCCGAGGCAGCGCGACCAGGGCAGTTCCTTCTCCTGGCGTGTGCGAGCCGCGCCGAGCGCCTGGCATTTGAGCGCGCGAAGAATGCGCCGCGGGATGGTGCGGCGGGCGTGACCGCGGACCCCAAGCTTCCGCTGCTGCGCAGGCCGTTTGGCGTACACCGGCTTTCAGGCCCTGACTACGACGCCGACCGTCTGAGCGAGGAGCCGCCCTTTCCCTCCGCATTGCTGAGCATCATCGAGCCCGGCCGCGGGCGCACCTTCGACCTGCTGTTCAAGGTCGTCGGGCGCGGCACCGAGCGCCTCGCGCGGATGAGACCGGGTGAGACCTTGTCAGCCCGCGCCCCGCTGGGGCGGCCAATCGATATTCGCCCCGATCTCGGAAGCGCCGTACTGGTCGCGGGCGGCATGGGGGCGGGGCCGTTGTTCGCCATCGCCCAGGAGCTGCGGCGCCAGGGCAGGCGCGTTCGCGCGGTGCTCGGCGCCGTCGATCGCGCGAGCGCGCCGGTGGCACCGGTCGAGTTCGAGGAGATGGGCTGCCATGCGGCGCTGGTGACGGAGAAGGAGGATGGCCTGCTCGTCACGCAATATGTGGAGCGGCGCCTGCCGGAGATGACCGCCGGGATGACCGAGGTGTTCGCGTGCGGGCCGGCCGGCATGCTCAGAGAGATCGCGCGCATCGCGCCGCCGGGAATGCGGGTGCAGGTGCTTATGGAACAGCGCATGGCGTGCGGCATGGGCGTGTGCCGCGGGTGCGTGGTCGCCATGCGTGCGCAGGAAGGACGCACCGAATACCGCACCGTCTGCCGCGACGGGCCGGCGTTCCGCGCCGAAGAAGTCGCGTGGGAGGAACTGCCCGCAACGGCGGGATGAGCGGCGCCGTCCTCTCCCTTTCAGGGCTTAGCGTTACCCATACCTTGCCTGGCGGGGCTCAACGCCACGCTTGGACGCCGTTGCCGGCGCGGCGCGTGCGTTCCCGGATTGGGCGCGCGGACTTCAGTCCGCGCGAATTCGCGACCTGTGCGGCGCTGCGCGCCGCTCCGGAACGCGGCAGAGCCGCGTCAGAGGTCGCGCCCAGTAGGAGGGTGCGGCCCGCATCTCGGGTGGGATGACAGCGGACGGTGCCGAACTGCGGTCAAGCGCAGCACGCGCGGAAGGCGTCTTATGGAGTGCGGCGGTTCAGAGGCTGTTGCAAAACTCGCGTCGTGGGATGCGTGCGCTCACGAACTTGTCATTCAGAGCTGGCGCCCCGATTCACCGGGGCGCTCCGGAGATGCAGCGCTTTGCGCCGCATCCAGCGCGGAGCGCGAAGCGTGGAATCTCGCCCTCGTCGGTGCGTCTCAAGGTCGGGCACAAACAGGTTATGCAACAGCCTGTTCACCGCCGCTTTCAAAGCGGGGCTGCTGGCCCCGATTTCATCGGGGCTCCGGAGTGCGATCGAGATCGCACCAAAAGCCCCGCACTCCAGCATCGCCTGTTGCCAAGCCAGCATTTCGTGCGTGAGCTCCGCCCATGACCGAACCCAAACCAAAGCCCAAAGCCCCCCGCCTCGACGTCACCATGGCGGGCATCCGCCTCCCCACGCCCCTCATCGCCGCCTCGGGAATCTGGGGTTACGGCGAGGAGTACGTTGGCGCGCCGCTGCATCCCCCGGAGCGTCGAAGCGAAGCGCCGCGTGCTGAGTCCTCCCTCGCGCGCCATCTCGGCGCCTTCGTCCTCAAGACCACCA
>Ga0315282_10005049_pt1 | contig 22644 bp, 23 predicted proteins | sample YL17G07_20_MG_FD_203693 | JGI IMG/M metagenome (GOLD analysis project Ga0315282, IMG submission 203693) | Sediment microbial communities from Yellowstone Lake, YNP, Wyoming, USA - YL17G07_20 | ecosystem: Environmental > Aquatic > Freshwater > Lake > Sediment | place: USA: Wyoming | collected... | reverse complement strand
CTATTGGTCTGTTGGCTGACAGGTTGACAGTTCCAGTAGACCAGCTGAAAAAGAGGTGTCTGGAGTTTTTTGAAGGTAGATTGCGTTTTATCTTCGAAAAGAAGGGTTATCGTTATGACCTGATTAATGCCGCCCTGGCTCCTGGAATTGATTACCTGGATTATGCTGAAGCCAGGATTAAAGCTCTCAACGAGCTGAAGCAGAGTAAGAATTTTGAGCAGTTTATCCTGATGGCTAAAAGAGTAAAAAATATTCTTAAAGAAGTGCCCAAAATCAAACTGGATTCTGCCTTGTTCAAAGAAAAAGAAGAGAACGAGCTTTATTCAGCTCTGAGGATTATTCAGAATAACACCGAAGACCTGCTGGCCAGAGGTGATTTTGCTGGGGCTCAAAAAATCGTCTTTCGTCTGCAAATGCCCCTTAATAATTTCTTTGACCGGGTTCTGGTGATGGCTGAAGATAAGAAAATTCGAAACAATCGTCTGGCTCTTCTGACTCAGGTCCAGAGACTTATTCAGAAAATAGCTGATTATTCTCAAATAGTGGTTGAAAGCGAGACCAAGTGAGCTACTTCGAGGCAAAAAAAACTCGCTTAAGGATTTTTTAAGAGCTTTCTATATCGTATTCGTCTGGTGGCGTGCTCATATCCAGATCAAGGTCGATGAATTTTTGTTCCAGGGAGATGATCTTAACCAGATTTCCAGGATAATTCTGACCTTTCTTCTTTCCATAAATGTTAAACTGAATTCCCGTCTGGTAGGGAAAAGTTTCGTTATTACTGGTCGAAGACCATCTAACCTGGCCCAGAAGCAAAAGAGGGGCTCGCTCACCTGGAATCGAGAGTCGAAGGTAAAGCCTGGTTCCAGATTTCAGGCGTCGGCGACAGGCAAATCTCAATCCGCCCCGGCTGAGGTCTTGCAGCGGGCAGAATTCTTCGTCAAGGCTCTTTTTCTTGAACAGCCATCTTTTTTTCCTGTAAGAGACTGTAGCCCCGGGTATTTTAAAACGCTGGCTGATACGTTTTTCTGAGGGGTAAATAGAATTTTTTGCTGTTTTCATAGTTCCCGGATTTCTCTGTTTGATTAAATTTATAACTAAAAATTTTATTGATGTCAAAAGAAAAGATAAAAAAAGAAGGTCTTTTTTAATAAGGCTGAGGCTCAGCTTTCTGGGGCTTAATTTTTATGGTAATGTCAGTGTGAATATCCTGTTTTTCTGGGTTGGTAAAGGTGAACCTGATTTCTGCTTGGCGACTAAAGGCGGTCGGAGTTTTTTCAGGTGGTTTTTTCTTCCAGTCCTGAATTATTTTGGTAATGGCGGCGATAGCCTCAATAATAGAAACACCCTGCATCGGGAACTGGTCCTTTTGAGGGATCAGATAGGGCTTGGTACCGGGAGGATTGGGAGGCGGAATGGTTATCTTGACTGGTATCTGTTTTTGCAGGTATTTGGTGGCTTTATAGATAAGAGTATCGCCGATATAAAGGGCAACTTCTCCCTCAATATTTTTTACTGGAGGGGCCTCCTGTCGTTGAACCAGAAGGTCTGGAGTCTGAAGGTTTCTTCTTTCGACTTTAAACTCCAGGTTAATCCTCTTTTTTATGGTTATACTCCTGGTTTTCAAAAAGATGTCCAGGTTCAAGGAAAAAGGTTGGTCAAAAGAAAAAGGCAGGGGCAGCTCGACCAGGTGAGGCCCTTTTGACCAGAGTCCGCCTTCAACTGGCTGTCCTTCAATATGAATTTTGTAATAGGCTTCAGCCGAAAGGTCAAAACCAAGACGAATGATTTCTGGAATGGTGCGGTCCTGGGCTGAAACTGGTACCAGAAAATTAAGGTTGGTGATTAAAGGATAATTTTCTTGCCATTTTCCCCAAAACTGGAGGACTTCATTAAAAACGCTGAAATCCAGAAATTCGAATAGAGGCTGTAAACTTCCGTATTCTTCAAAATAATCGATCATAGCTTTTTTCTCTTCTGCCAGGAGCTTATTCTGGTGATATAGATAGGGCAGAAGAGCCAGAGCTTCTTGCTTTTCAGTCTTCTCCAGTTTTGACAGATTAATTTCCAGAAGGTTTAAAGCTTCTGGAAATTCCTGCTCTTTAAGATATTGATTTATCTGGAATTTCCAATCAGCCTGAGCTGAAGAAAATAATACCAGGCAGGTGAACAGAATCCAGACTTGACGCTTGAAGTTGTTAATCATGATAAGTGAACACCAGATAGAACTCCAGACTTTTTCCAGGAAAATCTGCGGGCAGCGAGGGAAATGGGGCACACAATCTAACGGCGGTAACGGCTGCCTGGTCTAATACTTCACTGGTGGTGGAATTGGTAATCTCTAGGGAAAGGAGCTGCCCATCCCTGTCTACTAAAAGCACCAGGGCCACATTTTTGTTGCTGGGCATCACTGCTACCAGGGGCAGAACCCACTTTGATTGAATAAGATTTATCACTTTTTCAGCCCAGGGCTTAATATCATAATGATAACTTGGGGCCTCCGCTTTTCCACTACCAGCAGCTCCCGTGCCACCTGGTCGAGGTTTGCCAGCAGGGGAGTAGCGAAGCGATTTTCTGGCTTGCTGATAAGCCTCGGGGTTAACATACTGATAGACATTGCCTTTTAGTCCTGGACCTGTCCCTTCCTCTTTTCCGGCTTCAGGTGAAGGCTCGGGTCTCACAGGAATTTTCAGGCTAAAATTGTGTTGTCCCATGCTTTTAAAACGGGTAGAAAGATTAAGTCTAAGTCCAGCCGGTGGACTTATTTCTTTTGTGCCTGAAGCCAGATAAATATCAAGGTCAAAAGGAATTGTGGGTTGTTCCTTTTGAGCTGGCATCCCGTGGCCAGACCCTGAGCCTGCTCCTGCCCCTCGGCCCCGTCCTTCGGGAACGCCAGCTGTTTCTCCCGGACTAGCGATGCTCTTTTCTCCAACCTTTCTCCCGGTTGTAAAGTCTTCAGGAGCTGGCGGATGTTTTATAACTTCTTCGAGATTCCTGGGAAGATTGACTTCGGGGTATTGGGCAATAGCTACTTCAGTTGCTTTCTGGAAAGTCAGAATTTTTACATAGATCCTGGCCTGACGCAGATAGAAAATCAAGAGCAGATGAAGAAAAATAGCTATGCTCAGACTTATAGCTTTCCTTCTAAATTCAGCTCGATCAAGATTTTTTAGCCTGTTTTTCAGGTCGGTCAGCATTCTGCCAGATCTCATTTTCCTCATCAAAAGATTTCTTTTTTACCAATTGACTATTTATTATATAGAAATTCAACCAGAATTAGAAAGTTGCAATTCCGATTTTTTTATTTGATATTTTCAGAATGATAAACAGCAGGCAGAAAGAGTTCAGCAAAAGTAGAAAAGAAAAAAGAAGATTAAGACCAAGCAAGGGGATAAAAATAGAAGTGGCTAATAGAGCTCCGAGGAATGAGCCGAAAAGGTCAAGGGCGTAACCAAGACCATAGTGGGTCCGGTATTGCAGATATATCGAATTGCTGACTACAAACAGCATTCCACCCAGCAGTCCCATAATGAGTAAAAGGCCGTAGAAGATTAATTCTGATTCTAAAGTCAGAATCAATCTGGCCAGCCAGAGGAACAAGACAAATCCCGCCTGAACAGTCACCAGATGTTTAAGGCTCGTTTCCCGGAATAAAAATCTAGCCGTGGTTGAGCCGAAAAACAAACCGAACATAAACATGGTCAGTAGCAAGGAAATTTTGCCGTAGACCAGACCAAGTCTGGACTGAAAGGCAATGATGAAGCCTATTTCGGCGATAATGGTGGTAAAACCCATCACTGTAAGTGGTAAAAAACAGACCGGACCGATCGATTTCTTATTCATCAGAAAAATAAGCATCAAAACTAAAAACAACAGAAGCGGCAGGTCGAACAACCAGAAGCGAGTCAGTCTATTAAGGAAAGTCAGGATTTGCCCCTCAAGCCCTTTAAACTGTGTACTCCAGAGAAGAAAGTTGAAAAAGTAGCTAACCGGAGTCTGGTCAGAATTCAACCGTGGCTCTTTTATCGATTGAATCCGACTCATCAGGTAGTCTTTTTTCAGCGGATTAAGGCGATTGAAAAGGAGTTCCGGGCGAAAATAGACAGTTTGCAGGTTTAGTTTTCTCCACCTATCTACCAGAGATTCCAGAGAATCATCAAGGCTTCCCTCTGAGGCCAGAAAGACATTATTATCCCCGGGTATTATCCTGACTTCCGGGAAGATCTTTTTGAGTGAGTGGTAAATTGAGGCAAGAAATTGAGCCAATTCTTCGGAAAGATAATTTTCCGAAGAAGGCAAAATGAAAGAAAAAACTCCGTCCGATGTTAACTTGTCTTTTACTAAGGTAAAAAACTCTACTGTATAGAATCTATTAACCTGAGCCGTGGCTGGTTCAGGAAGATTGCTGATGATTACTTCATATTTTTTTTGAGTTTTCTGAAGGTATCTTCGGCCATCCTCAATGTGGTAAGAAACCCTAGAATTATCGAGAATGTTTGCTTTTTCCCCAAGGTATTTCCGGGCAAGTTTAATCAGAGCCGGATCTAATTCTACATAATCAACTTCAGTCTGGGGGTATTGGAGTATCTGGTCCAGAGCACCGTTCAAGCCACTACCAATCAAAAGCACTCTTTTAGCTTCCGGTCGCTGAAGAAGGGTGAAATGGACAGATTCTTCTGCTGCCGCCTGGTCGGGATGATTAAAGGCCAGAAGATTATTGGTGAAGAAAGAAATTTGGTTTTCTGATCTAATCACCTGAAGTCTTGAATAAAGAGAATCCTTAGCCTCCATCAACTCAAAAGGTTTCCAGTAAATTTTTTCTGAGGGAAAGTCAAAAAACCAGAGGCTGACTGAAACGGCCAGAATTAACAGAAAGGCCAGAACAGCTTTCTTGTTTCTCAGAGCCAGCCAGAAACTCATACTGACGATAACCATGATCAGGGCCGTTGCTTGCCAGTTGGAAAAAAAAGGAATAAGCAAAAGATAGACCAATAAACCGGCAAAGGCAGCTCCCAGAGATTCTAGCTGGTAGGTACCCAGTAGATTGCCTTTGAGCCAGAAAACATTGTAAACAAAAAGAGCCCCTAAGGGCAGACTGACCAGAAAAGAAATAAGAAGCGAGGTCAAAACCACAGAACTCAGTCCGGTCATTTCTGTTGGCAGATAACCGAAAGCAAATCTGGAAAATCGCAGCAGCATCAGCAAAAAGCTGAAAACCAGCATGGAGAAAGTGTAAAAACTAATTTTGCTGACAGAAACAGAAAATTTTTTTTCTGCCAGAAAACTACCGATTCCGCCCCCAAGCAGCCAGAAAGCCAGAACAAAACCATAAACCAGTTCATTGCCATAAAAACAGACTTCAAATTCTCGCAGAATTAGAATCTGAAAGGATGTGGCTAAGAAGCCAAGAACAAACGCCGGGAAATTATTCTTTAGCTCCAGACGCCGGGAATCACCTGGCCACAATGTTGGCATTTGTTTCCACTCAGTTCCTTTTTCTTGATGATATAGCCATACCTCTCGATTATTAATTTACCACAATTCGGACAATAGGTGTTTTCCCCGAGATGACCAGGAACATTTCCCACATAAACATAGTGCAAGCCTTCTTCCAGAGCAATCTCTCTGAGCTTTTCCAGGGTGGAAATGGGCGTGGGTGGCAGGTTCTTGATAAGATACATCGGCTGGAATCGGGAAAAATGCAGCGGATAATCCGGACCGATTTCATTCTTCAACCAGCGCGACATCTTTCTAATATCTTCCGGGTTATCATTAAGAGTGGGGATGACCAGATAAACTATTTCCAACCAGGTTTTGGATTTAGCGATCTGTTTGATTGTGTTCAGAACAGGCTGGAGTTCTCCCCGGACGTAATTAGTATAAAAGTTCTGAGTGAAAGCTTTAAGGTCTATTTTTATAGCCTCAACTACCTGAATTAGATCGGCCAGTGGTTCGGGGTTAATAAAACCGGCGCTGACTACTGCATTTTTTAGGCCGTGTCTTCGGGCTATAAGACTGGTATCATACATAAATTCGTAAAAGATTACTGGCTCAGAATAGGTATAAGCAATGACCGGGCAGTTGTATTTTTCAGCCTGCTCAACCACAGCTTCAGGCGGTAGATGGATATTTTGAACCTGCTCGGGTCGCATCTGGGAAATTTGCCAGTTCTGACAGAATTTACAACTCAGGTTACATCCGGCAGTAGCTAAGGAAAAAGCAGCTGCTCCTGGAAGAAAGTGGAAGAACGGCTTCTTTTCTATCGGGTCAATGTTCAGACTACAAACCTGGCCATAGACCAGTGTGTAATATTTTCCATCCTGATTTTCTCTGACGCCGCAGAAACCGCGCTCTTTATCTCCCAGCTGACAAAATCGTGGGCACAATTCACATTTTATCTCCCGGTCAGGCAGTTTTTGGTAATATTTAGCTTCGACTCTGGATAGCTGGGCCGGGAGAGCGGCCAGCGATGATAGCGACAGGGGTCGGCTCAGGCCACTGGATTGCGCACCGATAAAGAAACTGCAACCGACCAGTGAGTTTTTCAAAAAATCTCTACGGTCCATTTTTTTCTCTGATATATTATACCTCTTCTTCGATTATTTCGATATTCTCCAGCCTGGCCTGACCGAGATTGAGATTTTCTGCGGTGAAAAGATAAGTGGGCTCTCGATTTTCTTCTTTAAGAGAAGGAAGTCCTTTCCTGGTTCTGAGTTCTTCTATTATTTTCCAGCCAACAGCATCGGCGGCCACTGGGTCAGAGCTGAAGATGAGTTTCTGGCAGTTTTCTGCCCACTGTGGGTGATAAGAAGGACCACGGTGATACTGAACTTTCAGGGCATCCAGAATGGTCAGGCGATGTTTTGCCCGGATGAGGTCTGTCTCAAAAAGCTCGGCAATATAAGGATTGCAATGGGAGTCGTGATATTTATTGGGGTTATGAATAGCCCCAAAATAATTCTTCATCCCGGCGGTGACTCCGGCCAGACCATGGTCTTTGAGTATGGCCAAGCTGATCGAAACATCAATCAACCCTGCCTGAATTCTTGAAAACAGACTGCCGATGTTCCGATTGATGACTGGTTCCTCGGTGTAGCCAAGACCCCGGCTGTCAGTGCCGAAAATCTTAAGACTTCCCTGAGAGTTAGATAACTTATATCCACTATCTCTTAGCTCTTCATTGGTCCGGTCCCAGATGATAATATTTTCTTCTCGGCAGATTGTTTGGCCGAGCCACAGACCAAGAGTTATCGAAGTTTCTGGCTGGGTACTTGCGGCTTTCCGGCCAATAGTATTAATCTTTATTCCCAGCCGGTCATCAGGTTTGAAAAACAGCCTTAGCCCATCTTCAGCTTTTGAAGCTCCGGTCAGAAGTTCCAGACCTTTTCTGAACATCCGGAGAACAATCTTCGGTTCAGGAGCTCCTGTTCCTGAAAAAACGTTTCTGGCAGTTATCATCACCACTCTGGAAGTTTTCATCGCTTGTTCAGATTTATAATGTCCTTTAAAATCCAGGTTGTCAATAGAGCCAACGGTTGAGTTTATTGCTTTAAAGCTGAAAAACGGTTATATTGTTTTCAAATGGAGGATGTGATGAAAATAGACAGTCAGGCTAATGTTTCTCATATTTCAACACTCTTTATTTTAATCTTCTGGATGTTTTTTCTGGGAGTAAACTTACTTCAGGCTCAGGATTCAAAGCCAAATCTAGCCCTGAAAGCTCTTTTGCCAGAATTTTCAGATTGGACACTTCAAGAACAACCCAAGACTTATTTTCCTGGCACACTTTTCGAGTTCATCGACGGTGCTTCAGAAGCTTATTTAAGTTACGACTTTAGAGAACTTCTGGTGGCCGAGTATCAGAAAACAGGCAGCGAAACGACGGTTACTTTAGAAATTTATGACATGGGAACATCGCTGAATGCTTTCGGTATTTTCAGCTCCGAGCGCTATCCTGATAATGCCGAAGTTGGAAGTGGCAGTGCCGGTTATCTGGAAGAAGAAGTTTTGAATTTTATTTCCGGTCGGTATTATGTCAAACTAATCTGTTATAACGGTGAAGAAAAGACGGCTACCTATCTAAAATTATTTGCTCAGGCAGTTGATTCGAAAATAAAAGAGAGAGCTTCTTTACCAGCTATTTTCCGTTGTTTCCCTGATGAAAACCGATTAAAAAATTCCGAGAAATTTATCAAAAAGAATTTTATGGGGTTCGATTTCCTGAAGAATGGCTACGCCGTTTCCTACCGGCAGAATCAGACTGAGTTTGAAGCTTTTATTATCGAAGCTGAGTCGGCCACCGAAGCCCAATCAATATTGCGGAAGATTCTTAATTTTTATTCCAGTGAGAACGTGCCATTTGTTAAAGAGGGTGATAAATACCATCAAAAAAACATCCATGGTCAGCATGTCTTTCTGGGACAGGTAAAAAACTACCTTTTTGGTTTGAGCCGCATTCCCCAGGACCTGGTTCCGCTGGCTCAGAGTCATTTTGACCATCTGCGCCGTAGGCTGGAAAGCCAAAGATAACTATGGAGGGCAGCTCGATGGCCGAATCGAAAGTTGCCAGAATATCACTGATCATCATTGTTCTGTTTATCAGCGGAATCATTCTGAAGCTGGCCAAACCGATACTTTTTCCGTTTTTTTTAGCTCTGTTCATCTCTTATGCCATTTCACCCTTGCTGGATTTGATGATCCGGCTGAAATTTCCCAAGGCTCTGGCCATTGTCCTGATTTTGATTTTTACCTTTGCCTTCCTTTATCTTCTTGGCCTGCTCTTATATTCCAGCGGAAAATATTTTGCCTCCGAACTTCCCAAGTACAGCGAAAAAATTAACTCCCTGATTAGCGATTTTGCTGATAGTTTGAGCCGTCTTCCAGTAAAAATAGATGTTCCGGGACTGGTTTCCCAATTCAATGTGGAAAAAGTGGCTAATTTCCTGGTGGCTACGCTCGGGTCTTTTCTTTCATTTCTGACGAACCTGCTTCTGGTTTTTGTTTTTGTTATCTTCATCCTGGCCGGTCGCGATAAGGTGGCTCGAAAGATTGCCCGGGCTTTTGCTGAAGAAAGAGCTACGTATGTGACCAGAGTGCTTGAGAGCATCAATCATCAGATTCAGAAATATCTGGCGGTAAAAACCTTTCTCAGTCTGCTGAATGGAGCCCTGGTGGCCTTGATTCTGGTAATCTTCGGAGTGGACTTTGCCCTGCTCCTGGGTTTTGTCACCTTTATTCTGAATTTTATTCCCTCTATCGGATCAATCATTGCCACTATCATCCCGGTTATTATCGCTTTCGTTCAATTTGGCAATTCTCTGACCCCGCTCTGGGTGCTGATAGCCATTGCCGGTACTGATGCCGTGCTGGGTAATTTTGTTGACCCCAAACTGATGGGTCAGAGCCTGGACCTCAGTCCGCTTCTGGTCGTCTTCACTTTGATTTTCTGGGGTTGGCTGTGGGGCGTTCCGGGAATGGTTCTGTCGGTGCCCTTGCTGGCAGTGATAAAAATAATCTTTGAAAATATTCCTTCGTTACAATTTCTGGCAGTTCTAATGAGCAAGTAGAGACGAGCCGACAGAAAAAAATAGCTTGAGCTCTTCAGAACAAATTACCTGAATTCTGAGTCCACTTCTCCAAACAAGACCTCAGGTCATCAATATGCCCCGTCGCTTTTTCAGTTGGCAAGGACTTCACGCTTTCTTTTGGCTTTTCTTTGGCAACCTCGGGGACAGAGAGACATTCTTCTGAGTCTCTAATCTTGTTTTTCTTCCTCTTTTTTCTGATTTATGATGAAAGCTTCTTCGTTCAAAATTTCCAGCTTGTTCTTTAAGAGTTTTTTTAAAGCTTTTTGAGCGGCTTTCTGTTCGGCGCTTTTCTTGGAATATCCTCGAGCCCTGGCCAGGACTTTGTCCCTGGTACAAACTTCGACCGTAAAAACTTTCTCATGTTCAGGACCGGTTTCAGTTACTGTTCGGTAAACAGGAGTAGGCAATTTTTGCTGATTGAAATATTCCTGCAGGGCTGATTTAAAGTTGTTTACCAGAAAATTGTCTTTCGGTAATTTCCTAAAATATTTCTTTATCAGCTGATTCAGGACCTGTCTGGCAGTTTCAAAGTCACCATCAAGATAAACGGCTCCAATCAAAGCTTCAAATGATCCGGCCAGAATACTCTTTTTTTCCCGACCGCCGTTTTTTTCTTCACCCTTACCCAGAAGAATTTCCCTGTCCAATCCGAGTTTTCTAGCCAGAGAGGACAGAGAGTTGGTCGAGACCATGGCTGCTTTTAATTTGGATAGTTGTCCTTCCCGGAGTAGAGGATAATTCTGTCGCAGGTAATCTGCTATAACCAATCCGACCACTGAATCTCCCAGAAATTCCAGGATTTCATTATCTTGGAATCGGCCGGATTGGTGCTCGTATACGAATGAGGTGTGGGTTAAAGCCTGCTGGAGAAGATGAGGGTGGGCGAATTTATATCCGAGTTTTTTTTCTAGAGTTGCCAGATCCATTGTCAATGTCTATTATAAACCATTTCAGGTTTTATCTAAAAATGGATAAACTACCCTGCCCTTGACGATAGTCATAGCTACCTTCCCTCGAAATTGACTTCCCAGATACGGAGTGTTGGGACTTTTTGACTGGAAGGTTTTCCGGTTTATGGCAGTAATTCCTTTTAGGTCAAGCAGGGTCAGGTCAGCATCAGCTCCTGGCTTGATTCTGCCTTTGTTTTGAAGCTTGAGGAGCTTGGCTGGAAAGATGGTCAGAGCTTCAACCAGGCGTTTTAAAGACAGCTCATTTGGTCTAACTAGTCTATCGAGCAGCGCCGGGACAGCTGTTTCCAGACCGTTTATTCCGAACGGGGCTTTCTCCAGCCCCAGGTTTTTTTCTTCTTCAGTGTGGGGAGCATGATCGGTGGCAATGACTTCAAGCAGGCCATCTTTCAGGGCTTGCCTCAGGGCTTCTACATCTGCTGCGGTTCTTAAAGGCGGGTTAACCTTGTAGTTGGGATCTTGAGTTATGAGCGCTTCTTCGGTCAGCAGAAGATGATGGGGTGTGACTTCGGCTGAAACCGGAACTTGGTTTTCTTTAGCCCAGCGCAGGAGTTCAACTGACCCCTTAGTGCTCAGGTGAGCCAGATGGACAGGCAGATGGAAATTCTTAGCCAGAATGATGTCTCTGGCGACCATAATTTCTTCGGCTGCGGCCGGAATACCTTTTACTCCGAGCAATTGCGAAACCCGGCCTTCATTGATAATCCCGGAGCCGGCTAAGGATTTTTCTTCACAATGGTCAATAATCAGAACGCCCAGCTCGGCGGCCGTTTCCATCGCCTGCTTCATTATGGCGCTGGAGCAGACTGGCTGACCATCATCAGAAAAAGCTACTGCCCCAGCTGAAACCAGCTCGGGCAGGGGAGCCAGCTCCTGACCTTTTTGATTTCTGGTGACCGCCGCCACTGGCAGAATATTAACCACAGCTTCTCTCTCGGCCTTTGATTTTATGAAGCTGGTTATTTCAGCAGAATCATTGACCGGGTTAGTGTTGGGCATACAGCAGACAGTGGTGAACCCGCCCTTGGCTGCTGCCCTTGAACCCGAGGCAATTGTTTCTTTAGGCTCGAACCCGGGCTCTCGGAGATGAACATGCAGATCGATGAAACCTGGTGTGACCACCAGCCCGGAAACTTCGATGATTTGCTCAGCCTGAACTTCGATTACAGGTTTTACTTCAGCCAATTTCCCATCAACTATGAGCAGGTCAAAAATGCCTTCAATTTTTTCTCCAGGGTCGAGCACCCAGCCGTGCTTGAGTAAGAGCTTCAAGGCTTTATCTCCAGTTCATCTATTATTTTAATTCATTTACTGTTTAAGTTGGCTTGCGGTTCAGTTATCAAGACTTCGTCCACTCCATCTATTTCCTTCAGATGGACTTCGACCCTTTCTCTTTTTGAGGTGGGTAAGAGGCGGCCAATATAATCAGGCCTGATGGGAAGCTCTCTGTGCCCGCGGTCCACCAGGACGGCTAATTGAATAGTTTTGGGCCGGCCAAGGTCAAAGATGGCTTCCATGGCTGCTCTGATAGTTCTTCCAGTGAATAGCACATCATCAATCAGCAGAACATCTTTTCCATTGAGCTCAAAATTAATCTCAATTTTCTGAGTCATATGTTTTTTTTCGGCTTCAGTCAGGTCATCACGGAAAGGAGTGATATCCAGTGTTCCAAGGGGAATTTCCACTCCTTCATTCTGCTTGATAATTTCAGCAATTCTTTTCCCGAGATAAATTCCTCTGGTTCTGATGCCTATGATCACCAGGTTCTTTAAATCCCGATTGCCTTCAGCAATCTCGGTAGCGATTCGGAGCAGCGTCCGACGAATTTTTCCATTGTCCATTATTCTGGCTTTGACCTTGTTTTCCATCGGCGACCTCTCTCCCCGGTGATTGGAAAACCTTATATTTAGCTAAATCAGAATAAATGTCAAGAAGGCTTGCCCGGAGTTCTCTGCTGTCGCTTGAAATATTTTCGGGCCAATAGCACATCCCGGGCAATTTGAGCTTTAAGTTTTTCAGCCGAAGAGAATTTTTTTTCGGGTCTTATTTTTTTCAGCAAAAACAGTGATATTTTCTGGCCGTAAATTTTTCCCGAAAAATCAAGAAGATGGGTCTCAATCTGGAGTTCCTGGCCAGCAAAAGTTGGTCTGAAGCCAATGTTGGTTACCGCAGGTAAAAGCTTATTTTTGACAACAGCCTCGCTCAGATAAACGCCAACAGGTAAAATTTCGTTCTTCATCTGTAAATTGGCGGTGGGAAAGCCGAGCTTCTGACCCAGACCCAGCCCTTTTACTACTTTGCCCCGGGTTTGGTATGGTCTGCCAAGCAGAAGACCTGCTTCTTCGACCCGTCCGGCTTCCAGCCAGCGGCGGAGAAGACTGGAGCTAACCAGATGTCCTGCTTTCTTCACGGGTTTCAAACTGCTGACCTTAAAATCATATTTTTTGCCGAATTTTTTGAGTTCTTCAATCCCGCAATGTCTTCTGTGGCCAAAACGAAAATTCTGTCCAACTACCACCTGTTTAACCTGAAGGGTGTCCCGGAGAATCAGCCTGGCAAAATCTTCTCCAGCCAGAGAAGCTATTTCTGGGTTTAAAGAAATAATCAAGCAGTAATCCAGGTTGTAATTTCTGAAACATTCTAATCTTTGTTCGAGAGTCTGAATCAGCTTGATTTTCTGATGATTTAGTACTCCGTCTGGATGGGGATAAAAAGACATAACCCCCGCCGGCAGGTTTTCTTTCCTGGCCTTGGTGACCACTGTTTTCAGAATTTTTTGATGTCCCAGATGAAGGCCATCAAAGATGCCGATGGCTAAGACTGAGTTTCGAGTAAATTTTTTAATAAACGGTGCCAGCTGGTAGAAAATTCTCATTTAGGTCAGAGTTTAATGGCCTCAATCTTTTTAAGGTAATGGAGCTTCAACTGGGAGAGGATAGCTTCCAGAAGATTTTCTTCTTCTGGTTCCAGGTTGCCTTTGGTCCGGTCTTTTAGCAAGTCGAGAAGATCGATCAATCTTTTAGCATATTCCAGGTTGGTTTCCAGCCGATTGTTTTTGGGATCTTCAAGCAGACCTAGCTGGATTAAGGCCTGGGTATAGAGGGGAAAGACAATCGAGCTAAAGTCTAAGGGTGGCATAAATTCCCGAGAAGTTTGCTGTTCGGGCCCGTCTTTTTGTTTTTCGTTCATTTTCCTGACCTTTTAATTTTTCGAGCGGTTGAAAAAAGGCATAATTTTGAGTAATTTACGGAATAAAATGATATCTTTTCTCCTGAGAAAATTCAAGAGGAGGTCGACGGGTGAAAAAAGTCACTGAAGCTGGTCAACTGTTTCTGCAGCTGGTAAAAATCATCGATAAACTCAGATCGCCTGAAGGCTGTCCCTGGGACAGAGCCAGAACTAAAGAAAACATTATAAATTATTTTCTGGAAGAAGTTTTTGAAGCTGTTGAGGCCTTAAAAGCCAAAAAGGTGAATTCAGCCAGAGAAGAACTGGGTGATGTCTTGCTGGAGGTGGTTTTTCTGGCTAAATTTTATGAAGAAGCCGGAAAGTTCAGCATCGCTGATGTCCTTGAGGGAATTAACCGAAAAATGATTGAGCGTCATCCCCATGTTTTTAGCCAAAAAGGAAAAATCAGTCCGGAAGCAGTCAGCGAAACCTGGCAAAAGAATAAGCTAACTGAAAAAAACAGGGCTTCAATCCTCGATGGCCTGCCAAAAAGCGCCCCGGCCCTGATTTGCGCTTTCCTTCTTGGTCAGCGGGCTTCCTCTCAGGGCTTTGACTGGGCAGAAGCAGCTGAAGCTCTAAAAAAAGTCAAGGAAGAAATAATAGAATTGGAAACATCTTTAAAGCAGAAGAAAAAATCGGCGGTGGCTGAAGAGCTGGGGGATGTTCTTTTTTCTCTGGTCAGCGTTTCCCGGTTGCTGGGTTATAATCCTGAAATCATCTTGAGACAGGCTAACAGAAAATTTGAACGGAGATTCAGGAATCTCGAAAAGGAGTTAAAAAGAAAAGGCAAAAAAGTCAACGGTTGCTCCCTTGAAGAGCTTAACCAGCTCTGGGAAGAAACGAAGAGGAACAATCAAAAGAAGAGCAAAAAGAAATAAAGAGGAAAGAGTTACAGAAGATGCTGAAACTTCAGCCTGAACCTTCGGCAGCTAAAGCTTCTTTTTTCCTGAGCCTCAGACTGGCTTTGATGAATTCATCCAGGTCGCCATCAAGAATCCGGTCAACATCACCGGTCTCCACTCTGGTCCTCAGATCTTTAATCATCTTGTAGGGATGGAGGACGTAGGAACGAATCTGGTTTCCCCAGGCAATGTCTGATTTCAGGTCTTCTAGTTTGTCGATTTTTTCCTGTTTCTTTTTCTTTTCTATTTCATGAAGGCGGGCTTTAAGAATCTTCAGAGCCGTAGCTTTGTTCTGGTGCTGGGACCGCTCGTTCTGGCACTGAACGACTATTCCGGTCGGGATATGAGTAATCCGGACAGCCGAATCGGTGCGATTGACATGCTGACCGCCCTTGCCTGAGGCCCGGTAGGTGTCAATTTTCAAATCATCAGGGTTAATTTCAATTTCTATATCTTCTTCTATCTCCGGGTAGACAAAGACCGCGGCAAAAGAAGTATGTCGTCTTTTGTTGGCATCGAAAGGAGAAATCCTGACCAGGCGATGAACACCTGATTCCTGGGTCAGCAGACCAAAAGCGTAATCACCTTCGATTCGGATAGTGGCACTTTTAAGTCCGGCTTCTTCCCCTGCCTGGTAATCGACTACTTCGGTCTTAAATCCTTTTCTTTCAGCAAACCGGAGATACATTCTGAAAAGCATCTGCGCCCAGTCTTGAGATTCCGTTCCGCCAGCACCCGGATGAATCGTCAAAATGGCATTTCGGACATCATCATCATCGAAAAACAGAGTTATAAGTTCTGCTTCCTGGAGTTCTTGGTCAAACGTCCGAATAGCTTTATCCAGGTCCTCGACGACCGGTTCGCCTTCTTCAGCCAGTTCCAGAAAAACCTCAATTTCTTCTTTTTTGTCCTGAAGTTTCCTGTAAAACTGGATATTCTTTTCCAGGTGTTTTTTTCTTTGCTGAAGCAGCTGAAATTGCTTCTGATCGCTCCAGCTTTGAGGAGAGGTCAGTTGTGAATTTATTCGGTCTAATTCTTGCTTCTTGTGATCCAGGTCAAAGAAAACCTCGGACTTCTTCCAGTTTTTTGAAGAGTTGACCGGCTTTTTCCTGGCTTTCGGTAAGTTTTTCTATCGAAATTAACTCGCTCACGTCACTTTCTCCTCAGCAGAGCCAAGATAAAGGAGAAAAGGCTGATTGTCAAGCCAGTCAGGGGCAGAATATCACCGAGTCGGGTGTAAAGAGTTGATTTGTTCAGGGGATAAGCCTGGCCAACCAGAAAGGTTTTGACCATGATCGGTGTTTTGGCCAGCACCCGGCCGTAAGGGTCAACCAGACCGCTCACCCCGGTCGTGGCCGCCCTGAGCAAAAAACGCCGGTTTTCCACTGCCCGGAAAATGGCCATATTGAAGTGCTGATGGGGAGCTGAGGTTGGACCATACCAGCCATCGTTGGTAATAGTGGTCAGGAAGCTGGCGCCCTGCCTGACCAGTTTTCTGACGAGCGAAGGAAAGATTATCTCATAGCAGATGGCTGAGGCAAATTTCTGACCTTTATATTGGTGCAGATTGTCTTCCTTGCCTGGAGTAACTTCGCCTAGAGCCTGAGTGGCCCGGCCAATGAAAAAGAAGATTTTTTGGTAGGGAGTATATTCACCAAAAGGTACCAGGTGCCTCTTATAATAGGTGGTGTAAGAACCATCAGATTGAAGACAGAGAGCTGTATTGTAATAAAGTTCTTGCTGATCTTTTATAGCCGTTTCATTGGTTCCGAGAAGCAAAGTGCAATTGTTTTCCTTAGCAAAATTCATCAACTTCTGTTTGAACTCCTGATAGAGTGGCTGATTGCAGCTGAAGCAAAGAGGTACACTGGACTCAGGCCAGATGATTAAATCAGCACCCTGCTGTCTGGCCTGGACGGTGAGCTCTAGATGTTCATCAAAGATTTTTTTTATCTCTTTTGGACTCAGCCTATCCCAGGAAATATCCGAGGAGACATTTCCCTGAATGACGGCAACCGCGAATTGCTTTTCTGGAGCTGGAGCTTTCTTCAGAATAAAAAAGCCGGCTCCGTGAGCCAGAGCGATAAGCATCAGGCTGGTTATTAATAGGCTTCTGATTTTTTCTTTAAAAAAGATAAGAAGCGAACTTTCGAAGAAAATAATCAGAAAAGAGATTCCATAGACACCTGCCAGGGAAGCCATTTGAATCAAGGATAGATCCGGGCTCTGAGTGTAGCCGAGCAGTCCCCAGGGAAATCCGCTGAAAATGTGGGTTAGGCCATATTCCAGAGCCACCCAGAGAAAAGGCGCGGTAAAGCAGGCCAGTTCAGGAGAGGCCTGTTTTGTTCGACTGAAGACATAACCGAACAGACCCCAGTACAGGCTGAGGTAAGCTATAAGAAGGAAAAAGATTACCAGGCTCAAAAAATAGGGGACATCCCCATAATGAGCCGGCACATCCGGTATCCAGTAAATCAGGACACCGTAAAAAGCCAGTCCGGCGACGAAAAAGAGCCAGAAAGAGAGGCCTGGTTTGCTTTCATAGAGCACAAAAAGAAGAGGGAGAAGTGAAAACCAGGCTAAATAAGATAGAGAAAATTTTGGAAAAGCCAGAGCAGTTAAAACGCCACTGAGGATAGCCACAAAAAAATAAATTACTTTCCTCATGATTTTCCTCAAAGTGGAGAGAACTTTTCCTGGTTATTGCTGGATGATGAAGAAACCTGGATGGCGAACACTTTTACTGGCCAGTTCATTAAGAACTTTCTGAGCTTCTTCTCTTGTCTGATAACTGCCGAGCCAGACCCGGTAAAGAGGTTTACGGTCTTTGGGGAATGGCTCTTTGACCACAGCGGTATGACCCTGTTTCTTGTATCTTTCTGCTGCCAGCTTAGCGCTTGATCGATCATTGAAAGCTCCAACCTGGATGAAAAAACTAACTCCCCTTAATTTAGTCGTGGTAGCTGGCTTCTGACTGATGGAAGTAGAAGTTCTGGCTGGAGGTTTGGTCTCAGGTGGCGGACTGGAACTTTGGGGGCTGGAAGTGGTGACTGCTAAAGATGATTCTGGAGCTGTTTCGCTGGCCGGTTTCTGGCTCCCTGAGATAGAGTGAAGGCCAGCTGTTTCTGCAGACCTGGTTGAAGTGGCTTGTTCTTTCAGAGAAGCAGTCTGGTCTTCCCGAGGCGGGACCGGACTTGGGGGGCTGACTTTCTCTGCGGTTTTTTGAGAAATCAAAGTCTGGCTCATCAGGTCTGCCTGTTTCTTACCGACCTGCACTCCTATAAAGAAAATAACTGTCCCCAGGATGAGAATGCCCAGAATGATAAAAACCAGAACGGAAGTTGAAACCTGAATCTCGCGGTAATCCCTGCTCATCGTTTCTATTTTTTCTCCTGGGATTTTCCTCCCGAAAAAGCTCTGAGAATTTCCAGTGGTAAGGGGAAGACGATGGTGGAGTTCTTTTCGCTGGCAATTTCTGTTAGTGTGCCCAGAAAACGCAACATGATAGTCTGTGGATTCTGAGAAATGATTTCAGCCGCCTGAGCCAGCTTGTCAGCTGACTGGTATTCACCATCGGCATGAATAACTTTTGCCCTTCTTTCTCTTTCCGCTTCAGCCTGACGAGCTATAGCTCTGATCATATTCTCAGGCAGATCAATGTGCTTGATTTCAACCAGCTGAACTTTAATTCCCCAGGGATCGGTGTGCCTATCGATGATTTCCTGCAGCTGAGAATTGAGTTTGTCTCTTTCTGAAAGCAGGTCATCGAGCTCTACCTGGCCGAGGACACTACGCAGGGTTGTCTGGGATAGTTGCGAGGTGGCATAAAGATAATCCTGGACTTCGAGCACAGCTTTCAATGGCTCCATGACCCTGAAATAAAGGACAGCATTAACTTTAACTGAGACATTATCTTTGGTAATTACATCCTGAGGCGGTATATCCATGACGATTAACCTCAGACTGATGCGCACCATCCGATCAATGGGTGAAAAGACAAAAATCAGTCCAGGTCCTTTCGGCTTGGCCAGGACACGGCCGAGTCGGAAAATAACTCCTCTCTCGTATTCTTTAAGAATTTTGATGCAATTCAGCAGGTAGAGGATAAATATGGCTGCTACTATGATTGGAAAAGTAATCATCAGAAACCTCCTTTTTAAGACAGGCAAGCCTGTCTCCCTTAAAACTTTTTAACCTTTAAAGTCAGGTTGCTTTTTACTTCCGCAACCTGAATCTTATCTCCCCGGTTGATGACCTCATCGGAAACAGCTCTCCAGATTTCGCCATGGACAAAGACCTTACCATCGGGAGCAAAGGAAGTCAAAGCGGTACCGATTTCTCCAACCATTCCTTCCTTCCCGGTCAGAGTCCTTCTGGTATGAACTTTTATCACCAGATAAACCAGAAGAATAAACACCAGAGAAACTCCCAGGGCTACTGGGATGATGTATTTAAGACTTGGCCTAAGCTCCGGAATAGGAGCTTTTATCAGCATAATTGACCCGAGAAGCAGAGAAATTATTCCACCCATGGTTAAAGCTCCATAGCTGTGAACTTTAACTTCGGCAATAAAAAGAACTGTCCCCAGAAGGATAAGGAGTAAGCCAACATAATTGATAGGCAAAATCTGAAACGAAAAGAAAGCCAGAAGAAGGCTGATGCCGCCAATGACTCCCGGCAGAACAGCTCCAGGATTGGCGAACTCAAAATACAGTCCCAGAAGTCCGACCATCAGCAGAATATAAGCTAAATTCGGATTGGCGATGGCCATCAGGAATTTCTGGCGAAAGGTTAGCGGGATTTCCACTAGCGGTTCATCTTTTAGCCTTAACTCTTCTATCTGACCATTAAACCTTTTTATTTTCCGGCCGTCGAGTGCCTGAATCAGTTCGTTTTCAGAGTTGGCTACGAGGTCTATCATTTGGCCTTTGAGGGCTTCCTGTTCAGTATAGCTTAAGCTTTTTCTAACGGCGTCATCAGCCATCTGGATATTTCGATCCCTCTTTCCTGCCAGCGTCCTGATATAAGCAGCTGCATCGTGGGTGACTTTTTCTTCCATAGTCTTATCTGTGTTTTGACCGGTAAGAGCCACGCTTACCGGATGGGCAGCTCCGGTGGTGGTTCCAGGAGCCATAGCAAAAACATCACAGGAGACAGAGATGAAAAATCCGGCGGAAGCAGCTCGAGCTCCATAGGGACTGACATAAGCGACAACGGGTACGGGTGAGTTGACAATACCTTCGATAATTTCCCGCATAGAAGAATCCAAACCGCCAGGAGTGTTTAATTTAATAATGAGAAGTTTTGCCTGCTCTTGACGGGCTTTTTCCAGTGATTTCAGAACAAACTCGGCAGTCACCGGATGGATGGCCGCATTTAGGTTAATGATCAGGACTTTTGCCTGAATAGAAGTCGCGCTTCCCAGGATAATCAAAAAGCTTAAAATAAAACCGACAATTTTTTTCACGGCACACTCATTATAAAAACTAACTGCTGATAAGTCAATTAATTACTATTATCCGACAGTATCTTGACATTTTGTCCTTAATAAACTAATTTTAGTTTATTAATTTTTAATGACCTCTGGCGGATTAGGAGACGCCTGATGATTAAGAATAATATTGCCGAAGCTCTGGAGAAAAAAGGCAGTTTCAGCCGGGCAAAATCTGTATTAATTGTTGAGACCATTCTAAAATTTTTAGAGAGTGCTCTTCTCAACGATGAGAAAATAGAAATCCGGGGATTTGGCAGTTTCCGGGTTGTTCCTAAAAAATCCGGATATGGCCGTGATATCCGTCGGAATAAGCAAATCCCCATCTCAGGCGGGAAAAGGGTAAAATTCAGACCTGGGCAGGATTTTAAAAAGCAACTTAAGAAACAGGCCATAGAATAATATTTATTTGTTTCTGGTTTGAGCAAGAGATCAGCGGATTCTTCCAGCTTTGATTTTATTTGCCCTTTCAGACGTTTCCGGCTCAGGCTTTAATCAACTCGCCACTTTTCTTCAGCCTAACGTCCTGATAAAGGCTGAAGTAGACCTGTTCAGCTTGCTCAATAGTTTCAGCCAGAGTGCCGGAAGTATCTATTAGGTAATCAGCAAAGGGAATTTTTTCTTCATTAGGCATCTGAGACTTAATTCTCTCCAGGGCTTTTTCTCTGGAAATTCCATCTCGCTGACATAATCTCTCGATCTGAATTTCTGGCTGGCAGTGGGTGAGAATAATCCGATCATAAAAATCATAATACCCGGCTTCAACGACCAGAGCGGCTTCAGTGATATAAATCTCATAACCGCCAGATTGTTCCAGCTGAGCAACCGTTTTCTTTACCTTTTCCAGAATCTTAGGGTGAGTAAGGTGGTTAAGAAATTCTCTTTCCTCCGGCTGCTTAAAAACTATTTCTCCAAGCTTTTTCCTGTCAATGGTGGAATCTTCCTTCAGGATGTTTCTTCCGAAGTGAGAAACAAGACCGGACCAGATTTCACCCTCTGGTGCCATCAATTGGTGAGCCAAGTGGTCAGCCTTCTGAACAAAACAACCCTTCTCACTTAGAACCCTGGCAACTACTGATTTTCCGGTGGCCAGGCCACCGGTCAAAGCGACAACAAGCACCTTAATTCCTGTTTTTAGGATCAGTCTTCTAGCTGAAAGCGGAAATCCTTCTTGAATCTGACCGCCACACCCTGTTTTCTGGTCTTTTCGCCCTTTTTTTCCAGACGAACGGTTACTCCATCCAGACAGAGTTTGACTTTTTTACCTTCAGTGACCTGAGGAGGAAGCTCGATCGACAGATTAACTTTGGCGCCAACCATCAGGTTGGAATCGAGAGAAAAGTAGGCTCCGGTTGAAGAAATATTTTCCAGAATGGTTTTTTCTCTGAATTTTTTCCCCTGCGGCAGATGGCCTTCGATTTCAGCCGGCAATGGCAGTTCAAATCGCCATTCCCGGCGCCGATTAACGACAATCGGAGCCTTGACCGATTTTTTTATTTTCCGGGTGTTTTTTTTAGCTTTGGTTTTTTCTACCATATTCCCACCTCATTCCTGACATTAAAATAGAGCCGAATTGATGGCATAAAGAGCCAGCTGAAGTCGGCTGTGGGTATCCAGCTTGGCGTAAACACTTTTAATATGAGACCGCACCGTGTTTTTACTGATGAACAGGATTTTAGCAATCTCTTCGTTGCTCTTACCCTGGCCGATCAAGCGAAGAACTTGAAATTCGGTCGGAGTCAGCTGATCTAAGGTTTTTTCTTTCATATCCCGGCCGACCACCGAGATGATTCTATCCATGATGCTGGACATCTTATCCCGTGGTAGCCAGATCTCGCCTTTGTTGACCACCCGGATGGCTTCAGCCAGCTGGCTGGCCGGGTCGTTGAGGTCAAAGTAACCTCTGGCCCCGGCGTTAATCAGGTTGATGATTTCTTCATGAGAAGGGATGTTCCCCAGTAGAAGGAGTCGAGTTTTGATCTGGGGCTTGATTAATTCTTTGATCGCTTTGCAGATTTCTTTAAGATGGGGCAGTGGCTCCAGGTGGGCGAAAAGAATTACCTGGGGTTTAAGCTGTCTGATGGAATCCATAAAATTCTCGATAGTTCCCTTTTCCACAGTCAGAATTTCGATTCCTTTATCCGGCTCAAGGGCTTTGATAATTCCAGTCAGAATAAGGTCAGAGGGACAGTAAATCAAAAGACTGACTTTTTCCAGACTTGTGGAAGAAGGTTTTGGCTCGGATTTAGAAGCTTTCTTTTTAGGCATTCCCTTTTACCCCTCGCTCAAATTTTCCATCCTTAAAGAATAAATATTATAACCGGAGAAAGGTGTCAAGTAATAAATGGCTCCTCCTTAAAAAGTGTGGTAAAAATTTAGAAGTGGGATGAGGGTAATGGGGATAAAAGCCAGTAGGACTTTTTTGATATAGACCTCCACATTTCTATATCCATAGCTCAGTCTTTTAATTA
>Ga0315282_10005048_pt1 | contig 22645 bp, 19 predicted proteins | sample YL17G07_20_MG_FD_203693 | JGI IMG/M metagenome (GOLD analysis project Ga0315282, IMG submission 203693) | Sediment microbial communities from Yellowstone Lake, YNP, Wyoming, USA - YL17G07_20 | ecosystem: Environmental > Aquatic > Freshwater > Lake > Sediment | place: USA: Wyoming | collected... | reverse complement strand
GGAATAACCTCCCCACGTAAACCGGATCAGATCATCGACAATATACACGACCCCCGCCGTAACCAGAATCTGGAAGACATGGTCCCGGTGGTAGATAAGCTTGAGCAGCCCCCGTTCAAAGGCTAAGCCAAGAAGGCCGACGAAAGCCGCCGCGATGAGGGGAGCCATCCAGAGCAAAAAGGAATATTCCGGGGGGAGAGCCTTGATGATGGCATAGGTAAAATAGATGCCCAGGATGTAGGCGCCGGCGTGGGCAAAATTAACGATGCGCAGGACCCCGAAGATGATCTGCAGGCCGGCAGAAATGAGAAAAAGAATTCCGGCGTAGAAGATGCCATTCAGCAGGATGTTTATGACTAATTCAAACAAGGGGATCCTTTCGGCGAGAAGATCTTTTCCCCGGATCATATGGTGACAGAACTTCCTGGGTGTTCCTGAGACAACGGGAGTGATTTATATAATAGGACATTTCCCACCCCCCGCCTCTGACGGCCGGGGGTGGGAATGAAAACGATGAATCACAGGGTATCGATCCACTTCATGGGATCCATCCCAACCGGAGCGGTGATTTCCTCTATGGGCAGATGGATGATTTTGTCTATGCCATAAGAGTAGGGAGGCTGGAGTTTGTACAACCCCGCCCATTTGGGAGAAACCCCTTTGCCGTCTTCTCGATACACATGCCACCCGAGGGGAGTGGCTACAGCCAGTCCCCTGAAGGCCGCGGCGATCTGATCGTTGTTGGGCCATGTACCGGTCATGGCGGCTGCCTTTTCAATGGCCGCGACCAAGCTATAGAATGCGGCACCCGTGAAGGATGCAGCCATGGGTGGGGTGTTTTTATGTTTCTTGTAGTATAGATCAAAGTCGGTTTGGTTGAAGGGCCATCTTTTCGGATCCGGAGCGCCAGGAAGACCTTCAACCGGGAAGGGAGGGTGACCGATCATTTCTTTGGGCAGCGGTCGCCTTTCCGTGGAGTAGAATTCGCCGTGGTCTCCCAACACCTTGGCCTTGCTCATAACCCCTTTCTGAATGCACTGATCGGAGAAGCGGGTAGAGTCGCTTCCCCAGAAGCTGTTGAAGACGACCGTCGGCTTGGCAGCCAGAATCTTGGTGATATGCGGGGAAAAGTCTGGGGTGAAAAGCTTGGGCCACAGCTCCACTACGGTCTGGGTCTTGGGGTCGATCTTTTTAAGACCGTCGGTGAAGACGTCATGAATCTCGTGGCCGTAGGCGTAATCGGGGTGGATATGCGCAACCCTCGCCCCCGGGAAAAACTTGGCTACCGCTATGGCCGCCGAGAAGGCATGGGCAACTGTATCGTTGACGGATTTGAAAACATACTTGCGAAATTTCGTGGGATCATTCTCATTCTGCCAGGTCACCTTATGCGTCCGGGCCAGGCAGTTGATAAATATCGTCTTCGCCTCTTCAGCGATGGGGGCCCCGGCCAAGGCATTGGAACTGGCAGCACAGCCCAAAATAGCGTCCACCTTATCCTGTTTGGTGAGTTTTTTAAAAGTCTCCACCACATTGGCTACGGCCCCTTCGTCGTACTTGGAAAGCTCAATCTTGCGCCCCAAGATGCCTCCCTTGTCGTTCCAAAGAGGCACTAATAAATCCAATATTTCATGCCCCGGTAAGCCATAGGATGCGGCTGGCCCGGTGGTGAAGGCTACAATGGCCAGCTTGAAGGGCTCTTTCGGAGCGCTCACAGCAATCGCTTTTCTGAGCGAACCGTCGAGGGCCAAGCCCCCCGCGATGGCTCCCGCACCCATGACTTTGAGGAAATCCCGACGGCCCAGGTCCATTTCAGCGGTCTCATCTTGTCCTTTTCTCATCTCCAGACCTCCTTTCTTTTTATGCTCCCTCCTCCAATGAGCCGACCTCTTTCTTTGAAAAAAACACCTTCATCGGCTACAACTTGCTTTTATCGCAACCTATCCTGAAGAGATATAATACTTGGGGAGGGGGCGATTATTTAGCCATTAATACTAAATCCTACACATAAAAGTCAATAGAAATGGGTGAGCGTGGCTCACTTTTGTCGCGGCCCAGTTAGGAGGCGGGGAAGTTCCTAAGTCCAAAAAGAAGGAAGGTAGACCTCTTTTTTAAGAAGAGGCCCACCTTCTTCGACTACAAGTTATTGCTTCCGAAGTTTATCCGGTGGGATGTAATTCTTGGGGATCGCTTTTCCGTTTTCATCCACCAGCCACGCGATCTTCGAATCTTTCTGGAACTGGGCAATGGGTAACATGTAGGTTCCGGGATACATATAATAGGGATTATTGGGATCGCACAGGACCCGGGAGTGGAAAAACGGCTTGATCCGCCGGGTTTCGTATTTCATTTTTCCCAGGGAGTAAACCGACTCGACTTCTTCCATGGCTTTGATCAGCTTTTCCATGTCATCCGTTCCCCCTGCTTTTTCAATCGCCGCCTTGAAGTGGTAGATGTCGGCGTAGGCTATTTGTACATGAATCTGGAGCGGGATCCCTAACTTTTTCCCCAGGGCGATAAAGGGAAGAGTCTTTTCCGTGTAAGGAATATCGCCTTCGTAGAATCCAGTGATCATTCCCAGCGCCTTCCCACCGGTCATCCTCCAATAATCATGCGTCTGGGCGACCCCTCCGTATAAATAGACGGGGATTTTTTGGGCTGGCGAATCGGCCCACATCTTGGCGAAAACCTCCGTGTCGGTGAACCAGGAGCTTACAAACCAGACCACATCCGCCTTCTTGCTGGCGATCTCCTGCAAAATGGGAAGATACATCGTTCCCCGCGGCTTGACGGGTTTGCTGTAAACTACATCCAACCCGTACTTCTGCTTGGCCACTTCTTCCCAGGTGGGAAGTTTAAGGTAGTCAATTCCTTTGCGCCACATCTGGGTCCAGGCCAGATCTTCCCACAGGAAGGCCAGCTTCTTGGCCTTAAGGACCTTTTTAAAGAGACCCCCCATGATATTTTCGAGCCAGGAGTAATGAGCGGGCTCTGGATCCCAGTCCCGGAAGCAGAATTTGTATTTCTCATAATCATCCACGATCTTGGCCGTCAACTCCGAGGCCATGGGGCCGTTGAAGACCAGGATATGAGGATATTCCTTGTAAAGAGCCGCTGAGTTTTCCTGGGCTGCCAGGCAAATCTCGGACCTCCCTTCGATGGAAATGAAGGTTGCCTTATTTTCCATGAGCAGCCGCCGGGCCGCTTCGACTGACAGAGAGGTGTCTCCCTTGCCGTCGAGAACCACATACTCAACCGGCCGGCCCAGGATCCCACCGGCTTTGTTGATTTCCTCCACAGCATACTTCTGGATGTCCATGCAGGGCTTGGTCCCGGGGGAAGCGACATTTCCCACGTAGCCGATGACGATCGGCTTGCCTTTCGGCTGGGCAAAGGCAGCGGGGCTAAATCCCAGCCATAACAAAGAAACGGCTGCGAGAGCTATGATTCCTAACCTTAGCCATCTTTTCATGAGTCAACCTCCTTAAGTATTTTTTTGAGGCCCCTTTACTTCAGGCCTCCCTAAGCCCTTTTCTTTCGGGCCTGTTTATCCTTCCTGGAGGTACTTCTTCCGGATGTACTCGTTGTCCTTTCCTATGTCACAGGAAACCCACTTAACGCGGGGCGGGGATTCTGACATTTTCACGAAACCGGTGTTAATCGTGAACTTTCCCAGGGTCCCATCTTCCACCTCCTGAAAGACCCGGCGAATGGCAAACTGTTTACTCTCCATGGTCATGGGGGGGGTCATGACCTTCATGACGATAGGCACACCCCCCCCGCGCCATTTGGACCGGGCTGCTTTAGCGCTGTAGGTCAAAGCTTTACTCACCAGCTCGTCAGCGGTGTATTGGACTGTCTTCTCTTCGATGGCTTTATACAAAATCATCGCCTGATCCACCACATCGGGAATGCGGTCCGCCGTGTATTTCCAGTCATCCTCCAATTCCCAAAGCCCGAGGACCTTTAAGAGGGCCCGAAAATCGTGGTCCCGGGGGGCGGCGATGACCACGTAGCCATCCTTGCATTTCCAGAGCCCGTATGGGTAGAGGATGAAGTCCAGAACCCCGATCCGCGGCCGGGCCCCTTCCCAAGTATAGCCGATAGTGGGAGGAAATCCAACCATGGAAGAGTAGGCATCCATGGTGGCTACATCCACCATTTGACCCTCCCCAGTATTTTGCCGGTGAATGAGGGCGAAGGAGCCTCCCAGGGCCGCACTCAATCCGGAGATGTACCAGCCGGCCCACATTCCGGCCTTCAGGGGCCAATTATAGGGCTCGGGGCTGTTTGCCGGGTCTCCCACCTGGGCGGGAAGTCCTGATCCGGCCTGAGAAGTAATATCAGAATCAGGGAGATGGGCGAATTGCTTGGCTTTCTCAGTATACTGACCGTAAGGCGTGATGCCAATATAAATTAACCCGGGGTTCTTCTGGCTGAGCTGTCGATATCCAATTCCCCAGGAATCCATCTCCCCCGCGGCGAAAGTTTCGATGACGACCGCAGCCTTTCCGGCCAGTTTTTCAAATTCCTTCCGGTCCTTTTCCGAATTGCGCAGGTCAAGGGTCATGTAGCGTTTGTTACGCCCCTCAACCATGAAAGGGATTCCCACCCCCTTAACATTGGCCCCCCAAGGAGTCATTTTCCTGGCTGGATCCCCTTCAGGTGGTTCAATTTTGATCACTTCGGCTCCGAACTCGGCAAAGAAGCTGGCGGCAATGATCCCCGAGAAATTGGCCAGGCTGGCGTCCAGGACCAGGATTTCACCCAGTACTTCGGGTTTCCCTTCCGGGTTCATGACCTCGGCCAGGGTCTTTCCCCAGGAAGCGAGGTGTTCAATCGTCTTGCCCGAGGCCACATAGCGGGCGTATACTTGCTCTTTCTCCTTTTTGCCGCTCACTTCTTAACCTCTCTCCCGTAATTGAAGATTGGATCCTCATCAAGATTATAGTAGACGGGCGGCTTCAGACCTGGCCGATCATCAAAGGTACCGATGACCTTTTTCTTTTCCAGCATCTCGATTTCTTCTTCGGACATCTCGAGAAACTTTTTCAGGACCAGCCGATTATGGTAGCCGACAGGCCGGGCGAGCCATTTGGTCCTCGCCGGGGTCTTGTTTAACTGGGCCGAGGGCCCGGCCATGACCAGTTCTCCATACATCTCATCGTTGAAGAGGATAACGCTCCCCCGCTGACGCCGCCAGGGATTATGGCAAATCTGGCAGTCGTCCATCACCTCTGCGGCCGGGAACCCCCTGTCATTGGCCAATCTTACGACTTCCTCCCCATCCAGAGACTTCAGCCAGTCAGCAACAATTTTGGTCAAGATCTCGGCATTTGCCGGTTTGAGCCTCTCGAAAGGATCGGTATACACTCTTTCACTGAATAGATCCTCCCGGCTCATGGTGCCACAGAGAGCCTCAAACTGTTTCGTTGTGGCGCAGGCCAGGGCTACAAATTTTCCATCCCGGGTCTTGAAAATGGATGCCGGCACCATCGTTGGGTCGTTGTTGGCAGTGCGGCCAATCTCCATCCCTGTGATGTTATAGGTAGCGAAATGGAATAAGAGACGTATCAAGGCCTCGGACTGAGCGAGGTCAATGTACTGTCCTTTTCCGGTCTTCTTTCGGAAGTAAAGAGCCATTAGAATGGCCATAGCACCGAAATTGCCCGGAATGAAATCCCCCAGGTAGTCGGGCAATTTATAAAACTTTTCCGTATTGGGATAGCCGGTGAGGCTCAACACCCCGCTGGCCGCTTGGGCGAGAAGGTCCCACCCCGGATAGAAACGCAGAGGGCCGTACTGGCCGTAGGTGGAACAACTCAGGTAAATCACTTTGGGGTTGATTTTGCTGATTTGGGTATACCCAACCCCCCAGGCTTCTGCCGTTCCGGCAGCGAAGTTTTCGGCGACGACGTCTGAAGTCTCGGCCAGCCGGTAGATGATGTCTTTCGCCTCCGGCTGCTTCAGGTCCAATCCTACAAAATATTTGTTTTGGGTGACAAAATGCCAGAGGGGATTAGAGTGCTTCCAGTATTTTCCCCAATAGGTGGCCGGCCTCCAGAGGTCTCCGTGAAAAGGGAGTTCGAGCTTGATCACTTCTGCCCCATAATTGGCCAGAAGCCGGGTGGCCGTGGGGCCGAAGATCACGTGGGAGAAATCCAGGACGCGGATCCCTTTCAGTATTTCTGGCTTCTTGGCAACCTGCGCAGGGTCGAAAAGCTTCGCGGTATAGGAAAAATATTCCTCCATTCCTACCTCCCCAGATAGGCCCTTTTCACCAAATCGCTCTGAATTAAGTTTCCGGCGTCCCCCTCGAACACGATCCGGCCATCCTGCATTACATAGCCCCGATCGGCGATAGCCAGGGCCCGCAAGGCGTTCTGTTCGGGGAGCAGGATGGTGATTTTGGATTCCCGGAGCTTCCCCAGGGTTTCGTAAAGGTTGTCCTGGATGACGGGGGCCAATCCCAGCGACGGCTCATCGACCATGAAAAGCCGTGGATGGGCCATCAATCCTCTTCCGATCGTTAGCATCTGCTGTTCCCCACCGCTCAACAGACGAGCTGGCATATTCGCTCGATCTTTGAGGATCGGAAATAGGCTCATGACCCAATCCATGCTTTCCCGCTTATCCTGCCAGGCCTTGCCCGGGTAAGCTCCCAGGAGGAGGTTTTCCTTTACCGTCATGTAAGGGAAGAGCCGTCTCCCTTCTGGCACCTGGACAATCCCCTCGGCGATGACCCTGTGGGAGGGAAGGTTCTCGATGGACTTACCCAAAAACCGGATGCTTCCGGAAGTTGGTTTTATGATCCCCTGGATTGTATTCAGAAGAGTACTCTTGCCGGCCCCGTTCGAACCCAGCAAAGCCACGAGTTCACTCTCCTTCACCTGCAAGTTCACGTCGTGAAGGACGGGGATGACCCCGTAGGATACATGCAGATTTTGCACCTCAAGCATGAGTCTTCCCCTTCCACCCGGAGCCGAGGTAAGCCTCAATCACCTTTTCGTTGCTGGCAATCTCATCCGGAGCCCCCTCGGCAAGCTTCTCGCCAAAATGAATGGCAATGATTCGCTCGGCTGCCTCCATGAGAACGGCCATGACGTGCTCGATCCAGAAGATGGTCAGGCCAAACTCTTCTTTGGCCCGAGCGATGAGGTGGACAGCCTTGCTGGCCTCTCCCGGGTTGAGGCCGGCCATGACCTCGTCCACGAAGAGGAGTTTCGGCGAGGTAGCAAGCGCCCGGGCCAACTCCAGCATCCGCAGTTCAAAGAAGGTCAGGTCCCGGGCCAAGATGTTTCTCTTGCTGAAAAGCCCCACGAATTCCAGGTAATGGGTCGCCTCCGCCGCCGCATCATCCAGGCCCCGGTTTATCCGCCTCTTTCCGCAGAGGGCGCTGGTCACCACGCTCATCAGGGCAGTCAATTCCGGAAATGGTCGAGGAATCTGGTAGGTTCGGCTGAGGCCCAGATGGCATCGCTCGTAGGGTTTCATCCGGGTGATCCGCTTTCCATCCATCTCGATCTCGCCGGAATCGGCATAGTAAGAACCACAAAGGACGTTGACCAGGGTTGTCTTGCCAGCGCCATTTGGCCCGATGAGGCCTACCGTTTCCCCCTTCCGGATGTCGAAGCTCAGATCATGGACGGCGGTGAGGCCCCCAAAACTTTTGGTGACATTACGGACTTTCAATATTTCCGACATCTGGTCATCTCCGGACATGCAAGGTTGGCAAGTACTCACGATATCGACGTCTGCGGTAGATCCCAAACAGGCCTTCTGGCAGCGTAAAGAGGAGAATAAAGAGGATAACCGGGAAGATGAACGGTTGGATCTCCCCCAGAGTGGAGATGAGGATCATCTCCAAAAAGGCGATGAAATATCCTCCGACCACGCAGCCAAAGACCTGCGCCCGGCCACCGATGAAAATGACCAGGAGCACTTTCACCATGAAGCTGAGGGGGAGGTAGGTGATTCCCGCGAAAGTCGCGAAGTAATGGGCATAGAACCACCCAACGATGCCGATCATACCCGCCGGAAAGATGAAGGCGAGGATTTTGACCTTGTTGATGTTAACCCCGATCCCGTGAGCCACTTCTTCATCGTCATTGATAGTGGCCATGATCAGGCCGTAACGCGACTTGAGGATCTTGTTCACCACCAGAAGATAGAGGAGCATCAGGACCATGGACATGTAGGCGATGGCCAGGAAATTAATCTTTACCCTGCCGAGGTTCACCAGGAGCTTGATGCCAGCAAGGCCCACGTCCCCTTTAAAGATGTCCGTGTAGATAAAGGTCACTTCCATAAAGACCAGGGGCAGAAGCAGAGTCAAAAGGACGTAGTAAAGCCCCCGGGCCAAAATCACCAGGGGGCTGAAAAGCAAAGCCGAGATCAGGCTGAGGAGGATCGCAAAGGGCAGGGTTTTCAGCGGGCCCCAACCATAGGCGATGGACAGGATCGCTGCCGTATAGCCACCCACGCCGATGAAGAAATTGGGACCAAAGTTAAGCCGGCCCGTTCCCACGGTCATCAGGGCCAGAGGAATGGCAATGGCCGCGTAAAGGTTGGCCGTGATTACGGTGGTGAGGAGGATCGGACTGACAAAGTAGGAGATGAGGGGGAAAATGGCCAGCAAACATGTCCAGATTATGGTATTTCGCCAATATCTGGGCTCCAGCATCCAGTCCCACTTCTTTCCTTTGTACCGGATGATGATGCGGTCTCTTCTGATTTCCAGGTCTACCATAACGCCTCGCTCTTGGCGATTCCTTGCGGTCTCACCATCAGGATCACCATCACCAATACCAGGGCTGAAAGGTTCATGAATCGGGGCTCCCCCACCACAAAAGACATAACGGCGTGGGTCAACCCGATGAGATAACTGGCGATGATGGTCCCTTTTATGTTCCCCAGGCCCCCAAGAATAGAAACTAAAATGGCCGTGGTCAAATAGAGCGAACCCATGCCCGGATCAACTGCCCAGGCTGGAGACACGATGAGCGTACCGATGATGACGGGAATCAGAACCAGAAACATGGTGAAGGTGTACAAGGCCTCAATGTTGATTCCAATAAGTCGGCTGCTGTAAAGATCCTGGGAGAGAGCGCGCACCGCCAGCCCCGTCTTGGTCTTGAGGAAGAAAAGGATAAAAAGAATGGTGAGGAGAATGGCGATCCCTGCTCCCACCAGCAACTGGTTGGAAATGGAAGTTGCTCCGATCTCGGAGCTTCCTTCAATCAACGTAGTCTGGATGAATACCCCAGCCTGGATCGGGTATCGATAATTCACCCCCTGCTCTACGATGATCGATATGAGTAAAAGTCCCGTAAGGAGGATCTCCTCATGTTCCACGTATTTCTTGATTACTCCTTTATAAAGGAGATAAGAGATGAAAAATTGAACCCCCACCATGCCCAGAATGGAGGGGATTAGCCCTAAGCCAAACTCTTTCATGAACATCCAGGTGATGTAGACCGTTAAAGTAAAGAGGTAGGCATATCCCAGATGGAAGATTCTCAGCACACCGCAGATGATGGAAAAGCCCAGGGAGATTAACAGGTAAAGAGACCCAAGGACAAACGCGTAAATGAGGACGATTTGCATGGTTTCCCACATGGACCCTTTACTCCCTTATCTGAGTCGTTAGAAAGTCAGCGGCAGGCTGCATCCGCCTCTCCGCAGCCTAGACAGAGTGTCTTTTACAAAAAACGGAAAAATTTTGCAAGCCTTTTTGGAAAAAATTGATAATGAGTAATACTAAATACTATACATAAAAGTCAAGGAAAATTTTGGCGATTATGGGAAATGAGAGCTCGTATTTACACGAAATTTTCCCCACCCAGAGTCCGCATCGAGGAGTCAGTATGAAAATATTGAAATTTTATTAATTTATTCTTCATGCGGGCTCCTAATTTCTGCATTCTAATTTTTTTCGAAGGCTTCCCTCCCCGCTTGGCGCAAAGCCTTGAGCAGGAGGCCATTCTCCTTACGGCTGCGAACCGCGATCCGGAAAAAATAGGGACCGATATGGTGAAACGAATTGCAGTCGCGGATGAGGATTCCATGGAGGACCAGCTTCTCCCGCAGCTCGGCTGCGGTGAGGTTGAGGGACGGATGCAACTGGACCAATAGGTAATTGGCGGCACCGGGATAGGGGATAAAGCCGGGAATGGACCGCAGGCCATGGATCAAATGCTTTCGTTCCTGTTGAATGAATTTGTTCGTCCGGGATCGGTAACCGGTGTCTCGCAGGCTTTCTACCGCGGCGATCTGGGCCAGGGCGTTTACGCTCCAGGGCTCTTTTTTCTGCCGGAATTTTTCGATTACTTCCGGATTGGAGATCATGTACCCAACCCGCAAGCCGGGCAGGGCAAAGAATTTTGTCAATGACCGCAGCAGGATGAGCCGGGAAGAGGCGCCCGCTTCGTTCTTCAAGGATTCTTCCTCCATGAAGTCGATGAAAGCTTCGTCCAGAATGAACCACACGCCTTCCCGCTCTGCCTGGGCTAAGATTTTTTTCAGCTCCTCTCTTTCCGTCAGAATTCCGGTGGGGTTGTTGGGGTTGCCCAGGTAAAGGGCGTCGCAATCCCGGGTCAGGGTGAAAAGGAGATCCTCGACATTGAGTTCGAAACCGTCTTCTTCCCGGGTCTCGAAGTAATGGACGCTGCAGTCAGCCGTAGCGGGGCAGCTTTCCAGGGCATTTTCATATTCGCTGAAGGCCGGCGTTACAACCAGCGCCCGCTGAATCTTTAAAACGCGGGCAATGGCATAAATGAACTCTGTGGAACCCGCACCGGCCAATATCTGGTCCTCTGCAAGGCCATGGAATTGGGCCAAAGCCCGGGTCAGCTCAGAACAATCGGTGTCAGGGTAGCGGAGGATGGCGGAGAAACTTTCTTTGATCTTCTTCTCGGCCTTTTTGGATACACCCAGAGGATTGATGGAGGTGCTGAAATCGATGATCTTGTTCGGGTCCAGGCTCAAACGCTGAGCGATCTCGTAAATATTGCCGCCGTGGATTTTGTTCAAAAGAATCTCCCTTCACCGCAGAGAGCGCCGAGAACGCTGAGGTGAATTGAGATCAAATTTCAAAACTCACCATGCCCAATGTAAGATTTGTACATGAATCTTATTTTAATCATTGACATTAACTTTCTGACTTTGTTGATTCCTCGGCTGCCTCAGCGTACTTTGTGGTTAAATATTAAAAATTTAACCACAAAGGAGCATTTATCGCAAACAAAAAACCACTCCTGAGGCCCAGGTGAGAAAAAGCGAGAAAAGGAGCATGCAAAAAGAAGAAAGGTACAGGATCTTCCAGGACTCCCGTACATCTTTTAGGTCGATGTCCTTTTGGCGGTCACCGATGAAGGGCTTCGGGCTGGGCTGGCCGGAGTAATAGTTCAAACCCCCCAATTGCACTCCCAGGGCCCCGGCCATGGCTGCTTCCGGCCACGCACTGTTCGGGCTTTCATGCTTCCTGCGGTCCCTCCACAAGATGCCCAGGGAATTCCTCCTCGGTTTGCGCAACAGAAAAGAGGAAAGAACAATGAGCAGACCGGAAAGCCGGGCGGGGATGAAATTGGCCGCGTCATCCAACTTCGCCGAGGCCCAGCCGAGGTTCCGGTAGCGCTCGTTCTTATACCCCACCATCGAGTCAAGCGTATTGATCGCCTTATAAGTCAAGGCCAGGGGGGGGCCGCCCAGCCCGAGGTAGAAAAGAGGGGCAATGACGCCGTCGGATGTGTTCTCGGCGATCGTCTCCACCAGCGCCCGGAGGATTTCGGGCTCATCCAGATGAGCCGTATCCCTTCCTACCAAAAAGGCCAGTTCTTCCCGGGCCCGAGGGATATTCCCCCCTGCGAGCGCCCGGAGGACCTTTCGCGTCTCTACATGCAAATCTCTTGTAGCCAGAGCGGTATAGCCCAGAAAAATTGAGCAGGCCACCCCCGCATACCCGGAAAAATTCCCCGCCCAGTGGATCAAAAAGAAAGTAACGGAGAAAGTGCTTGCGCAGATTATGAGCGCAAGAAAGATTCCAGAGAATTTCAGCCACAGAGCGGAAGCTCCCGGTCGCCGGAAAAAATTTTCTAGCCAGAGGATAAGACGGCCAATCAAGCGTACAGGATGGGGAAACCAATGAGGATCCCCCAGAATCAGGTCGAGGACATAAACGGAGATGAGCGTAATGGGGGTCAAGATGTTCCCTCATCACTCCTTCCCACACCCCCTCTCCGGGAGGGAAGAGGAAGGGGGGGATATTCCGATGATCCTGTAAATTCGCGCCATGTCCAGTTCCTTCCGGAGGACGGCGGCCAGTTTGTTGTACTCCTGTTCCTTAAAAGCTTTGTAGTCGAAATCTCCTGACCGATTGCCCGATAACAGGCCTTTATTCTTTCGCAAAGAGTCTATGAAGCTGCGCCGAAATCCATCGTTGTCGAATAGACCATGCAAATAAGTTCCCCAAACCCGGCCGTCGGTGGAGATCGCCCCGTCTTCGACCTCTACTTTTTGCCCGAGCCTTTCGATGATCTTGAAAGCGGGCTGATGGGCTGTTCCCCTTTGGGTGTCCCCCATGTGGATCTCATACCCCCGGAGGGTTTCCTTCTGAGCGGCCATGGGGCTGTTCAGCGGAACAGCCTTTACCTGGAAGGTCATCTTCTCTTTCTCGAGGATCGTTTCCACCTCAAGCAGACCCAGCCCTTCCACTTCTCCCCATGAAGTTTCCATGCCCCAAGGATCGCGTATCGCCCTGCCCAGCATCTGATACCCGCCGCAAATCCCGATGATCATTTTCCCGGACTGATGCAACCTCAGGATCTCATCGGCATAACCCTCTTTTTTCAGAAAGCGAAAATCTTCGAGGGTATTCTTCGAGCCGGGCAAAATGACCACGTCTGCATCCCCGATCCTTCCCCCCGGCTGCACGTACCGCAACTTGACGTCCGGCTCATGTTCCAGGGGATCAAAGTCTGTAAAGTTGGAGATATGGGGAAGGTACAGGACGGCGATGTTCACCTGCTCTTCGTGGTGGGCATAACTTTTCTCCAGGGCAACGCCATCCTCCTCGGGCAGATAGAGCCCCTTGAGATAGGGGATGACTCCCAGCACTGGCACGCCGGTCTTTTTTTCCAAAAAATCAAGGCCGGGCACAAGCAGGCTCAGGTCCCCCCGGAATTTGTTGATGATGAACCCTTTTATCCTTCTCCGTTCGGCAACACTCAGGAGTTCCAGAGTTCCGACCAGAGCAGCAAAGACTCCCCCCTTGTCAATATCCCCCACCAGGAGCACCGGAGCGTCAACTGCCTCTGCGATTCCCATGTTGGCGATGTCCCCTTCGCGCAGGTTGATTTCTGCCGGGCTTCCAGCGCCTTCGATCATGATCACCGGGTACCGCCGGGACAATCGCCCGTAACTTTCCAGGACCGCTGCCAGTGCCTTTTTCTTGAAGTGGTGATACTCACCGGCATTCATGTTGCCGAAGACTTTCCCCTGAATGATGATCTGCGCCCCGATATCCGTGTTGGGCTTGAGAAGGATGGGATTCATATCCACATGGGGGTCAAGCCCGGCCGCCTCGGCCTGCACCACCTGGGCCCGGCCCATCTCCCCTCCTTCCGGGGTGATAAAAGAATTAAGGGCCATGTTTTGGGCCTTGAAAGGGGCGACCTGGAAACCATCCTGCTTGAGCAAACGGCACAGGCCGGCGACGATGATGCTCTTGCCCACGAAAGAGCCGGTTCCCTGGATCATTAAAGGTTTGGCAGCCATGATTTTAATGGGACGCAGATTGCCGCAGATAATCGCAGATAAAAGACTCTTATGCTGTATTCTCTTTTTGAAATATTCTAGCTTAATCCCTAAAAATCTGCGTTCATCTGCGTCCTAATTTTTTTTCAATTATTCGAGAATGGGGGGACTGGAACCTTGCGGCAGAGGGTCCAGGCCTGGAAACGAGGAGTATGACGAATCAAGAAAATCTCTCCGTCCTCCGTTTTCACCCTGAAATAATCGTGCCGCAAATCTTTGGGGTCCAGACCTCCTTCATACCACCGGTCCAGGACCTCAACGACCGCATAGCGCTTCTCCCGATAAGCGAAGGCCCGCGGGGTTTCTTCTCCCTTATAGCCCGCGTAGCACTCCACCTCAATCTCCTCAAAGACCCATTCTTTCTTCAAATGATTTCACCACAGAGCCACAGAGGGCTCGGAGAAAAGAATAGATTGACATATCAAAAAACAAAATGCCGAATGGAAATTGGAAAACAATATTATATTTGATCTTCCTTTATTTCTCTGCTTTCTCTGTGCCTCTGTGGTGAAATTTCTTTAAAAAATTTTAAAAACGATTCCCACCTTCAACCAACCCTCTTTGTAAGGAAAGGGGGCAGCGGCGCGCACTGTCTCCAGCGAAGCCGTATCCAATATTTCCGAACCCGAAGAATCTACGATCTCCACTGCTTCCACCCGGCCTTCAGGCTTGAGCTTAAAACGAACAACGGCTGTGCCCTCGATGCCCATCTTCCGGGCCATTCGGGGATAACGCTTGGCCGCCTCGATCTTGCGGAGAATCAACGAAGGAATGGCATCTGATTCCCCACCTGGAGAATGATGAATATTGGCCATTTGTCCGGGCGATCCTTCTCCTTTTGTCCGACCAGGAGCCCCGCCTCTACCTCCAAGGTCAATCCCTTCGGCTCCCACTCCGGGGGCCGCAGAAGTCAGAAAAATGGAACCCGCCCCCTCCTTTGCTCCGGGACCCCGCTTCCCCTCAGGCAATAATTCCAACCATTCAAGGTTACCGCCTTCTTGGGGCTGCGGATTGGTCTTCGCCTGGGCCCCCAAAGGCTGCTCGACCCGAGGTCTCAAAGCTTTATTCTCCGGAGGAACCGGATCGTCAGCCTTCTGCCTTTCTTCCTTCAAGATCGCCTGAGCTGGTTCTATTTTTTCTTCTCTCTTTTCTTCTTTTCTGACCTCTTTTTTTTCAGGGGCCTGGATCATTTCCCCTTTCTCCGGGATTTTCTCTTTCTCCGGCTCCTTGAGAATGCGGGGAAGGATCTTTTGGGGTTTCATCTCCTCGACCTTCTCGACCAGAGAGACTTCGAGGATGTTCTTGGGGAGTACCCGATCCGTCAGGGGAACCTCCCAAGAAAAAAGAAGCAAGAGCAACGCCCCGTGGAAGATAGTGGATATTATAATGAAGAATCGACCCATAAAAAATCCGGTGTAAGGCCTAAGGCGCAGGGAAAAGTATTGCGCCTTATTAAAAAGCGATTGATACCCCCCCATTCAGAGATTGCGGCGGCATGGGGTAGCCCTCGTTGATCTGGTAATCCCGATTCAAGATATTGGTCAGGCTGACAAAGCCTTCCCCTTTAAACTTCTGGTAGATCTTGAATTCGTAACCCAGGCGGGCATCGAGAACAAAATAGTCCCGGTTCAGGGTGGAAGTGTTATTTACATAGTACTGCACATACCGCCCCTTCAGGCTGGATTTAAGGCCGAAGGGGGTGACGTAGTCCACCCCGGCATTGATGATATGTTTCGGCTTATTCCTAATCGGTTCCCCGGTCGACTCATCCCGGGGATCAAGGTAGGAATAGTTCAGCGGAATCGCCAGCCCTTTCCAGGGATAGAAGATCAGCTCTGTTTCCCCCCCCCAGATATGCGCCGTCTGGACATTGGTGGGGCGCCATACGAAGTCGGTCCCCGGCGCCCAGCGGATGAGGTCCGTTACATCCCGGTAAAAGCCGGCAACTTTGAAGACCGCCAGGTCACCGAATTTTTTCTCCCCTCCCAGTTCATAGGACCAGGCCTTCTCGGGCTGGAGGTTCGGGTTGCCCGCTACAAAAGCGTCGGCCGGCCAGTAGAGGTCATTGAAAGTGGGCGCCCGGTAGGAACGGGCCACGGATGCCCGAATACGGAATTCCCCGGGCAGTCGCAGGAGCAGCCCGGCCCGCGGGTTGATCTGGTCCTGGTAAGTGGAGTGATAATCGTAGCGGAGGCCAAGAGTTGCCGTGAGCGGCCTGGCGACCTCGATTTCATCCTGAAGGTATAAGGCTCCCCGGGTAGCCTGGTGGACGCCCGTGGCGGTGCTGTTGACGCGGTCTTCAATCGCTTCCAGCCCCCCGGTGAGGAGATGGGCGTTACCGATGGCCGAGTTCACCTGGAGATCTCCCCCGGTAGCATAATTCTTATGCAGGAAGGACGGCCCGAAATTGGGCCCCTGAGTCCCCGGGTCGTATGTTTGGCGGTAGATATTCTGCCATCCCCTGAAATTCAGGGTCGCCGTTGAACCGATCTTGTCCCGGTAATTCAGGTCGAGCTGGGTCAGATTATCCTTCTGGCGGTCATCCGGATCGGAGAAGGTGATCGTCCCGGGAACGCCGATCTCCTTCTGAGTGTTCCGGGCAGAAAGCTTGAGTTTTCCTTTCCAGGGAAGATCGTAGTACAGCTCTCCCCCGAGAACCCAGGAATCGTAATCGCTGTTGGGACGATACCCGTCGGACCTTCCCCGGGAGGCAAACAGGCTGTAACCCAGGGGACCCGGCTTCCAGCGGTGGCTCAGGGAGTATTCCTGGGTGCCGAACCGGCCGAAGGATGAGGAAACCCGGGCGTAGGGCTCCTGGGTTGGAGACTTGGTAATGATATTGATTACCCCGCCCATGGCATCGGCCCCATAAAGGGCGGAGGCACCCCCGCGGAGCACTTCGATGCGCTCGATTTCGTCCTTGGTCAAAGGCAAGTTGCTCAGGTCAAACTGGGCATTTTGGGCATCGTTGATCCGGCGGCCGTCAATCATGATCAACACCTGCCCCGCTTCCGAACCGCGAATATTGGCAGAGGTAAGCGAACCGGTGGGTCCATTGTTGGTTATCAACACCCCAGCCGCCCTCTGGATGACTTCGGGGATAGTCCGGTCGGGTGAGTTCATGATCTCATCTTTGGTAATTACGCTTACGGATTGAGGTACATCGCTAATTTCGATCTCCGTCCGCGTGGCGGTGACAACGACCTGACCCAATTCCACCTCGGCCCCCATGGCAGCTGGACCCCCCAAAAGACTGCCTGCCAGGCTAAAAAGGAAAACCCACCCACATAATACCTTCTTCATCATTTGTTTCCTCCTTTCCCGCGAAAGGTCGGAAAGCTTTCTGAAAGGTCAGGTCTACTGGCTTAGGGCCTCCTAATCCCCACGCCTTCCCGGAGTCGGTCCAGTGGCTGAAAAAAAACAGGTCATCGGTCATAGGTAATGGGTTATAGGTTTTTGCCTCTTACCCATAACCCATTACCCTTTACCTGTTTTTGTGGGTTTCGTTCCCTTCACAGTTGCGGGGCAGCGGTGGAATTACACCACCTTCCGCTTGAACCTTCCAAATTTCCGGGTGGGACGTACCCACCCCGCTTTCTCAACCCAATTTTAATACGGGACCCATAGATCCCGTTTATGGATGGGCAGGGTTACCCTGCCCCTACCTCCTTCTCCACCTCCTCTAATAGCCGGGAGTGGTCCGGGATGAAAATGGCCCCTCCCTCTTTCAAGCGCTGGTAGCAGACGCTTGCTTCCCCTTCGGTGAAATCATATGGCCGGTCATTTGTCAGCACGATTACCCTCTTACCCTTTTCCAGCGCCTCAATCGCAGCCTTCAGGTTGTCCAGATTGCCCTTGCCCACAAGGAACCGTTCTACGACGAGGAGGTCGGCCTTCTCCATCAAATTTTGGTTTTCCTTGTAAGCGCGCCCGGAGATGGGGGAAAAGGGCTCCTCCAAAGCCATGGCCAATCCCAACGTTGTCCCCATCCTCTGGTCGGTATCGCCGATATTCAAAACGCCCAGGGAAACCCGATAGCCGCGAAGGAGAAGTCTTCGGGCCGAGTCCGCCCCGCTTCCTTCGCCGCAAATGAGATGGATGGTTTTGGGCGATGGGAACTCCCCCACCTTTGCCTTGCCCACGGGGGTAACCCGAGGGGCTCCGGAGATCGGATTCTTTTCCACCATCACCGTGGTCTCATAAACCCTTTGAATGTTCTCTTCCGTAATCACCTCAGAGGGAGTTCCCGAGGCGTAGATCGATCCCCGGTTCAGCAGAACCATTCGATGGCTATATTCTGCGGCCAAATTCAAATCATGCGAGATATTCAGAACCGTGAGATTCTTTTCCGTATTCAGGTGTCTGATCAGTTCATTAATCTCCACTTGATGGTTGAGGTCTAAATGGGAAGTGGGCTCATCCAGGAGGACGACTTTAGGCTCCTGAGCGAGTGCCCGGGCGATCAGCACTCGCTGTTTTTCTCCCTGGCTCAATTCCGGGAACGGCCGGTTCTCCAGTTCCAGCACGTTGGTCAGGGCCATTCCCTCGCGGGCAATGTCCCAATCTTTCTTCTTCTCCCAACCGAAACGGCCCAGGTAGATGGCTCTCCCCATGAGGACAATCTCCCCCACGGTAAAGGAAAAAGGAACATCCATCTCCTGAGGGACGACGGCAATGCGTGCAGCCACCCGGGACCGGGAGCACTTTTTAAGGTCCACTCCTTCCAGAAGAACCGTACCCTGCTGGGGATGGAGAAGGCCGTCCATCAATTTGAGGAGAGTGGTCTTGCCGGAACTATTCGGTCCGATGAGCCCCAGGATCTCCCCTTCCTCCAGGGAGAGGCTGAGGTTCCGGAAGACCTCCCTCCCAGGATAACGAAAGTTGATCGATTCCATGTTAACGACTGCCGGCAATTCCTCTTCTCCTCAAAAGATAAACAAAAAAAGGAGCCCCGCCCAGAGCCGTAACCACCCCAACGGGAATTTCAGTCGGAGCCAGGATCGTCCGGGCGACCGTATCGGCAAGAACCAGGACCATGGCTCCGAGCAAGGCTGAGGCCGGAAGGAGAAAACGATGGTCCGGCCCCCAGATCATCCGCACTAAGTGAGGAATGATCAACCCCACGAATCCGATCAAGCCGCTCACCGAGACGACCGCCCCCGTAATCAGAGAGGCAAAGATAAAAGCGATCTTCTTCACCCTTTCCACCTCTACGCCCAGTTCGGAAGCGGTCTCTTCTCCCAGAGCCATGAGGTTGAGGTCTTTGGCCAAGGAAAACAGGATCACGCTGCCCAAGAGGAGATAGAGGAAGATGATCCCCAGGGCCTGGGAAGCGACGTATTCCAGGTTACCCATCAGCCAGAAGGTTACGTTGTAGAGACGCTCATCACTGGTCACGGATATAAGAAACATGATGATGGCCGAGAAGAAAGCACTGACGATGACCCCGGCCAGAAGCATGGTCTGTGCGGGGACCCGTCCTTCTACGCGAGCAATAAAGTAGACAAAAAACAATGTGAGGAGAGCCCCCGCAAAAGCCGCTCCCGGAATGGCATAGCTTCCCAGTAGGGTTGATCCCAGGCCGAAGAGAATGCCCAGAACCGCGCCCACGGCCGCGCCGCCCGAGATTCCCAGGACATAGGGGTCGGCGAGAGGATTGCGCAGAAGAGCCTGGAGTACGGCTCCGGCAATGGCAAGAGCCGCTCCCACGACCGCCCCGGAGATCACCCGGGGCAAGCGGAGGTCGAGGATGATGGAAGAATCCCGAGCGGTCCACCCGGGCGAAGCGGTCGAGCCGAAGAAACGCTGCAGAAGAATGGACCAGGTTTTTGAAAGCGGAATCGAAACCGCTCCCATAGAGACGGCCAAAATCCCCACCCCGCCCAGACAGCCGGAAAGAAAGACCATCCAGAAAAGCCATCTTTTAAAGGTCCAGCGAGACATGGGTAAATTCCAAAAATCAAATGTCAAATTCCAGAATCTTTGTAGATTTCTTTACTGATTTCAATTTTGGGTTTTGGAATTTGAGTTTTGTTTTTTAAAGGTTTCTGGGTGTATGGCCCTGGCCATCTCCTCTAACCCGTCAACGATCCTGGGTGAGGGGCGAAGGATCAAGTCTGAATCAATAACGGATATTCGGCCAAAGCGCACCGCAGAAATCTCTTTCCAGCGCTCCCACCATTGCCTTTGTTCGGCCCATGGATCTTTGGACTTCATGGAGGAGAGGATAATTACCTCGGGGTCCTGGGCGATCACTTCCTCCATGCTGTACCGGGGGTGTTTTCCTTTTGCGCCTTCCGCTATGTTTATGCCCCCGGCGATGCGGATCAGATCATCCACAAAAGTTCCCCTCCCTGAGCTGATCAGCGGATCGTAGGCCATAACATGCAAGACCCGGGGCCGGGGCCTTCCTTGAACTTTTTCCCGGACCGTTTCCATCTTACTTTTCATGGAATCAACGACTCTCTCGGCAGCCGATCGGGAGAAGGTCACTTCTCCGATGTTTTGGACTGAGAGAATCACTCCTGAAACGCTCCGGGGGTTGGTAATGTAAACCGGGATCCCGAAGCTGGCCAATCGGCTGACGAAGGACTTCAAATCCCCATCGGCAGTGCCGATAACCATATCCGGCCTCAAGGAAATGATCTTCTCCAGGGAGGGGGTGATATAGCCACCCACCTTTTCTTTTTTTAGGGCCTCGGGTGGATAATTACAGTGTGTGCTCACGCCCACTACCTTCCCTCCGAGGCCCAGGGCAAAAAGAACCTCCGTAACGCTGGGAGCCACAGATACGATACGCTGGGGCGGAGCTGCCCATTCCACCCTGCGCCCGACTTCATCCGTGAAGGTGGCGGAAAAAGAGTCCTGGACGCTGAACAACAGGAAAAAAACCAAAAGGAAAAAGAACCTGCCTACTAAATCCCCCCCTCCCCCCTTTCTTAAAGGGGGGCAAGGGGGGATTTCTGCGGGCCAATTTCGACAACCCCCAGTATGGATTCGTCTCCCTTTTCTTGTTGTATAGGAAATTATAAACTTTAATTGTCGGCCAATTTTAGGCATTTTAGGCACTTTAGCGCACTTTAGGCATTTCTTATTCTACCCATTGACTAATTTCACCACCGTCCACGACGGCGAATATCCGATGATGTTCAAGCACCCATAATCCTGCTCAATCCGCAATAGGTGGGCGAAAGGCAGATGGAGGGCCTCGGCCAGGATCACCCGGTTCAGGGCGCCATGACAGACCAGGGCAAATTCTTGCCCGCGATGACGTTCGATCAGCTCCCGCAACTTAGGGATGGCTCGGTTGCCCATATCCAATATGCTCTCACCCCCCGGGATGCGGAAATTTTCCAGGTCATTCATCCACTGCGGGATGTCCGAAGGATATTGCGCCATGACTTCGGCATAACTCAATCCCTGCCAGCGGCCGAAGTCCATCTCCCGAAATTCTCGGAAGCTTTCCGGCCCGAGGCCGTGAGGCTGGGCGATGATCTGGGCCCCTCTTTTTGTGCGTAAAAGATCGCTGGAATAAACCGCTGCCAGGTTCTTCTCCTTCAGACGATCTCTCAGTTGCTCCATCTGCCGGATGCCCGTTTCCGTGATATCCACGTCCGTGTGCCCGTTGTAAACTCCAGGATTGACGACTTCACCATGACGGGCCAGGTAAACCCGGGTTCGATCCAAATTCATCTACTAAACCTCCCGCATCATAATGACGACAATATGTTGTCAGAATGCCAAACCGACCCGGAGCATTCCGCAAATCAAGATCAGAGCGAAAACTTCGTTCGTCTCATTCGCTGCGCCGAGGATGTCTCCCGTGATGCCCCCGATCTTTTTCTCGAAGAAAGATTGAAACAAAAGGGTGCCAGCCCCCACCCCCAACCAAAGAATCGCCCCCCAAAACCGCAAAACGAAGAAACTGACAGCCAGCGAGGTTATCGTGGCAATCACCATTTCCCTTTTCTTGAGGTTCTCTTTGAAAGGGAGACCCAACCCCCCTTCCCGACGGGCATAGGGCGCGCGATACGTCAATTGGACCATGGACCAGCGACTGAGCGTCAAAGCGACCAATAGCGCCTTGCCTACATCCTGAGTCAGCAGGGAATGCAGGGCTAAAAACTTGAGTCCCAGAACCAATATCAGACCCACAGCTCCGAATGTTCCCACCCGGTGGTCTTTCATGATTCGCAGCCGCTCTTCGGGTGCTTTTCCCGCCGCGAGTCCGTCGAGCGTGTCGGCCAGCCCGTCCAGGTGGAGAGCCCCAGTGAGGATCACGAGAATCAGAAGGATCAGCCCGTCGCCAAGGGCCCGGGGAAGAATAAGAGAAAGCGCCCAGTGGGCGGCCCAGAGAATAAAGCCGAGCAAAAGGCCAATCGCCGGGTAATAAGCCATCGACCGGCCCAAGAGTTGGGGGGTGCACTCCTGGTTGCTCTTCCTCCAGGGGAGAATCGTTAAAAATTGCCAGGCCAGCGAGAAGCTGCTCATCGGTTGGCTTGCGCGACCCCTGCTTCCGTGAATGTGGCCATCTCGTTCAGGACTTTGACCGCGGCTTCGATGATGAACATCGCCAGGGCCGCGCCGGTGCCCTCGCCCAGGCGGAGGGATAAATTCAGGATCGGCTTTTGCCCGATATATTCCCACATGAAGCGATGGCCCACCTCGACCGACTGGTGGGCGGCGAAAAGGTATCCTTTGATCTCGGGGTTCAGACTTACGGCGATCATGGCTCCGGCAGTGGAGATGAAGCCATCGACCACCACCGGGATGCGGTGGAAAGCACAGCCAATGATCAGCCCGGCGATGCCGGCAATCTCAAACCCCCCCACTT
>Ga0315282_10005046_pt1 | contig 22648 bp, 20 predicted proteins | sample YL17G07_20_MG_FD_203693 | JGI IMG/M metagenome (GOLD analysis project Ga0315282, IMG submission 203693) | Sediment microbial communities from Yellowstone Lake, YNP, Wyoming, USA - YL17G07_20 | ecosystem: Environmental > Aquatic > Freshwater > Lake > Sediment | place: USA: Wyoming | collected... | reverse complement strand
CAGTTTAGATTCAAAAGGATGAAAGACGGCAGTTCCGTGATATTTCATTATTCGATAAGCGACTTCGGGAAGCTATTCCTGCCCAAATCCATAAACACGCGACTCTATGATTGGGACAGTATTTTCGCCTCGGTCCCCCCCGGATTTGGTTGCGAGATTCAGGCAAACCCCTCTTCCATTTGGGGCGCCATATGGCGATATGAACGCAAAAGAAAACTGAGAAAGGGCGAATTCAGAGTCCTAACAGCTCAAGGGCGGCACCGGCGTACGATCCTATGCCACCAGAGGGACGGATAGTACTTGTGTAAGCCGTCCGAACCGACGAGGAGTTGACGGGGCCTGCTAACTAAAGCCAATTATACTGCATGGGGTCGCACAATCGGAGAAACACTCTGAGACCACGAGACGGATGGGGTTTGGAGAACAAGGCATCGGTTGCTAAAGGAGCAACGTCCCTATACGCCGCAAACATTGTGGTCCTAGTCGCTAACACGCTCTATTTTCTCGTACTAACAAATTTTCTTCGTTCAACGCTCGGGGTTGGAATCGTCACTGCGCTGAACATTATGATATGGTTCCTGGTTACGGTTTGTATCTTGGCTCAGCCGGTAGCGATGCAATCTCCCGTCCCAGCACCATTGGCAGTCCTGAAATTTATCCCTGAACTACTCACTAAGAGAGCTCGTTCCGGGGCCGGAAAACTCCTCACCGCTTCCCTCGCCTTCTCGCTAGCCATCGGTGGAGCTATCGCTATTGTTCTCATGGCTGCTCCCAACCTGATAATTCCGTTTCTAGGCGGACAAGCAGTTTCCTTAACCTACGTGCGGCTCTCGGGCGTCGACGTTCTAATCGTATCGCTGGGGCAGGTTTGTGTTGGGGCTCTCATAGCGCTTGGCGAAATGAAGAGCGCGACACTGTACCTTATTCTCTGGAGCGCCGCGCGCTACGCCCTCGCTTCCGTCCTATTGCTCACGTTCGCAATCTCAGGCGTACTTGCTGGTTGGATTCTCGGTGATGCGCTTTTACTGGTTTTGGCACTCCAGCAATCAATTCGGACCCTGCGGGCTGGGGGAGGTCGGTCAGCATTCTCGATGCCTGAGCTTGTACGTTATTCTCTCTATGCGCTTCTCAGTGCACTCATCGGGTTCGGAGTTAATCAGGCTGACAAGGTTTTCACTCTAGCCAGGCAGGGGTTGCCTGAGCTTGCAATTTACAATGTAGCTATTGTCGCTGCGAGTTTCGCCGGCTTCGCCCCCTACGCCCTGCTGACCGTTCTGTTACCAGCTCTATCCTCCTTGCACGCGGCGAAGAGGATACGACAGATGCGCGATATGGTACATTCCTACACTCGCTATGTGTCCATCGTGGTCCTTCCAGTCGCATTTGGTTTTGCTTCAATTACCGATGTAGCCCTGAGAATCTTCGGCCAGGCATACGTGGGCGGGTTGGTGCCGTCAGTGATTGTTTCTCTTGCGACGGGTTTGACTGCGGTTGGGGCAGTGTATGCGGGGGCGTTGTTGGCGGCTGGAGAGTTGAGGTGGTTTACCGCGGCCAACCTACTCGGCTTAGTTGGGATGGTCGCCGTCTCCTACTTTCTGACGCCAATCTTCGGGTTGAGTGGGCCCGCAATGGGCCGCGCCACCCTGATGGCCTTGGTGACCGTGATCTACGGTTTTGCATTATTCCGGAAGGGTTTCTTCGAATTTGACCTCAAGGCCTTCCTGAGCGCGGCAGCCGGATCCGCGATTATGGGCCTCGTCGTATTCTTCGCCCTGAGCTTCGCGCACTCGTTCCTCCTGAAGCTTGCAATGCTCCCCATCGTCGTCGTGGTCGGCGCACTCATCTACTTAGGCTCCTTACGCGCACTCCGCCTACTAACCTTGGAAGACCTTGAATTCGTACGCGACCTCACGCCCACAAAACTTCACGGTTTCCTCCCGCTGGCCGCAAAGCTAGTCGGATTACGCTGGTAGACGAAATAGTCCGGGATTTGGTTAATGGGTTGCAGAAAGCGCTCTAGTTCGAAGGCTGGAGGGCGTTGATGGCTTCGGTGATTGTCCAGACCTCTATGATTCGCTGTTTCCGTATTCTGTCGAAGTGTCGGTCGTTCGTGATCAGTGTTGCACCTGTCTGGAGGCATGTGGCTGCGTGAAGGATGTCCGCTTTGTCTGGCGTCTCGATGTAGGTCTTGCAGATCTTTCTGACGTTCTCTGGCGCTCTGACGATCCTGGTCTTCCGTATAAGGGCCGCTACGATCGTTGTCGCCGTCTGAGAGTGTAGGAGCTCGGCGTATCGGAGCATCTCTTCGACCAGTAGCTCGTCTGCCACGAGCTTGATGTCTGAGTCTTCAATGATCCTAAGAAGGAGCTTAAGGGTCTCGGTTTGCTTCCGTGGATCCTTTATCGCAGCTATGAAGACGTTGCTGTCAAGTAAGAAGGTCCGGGTATTCGTGCTTGATTTTCTTGTTGACTTCTTGTCTAACGCTTTTGATGAGTGAGTCAATATCCTTTCCAGCGACTTCTGATTCTAGCTTGCGGGCGATCTTTTCGACATCCAGTTTCTGTAGGAGCAATAGTCCTTCGGCTGTTGTGGTGAGGAGCAACTTGGTTCTTTCCTTGATGTCGAGCTCCTTACGGATGTTCTTTGGGATCACGATCCTTCCGGATGCGTCGGCCTCAACGACTACTGCCATCAGTACCACGATCTGAGATTATGGTAAAATGGCATATAGGTTTTTCTCGAAAATCCGGTACCCTCCCCACGGATTCCAGAGATTGTTTGCCCAATGCATCGCGAAAGACTATAAACGTGGAGAGTGTGTCTTTGCCAAAGGACTTGGTAAGGAGCTTGGCCTGCTGGCCGGAGACGAGGTCGCGTTGGAGAAGAGGGGTAAGGATTTCGTTGTTGTGAAAGTCTCCTCAAAGAGGGACAGGCTGGAACAAATTATGGATTGGAATCCGGAGCGCTCAGGGAAACCTGAAGGCGTGTCCTCGAAATGTATGAAGCAGATTAGGAAGGCGTGATCGGCGCAAACACGAAGGCCGGGAGCGCGGCTCGTTTCTTTTCCTTCCGGTCCTCTTTAGTTCTGGAAAGTTCAGTTCACTGTTGGGTGGGGTTGTATGGCGTCGGGTAGGCTCAAACCTGAAGAAAGGGTGAGTGTGGCTGTGGGTATGGTAGATGTGGTTACTCAGGTTTCAGCGGAAAACGAGAAGATGAGGCACCCAGGAATTACTCAGGATGAGCTGATTCGCATCTTGCGGCGCAGGTTCAGAATGCTCAAGGTTACCCTCCAGATCGAAAGGGCTGTAACCGACCGCGAAGACATCAAGGCCATCCTAGAAACGACGCCTGTTAGGCTGAAAGCGCTACGGAAAAGGGCACGTGAAGAGAGTACGCTTGGAATACTAGACGAACTGCTGCAATCAAAGCATCTTCCGCAACCCTAGTGCGCGCGACCGCTACCGGTTTACCGCCGTCGACGAAACCCAAGCAGTCACCCGGCGCATGTCAGGAACTAAGAAGAAACACTGCACAAACCTACTCGTTACTGGAGCGAAATCACGTCTAACATATGTTATACACTATCCATTCGACGCAGAAGAGTAACCGCCTAGGAAAAGCTGCAAAATCAGCCCCGCCTGACCCCGAAAACCACCCCACCCCTGTAGGGGCACCCGCAAGCGTGCGCGTCCAACCACAAACGCCAGAACGTAGCACTATCTGCAAAGTTGGTTTGCTTGGTTCAAGCCTAAGTGGAGTTTGGTTCTTTGACTTCGATCTCCGTTTCCTGCCGGATTTCCTTAGCCCTTCCTATGATGTCTTGGTCAAGGGTTACGAAGGTTTTGATCTCGTACCCCCATTGTCGCAGGTTGCTTGCATACGCTAGATGCAGCAGGTCAAGTGCTTTCAGTTTGAGCGCGTGCGCGAGGCGGATGGAAGTGAGGTACTCGATGGGTGCCGAAAATGAAGTTCCGCCAGCTCGGAGCTTGGCCCTGGCGGGAACTGATGCAACGCGCAAGTGTGAGTCTGCGATTAGGAACTCGAGCAGTGCGCGGACGCGCCTCCTAGGTGTTTCTCGTAACAGTTCATCGGGGGCGCGAATTGCAGGGTCGACCCTTGAGAGAACAGCCACTAATTCCACGAGCGAGATCGGTGAAATCAACTTCCGTATTGCGTTTTGCTCTAGATACCGAACAGCCCTTTGATGCACTTTGTCTTCAGGGAAGTACTTGGCCAATATTACATTGGTGTCGACATATTCCATCATTCCCTACCTTCCGAGATAATTTCCAAGACACTTCTCTTGGAGGCGTAGGAGATCGGATTCTTGCCCTGTTTTCTTATGGCCAACAGTTTGTTCACCAGGTCAGCTATGTCTTCGTCCTCACCCAGTTTTTCCTCAAGACCCTCCGCAAGGATTGCTCTGATAGCCTCGTTTCTAGTACGATAACGCCCTTGTTTCATTAACAGGTTGAGTCTACGAACCTCGTCGTCATTGAGGCGGAGAGGAACAACTGTCAATATTAGTCCCGTATACATGATGTATACAGTTCAATAAAAACGAACCTCAGGATTTCTGTTGACCTAAACCAAGCCGAATGGGCCCTAACCGACCTCGAGGACATTAAGGCCATCCTAGGAACGACTCTTGTTAGACTTCGAAGTTCAGAGGAAAAAGGCACGTTCTAAATGTTGTCTAGCATATGTTATACAACACTCTTCGCGCGGAACCCGGAAAAGCCGCAAAAATCAACTCTGCTTGACCCCGGAAAGTGTACCACCCCCCTAACCCCTCGCCAAGCGTGCGCAAGCGGCCTGAAGGCCGCAAAATCAGACCCGCCTGACTCCAAAAAAGGAGTCACCCCCCTGGGGGGTACCATCAAGCGTGCGCGCGACTTGAACGAAAGTCAGTGTTTCCATTTTCTTCCCGTCCTCTTTTAATTCTAGAAACTTCAGTTCACTGTCGGGTGCGGTTGTGTGCCGTCGGGTCGCCTCAAACCTGAAGAGAGGGTGAAAGTGGCCGTGGGTATGGTAGACGTGGTTACTCAGGTTTCAGCGGAAAACGAGAAGAAAAGGAACCCAGAAATTACTGAGGATAGGCTGATTCTCATCTTGCGGCGCAGGTTCAAGTTTGGTCGAAGAGTTCTGCGCGGGTGAAAAATTCCTGGAGTCCTTCTCAGGTTTCGTCAAGCGGGCTGTCAGAGCACTTAATCGAAGTGGGTTACAATATATGCTGACAGGTGCGCTGGCTGCGAGTTACTATGGCCGCCCACGAACCACACTGGACCTGGATGTGGTCGTTGTTTTCCGGGAGAAGGACATCGCGAAACTTGCAAGGGCACTCATTAGGGCGAACCTCAAGGTTCGTGAAGAACGATTACGCGCCGCATGGCAGTCTGACTACAAGATTGCCACAGTCGAAGACAAGAAAAGTCCGCACACCTTAGACATCCTGTTCATAGACGAGAAACTTCAACGCTACCGTGGGCGGATTCTGGGTGTGCCCACATACTACCAAAGTGCTGAATCACTAATACTTGCCAAACTAAGAATGCTCAAGGTTACGCTCCAGCCTGAAAGGGCTGTAACCGACCGCCAGGACATCAAGGCTATCCTAGAAACGACGCCTGTTAGGCTGAAAGCGCTACGGAAAAGGGCACGTGAAGAGAGTACGCTTGGAATACTGGACGAACTGCTGCAATAGAAGCATGTTCCGTAACCCTAGTGCGCGCGACCGCTACCGGTTTACCGCCGAAACCCAAGCAGCCATCCGGCGCATGTGGAGAAAAAGCTGTAAAATCAGCTCCGTCTGGCCCCAAAAAGGGGCCCATCCCCCTACCCCCCTCGTCAAGCGTGCCCGCAACTTCATCATTCGCCATCCGTAATGACGATTCTCAAAGCCATAGTTCTGCCCGTCATCTTTCGTGCTTACGCTGGCATTTTCACAGAGCTTCATCGTCCCCGATCAACGATTGTGTCTCCGATTTTCTGCCTTGCTCTTATGAGAGTTTGTGAGTCAATGTACAATCCTGATTCGACTAGTTCGTCAAGGATGCTCTCGCACTCGGTGGGTTCGATCCGTTTAAGCGCGAGAAGCCTGAAGAGTAGGAAGAGTGTTCCGGTTCGCGTCCTAATGCCGTATGTCTTGGCGATAGCTCGTGCTTCGGCTTCGTCGACCACGGCGTAAGCGTTCAATTCTTTGGCCGCTGCTAGGGTCTCCGCCTCCCCCATGTGTATCTCAGGATGTCTCTGCAGAGCCCTTACCGCAGTTCGGTCACGGACGTCGTAAACCTTGAGTTCTCCTCGCTCCACAGCGTCACGAATTGACAGTGCGTCGGGTCTTCCTTGGCCTTGCTCCACCGTCTCTCTGTAGACTTCCGTTGTAATGAATGGCTGGCAGATACCTAAGATTAGCTCGAGTCTATGTATCTTAGCGAAATGTATGACTGGCGTGGCGTCGAGCAGATAGGCTGGTTCACTTCTCCTCAACCGCTTCTCTCCATGCTGCGTCAACGTCTTCCGGCGAAAGGTGTAATGGAATTCTTTCCCGTCGCAGCAGTTCGATCATCTCTCGTAGAGGGATCCCAGCTTTCTCCGAAGCTTTCCAAATTGTGCATCTGCCCGTTCTGTACTCTTCGAGTGCGCGCGTCTTCTGAGCCTGCTTAATCCCTACCGTGATCAGTTTTCGGGCTACCGTCGATTTGTCAGTCTTATCTTGCAATGCCTCTTCCTCGATCTTCTTGATGAGTTCCTTTTCCAGTCTGACGGTGAGATTCTGGGTCTTGGCCATAACGTGCACCGCAAGCATTTTACTGTTTTGCATGCATATATTTCTTCCCTCCCTCGTTCGCTGGGCGAAACTGGCCAGCCTGAAGTGGAAATCAAATTAGAATCAAACTTCCACATAGACTTCGAAAATTGGCCGCTATGTCTAGGATATCACGATGGCGCGTCCAAGAATCGTGGTTACAAGAATCGATGTTCGTTTCGCGGCCCAACTCCTATCGAGTGGGAGGCAGCTCAGACTCTTGCCTGGGCTCGTTGAAGACTACGAGCGAGTAACATGTTCTCCCCACAAAACTACACCACCCGAGGGGTGGATCCACCCAATGAGGGGTGGCACCATTTGGCACCACCCCACCGCCAAACGCGTGCGAAAACATGGCTGGTCCCACCCATTGAGGGGTGGGACCACTAGGGACCAATAAGAAGGCGTTGAAGGGGCGCAAATCTACCCGAACAGCCAGAACGTCCCACAGAACAAGGCAACTATCACTTGGCTGGGAGCGGAAGGCCTTTGCAGCCAACTTTCCCGCGGACCCGCCGGTTGAAGTTGGGGCATGTGAAGCATTCGACGAAGGACACGACCTTCAACTTCACTGGACAGTCAACCGCCTCCTTCTTCATCTTCGCCAACATCTTGCCCTTGACGGCTCCCTTGATGGCCTCCAAGGATTCCTTCGAGCTCGGAACCGCTTTGGGCGGCGTGAAAATGTCTACGAGGTACTTGTCATCCGCACTCATCTGGACCTCGCCCGTAGGCGGAGTGGCTTCGCTCATAATCCATTCAAGCTTTGGAAGAGGGCTCCATTCGACTCAATAAAACACTTTCGAACAAGTACAACATGAAGAACCATTCTCTCTCAAATGATGTTATGGAAGAGGTCCACCTGTTTCCCTATCAAGAGCTTCTTCGACAAACCCGATTCTTCCGACATCTTAACGCGCGGCAAACCTCTCACTATCGCTACGGGTGTGCGTTCAGTTCCCTGTCCCATAACCAGTTCAGCCGCCGCCGCAACCTCATCAGCTAACCCTACGAACTTGAACCTCAGCTCGTAGCCGAAAATGTCCTTCAACCCGCGGTAGTCGATGATCGGCTCTAGGCCGGACACCCCTATAGCAAACTCTACCTGCCCAACCCGAAGCGGGCGGCTATAAGTGTCGGCGACGATCACGCCGAGTTTCCTCCCTGACAGTTGCTCAAGCCTAAGCCTGATTTTACTCGCAGCCGAGTCCGAGTTCGCGGGGAGGCGGGCGTAATTCAGGCGTCCTTCAACGTTCGACTTGTCAACACCCGCGTTCAAACATATCAGGCCATCCTTTCTCCGAACAATCAGACCTTGGCGGTCCGCACGCAAAACGCGCCGGGAGTCCCGCAGTATCAACTGGACAAGCCCTGCATCCTTACCCGTCTTGCGCGCGATAGCCCTAGCTTTCGGGCTCGGCTTAATTGTCGAGATGTCAACCTCGAGCCCCTCTGCTTTGGATACTATCTTCTGAGAGATTACAACAACGTCGCCATCCACAAAATCCAGGCCCTCCAATTTCACAGCGTCGAATATCACTTGCCCAACATCGTCGCCATGTTTCACAAGCCCGATCTTTTCCAAACCAATAACTGAAACCAATCTCCCCAACTCTGAAACAGCATCCTCTTGAATCTTGGTGAGTTCCAACTGCGACAGCTGTACTTGTTGCTTAAATAACGTATGACCCTGCGCGCAAAATGCGCTCAGCAAAAACTTTGAAAGTGCAGTAGTCGATGCGTTTGGTCAAAACTGCTCAAGGAGTTGTGTGAATTGTTTGAAATGGGCGTAATCAGCTTCGAGGCGCTTGTCCCTTGGGCAATCATCGGAATTGCAATCATAAGTTTGCTTTACGCCTGGTGGCTTCGGGGAGGGGTTCTAAAGAAAGACAAAGGCACAGAGAAGATGCAAGAGGTATGGAATGCCATCCGGGTTGGCGCCGACGCCTACCTGAATCGGCAGCTTCGAACAATACTTCCGCTTATAGCCGTCTTGGCAGGGGCGCTATTCTTCAGCGTTTACGTGGTGCAACCCACAGCTGAAGCGACAGAGGTGTTCGGAACTAACGCCCAATTTATCGTAGCCGTCGGGCGCATGCTCGCCTTCGTACTGGGTGCATCATTCAGCCTCATCGTTGGCCAATACGGGATGCGCATGGCAGTCCAAGCAAATGTACGAGTTGCGTCCGCATCGCGTCGCAGCTTCAACGAAGCCCTCTCCATAGCTTACTACGCCGGGACAATTACCGGTATGTTGACAGACGGCCTAGGCCTCTTGGGTGGAACATCCATCTTCATCATATTCGGGAAAGCAGCCCCAGATGCCTTGCTCGGCTTCGGGTTCGGTGGCACGCTTCTCGCACTTTTCATGCGAGTTGGCGGCGGAATATACACCAAAGCTGCTGACGTCGGCGCAGACCTCGTCGGAAAAGTGGAGAAGGATATTCCTGAAGATGACCCCCGAAATGCCGCCGTTGTCGCTGACCTGGTTGGCGATAACGTGGGCGATTGCGCCGGGATGGCGGCTGATATTTTCGAATCATACGAAGTTACTATCGTTTCGGCCCTGATCCTCGGCTTGGCAGTGCTGGCGATAGATCCTCAGCATAGGCTCATGTGGATACTCATTCCTCTCATCGTTCGCGGAATCGGAGTGATTTCATCGATACTCGGCACTTTCACAGTGCCGATTTGGACCAGGTTTCCAATCAAATTTCTGAGGGCGCAGGATGCCGAAGATGCTATGTTTCGTTCCTACGAAGTCTCCAGCATTAACACGGTTTTCTGGGCGTTTATTGTTGCCTGGCTTTACGGAAATGATTGGCGGCTGGGGGCGCTCGTGGCCATAGGCGTTGGTCTAGCGGTAAGCTTCAACCCACTCACTTCCTATTTCACTGCCACGAACAAGAATCCAGTTAAGGACATCGTCAAAGCTACACGCGCAGGGCCGGCAACAACGATTCTTTCAGGGCTGGCAAACGGCTTCGAGTCATCGGTCTGGGCACTCCTCTACATCGTCATCAGTTTCGTTCTAGCAGTCCTGCTCTTTCCTCCAGAGAACGGCGGCGTATACACACTCTATGCCATAGCAATGATCGGCATCGGCATGCTAAGCCATACGGGCAACAATGTGGCAATGGATTCCTACGGGCCTATCAGCGATAATGCGAACGGCATCGGCGAGATGGCCTGGCAAAAGTTGGACGATGAGGAAACGAAGCGCGGCCGCCAAATCATGGCGGACCTTGACGCAGTCGGGAACACTACGAAAGCTATCACGAAAGGGATAGCAATCGCATCGGCTGTAATTGCCGCTGTCTCTCTGTTCGCGTCGTACATCACGGCAACTGGTTTAACCGCGATTAGCGTTTCGGACGTGAAGGTATTCATGGGCCTGCTGTTGGGTGGAGCGCTGCCTTGGTTGTTCAGCTCCCTTAACATCCGCGCCGTTTCGAGGGCCGCTAAATTGATAGTCGAAGAGGTGCGGAGGCAATTTCGTATACCGGGTGTGATGGAGGGCGAGGTGCAGCCAGACTACCGGAACGTTGTAGGAATTTCAACGGCTGCCGCTCAAAAGGAATTGATTCCCTTGGCTGTAATCGCGCTGAGCGTGCCGATATCAGTCGGTCTACTGTTGGGGGTAGAAGCCCTGGGTGGCTTCTTGGCTGGAATAATCGTGTCAGGTCAACTGCTGGCTGTCTTCATGGCTAATGCAGGCGGAGCATGGGACAATGCTAAGAAGACGATTGAAGACGAGCCTCGCGACTTAGCCGCGAACACGGGGAAGGGTAGCGAACGCCACAAGGCCAGTGTCGTCGGCGACACAGTGGGCGACCCGTTGAAAGATACTGCCGGCCCAGCGTTGAATCCGATGATCAAAGTCGTCAACCTCGTCTCCCTAATCATGGCACCGATCCTCGTCGCTGCCAAAACGGGTTGGGCGTCTTTCGTTGTCGCTTTGCTCCTAATTGCGGCGGCCGGCTGGGCGCTCTGGCGGAGCAAACATGAAGTCGCATTGGAAGACAAGGCTAGGTCCGAGCGGCCAGACATGCTCGAGCGAATCAAGTGATGCCAATCGCGGATACTCGCGAATCCTAACAATACCCCGGTTCACTTAAATAACGAAACATCTTGCTATGCGAGGTTTGCCTCCTGCGAAAGAGGAGTAATGTTTGCTATCAGACCTTGTTTATGTCTTCATAGTCAGCGGCCTATCGCTCGCCGTGGCAGGATATATTGTCACTTGGATTATGAAACAGGACACTGGAACCGCGCGGATGAGGGAAATTTCCAGCGCAATCAAGGACGGCGCCGAAGCCTACCTCGCACGCCAATACAGAACCATCAGCATAATCGCCATAATCGCGACAGCTTTAATGGCAGTCGGCATAAGGGACCCTACTAACGCCTGGCTCGGCGTCGACACTGCCGGAGGCTTCTTGCTCGGTGCCGTCTGCTCGAACCTCGCTGGCTACATCGCGATGTACATCTCGGTTCGCTCGAACGTTCGGGCTGCGCGGGGTGCAATGAGCAGCCTAGACCGTGCTCTGAAGGTCGCTTTCCGCGGTGGAGTCGTGTTCGGCCTAGCGGTCGTCTCAATGAGCCTGCTCGGCATCTCAACGCTATTCCTAGTTTTCAAGGGTGACCCACGCCTCATGGTTGGCTTTGGGTTCGGTGCCAGTTTCGCGGCCCTATTCGCCCAGCTGGGCGGAGGCATATACACAAAGGCTGCTGATATGAGCGCAGACCTTGTCGGGAAAGTAGAGGCCGGAATACCAGAAGATGACCCTCGCAACCCTGCCGTCATAGCAGACTTGGTCGGGGACAACGTTGGCGACATTGCTGGGCGTGGAGCCGACCTCTTCGAATCCATTACGGCTGAAAACATTGGCGCAATGATCCTTGGCTTAGCCCCAGCCGTCTACGTCCTGTTCGGAGTCAACGGCCTAATCTTTCCTCTCTTAGCTAGGGCGTTTGGTTTGGTAGGCGCCCTAGTTGGTTCGGTGTTTGTTTATTCCCGTAAGAATGAGGACCCGTTCAATTCTCTTACGCGAGGCCTGATTGTAACTGGAATTATCTCGGCTGCCGGTTTCTACTTCCTGACCGTCGTGCTACTTAATGGGCAGCTCAACTACTTCTTCGCCGCGCTTGTCGGAATCGTGTCTGCTGTTCTCGTTGCGTGGATAACGGACTACTATACATCGTATAGGAGAAAACCAACACTCGAAATCGCCAACGCTTCGGAGAGCGGTCCCGCACCTGGAATTGCCACGGGCATTGCTGTTGGAATGGAATCGTCAGCCCTCTTCATCATAGTGATTGGTGTCGCGATTCTGCTGGCGTTCGGCTTAGGAAACGGGTTCGTCTCTGAAGGTGCGCGACTGGATCTGACCGATCCTGCCTTCCAGAAGGGGCTGTATGGGACTGCAATAGCGACTATGGGCATGCTGTCCGTTACGCCAATGGTTCTTGCAATGGACGGCTTTGGCCCGATAACAGACAATGCGGGCGGAATCCTAGAAATGTCGGGGGTCTCTGCCAAAGCCAGAGTAATCTCCGACCGCCTTGATTCTGTAGGCAACACGACCAAGGCACTAACGAAAGGTTACGGTGTCGCATCAGCTGCGCTTTCAGCGTTCTTGCTGTTCAGCGCGTTCCTGGAAGTGGCCGGCTTGAAGGGCGTCGACCTGTCAAGGCCTGGTGTATTTACGGGGGCGTTGATTGGCGCGATGCTGATTTTCTTCTTCAGCTCGCTCGCAATCAAGGCCGTGGGAAGAACCTCAGCAGTTATGATACGCGAAATCAGGCGGCAGTTCAAGGAAATGCCAGGAATCATGAAAGGCAAGGTCAAGCCGGACTATTCGCTATGCATCGACATAAGCACAAAAGCGGCGTTGAGGAACATGATATACCCGAGCCTGCTTATCGTCATCGGGCCAATAGTTGTCGGCGTCATTCTCGGCGCAGAGGCTGTGGGCGGCTTGCTAATGGTTGGCACCGTCGTCGGTGTTCTTATGGCGCTTTTCATGAATAACGTCGGTGCCGCACTTGACAACGCGAAGAAGTACATAGAAGCTGGACACTTAGGCGGGAAAGGTTCACAAGTTCACGCCGCGACCGTGATCGGCGACACATTAGGCGACCCACTGAAGGATACCGCGGGGCCTTCATTGCATGTTGTCGTGAAGCTGTTGAACACAATCACTCTCGCGTTGGCACCACTATTCGTACTAGCTCTCTTGCACTAAGCATGACGAACGTACTCGTCTACCCCTTAATCTCCGCCCCGATACGTCTTAGGTCATGACGGCGTCTTCCTGCACTAGTCACTAGTTCGCTAGTCCTGCCAACAGGAAGGAACCCTATTAAACGGGTTTACTTGTACCGGTCTCGGGCCTTGGTGTTGCAGGAAGTCGTGCGTGCCTCGAGAAGGGGGCAAGCGGTCGAATACGCTATCCGCGATGTCATGGTCAAGGCGGACGAAGTCAGGCGAACCGGAAAGAAGATTCTTTACCTGAACATTGGCGACCCCGTCAAATACGGCTTTGACACGCCTCCTCACATCAAGGATGCGCTGAAGAAAGCCGTTGATACCGGCTTGAATTACTACTCCGCGTCGGAAGGAGTCAAAGAACTGCGCGAGGCCGTGGCCGAGAAAGAAAACTCTGTGAACGGGGCTCATATTGACCCCCGCAATGTTGTCATCACTCAAGGGATATCAGAAGCAATCTCATTCCTTATGGGTGCGATCATAAACCCCGGCGACGAAGTGCTCCTGCCGGGGCCCTCTTACTCTCCCTACATGACCTTCGCTAAGTTCTTCGACGGAAAACCAGTAACCTACAGGACCATAGAAGATAGGGGCTGGGCACCTGACCTTACCGATCTCGAGAATAAGTTGACTGAACGAACTCGGCTCATAGTTGTCATCAACCCCAGCAATCCCACGGGCTCGCTGTACTCGAGGAATGACCTATCCCGAATCCTGGAGATTGCCGCCTCGCACAATATCCCAGTAGCGGCAGATGAAATATACGACAGAATCGTTTACGACGGCACGTTCACCAGCCTCGCCTCACTTGCCAAAGAGACTCCGGTATTCGGCCTGAACGGCTTCTCGAAGAAGTATTTGATGACGGGTTGGAGGCTAGGATACCTGTATCTCCAAGACCCAGGAACAGAGATGAAAGATGTCTGGGATGCAGTGCAAAGAATATCCCGGATAAGATTGTGCGCCAACACACCTACCCAGTACGCGGGTATAGAAGCACTGCGCGGGCCTCAAGGCCACATAGCCGAAATGGTATCAAAACTAAGACGGCGCCGCGACCTATCCTGGAAACGCGCAAATGATATTCCCGGCCTCTCTGCAACTAAACCCGCAGGGGCCTTCTACCTTTTCCCTAAGATCAAAGCGATCGGTGAGAGATGGAAGAATGATTATGAATTCGTCACCCAGCTCTTGGAGGAAACAGGGGTTCTGCTTGTTCACGGGTCGGGTTTCGACCCGGTCTACGGAAAAGACCATTTCAGGGCAGTTTTCCTGCCGGACGAATCGATGCTGGCTGAGGCATTCGACGCGATTGAGAACTTCATGAAGAAACATTCCTAGGGCTCAATTCTGTAAAGGTTTAATTGCAGTTCTCAAAATGGAACGTAGGCTTGAAATCATGTCTGAAGGAACCGAGCAACTGCCTGCAGGTATAATGTATGAGTGTATAAGCTGCGGCCAGCACCTAACGGCTGATCAGTTGGCTATGACGCCTGAGATTAAGTGCCCTTACTGCGGGTACCGCGTGTTGCGTAAGGCTCGGCCGCCAATCGTAAAGCGTGTGAAGGCACGCTGAAATTCTCCCACGGGCTTCGCCCGCAGAACGAACTCAGTTAGTGGTTGTTGTTCGCGTTTCGGTAGCGCCAACTGTCTTGTTTCTTACCGTGTAGGCGAACAGTACTATTTCAACGACAATATTGCCTACTGCGAAGATTACGGCTGACGTTCGATTAATCGAGACAATATACAACCCCAGCAACCCCGCCAATACTAGAACGAACAAGAAATCCGTTAATCTAACGTGGCCCGGTCTGCTGTCAGGCGATCGGCTCTTTCTTCTAAGATAGAGGTAGAAACTCACTCCTATCAAGAAGATAGTGCACCATGTGATGCTCATCGCCCACACAAACAACAAATCTGGATAGTATTGCATTGTGAGTATCCCTAGAACTTGCAGACTTTGTAGAAGAACACCTTTCCGGCGTCAACGAGTAGAAGGTAGGTGGCGACCATAAGCACGAGCAATACCCAGAATTCAGCTGGGAGGGCAACGAAACCCAGAAAATGACCGAGGAATGTGAACGGAACAATGGTCCCAAAAGCAACGGCTGACAAGGTCAGAATCGTAAGCCATTTTCCAGGCTTGCTCGTAATGAAAGGTACTCTCCTTGTCCGTATGACAAAAATAACTAGCACCTCGGTCCAGAACGATTCAACAAACCATCCACTTTGGAACAGTGCTGGGGCGGCGCCGAATATGAAGAGCATAATTCCGTAGGTTAGGAAATCGTACAGGGAGCTAAACGGTCCAAAGAATAGTGTAAACTTTCTCACGAAATCTATGTCCCAGCGTTTGGGCAGGTCTCTGAACTCAACATCAATGACATCCGTGGGGAGTGTCATGTTCGCGACATCGTAGAGCAGGTTCATGAACAGGATTTGCATTGGAAGCATCGGAAGGAACGGGAGAAATAACGAAGCGCCGGCTGCGCTGAACATGTTGCCAAAGTTTGAACTCGTACCCATTAGGATATACTTTGTAACGTTGCCAAAGACCTTCCGCCCTTCTTCTATTCCATTGGCCAACACAAGCAAATCCTTGTCAAGCAAAACGATGTCCGCCGCATCTTTTGCAACATCAACCCCAGAGTCAACTGAAAGTCCCACATCGGACTCGAAAAGGGCTGGAGCGTCGTTGACTCCGTCACCCATGAAACCTACGACATGCTTGTTTACCTTGAGCGCCTTGATTATGTCGAGCTTTTGCTCTGGTGTAATGCGCGCGAAAACCGTTGCATCTTCGACCGCCGTCCGAATTTCGGCAGAGGTCATCTGGGTCAGTTCGGAGCCGCGAATAACTCGGTATACTGGTAGGCCTAAGTCCTCACAGACTTTTACTGCAACTAACTCATTGTCGCCCGTCAGAATCTTCACCTCCACGCCCATCGCTTTGAGTTTGTCAAGTGCTTCACGGGCATCTTGTTTTGGCGGATCGGTGAAGGTGATGAACCCAAGCAGCGTGAGTTTATTCTCATCGTCAATTGAATAAGAGGTCTTAGCCTCTATGTCCCGGAAGGCCAATGCTATAGTCCGGTACCCTGCACGGGCTTGTTCAACTAGTTTGGAGTCTATTGTTTGTTTAACAGTATCTAATTGTTCGATTCCTGTTTTGCTTACAACCTGCTCGCATCGGGTAAGAACTGATTCTGGCGCGCCCTTTGTGATTAGCAGTCTTCCTTCTTTGGTCTGAACAACGACCGACATCATGCGTCTCTGATAGTCGAACGCCATTTCGTCGATCGCAACGTTAGAATGTACATCTTTCTGAATACCGTTCTGGTTGGCGAATTCCCAGATAGCGACATCCATGGGGTTACCCGTGATTTCGCCCGCGCCGACAACAGCACTATTGCATAGTAGACCATACTGCAGAATGCGTTGCTCAGCAGTCCCGCTCGGTGCCCAATAATCCTTCAAACTAATTTTTCCGCTTGTGAGCGTTCCAGTTTTGTCTGTGCATAAGACGTCCATGTTGCCAAAATCCTCGATGGAAACCTGGCGTTTCACTACAACTCTGCGTTTGGCCATATTCCTAGCTGCCTGTGAAAGGCTGATGGTTACGATGGCAGGCATTAGTTCCGGTACTAAACCCACGGCCACTGCTAGCGAGAACAAGAGCGATTCAATGATAGGATGGCCGACCAACCAATTCAATGCGAATATTCCGATGACAAGTACCAAAGCGAGCGAAATGAGCATGTTGCCATACTTTCGAACTCCTCTTTGGAATTCGGTTTCAGGTCGTGTTCGTGCTAGACTTCTTGAGATAGCGCCAAATTCAGTATATTTCCCGGTTGCAACGACTACGCCTCGGCCAGTTCCGTGAGCAACTACTGTGCCCATGAACATGTAATTCGTCAGTTGCTGTGGCGTAGGATGCTGAATCTGAAGCGGGGCAGGAGTTTTCTCGCTAGGGAAGGGTTCCCCGGTAAGTACTGCTTCGTTAACTTCCAAGTCTTTACAGTCGACTATTCGCATATCGGACGGGACTATGTCCCCAACGTACACAGAGACCAAGTCGCCAGGGGCCAGCAGCTTCGAGTCGATCTGTGCTGGTTTCCCATCTCTTATTACGACTGCTTTGAGCGACACGCTTTGGCGGAGGTCTTCAATGATTTTTTCCGCTTTGTATTCATTGTAGAAACCCAAAAATGCACTTAGGGCTATGATTGCAACTATGGCGATGGACTGGTCGAGTTCGAAGAATCCTGCCACTACTGCGGCGACTAAGAGTATGAGGAACAATGGGTTCTTGAACTGTCTAATCAGAATTCTTAAAGAGCTAAACGCGTGGGTTGGCAGCTCGTTGAGACCGTAAACCTTGAGCCGGGCATCAGCCTCGAGTTCGGACAGACCATGTTCGGTTGCGTTTAGTCCCTTGAACACATCGGCTAGTGAGATGGACCAGTAGTCTTTGCGGTTGCTCGTTGGCGTCTTACTGTCCGACGTGGCATCCGCACCAGCTGTGCAGCCAGCGAACGCGAGGCGCTTTTAGGAGTTGTGTAGCCTTTTCACGCTTGAACTATTAGTTGAATTCGACACGGGCTCCTCCCTTACCTCAAATTCGTCCACCATTGGATAGGCCGTTTTCACTGCTTTTTCGAGTTTATGCGAGATCTCATGGGCTCTCTTTATCGACATGTTGGGATCGAACCTACAGTGAAGCAAAGCATACAGATTGTTTCCGCTCCGGCGGATCTTTACGCCGTGGACCGCTCTGATCTCAGTGAACATTTTCGCGGCATCTTCTATGAACCATCTCAGCTCCGACCCACGCCCTTCCAGCTCCCTTGATATTAGATCTGAGGCCGATTCCATGTGTACTATGACGTCGGCGATCTCTGGATCGGCAGCCTTCACCCTCCGCTCAACTTCACTGGCAATTTCATGTGCTTGTTTGACGGTCAAATTCGCACTCACTTCGAGGCGCAAATCGACAGAGAGCTTCCCAGCGATTTTCTGGATGTGCACGTTGTGAACGCCTCTTGAGCCGGGGACCTTTTCCGCAATCTCTGCCACGAGAGTTGCTATGCCCGTTCTGCTGTGTCCATAAGGTTCGGTTTGAATTGTTATGCGGGCGATGCGTTGAGCCTTACTTCTTATCCTTCTTTCGATAACTGAGACGATTCTATGAACTTCGTCGAATGTGAGGCTGCTGTCGAGGAGTACGTGTGCGCTAATGTCAAGCCTCTTCCCGGTCATCCTGACACTGACTTGACGACAACCCCTGACCTCTGGCGCCTCTTCAATAGCTCCCTTAATCCGGTTGGAAATCTCTTTCGAGGAACGTTCCAGTAACGGGATTGGCATAGGCTACCCCCTTTTCATAGGGAAGGCGAATCCACCCTGATTCGACTTCGAAAGGTTACATAGGCGTCGGTGATAAAAGCGCCTCGTCCGGTTTTCATTGCCCAACTCACCGTTGTTGTTTAGCTTTAGACCTGCGCTCTGTCACATTTAGGACAGAATCCCAACCTGTCGCTGAGGAGCGCTCCGCAGAACCTGCATTTTACGTAGCTTGTCTTTTCTTCGACTGGCCGGTACAATACTCCCGAGTTTTTTTCATATCGTTTCCCGAAGAACACAGCGAGTTCGAGCAGAATCGCCATGGGAACGAACAGTGCCAAATCAGCTATTGGGCCACCATCGGGCGTTATAGCAGCCGTGATGATGTAGAGTGCAGCGTAGATGTAACGGCGGCGCGTGGTCACATAACTCGTTTTGATTATGCCAAATCTAACGAGGAGAACAAAGAATACTGGCATCGTGAAGGAGAAGCCTGTTGTCAATGTCGTGATGAATACCAAGCTGTAGAAGTCCATGACGTAGATTATTGGGACAGCGCCTGTTAGCCTGAAGAAAGGTAACATGGCCCAGAGCATGAAGGGTGCGAGGATTTTGTATCCAAACACTGTTCCAATCAGGAATAGGATGGTGAAGGAGATCACGAACGGGTAGACAGCCTTTCGTTCTTCGGGATAGAGTGCCGGATCGATGTATCTGTAGATCTCGTAGGCGATAACGGGGGAGCTGACCGCTACTCCGAGAAGCACGGAGGCGATAAGGTAGATTTCTAGGGGTGCTGTGAATTCGCCCGCGATCAGTTGAATGCCGGTAGGAAGAACATCATTTACGACTTGTCGTAGCACGACAGAGATCAAAGGGTCGTAGAAGGCGAATGGGTTTTTGATGAAGGATGGATTGGCGGGAAAAACCATGAAGATTGTTGTTGTTATGAAGAGCGAATAGAGTACTATCTTCAGTCTGGAGGCTAGTTCAGAAAGGTGTTCATAAATCGTGCCAGCCCTTTCGGGCTCTACCACCTTTCCACTCATGGATGAGACGGTCCAAGTGCACAGCTAGTTTTTCTTTGTAATTGCTTCGTCGGAGCCCTCGGCGTAGGTATGATTCGGTGAGTGCTACTTTTTCGCCGTTCGGTCCGCAATCTCTCTGGCGATCTCTTCCTTGGTTTTTCCTTCAGTGACGATTCCTAGGTTCTTAGCGGCGGTTATGAGAGGGTCGGAGCTTGTCTCAGGAGTACCGGTGGTCGTCGAAGCCGATACCTCTTTGGCTGCTTTCTCGAACTCTTTCTTAGCGAGTCCAATTGACCTAGCTAGCTCCGGTAGCTTCTGTGGTCCCCAGAGGAAGACGACGAGGAGAATGGCTACGACGATGAGCCATTCGTAACCGACTAAGGCCAACTATCTTCACACTTTCGCATTGGGAGGGTGCTCAATATAAGACTGGTGAAGGAATCATGCGGGAATTGCCGTAGGCGACTTTGGGTACTGCTTCACGCCTTCTGGAACTTTCCCATTTTGCCGTCGTATGTGAGCAAACCTGCGTAGATCGCCCAATGAATCAACATCGCCTTCACTAATGCCTCATTCAATTCAGGCTCGTGATGCCAACGAATGTCTCTTCGAGTCAACTCCTCAGCTACCTAGGTCATTGGCTCAGTTGGCCCAGAGCCTTGTAGCCGTAATGGTATGCGGCTATGCCTGTTACCGGGAGGTCCAGCCACGAGGTGACAATTCTTGACAGAAGCGCTGCTGATGCTCCAACAGCAACGGGAACTCCGAATAAAGACAGTGAGGCAGTGATTGCAGTCTCATAGATACCAAGCATCCCGGGAACCGCTATCGGCGTCATTTGAATCATTTTCCCAATTGCCATGGTTACCACCACAATCCAGAGTGAGACTGTGGAACCAACGGCTGTGAGAACCACCCATAGAATCAGGACGGAACAGGTCCAATCGCCTAGACTTGCTGCGAAAGAAGCTGCAACATGCACCCTTGAAGACAGCATCCTACGAAAAGCAACGTGATACTCATCCAAGAATTGCCCAGCCTTTCCATCCGTTTTCGCTTGTTTTTGAACGATTTTGATGACGGGTTGAACCAGCCGAAGACCGCGGTCCAAGAGGGGTTGTATCGTCTTGGGGTTCAGGGAGAGGTAGAGTGAGGCGATTAACCCTGCGACTGCGAGTACGGGCACGGCAGCCAATTGAAAGATTACTGAACTGGTTGCGCGTCCTCCGAGGGTGAGGAAGAAGAAGGCCAAGGCTGTACTTGCCAGAAAACCGACGATATAGAGAACTCGATGCATGATAACTGTGGCAGTCGATTCTCCCAGTTTCATTCCGGATTCTTTCGAACCTAAGATGCACCTTACCGCTTCTAGGAAAACACCACTCGGCATGGTATAGCTCACGAAAATGCTCGCGAACGTAATGCCCTGGCAAGTACGAAACGGAAGCGTGTGACCCGTAGAACGAATTAGTACATACCACGCGGCCGCATAGAACGTGAAGCCAAGAAGCTGAATTGCCACCATCGCGAGAATCACCGCAGGGTTAACTTGGAGAAGCACGCGCGCAAGGGCGTCGAGACCAACGAAATAGATGAAGGCTATCAGAACCGTTATCCCAACAGCTGCGCTGGCAAGCCTCATGATTCTCCCTTTGTTGATAGGCTGCACCTCCGATATTGCCGACAAACTACTGAGCAGAGTCAGTTGAATATTGTAACCATCGAATTCACACTTATATTCATGCAATGCCGCGAATGGCAACCCGCACACTGCTTCGAGGTAAGATTGCGTGGCAGAAACACTGAGCTATGACGTAGTGATAGTTGGCTCGGGGATCGCGGGGCTTCGCGCCGCCATCGAAGCTGCTCGTGTTTCGAAGGGCAAGTGCAGCATTGCTGTGTTAACTAAGGTTCAGGCAATGCGATCTCATTCTGTGTCTGCAGAAGGCGGCACCGCGGCTGTCCTGTACCCCGACAAAGGAGACACCCTAGAATCTCACAGCTACGACACAATAAAGGGCAGCGACTTTCTCGCCGACCAGGATGCAGTTGAGTTCTTCGTCAATGCCATGCCCGCTGAAATCTACATGCTTGAACATTGGGGTATGCCCTGGTCGAGAACAGAAGACGGCCGAATAGCCCAACGTAACTTCGGCGGATACAGTTTCCCTCGGGCCACATTCGCCGCCGACCGAGTCGGATTCTTTGAGATGCAGACACTTTACGATACTACCCGCAAGTTCGAGAACATCCACTTCTTCCAAGAATGGTACGTAACCTCGCTGATCGTAGACAACGGCGTATTCAGAGGCGTCACAACAATTGATTTGAAGAACGGCGATTTCCATGCCTTCAACGCGAAGGCCGGCATTATTGCAACAGGTGGAGCTGGAAGGCTCTACAAATTCGCGACTTATGGTTATTCATCCACTCCAGATGGCCTATCGCTAGCATACAGAGCCGGTGCACCGATCGAGGACATGGAGTTCATCCAATTTCATCCAACAGGCCTAATCTCTTCAGGCGTCCTAATCACGGAGGGGGCTCGCGGAGATGGTGCTGTCCTCATCAATAGCAAAGGGGAGCGGTTCATGAAGAAATACGCGCCTGAAAAAATGGATCTGGCATCAAGAGATGTGGTTTCCAGGGCTATGATAACCGAGATTCAAGAAGGGCGGGGTTTGAAGGATCCGATAACTGGTATGGATCATTTACTCCTAGACCTGCGCCACCTTGGCGGCGAGAAGATCAAGGAGCGTCTCTCAGGAATTAGAGAGATCGCCATCAAATTCAAGGGAATTGACCCTATTGACGAGCCCCTACCAGTCCGGCCAGTTTGCCATTACACGATGGGCGGAATAAGAACAGACATGAAAGCTCAAACCCCAATCGGAGCCCTTTGGGCGGCTGGAGAGGCAGCTTGCGTAAGCATTAACGGAGCAAACCGTTTGGGCGCTAACTCCACGGCCGAATGTCTAGTATTTGGCACACAAGCCGGGGCAAATGCAGTTCAATACGCCATGAATCAGCCATCGCACAACTTGGAAAAAGAGCAGGTCGCCGCAGAAGAGAAGCGGCTCTTTGATGAAATCTTCCATGGGGTCGGAAGCGAAAACCCCTATGAAGTTCATAACGAAGTGCAGACGATTATGGACAAGTACGCGTATGTTTACCGAACGGGCGAAGGGTTGGAAG
>Ga0315282_10005045_pt1 | contig 22652 bp, 20 predicted proteins | sample YL17G07_20_MG_FD_203693 | JGI IMG/M metagenome (GOLD analysis project Ga0315282, IMG submission 203693) | Sediment microbial communities from Yellowstone Lake, YNP, Wyoming, USA - YL17G07_20 | ecosystem: Environmental > Aquatic > Freshwater > Lake > Sediment | place: USA: Wyoming | collected... | reverse complement strand
GCAGTCCGCGCAATCCTCCCAGCACCACGGATCTCCATGCTCTTTATCTTCTCTGCAGTTTCAGTTACGATCATCGAGCTTCATTGATCCAATGTACAGCAGAGGACAAAGAGTTTATCACCGGGTGAACCATGTCGATTGCCGTTGTTTTTGACAGCGCAGGAACGCTCCTGAATACATACCGGGTTGCAAAGGATGTCTGTAATAATAAACTCCTTCCGGGGATTGAGACCACAACACTTACGTTCAGTTCGCCCGACCGCGTCCTGATCGTTTTACATGTCCATTCCAAGAACGTCATCGGGACACCAAAAGAGATGCTCCTCTCCGATTACCTTGTAAAGAACAATATCGGTTTCGGCGTGAGCTGCACGCGGAAGATCATCACCGCAGAAGCCATCGGGGATGTGCTCTATACTGACACACGGGCACGGGTGGACGACCTGCAGGAGTGCATCAGAAACGTCTGGTCCATGTGCAAGGCGGAATCGATGCTCACCCTGAACAGCGGCGCAATCGTGAACATGGCAAACAACGCGATCGAGTTTACAATCACAGCGGGAGGGTGGCCGTTTGACGGTGCAAAGGAGACCATCACCGCCCTTCACCGGATGGGAGTGCCGACCTTCATCGCATCCGGTGATCGCTCGACAAAACTCGAAAAGATGGCAGACCATCTCGGCATCCCCCGCGACCGGGTGTTCGGGGTGGCGACACCATCGGTGAAGGCACAGATAGTGACCGATCTCCAGCACGAATACGACCGGGTGCTGATGGTCGGTGACGGGATAAATGACCTGTGCGCACTGGAAAAGGCAGATATCGCAATCCTTACTGTGCAGCAGCCCGGTGATCGTCCCGAAGGGCTCTATAAAGCAGCGGACTACGTGGTCAGGAATGTCAGCGAGGTGCTCCCGATCGTGCAGAACCTGATCACGTCACCAGAAAATTCCCGATCGTGACCATTCTGGTACAGCATATAAAAGGTAATATGACACCAGTACCACATTAGGTATAAGGGTATCATGAAGGCTCCATTGATCACTGTCGATAACCTCTGCATGGATTTTAATGGTACGAGGGTTCTCAATAACATCTCTTTTGAGATTGCCGAGGGGGAGATCCTGGGGATTATCGGAAGAAGCGGTGCGGGAAAGACCGTCTTAATGCACCTGATGCGCGGAGTGGAACAGCCGCCTACGAGCGGACGGATCATCTACCATGTTGCCGCGTGCACCAGCTGTGACTTTATAGACGTCGCGAGTTCAGTGGGGAAACCCTGCCCCCACTGCGGCGGCATGCTCACTCTTCTGGATGTGGATCTCTGGAACGAGAAAGATGAGATACTGAAACGCCGGCTGATGCGGCGCACCGCGATCATGTTCCAGCGCACGTTCGCTCTCTACGGAAACGACCGGGTGATCGAGAATGTCCTCCATGCACTGGATGACATCGAGTACCCGCAGGAGAAGGCGATCAACCGGGCAGCGGATCTCATCGACCAGGTCAGGCTCTCCCACCGGATGATGCATATCGCCCGGGACCTTTCCGGGGGTGAGAAACAACGGGTGGTACTCGCCCGGCAACTGGCAAAAGAGCCATTCATGCTCTTTGCCGATGAACCGACAGGGACTCTCGATCCCGAGACTGCCCGGCTTGTCCATACGATGCTGATTGAGGCAGCAAAGACAAACAACATGGGCATGGTGGTCACCTCGCACTTCTCGCAGGTGATCGAGGATGTGGCAAACCGTGCGATGCTGCTCGTAGATGGCGGTATCGCAAAGATCGGGACTCCTCATGAAGTCATCGACCAGTTCATGAAAGGGTACGATGACAGCGAGACGTTCGAACGTGCCGAGCTTGGCGAGAAGGTGCTGGTTGCCCGTGATCTCACCAAACGGTACATCTCTGTTGACCGCGGTGTCGTCAAAGCCGTAAATGGCGTCACGTTCGATGTATATACAAAGGAGATCTTCGGGATTATTGGGAAGAGTGGTGCGGGAAAAACAACACTCTCCCGAATCATTGCAGGGATCATCGAGCCGACAAGCGGGGAGATCAACATCAGGATCGGGGAAGAATGGGTTGATATGACCAAACCCGGCATCGAGCAGCGGGGCAGGGCAAAAGAGTATATCGGCTTACTACACCAGGAGTACGATCTTTTCCCTCACCGCACGGTGCTGGACAACCTCACCGATGCGATCGGGCTTGAGTTCCCAAAAGAACTTGCTATGCGAAAAGCGGTAATAACCCTCAAGATGGCAGGATTTTCCGATGAGAAGAGTAAGGATATTCTCGACCGTATGCCCGGGCATCTCTCGGAAGGAGAGCGGCACCGGGTCGCGCTCGCACAGGTTCTCATCCGGGAACCCCGTCTCGTGATCCTCGATGAGCCCACCGGAACGATGGACCCGATCACAAAGGTCGACGTGAAGCACTCCATCATGCACTCCCGTGAGGAGATGGACGAGACATTTATCGTAGTCTCGCATGACATGGACTTCGTGCGGGATACCTGTGACAGGCTCGCTCTCATGCGCGGGGGTAAGATCGTCGAGATCGGAAAGACCGCAGAGGTGCTTGCACACCTGACCGAGGAAGAGCGCAAGGTAATGAGCCAGCCTCCTGCGTGAGGAGCGCGATGATCACCATCCATGTCGATGGGGAGCGGCGGGAGGTCGGAGATGGTAGTACTCTCGGGTCGATCCTTCCCGATCATCCAAGAGATTGTTCTGTTGCTGTGATCCGCCCTGTTGCAAAGGAGCAGGCGAAGACCGGAAGCATAGCGATCAGTACGACCGCAGGTGAGGTCACCCTTGAACTCGACGGCACGACTCCTGCGTTTCTTCTCGATCCGGCACTTATCAGCCGCTTCTCTCTCCACTGGGAAGACCGGTATGTGGCGGCGTTCGGTCCTTTTCCTGCTGATATCCACCCGATCCGTAAGCCTCACCTCTACGAACGGGGAGAGGTGATCCTCGGGTGTGGGGGGTACGACAGGGAACGATCGTACCTGCTCTTCTCAAAGACACGCCACTCAGCAGATCACGGGGCTGATGAAACGGGCGGTGTGATCGGCAGGATTGTGAGCGGGCGGGCTGTGCTCGACCGATGGACAACTGGTGACCGGATCACAAAGATTGAACCGGTGATCAGCTGGGCGGATACGAGCCAGTCGTTCACAACAACGGACATGCACTTTGCGCTCGAAGACGGGATACAGGTCGTCACCTGCATGAAGGTGATGGCACAGGGATATACTCCGGATCGGATCACGACAGAGGCCGCAGGGAGCGTTGAGCACCTGCTCATCGTTCTCCGGTCGGGGCGCTTTGTTGTCGGGCGGGCAACAAGCACCCATATTCTTGATTCACGTGCCTTCGGCACTGATGTCACGGCACAGTTCAGGCACCCGCGCCGGGAAGGAACGGTTACCGTGCGCACGAACGGTCCGTCACTGGGAGGGATCTACATCTACCGGGCTGATGTGCCAAGCAGCCCTTCCCATAGCATCGTCGGGCAGGTGGTTCACGGGATTGAACTCGCGAAACTCGCACAGGAGCATGATACCTTTGTCATTCATGTGCAGCCGGATCGGATCGATCTTCTCGGTCTGCCTCTTGAGTCGGCAAAGGCAATCGCCGCCGCACGGGGTTTTGCCCTCAACGTGGACAAGGATGAAACGGGCAGGATCATCGTTTCGCAGGAACCGGGCACGACGCTTGATGTGTTAAACGAGCGTGCGGCAACCGTGACGACTGCCTCCTATACAAAAGTAGTCGATATCGAACTCTTTGAGGCAGAGGCACCGGTAAGCTGCGATGTGTTCCGCAGGATAACAGGATTGAAAGAACATGATGCAGGTATGATGCCTGCCTTCTTCATATTCGATGATGTGTACCTCTTCAAACCCGAGATCCCCACCGGAATAAAAATCTACCCGGAGAACTGCCCGGTTGCCGGAACTTCTGCCGCCGCACTTGCGATCACGAACGACTCGAGGAAAGGTTCTGGTCTTGTCGGGGTCCGGCTCTCGGAAAACAAAGAGTTTGGTCCCACGTCTGAACCATTTGAAGGGACGAATATCATCGGGCGTGTGATCGACACGGAGAAACTAAAAAACATAAAAGAGCGTGAAAAGGTGTATATCAGGGAGGTAAAAAGGTGACCGATTACAAGCCGGAGAATGTCGGAACGGTCACAAAATACGTAATCGTCGAATCCTTTACCGTGACACCCGCCGACATTGCCGTCCGGGCATACGAGATCTCACAGGGCGTCATGATCAAGGAGACCTGTTTTGGTCTCATCGTCATGGGGAGCCAAGAAGAGGTCAACCGGATCGTAACCGAAGTCCGGAAGATGGATCCCGACCACATCTTCGTCAAGGACCGGGCGTTCCCCCCGGGCGATGTCCGCAGGTGCCGGTCGACGCTCGGTGGTGCACGCCCGGGCTTTCATGGGATCGAGTACGAGATAACTATCCTTCCCTATGTCTCACACGCTCTCGAAACTCTCAGCCACCGTGATGCGGGTTCTGTTCCCGCGCCGCAAAGCACACGCCCAAAACCAAAACTGGATATCTACACCCTGAAAAAAATGATCGACGCACAGGAGCCGTGACATGGCAAAGATCTTCATCTATCCCGCAACGAGCCTGATCCTCACTGACATGGTGACACGGTTTGGACATACCCCCCTCAGTTCTGCTGTCGCTGTACGGGAACGCATCCAGACCGCAGGACTCGAATCCGTACCGCTCCAGATCACTCCTGAAGAACCAAAAAAAGGGCTCCGGTGGGCGGCAGTCGAAGTCCCGAGCGGGGTGCGGGGGCGCATGGCGCTCTATGGTCCGATGATTGAAGCGTGTGAGGCGGCGATCATCATCAACGATGCGGATCTTGCATTCGGGTGTATGGGATGTGCCCGTACGAATGAACTGGTCAAATTTCTTATCCGGCAAAAAGAGATCCCGAAGCTCGATCTCGACTATCCGAAGAATGAGGCTGATGGGGTAACGTTCGTCGCCGCAATCAAGCGGTTCCTCTCGGAACTGGAGGATAAAAAATGACTGCTCCCGTGCGTATCGCGCAACTCTCCTGCGGCCCGGAATACTCCGGTGTCCAGCAGGAGATCAATGAAGCGGCAGGTGCAGTAAATGGCGAGATCTTCTACCCGGATGTGGCATTAAAAGACATCATGCGGGATTTTGACGCCTTTGGCTTGGATGTCAGAAGCCCGGATCTCAAACTTGCCATCGCCCGGGCAAAGGCACTCGTTGACGGCAGGGTGGAGGCGGATGCGGTCTTCATCGCTACCTGTTTCCGCTGCGCAGAGGCGGCAATCGTCAGAAACGAACTCCGCCGGTATATTCACGAACACTCCAAACTTCCGGTCGTCAGCTACTCGTTCACAGAACGGACGACCGCAGGGACGCTCCTGACGAGGATGGAAGCCCTCACCACCATCGCCCGCCGGCGTGCACTCCTCGCCCGGGAGACGCAGCAGGGCCTGACACTCGGCCTTGACTCCGGCTCCGCAACCACAAAAGCGGTGGTGATGAAGGATAACCGGATCATCGGCACCGGCTGGCAACCCACAACCGAGGTGATGAAGAGTGCAGAGGATGTGATCAGGCATGCACTGGAAGAATCGGGGGTCAAACGCGACGAGATTGAGTCGGTAGGAACCACAGGTTACGGGCGGTTTTTGGTCGGAAAAGCGATAAAAGCTGACCTGATACAGGAAGAACTGACCGTAAACTCGAAGGGTGCGGTGTACCTTGCCGAAAGGCAGCACGGACCGGCGACAGTGATCGATATCGGTGGGATGGACAACAAGGCGATCTCGGTAATGGATGGGATCCCCGGCACATTCACGATGGGCGGGATCTGTGCCGGGGCAAGCGGCAGGTTCCTCGAGATGACTGCAAAGCGCCTTGGAGTAGAGATTACGGAACTCGGTCCTCTGGCGATGAAAGGGGTGGGCTGGCGTGTACCGATGAACAGCTACTGCATTGTGTTTGGCACCCAGAGCCTCGTCAATGCACTCGCAGCCGGGAGCACCCGCGAAGATGTGGCGGCGGCGGCGTGCCACAGCGTCGCCGAACAGGTCTTTGAACAGCAGCTGCAGGAAGTCGATATCAAGGAGCCGGTGATCATGGTCGGCGGCACGTCGCTTATAGAGGGACTTGTCTTTGCGATGGGGGAACTGTTAAAGACAAAGATTGTCGTGCCCCCGCACTCCCAGTATATTGGTGCAGTCGGATCAGCGCTTCTCGCGTCAGGGTTTATCAAGGACGATTAGATGGCGGCAATTGAGTACTTCGAAGTGGAATGCACAGAACCGCTTGGTGGAGAGTACTACAAGCAGATCACAAACGATGTTCTCCTCGACCATAACCTCATCCGGGTGCTCCACAAACTGCACATCTTTATCGACCCGAAAGTCCCGATCTTTGTTGCCGTTGGCGTGATGAAGAGAATCAGTTCGCGTGTGCGCGTGCGGGACTTTGCAAATGTCAATCCTCTCGAAGGCAAGACGATTCTTGTCATCTCTGATGAGACGTACCTCGCACCGATGCTGAAAATTTTCTGGCAGCGGTTCGGCAAAGACCATGTCGAGCAGCCGGACCGGTTCACGGTTATCCTGTACGATGTTCCGGTCAGCTCACAGGAAATCGAGGAGATTGTAGTCGCTGATCCAAGCGAGGCGCTTTATAAAGACCTGATCTATGCGTTCCGGTGCATTGCTCCCGAAGGGTTCCGGGTGCGCCGCGAGACCTACGGGAGGGAGAAGTTCTCGTTTGTCGCAAGTGAGGATACTTTAAACGGGAGCGCCGATGCCCTGACGAAAAAGAAGTTTGAACTTATGGGAGAGACGCCATGATCCTTGTTCCCATCACGTACCGGGGCGGGATCTACCGTCACGATGAGATCATTGCCTTGATCGAAGATCTCGGCGGGTACATCGTCCAGAAACACATGCTCGCACAGGAAGTCGTGCTCCAGTCATTTGTTCCGCAGGAGGACATCGAATTGATCCGGGCGATCGCAAAACCGCTTGCCGGGGAAGTAACCGATTCACCGCTTGTCGGAACCGAGATCGCTGTAGTGAGCATGAGCCTTGAGATCCACCACCTGCCGCATCCGTCGTGCGATATCGCTGAGTATACACGCAGGCTGGGGGCAAAAAGCAATATAGTCAGCCTTGCCCGTGGACCCGGGAAACGGATTGCCGTCCTGAACGATGAAGAGAGGGACGTGATCAATGAGCACGATATTGCGGTATACATGCTCGGCAATTTCGAGGTGTGCATCGAGTACAAGATGCCCTTCTTGCGCCGGGGTGTTGAAGTGCCGATAGTGCTGTGCGGGGGACCGGATAAGGAGACTCTCCAGCGAATCATAAAACCACCGGTTGACGGGTATGTAGGAAATGTGGGCAGATTCATGCACCGGACGAAAGAGTCAGATGAACTCGCCAAGCTTGACGAGATTATTGCGGAGATCACCCGTGTATTGGAGAAGAAACGTGTAGAGATTGCAAAAGACCCGCTCTCGGTTTCACCGGCGAGGCTCATGGATGTTATCAGGGAGCAGGTGCCGGCAATTCTTGAAGTGACCTCCCCCACCCCGCTCACCGTACAGATGGCGGGGCTCCGGGTGAAACTGCCCTACGACACGTATGCCGGTGTGCTTAAAAAGACTGAGATTGAAGACGGGATCACCATTGGGGATATTACAGAAGTCGTTCCTTCACGGATGCGGGACTATATTCTCGTGAAGATCCTGCCATTCTCCAGCACGAACACGGTGGTATAATGGGAAAGAAGACAAAAATTGAGTTTGAGGAGCGGCTTGCGCAGATCGTCGCGCAGGGCGCAGATGCGACGGCTGATGACTGGATGCGGGGAATCGAAGTGGAGTACGGGAAGGTGCCCCTGATCTTCAAGCGGATGGGGGAGCGTCCCGAAGTGCTCATCTCCCACCTGCTGTACAAGAGTACCGTTGCGGAAACGAGCCCGCTCGATCCAAAATACGTCGAATTAATCAGCATGGCAGTAGGAGCAGCGCTGAAGTGCCCGCACTGTACCGGATACCACATGCAGGCAGCGCTCAGGATGGGTGCAACACGCGAAGAGATCCTCGAAGTGGTTCTCCTCGCCGGGATGATTGCGAACTCCTCGGTGCTCGCGAATGCCTACCGTATCGTTGATGAGAAACTGGAGAAATGCGTGCCGTGCGAGCCGAAGGTGGTGAAGAGGGGGAAAACCACGCGGGCAGATACTCTCCTGAAAAAGAAGCGTTAAAAACCACCAGCCGGTATACCCACCCATCTTTTTAATCCTCCAGCATCCACGTTTAGGTAATGTGCGGAATTCTCGGGCAGTACTGTTATCACGGGGGGGTTCCCGATGTAGAGCTCGTCTCGCGGATGTCAGAACGGCTTGCCCACCGCGGACCTGATGGTGAAGGATCATATATCAAAGGATGCATCGCCCTCGCCCACCGGCGCCTCGCCATTATCGATCTCTCTTCCGATGCCTGCCAGCCGATGACGAACGAAGACGGTTCACTCTGGCTTGTTTTTAACGGCGAGATCTACAATTTCGTGGAACTCCGCGAAGAATTGTCAAAAAGAGGGCACCGGTTCCATTCAAAATCTGACAGCGAGGTCATCCTCCATGCTTACGAGGAATGGGGTACCGCATGCCTCACCCGCTTCAATGGCATGTGGGCGTTTGCGCTCTGGGATGAGAGAAAGCAGAATCTGTTCTGTGCCCGTGACCGGTTCGGCATCAAGCCGTTCTATTATACTGAAGCCGGGGACACATTCCTTTTTGCTTCGGAGATCAAGGCGCTGCTCGAACATCCTGATGCCGGAAAAAACCCGGATGATGAGATGGTGAGTACCTACCTCGCGTGGGGCGTCCAGGATCACGCGGAACGGACGATGTTTGCGGGCATCTTCCAGCTCAAACCCGCCCATGCACTGGTGGTGAGATCAGGGGGCTGCGAACCGCCATTCCGGTACTGGGATGTGTCGGTCAACAATGAGATCGGATCAGATCTTGATGACGATGACGTGGCAAACAGTCTCCGTTCCCTGATCACGGATGCCACGCGCCGCCACCTGCAAAGCGATGTTCCGGTTGGCACCTGCCTCTCCGGGGGCATTGACTCATCGGCCCTCACCGTCATCATCAATAACCTCATACGGGACGAGGCTCCGCAGAACGTGGGTGCCCGGCAGAAGACATTCTCCGCCGTATTTTCCGATACAAGGTTTGACGAGAGCCGGTATATCGATAAAGTCGTATCGGTAACGGGTGTGGATGCCGAAAGGACGGAACCGACGCCTGGCGAGCTCTGGAACAATCTCAACCGGCTCGTGTATATACAGGACGAACCGTTCGGTTCGCTGTCAATCTATGCCCAGTACTGCGTGATGCGGATTGCCCAGAAAAAGGTGAAGGTGGTGCTGGACGGCCAGGGGGCAGACGAACTCCTTGCAGGCTATCTCGCCTACCAGGGGAGTTATATCGGGGGGCTCGTCCGGGCATTCCACTGGGGGACTGCCCTTTCAGAGGTGATCGGCAGCATCCGCCATCATCGCGGGTTTTTCGCAAACGCGGTGCGGCAGATCCTCGCGAGGAAAAAACGCAGAGACCTGTTGCGATGCACTCCTCCGGCAATTGACCGGTACCGCGGCAGCCTTGATGAGGTGCTGTGCCATGAACTCACCTCTACCAACCTTCCGGCACTCCTCCACTATGAAGACCGGAACTCCATGGCGTTCTCCATTGAGTCCCGGGTGCCGTATCTTGATCTCCATGTCGTGGAATATATCGCAGCCCTACCGCTCTCCCAGAAGATCCGGAACGGGGTGACGAAGGTTGCCCTCCGCAACGCAACCAAGGATCTCATCCCCGAATCCATCCGCTGCCGGATGGACAAGATGGGTTTTGTGACACCGGAGGAAGTGTGGATGAAAGAGGAACTCCGCCCATTCATGCTCGAGATCCTGACCTCCACGAGCTTCAAGACCCGCCCCTACTGGGATGCAGATGCGGCAGCGAAGGATTACCTGACGTTTCTTGATGGTAAATCGGATTACTCCCCGGACCTCTGGCGGATTGCATGCACGGAACTGTGGTTCAGGAAATTCTTTGATACGCGGGGCGCTGAAGATCACGGGTCATAATCATGACGGGCGCACAAGAGAGAGAAACCGCTCGATGATGCGCCCCGGACAGATTTATGGTATACTATGGCAAACAGGAATCAGACACACATATCACGTGCATAAAAAGGATCTACCCACATGAAATCCATCATCCTTGCCGGCGGTGTCGGGACCCGGCTCTGGCCCCTCTCCCGCGAGTATTACCCGAAACAGTTCCTCCAGATGGACGGGCATTCCCTGTTCCAGAACACCTGTGAACGGGCAGCCCGGCTCTCCGGTACCGATGGGATGTATATTGTCACAAATGAGATCCACCGGTATCTCGCAAAAAACCAGGTCGAGGAACTGGGATACTCCCTCGATGACGATCATTTCCTTGCCGAACCGGAAGGGAAAAATACCTTGCCGGCGATTGCCTGGGCAATGCAGCGCATAAAAAAGACCATCCCCTCTGCAACCGCAGTCGTGTTCCCCAGCGATCACCTGCTTGACAATAGCGCCCTTGACGCAATTGCCGCGGCAGAACCGCTCGCTGAAAAGTACCTGGTCACGTTCGGGGTCAAACCCACATCACCACACACAGGCTACGGGTACATCAAGCCGGGTAAATCACTCGCGATTGGTGCGGTTGTTGAAGAATTCAAGGAAAAGCCTGATGAAAGAACGGCGGAATCATACGTGCGGGCTGGATATCTCTGGAACAGCGGGATATTTCTCCTCTCCACGACCTGCTTTTTTGAGGAACTGAAACGCTACTCCCCTCACCTGTATGCGGTATTTGCTGGCGACAATGCCCCGGATTATTCACGGTTTGATTCGATCTCTATTGACTACGGGCTTCTCGAGCACTCAGAACGGGTCGCGGTTGTCCAGTTGGATGTGCCGTGGAGTGACCTCGGAACATTCAAAGCGTTATATGATGTAAAGAAGCATGACGCAGAGGGCAACGTCGGTTCTGCCGAGTACCTGTCGGCAAAGAACAACTTTGTTTATGCCCCGGAGAAGCGTGTCGGGCTGATTGGGGTACACAATCTTGTTGTTGTCGATACAACTGATGCGCTCCTTATCTGTGACAAAGAGCATACGGAACAGGTGAAGCAGCTGGTTAACCGGTATAACAAGAGAAAAGACCCGGTGACGAGATTCCACCGGCAGGTACACCGTCCCTGGGGTTCCTACACGGAACTCGAGTGCTGTGGTATGTACAAGATAAAGAGAGTGAGCGTGAAACCTGGTCAGAAACTTTCACTCCAGCTCCACCATCACCGGAGCGAGCACTGGGTCGTGGTGAGCGGGACCGCGGAAGTCGAACTCGACGGGGAGACCCGGTTATTGCGGCAGGGCGAGAGCATGTTTGTCCACAGCGGGACGAGGCACCGTTTGAGAAATCCCGGCGTGATACCTCTTGAAGTCATTGAGGTGCAGCTTGGGGAATATCTCGACGAGGATGACATCGTCCGTTTTGAGGATGATTACGGCAGGGTGAAGTGAGGAAGGCAGTTGTTTTCCTTGTCGTTAAATCTGAAGAGCAAGTTAGGATTGTTGTTTGTAACACGGTTGGGAGACTTGACACCTCGCTGCCCGGATTGAGAGTATTCCCACGTTCCCAGATTGGCACCCCGACGACAGTACTTCGGAGCCCGATAAAACCAGTTTGGGACACACCAACAACGGTATTTCACTCGTCACTGGTGAAATTTCCCATTCTTTTTTGGGTGCTTCCCCAACCGAGGGTCTCCAGTTACCAGACACGGGTTCCCGGTACCGATCAGATCCATCCTGCCGGCAGAAGTGAGACCATCGACAACAAGAGTAAGGTTGCGGGGATCCCGGTACTGCATCAGCGCGCGCTGGATCTTCTTTTCGCGCCCTTTGGGGACATGGACGGGTTCCATCGTGAACGGGTTTAACCCGGTATAGTACATGCAGGTGGAAACGCTCATCGGTGTCGGCGTGAAGTCCTGCACCTGCTCGGTGTAGTGATGGTGTGCGTGAATGTAACAGGCAAGATCGACCATATCGGTGATAGTACACCCGGGATGACCGGACATGAAATACGGGAGCAGATATTGTCGTTTCGGTTTTCCCTTCTGAAGTGCTTCGAACCGTTCCCGGAACCGGTCAAAGACTGCACCATCCGGTTTGTTCATCGCATCGGTGACCGTCTTTACCACATGCTCCGGCGCCACCTTGAGGTGCCCGGAGACATGATGATCGCAGAGGATACGGAGATAATCTGAGTCATCAGCGAGAATGAGATCGTACCGGACACCGGAACCAATAAAGACCTTCTTCACACCGGGAACTTCACGGATCATCTGCAGGAGTGTACAAAGTGACTGGTGGCTGGTGTCCAGTGTTTTGCACCCGGGACTGCACTGCTTATCCGGGCATGTACCGGCAGTATTCCAGCGGGAACATGAGAGTGAAAACATGTTCGCCGTAGGACCTCCCACGTCCTGCACGACACCTTTAAACTCCGGCATCTTCGTCATCAGTTCGATCTCCCGCACGATGGATTCTGGGCTCCGGCTCTGGATGATCCGACCCTGATGATGGGCAAGGGCGCAGAATGAGCACCCCCCGAAACAGCCACGGTGGCTTGTCACCGAGAACTGTACCGGTTCGAGTGCGGCGACGGGTTGGGTATAGGAGGGGTGCGCACGCCGGGAGAACGGCAGTTCGTACACGTGATCCAGTTCTTCGGTTGAGAGTGGTCGCGCCGGGGGATTCTGTATAATCACTGTCTTAGGGTGCACCTGTGCCACCCGGTGCCCACGCACAGGGTCCTGCTCTAGGTAATGGAGTGCAAATGCCCGGGCATACGCACGCTTGTCTTGCGATACTTCGGTAAAACCGGGGATCTCCACTATCCCTTCACGGGGATATTCGCGCCATTCATCAAGGGGCATGGTAAACGCTGTCCCCGGGATATCCCGTATTGAACGTGCAGGCATTCCTACGTCAAGCCGCCGGGCAATCTCCACTACCTGCCGTTCCCCCATGCCAAACACGAGAAGTGTAGCCGGGGCGTCGGCGAGGATTGCCTGACGCACCCGGTCCTGCCAGTAATCATAATGGGCAAACCTGCGAAGACTGGCCTCGATACCGCCGATCACAATGGGGGTTTCCGGATAGAGTTCGTGCACGCGGTTTGTGTAAACAATAGTCGCCCGGTCTGGTCTATTTGGATGGCCTCCCGGGGAATAGACATCTGCACTCCGCCGTTTGAGGTTCGGGGTAAGGTTGTTCACCAAGGAATCGACATTTCCCGATGAGATCCCAAAGAACAGGCGAGGTCTTTTCAGTGCGGTGAAGGCATCTTCGCTCTTCCAGTCCGGCTGGGCGATGATGCCGACGGAATACCCGGCGTCCCAAAGTACTCGCCCGATGAGTGCGGGGCCAAACGAGGGGTGATCGACATAGGCGTCACCGGTTACAAGGATGATATCAAACTCGCTGATGCCCGGTCGCTTCCCGTCATCAACAGTCATCGGAAGAAATAACGGTTGCCGGGTCATGAAACACATTTGGGGTGAAACGGAAAATTCACAAAAAGGGTTCCGGTCAACTGGGTGGGCGCCGGGTCAGGTCCCGGATGATCTCGGCAAGTCCGCCCGGCAGCTCATCCGGGTTCTCCACGATCTCCTTTTTGGATACTTCTGCGGGTTTATCCACGGTATCTTTCTCCACGGTTCGTCCGGAGTCGTTCTCTTGTGCATGAACTGGCAGGTGCAGCTGGGTTTTTTCATCAAATTCACGGCGGATATTAAGACCGGTGAATTCAAGAACCACTGCTTCAATGACAAGATATGTGGTTGCTTTTTCGCGCAGGCAACCGGTCAGGGCATGCCCGGCGCGCCCGACTGAGGCGTGGTAATGGATCATGGGACCGGAATCACCAGGATAAATAGTACCGACGCCAAACGTCTCCCATCCTCCTTCAAACATAACAAAATGGGGGACGGGAGGGATGGTCAGCTCTTCCGGACCGGTCACCATCCTCCCTTCTTTCAGGGCCCCGAGAAAGAGGATAGCGCCAGTCAGGATCTTCTTATCGAGTACGAACTGCTGCATGGCGTCCAAAAGATCTTCGCCATCATCAATCCTCACGACAAAGACTCTGCCGAGCTGACCTTCTGAATATTGCATATAATCAGCATCCCTCGTTGATCATCATATGATTTATCCGAATTTATATCTCCCTTGCCAAATGGTATGCGATCTCAAGGTTGATGTGCCTGATGGCTTGCCGGACGAAGGGATGAACACAGATCGCGTGTCATCCAGGCTCATCTCCCCCCGGCTCCGCCACCACCAAATCCTCCCCCGCCGCCAAACCCGCCGGATCCTCCGGAACTGCCATGGCTCGGGGGTGAGAAGGCAAGAAGGGGAACAAAAGCATAATTCATGCCGGTAACACCCAGTGGTACCCCAGTGTCGGCAACCCGGATATCGAGCGTCCTCATCGCCTTCTCGACGTTCTCACCAACCCCGAGTGCTGTCCCGTACACGAGCCATTCACCCCACATCCCGAGATCGGCAGGGGCATACTTCTGTATCATGGGAAGGTCAGAGAGGAAGTGGGTGAATGCGTCCCATTCCAGTTTTTCCTTATACCGGTCGTCCTTCCAGTGCCCGAACAGGGTGGATGGAGCAAAGATCGCAATCACAACCTGAACAAGGACAATCCCCCAGAGCACCACTGCCGGGATCAGGATTGCAGATTGCATGGATGCAACAAGTGCGACCATAAGGGTGATGCCAAACAGCACGATAGTGGTGAGGAGGAGCGGGATGATATGATCCCTGCCGTCAACAATATACTGGGCGGGGAGTGCCGCATCCGCTCTCTTTGTCACATCGGTGAGCATCCGCTGGTACCGCAACGCCTTCTCTTCGGCGGTACGGTTCACTTGTGCCTTCCTTGCCAGCGCCTCGATCACCCCGGTATCAAGGACACCATTCTCCGACAACTGCCCGACAAAGGCAAGCACCCGTTGCTCATAGGGATCGGTGGTCGTACCGGAAAGCAGCCGGATCTCGATGCCCGTTCTCTCCTTCTTTTCTGTAATTGCGATGATCTTTCGCCGATGCAGGTCGAGAAGTGTGGCATAATAACCATCCTCATCGAAGTCCATAGCGTCATCTTTGAACAAAAGGTTTACCTGCCAGGGTTTGAGCGCAGGATTCGGTATGGTGCTCAGGTATTCCGGCACCGTGAACATCTTCTCCCTGCCGTATCGGTAATAGATATACAGGAAAAGGAACGGTACGAGGATGACTGCCACCTTTGCGAGGAGGTTCAGGAGGTGTGCGACAACGTATGGAAGGTTATACCAGAAACTGCCGGAATTTGTCTTTCCTTTGAGATCCGATACTTCGCTCTTAAAGCCCGGAATTCCCGAAAGTCCGTCCGGGGTTGTCAGGAGTTCCACTGCAATAATTTCATTCTCAGCTGCGCTTCCGGTAATGATATACACTGCGCCGATCTTTTCTGAACTCAATGAAGGGGGATATGCATATACCTGGAGAACGTTCGTGGCGGGAGTAGTAATCGTGACGTGGCGGTACACGGGGTGATTTTGCCCGGCAAGTTTCAGGTTCAAATGGGCATTACTGGAATCATACTCAATCGGTGGGTGAATGACGAACGTGTATCCGACTGAATAGGTACCAGTCTGAAAATAATTTGGGTTGTATATGCCAACCTCGTTTGCCTCGGCAAGTGCCGCAATCCGGGGGTTATATGAACTGCCGGCAGGGGCACCAAACACGAACGTAGTGTACGTGCTGTCCTTGGCGTACCCAGCGGTTCCCGCAGGAGGATCTATAGAAAGGAACTGGATATCAGGGATATTGCTGGCATTAAAAACAAGGGGCGCTTCCCATGAGCGGTAGAGCATCCGGTACTCGCCGGATGACCGGACATCATACGTGTAGCGCTCATGGAGTGTCCCGTTCTGATAGAGGGTTGCCTCATAGGAATCGACCACGAGGTTGCCTTCGAACAGGGGGGGGACTACAGTGACAATGAGTAGTCCGATGATGCCGATAACGATTGTGGCAATGACAAGCGTGGCAAGTTGTCCGGTTTCGCCCACAACAATGACCCTTCAGAACTCGATTTTCGGCGGTGTCTTGATCGCTTCTTCAAACTGCAGGTATTCGAGCTTGACAAGCCCGATCATCCTTCCGATAAACTTGGACGGGATCGTGTCCATCATCGTGTTGAACTCCTGCGAGATATTGTTGAAGGTATACCGCTGACGTGCAATCTCATCCTCCAGACTCTTTACGGAATCCATGAGGCTGATGACTGTAGTTGATGTTTTTAAATCGGGATAGTTTTCTGCGACAGCAAGCAGGCGCCCGAAGATCGAACGGGACTCGGCTTCGACCTTGTTCAGATCACCAGGACTCGCGGTGGCAACGCTTGCCCGCATCGCAGTTACTTTTTCAAACGTCTCTTTTTCGAACTTCGCATAGCTCTTGACGGCGCCAAGGAGCTGTTCGATCATGTCTAGCCTTTTTTTCATGGCAACGCGGATCTGCCCGAGCGTTGCCTCGGATGAATTCTTCAGGCTGAAAAACCGGTTATAAATCCCCACAGCCCAGATGACCAGTCCAATGATGACAACGGCAATAACACCTAGTACAATCCAGCCAATGTAATCTCCCAGCATTGTTTCTCAGAATAGTGATGATCGTTTTATAAGATAAGATGATGGGGCAGATGTATGAAAGATAGTCATGCAGGGATAGAAAAATTGCGGAGTTTATTGGGGGGTGAGAGTCCCCACCACACGAAGCTTGCCCCCCTCAAGGTAGTTGAGAACAACGCGGGCACCGGGGGGATATACGAGTTCCTTTTCCATCGTGATGGTAAGTATGGGCATCCTCCAGTCGCCAGCTGCCGAAACTTTTTCCAGTCGCGCAGGGAGGAACTGCATCCAGTGACCTACGTAGAGCACCATGCTCTCCTTGAGCGGTGCTGGCCAGTACTTGACTAACTGGGCTTTTCCCGTGATGGTGGATGATGATTTTATTGAGGGATCATTTGTGAGAACATACCCGCGGTCAAGTTCTTCTGCTTCGATGTTTTTCAGGGCAAGACCGATGCGATCCCCTGCTACCGCAACATCCGCATCGTCATCGTGTTTCTGGATGGAGCGCACCTGTGCGGTTTTTTGTGTCGGCAGGACTTTTAACGTGTCATGCTTTTTTATCATCCCGTGCGCCACACTGCCAAGAACGACAACACCAACGCCCTTCACGTTGAAATGGTGATCAACAGGAACAACACCGTTCCCGCCGGAATCTTTGACCTTCTGGTGGGAAGTCAGTTTGACTGCGATATCGAGCAGTTTTTCACGGAGCCCTAATTTATCATCTTCGATTACTTCATAGTGCTCAAGCACCGTGCCTTTTATGAGCGGTGCAATCTGGTCGATGGTAAGATAGTTCTTAAAGATGATGCAGCCGTTTGATTTCCCTGCGCACTGAAGCATCAGGACAGTTTCACCGAATGTGGCATTGATTTCCTCTACCACAAGAACTACGCGATCAGCAAGGGATACCGTATAAAAGAGCGAGGAGAGTTTTTCCGGGTACCGGGTAGGTTCAATGAAGGTGATGGATGCATCACCTTTTTTCAGGTTGTAAAATGTGATGTCGCTCGTCGTTCCTTTCTTTCCCAGATCATTGCTATAGCCATTGGGGGCGAGGACGGCAACTGTGATGTTAGACATGATGATAATTAGCGTTTTTAAATTATTATCCTTTTACAGTACGACCAGTACAAGATGATCGCATTTGCAGTAAAAAATTAGTAATTTCTACTATATTTCTACTATTATTTTCAGTCATATTTTATTTATTTCGACCCGGTTTCAGATTATAACATTAAATATAAGGCAGTATGTTCAACCTGTAAATACGAATACGATTGCTTAATATCAACCTTATCTTCATTCAAGAATTCGTTCGACATGGTGATGTATGGAAATCTCAAAGAAAAATAAAAACGTATTTCAGGTTTTCCTTTTATTAATTGGGTTAATATTACTTGCGTATATCATTGCAAAATCCGGAATACTAGAAAATTATCAGATGTTCCTGACGATCAGTGTTCCCTTGTTGCTTCTTGCATTTGTTCTATCGAACGCGAATATTATCCTGAAAATTTACCGATGGAAATTTCTTAGTGAAAAATATGGCCAACCCATTAATTACTCTGATGCTTCTATCGTCACAGTTTCCAGCTTCTATTTTGCCAATATTACCCCGGGAAAAATCGGTGACCTCTTCAAGGCTTATTTTATGCAAAAACGATATTCATTGGATTTTTTTGATGGTGTATCAATGATATTCTATGAGCGTTTTTTCGAGCTTATTATCCTTTTTCTTACGGCATGTGCCATCATTTTTATTGATTTGCGTGGAGTTACTGTAATAATACTTGAATTGAGTGCAATAATTCTCCTCATACTTGCCCTTTTTTATTATAAAGCGGATTATTTCATGAATCTCGCGGAAAAAGTCATCATTAAGTTGCCGGTAATTAAAATCCGAGAGGTCAATTTTCACATAAGAAAACTCCCGTTTATTAATATCGTTGCAGTCTTGTTTATCACGCTAATTTCACTTATTTTTGAATTCGCCCGCCTTTGGGTTGTGGCATTGGCATTTGGCTATCTCTTAAATCCGTTACAGATCTCAATGTTTTTCAGCCTTGCAATAATTGCAGGATTAATTTCTCAGGTTCCGCTTGGAATTGGAATTATGGAAGGATCCTTAAGCTATCTGATTCAGGAAATGGGAGTGGATCCGATCAGTTCAATTTCAATTGTATTAACCGATAGAATGATCTCCATGTATTACGCTATGATTCTTGGTTTTATATTTTCAAAAATCTCTCTTGATAAACTCAATGAGGTTTCACCATGATATCAATTATAATCCCACTTTACAATGAACAAGATAATGTTATTCATTATAATCAGGATCTTTTTCCCCTCATTACTAATACCGCGAAAAAAACCGGCGAAACTTTCGAATATATTTTTGTTGATGATGGCAGTCGTGACGATACAGTTGAAAGACTGACGGAGATCACAAAAGGCAGATTTGATGTTAAAATACTCCGTCATGAAAGAAATCGAGGTATGGGAAATGCAATTAAAACCGGGCTTGCCGCCAGCAATGGTGACCTTGTCATTACTATGGATGGTGATCTGACGTTCAGACCTGTGGACGTGGAAAAACTTATTGAAAAATACCGGGATACACATGCAGATTGCATATCGGGCTCCCCTTATCTTGAGCGCGGACTGCTGGAGGAGGTTGCCCCGTTCAGATTACTGATGAGTCAAACGGTGAATTTTCTTTACCGGGTTCTTCTCAGGAGCCAGATTACCTGCGTAAGCCCCATATTCCGCCTTTACAAACGCAGTGTTTTAAACGAGCTGGAGATAACAAGCAGCAATTTTGAGATCAACGCAGAGATTATTTCAAAACTTATCATCAGCGGAAAACATGTTGTTGAGGTTCCGGTCCCTCTTTTAAAAAGGCAGTACGGGGAGTCAAAAATCAACATAAAAAAAGAGATTAAAAATTATCTCATGCTCCTCTATAAGATTTTCAAGACAAAATATCTCCACAGTAAATGGGTTTAGGCTGTTCAATATTCAAGACGGGAACCAAATAGAATCAGCCATCTGTATCCTCATGCTATATTAACCTATAACGAGAATTATTGAAAATACCAATTAGCATGTTTGCAATCATTCTTGGCACCCGCCCTGAAATTATCAAAATGTCCCCGATTATCAGATCGTGTGAAAAAAAAGGTGTGGACTATTTTGTTCTTCATACGGGTCAACACTACTCTTATGAAATGGATAAGGTTTTCTTTGAAGAACTCGGTCTCCCTTCACCTGACTACAACCTTGATGTTGGTTCAAAAAGTCATGCAGAGCAAACCGGCTCCATTATGACTGGAATCGAAAGGATTCTGACCGAGAGAAAGCCAGATATCGTACTTGTTCAGGGTGATACCAACACCGTGCTTGCCGGCACACTTGCTGCATCGAAATGTTACGTGCGAGGGGCGCATTCGTTGCCGATTGAGGTCGGACATGTGGAAGCAGGACTACGCAGTTTTGACAGAGCGATGCCAGAAGAGGTTAACCGGGTTGTTGCAGATCACCTGTCCGATTATTGTTTTGCACCCACGGGTGTAGCACGTCAGAATCTTCTTAATGAGGGTATTAGTGATGAAAAAATTTTCATCACAGGTAATACCATCGTTGATGCAGTTCATGAAAATCTTGCTCTTTCAGAAAAGAGAGTAAAAACAGTTTATGATCTCGGGCTTTCTGATGATAGTTATTTCCTTGTCACGCTACACCGGCAGGAGAATGTCGATGATAATAAACGGCTCGCAGGAATACTTGAAGCACTCTCATCTATTCATGAGTCGTCAGGGTTCCCAATTATTTTTCCGGTTCATCCCCGTACGGAAAAGATGATTGAATCCTTCGGACTGCGGATGAAAGGTTTGCGGATAATAAAACCACTAGGATTTCTGGAATTTTTACAACTCGAATCGAGAGCCAGGCTTGCACTTACGGATTCTGGCGGGGTTCAGGAAGAGACATGTATTCTCGGAGTACCGTGTGTTACAATCCGGAATACGACAGAGCGTCCGGAAACTGTTGCAGTAAATGCAAATATTATTGCGGGAATAGTTCCTCAATCAATCGTAAGTGCTGTGGAAACTATGTTAAATAGACCGCGTTCGTGGGATAATCCATTCGGAGATGGAAAGACAGGTGACCGGATAGTCGATATCCTTTGCGGTTAAGAACGGGCTCTTTTTTCCCTTAAAAAGCCTGATGGCGTTGTCCTGATAAAAAAATTCAATTTCTGGCAACCATCTTTTGTATACTTTCCCGGAACCCCTCATGCGGGCGGATGATTAAAAAGACCAATACAAGAAGTGCCAGGTATTCAAGAGTGAAAAAGATCAATGTCAGGTACCATGATGCAGATCCTACCGGATTCACATATTCAAGATTCACATAATAATTTCCGAACATCAACGGAAATTCAATGTACGCAAAGACTTGGGTCACATAAAAGAGAACGATCTTGATCAGATCATCGGAAACCAGTAAGCAGAGGAATGGCGTAAACCAGACAATGTACTGGGGGCTGTGAAATTTCGTAAAAAATACAAGGGAGAAAATTGCACAGAGTAATATTTTTAAAAACGTCTTTGGTTTCTGTTCCTTACCAGTATATGCCAGATAAACCAAAAGAAGGAACACTATACCCATAATCGCATACATCACAAGAGAGACAGCATCCGATGATATACCAAGATGTCCAACTTCATGTAAATATGTATATAGCGTAAACGTAGCGCTATTGACATAAACCCCCACACCGGAGCCGGTAGCAAACAGGTATGTATTGATTGTCGCAGGACGTAAGATGAAAATCGGGAGAAAGAGGATTACAAATAATGGAACTGCAACTTTTGCAGCGGTGAAAATTTCCTGTTTTATTGATGTGGATTTTGCATTGTACAGGATCATAAACGGAGCAGCAATCACCGGGAAAATTTTTGCAAAAAATCCGAGTACCATAAAGATATACCCCCGCGTACTCATCCCATAAATGGTAAACAGAACGGCAAGCATTAACAGCATAGTCGGAAATGCATCGTATTTCGTCAGAACAAAATATGCCGTTGAAAATGCAGTTGCATAGATCAAGCCTGCAATAAACGCAGTCTTTTCATTCCAGATATGGATAGCGATGAGATAGATGCAGATCATGAGAAGGATGTCACACAAGACCATGAGGAGTTGGAAGGAGTATACAAAGACCATCGCATTCTGGGCGATGGTTGCGGGAACCAGTGCCATTGTAATCGGAATGAAAGCAAGAATCGGATAATCAACCTGGTAATTTACATATGGCAACTGTCCCTGGAAGATGGGGATGGCATGTTCATAATAATACCCGATATCGAAAAGATCGATAAACGAGTGAAAAACAGACACCGTGGCGATGATGATCACAAACTTCGTAAAAAGTGCGGCAAGAATCAGAATTGCGATATGACGTCTCACCATCGCCGGATCGATGGTGCCAAATTGTTTGTTAAGGAATGGGAATGCAATTTTGCTTTTTTTTTCTCGTATTACTGGTGACTCTCCCTCTCTTTTCTTCTTCTTTCCCATATTCAGGTTCCATCCTATTCATTCACTTATAACGGGTATTTGTATCGATGCCAGAAATACTCTCGGATTCTCACCTGGTGCTGTGAATAATGCCGATACGAAAACGGGTTATCTCCGCGTCCACGTCACTCTCCTGTTTACAAAAAAATTCCACCCGAACCCCACAAATATCCCAATGATGTTCGAGATGAGATAATATACCCC
>Ga0315282_10005044_pt1 | contig 22653 bp, 17 predicted proteins | sample YL17G07_20_MG_FD_203693 | JGI IMG/M metagenome (GOLD analysis project Ga0315282, IMG submission 203693) | Sediment microbial communities from Yellowstone Lake, YNP, Wyoming, USA - YL17G07_20 | ecosystem: Environmental > Aquatic > Freshwater > Lake > Sediment | place: USA: Wyoming | collected... | reverse complement strand
ACTGTATCCGCTCGTCCATCACATAGGTCTCTTTCCAGGGCATTGCAGCCACCTCCTGCGTGCCCTATCGGAAAGTGTTACCCATGTGCCCGGTCTAATGTGTTACCTATGTGACCGGTCTGTACCGATGTGACCCCACCCTTGAGGGGGTTGAGGTGTTTGGGGAGAAGAGGGTTGGCCAGGCTGAGGGGGTTGTCCCAGGGTCTCCGAGTCCGGATTTTGGAGTTGTCCGGTAGCCGGCGTGAAAGGTTCAGCGAAACGCACTTGACCGGAGCGCTGATCGCACAACTTTTCCAAAATCCCTAAAGGCAGCATTTTAATCCTGCGCCGCATGGAGCATCTTGACGTGGCTTAAACACGTCGCCCTGTCCCGCCCGCCGGGGATGGAGCGGTCGACGGGGGCCTCCGGTTCCGCTTGAAAAAGTCGCCCGGAACCGATAAGATCGACCCCACTAAAAACCGGTTTTTTCCGAGTCCCGCGCAGAACGGCCGCCGTCCGTTTTCTAAGGAGGTTTTATCAATGTCCGAGCCCCAAGCCCCTTCGCGCCCGGCCCCGTTGCCGGAGACCAAGGCCCAGCTTCATCCGGACAAGCCCGTGGCTATCGGTCCAGGCCGGGTGCTGACCTGGAAGGAGCTCCACGAAAACAGCACGGCGCTGGCCAAGGGGCTGTATGGCCTCGGCCTTCGTCCCGGGGACAAGGCCACGGTCATGATCTACAACCTGCCCGAATACTACGAGATCAGCGCGGCCCTCTCCCTGATCGGCGTGGGCCTGGTTATGATCGGCTATCGGAGCATGGCCCCGGAGATCGAGTACATCACCGAGAACTCGGACGCCAAGTGTCTCATATTCTACCATGAATTCGCCGACCGCATCCTGGGCCGCCGCGACCGATACCCCGGCCTCCTGCCCCATGGCCTCGTCTCCGTCGGCCCGGACCCGCTGGAAGGCGCGATTCCCTGGCGGTCTCTCATGGAGAACCCGCCGGAGGCGGACCTCAAGGCCCTGCCGCCGGCCCGGTTCCAGACCATGATCTATACCTCGGGCACCACGGGCAAACCCAAGGGCGCGGCCCGCACCCGCAACGTCGAGCAGCCCATGATCAACTATGCCCTGCACGTCATCCAGCAATTTGGGTTCGGCGTCGAGGAGGTGCACCTGGTGGCTTGCCCGCTCTACCACAGTGCGCCGTTCCTCTTTTCCACCTGCGCCTATGTCCTGGGCGGGACCCTGGTGCTCATGCGCCGCTTCGATCCGGTCGAGTTCGTGCGGAACATCGACCGCTATCGGGTGACCTCGGCCTTTGTCGTGCCGACCATCCTGGATGCCCTAGCGGCGCTCCCCGAGGAGGCCACGCGGGGGCTCGATCTATCCAGCCTGCGCGCCTTGATATGCGGCGGCGCGCCGCTGTTCCCGCACGTCAAACTCGAGATTCTCAGGCGCTTCGGCCCGGTGCTCTATGAGTTTTACGGCTCGACCGAGACGGGCATGAACACGGTCATCATGCCCGAGGAAATCCCCGGGAAGCCTTCGAGCGTCGGTCGGCCCTTTTTCGACAACGAGCTCAAAATCCTGGACGACGAAGGCCGCGAGGTTCCGGACGGGCAGCCGGGCGAGCTTTTTATCTACAGCTCGTTTCTCATTGACGGGTACTACAAGAACGACCAGGCCACGCGGGAGTCGTTCCGGGGAAAGTACATGACCGTGGGCGACGTAGCGGTTCGGGATGCGGACGGGTACTATTATATCGTGGACCGGAAGACGGACATGATCATCCGGGGCGGGGTGAACATCTATCCGGCCGAGGTGGAGGCGGTGCTGTCCGAGATGCCGGGCATTGTCGACGTGGCCGTGGTGGGCCGGCCAGACCCGCACTGGGGAGAAACCGTGACGGCCTTCGTTGTCCTGGAACCCGGGGCGGCTCTGGACGAGGCGGCCATCCAGTCCTATTGCGCGGACAAGATGGCCAACTACAAGATTCCGGAGCGGATTCTCTTTCGGGAGGAGATCCCGCGCACGCCCACGGGCAAGGTCCTCAAGCGCGACCTCCGGGCCGGACTTCGAACTTGAGCCCGCGGCCAGGGCAAGGGCAGCGGGCGCGGGGCCATTCTCTAAGCTGAGACCGGTGACGTCATGACAGGCTGGTTTGCCTATTTCAATGTCTTCATCTCCCTGACGATCATCATGGATCCGCTGGGCAACCTGCCTTTCTTTCTCCTCTTCACCGCGGAGAACTCCGTAGGCGAGCAACGCCGCATGGCCGCCACCGCCTCGGTTTCGGCCGGGATCATCCTCGGTATTTTCGTCCTGAGCGGGGACGCGCTGCTGCGCTTCTTCGGCATCGGCCTGCCCGCCTTCCAACTGGCCGGCGGATTCATCTTCTTCATGTACGCCCTGCAACTGCTGCGCATCCTCCCCGGCAACATCAAGACCAGCCGGGAGGAAGAGATGGAAGGCGTGGCCAAGGAAAACGTGGCCCTGGTGCCCCTGGCCACCCCGCTCCTGGCCGGCCCCGGGGCTATCACCGCGGTCTTGATCTGGCGGCAGAAGTTGCCCGGCGACCTCGACCTCGTCTTTCTGATGGGGGTCGTCGCGGCCGCGTGCCTGCTGGTGTACGTCATTTTTTATTTCGCGGCCTTCATCCGGCGGGTCCTGGGCTTCGGCGGGATTCGCGTGATCACGCGGCTGATGGGGCTGCTGCTCGCCGTCATCGCCGTCCAGTTCATGGTGAACGGGTTGCAGGCGCTCTTGGGCCAGTAAGGGCGTTCGCGGCTGGCGCGGCGGACTCCCTTCGAACTCCTATCGACATCAATAGAAATTTATGGTTTTTTAGAGGGCGAACCCCGAAGCCTGGACGAACCGGAGGCGCATTTCATGCCCACGTTGGACTGGATTGGGAAAAAGGCCGTGGTCAACCATCACCGGCAAGTGCCGTACCGGTTGCTGTACTGCGACCCGGACCTGTCCGCCGGAGACCCGGACTCCGGCAACCTGCTGGTCCAGGGCGACAACCTCGAAGCTCTCAAGGCCCTCCTGCCCTACTACGCCGGGCAGGTCAAGTGCATCTACATCGACCCGCCCTACAACACCGGCAACGAGAATTGGGTTTATAATGATAACGTCAACAGCCCGGAAATCAAGAAATGGCTGCAAAAAACCGTCGGCGGGGAGGCTGAGGATTTAAGCCGCCATGACAAATGGCTCTGTATGATGTATCCCCGATTAACATTGTTACGCGAATTCCTTCGAGAAGACGGGGCAATCTTTGTCAGTATTGATGATAATGAGGTTCATAACTTACGCCATATTATGGACGAAGTATTCGGCTCTCGCAATTTTATTGCTTCTTTTGTTTGGCAAAAAAGGTACTCAAGAGAGAACAGAGAAGCAATAGGTGATGTACATGAATATGTTGTTGTTTATGTACGAGACCCTGCTTTGTTCAAGAAAACAAGAAATAAAATCCCTCTTGATGAAAAATCCGCGAAAGTTTACAAAAACCCCAACAACGACCCGAGAGGCAGATGGCGTGGAATTCCGATGTCGGCCCAAGGATATAGGCCCAACCAGATGTACCCAATAACAACACCCTCTGGCAAAGTAATACGGCCTCCGAAAGGACGATGCTGGAGCATTATTGAGCCGGAATTCAACAAATTACTTGAAGCGGGACGTATTTATTTCGGGAAAAAGGGGAGCAGCGCTCCTCAAATAACCAGATATTTGGACGAAGTTGAAGGTCTAGTTCCTTGGACTTGGTGGCCTCACGAAGAAGTCGGGCATACAGATGAAGCAAAGAAAGAAATCCTCAGGCTTGACCTTCCTGGAGACATTTTTGACACTCCCAAGCCTACGAGGCTTATAACACGGATATTGCAAATAGCAACCGAGAAAGATTCTATTATATTGGATTCTTTCGCTGGCAGCGGAACTACTGGCCATGCTGTCTTAGTGTTGAATAACGCGGACCGCGGAAACAGAAAATTTATTCTTGTCGAAATGGAACCTGATGTCTGCCATGGTGTGGCAGCCCAACGGCTTGAGCGTGCCGCCACAGGCTATGATCAAGTGAATGGCAATAAATCACGCCTAGTGCAAGGTCTTGGTGGCGGATTCAAATATTGCGTGCTCGGAAAGCCGATGTTTGACGAAGCCGGCAACATTGCCAAGTCTGTGAGCTTCGCCGATTTGGCCGCGCACGTGTTCTTCACTGAAACCGGTGTCCCGATTTTGGACCGAAACGTCAACTCCCCATTTCTCGGGGTGCACCAAAGCAAGGCAGTTTATCTGCTGTTCAACGGCGTCATGGGCGACAAGCGGCCCCAGGGCGGCAACGTTTTGACCGGCAAGGTTTTGGCCACGCTCCGGCCGCACGACGGTCCCAAAGTCATCTATGGCGAGGGCTGCCGCCTTTCCCCGCCGCGCCTTCGGCGGGAAGGCGTCATTTTCAAGCAGGTGCCTTACGAAATCAAGGTGAGCTAGCCATGCTTCAACTCCGCGAGTACCAGGAACGCAGTTTGGACGCTCTGAGCCAATACCTGCGCCAGGTTTCGGAACTCGGGGCCGATGTGCCTTTTGTGCAGAAGACAAAACGGCCTTATCGGGACGTTCCGGGCATGACCGGCCTTCCCTATGTCTGCCTGCGGGTGCCCACCGGCGGCGGCAAGACGCTGATGGCCTGTCACGCTTTAAGCATCGCGGCCAGGGAATACCTTCAAGTGGACCGGACGGTCTGCCTGTGGCTGGCCCCATCCAATGCCATTGTGACCCAGACGCTCAGCGCCTTGAAGGATCGTGCTCACCCGTATCGGCAGGCCGTGGATGCCGCCTTTGCCGGCGACGTCCGGGTCATGGACCTTATCGAGGCCCTGTACATCACCAAGGGTGACCTGGACGGCGCGACCTGTATCGTGGTGACCACCTTGCAAGCCCTGCGCGTGGAGAATATCGAGGGCCGCAAGGTGTACGAATCGGCCGGGGCCTTGCAGCATCATTTTGACCATCTCGGCCCGGAGTTTCGGGATATCCTGGAGAAAGAAGGCGAAGGAAGCATCGTCTATTCCCTGGCCAACGTCCTGCGGCTTCGCCGGCCGTTGGTTATCATGGACGAAGCCCACAACGCCCGGACCCCCCTTTCCTTCGATACGCTCACCCGTTTCAAACCCTCTTGCATCATCGAGTTCACCGCCACGCCGGAGACGAAGCACGACCCGGCGAAAGGACTCTACGCTAGCAATATTCTCGACCATGTCTCGGCCAGGGAGCTTAAAGAAGCCGAAATGGTGAAGCTGCCCATCAAGCTACGGACCCGCGACGACTGGAAGGAAATCATAGGGGATGCCCTTCATCTTCGGCAAGACCTTGAAAAACTGGCCGTGGAGGAGCAAAGAGAGACCGGGGATTACATTCGGCCCATTATCCTATTTCAGGCCCAATCCATCGACAAAAACGATATCAACGTGGACGTCTTGAAGCAATCGCTCGAAAACGACTTCAAAGTCCCGGAGGACCAAGTCGCCGTCGCCACCGGCCAGACCAGGGGGCTCAAGGACGTGAACCTCTTTGACCCGGCTTGCCCGATCCGCTTCATTATCACGGTGCGGGCCTTGGTCGAGGGCTGGGATTGCTCTTTCGCTTACGTGCTGTGCAGCGTTTCGGAGATTAGCACGCCGCGTTCTGTCGAACAGGTGCTCGGCCGGATTCTGCGTCTGCCGCAAGCCCGCAAAAAGCTGCGCGAACCGCTCAACTGCGCCTATGCCTTCGCCGCCTCGACCAATTTCATTCACACGGCCAGGTCCTTGACCGACGCCTTGGTGGAAGGGGCTGGGTTCCAGCGGCTGGAAGCGGGCGATCTGGTGGTGCCGGGGGAAGGTCAGCAGGATGACTCCGGGACTTTGTTTGCTCAAGAGTCGGAACACGTGAGCGAGGCCCCGGATTTGTCCGGCCTATACGAGGGCTTAAAAGGGCGCGTTTCCTTCGAACCGGAGACCCAAATTTTCACTGTGCGGGGCGTCGTATCCGAACCCGAGATGCGGGCGCTCAAGCAATGCTTCAATAACTCAGAGGACCATCAGGCGGTCGAGCGGATTTGTCAGCGCAGCCAGGGCCTCTACATTGGCCCCAAGCAGCAGGCCGGGCAAGAACCTTTGAAAGTGCCTCTGCTGGCTATTCGCGTCGACGACCAGTTGGAGTTGTTCGAGGAAAGCCAGTTCCTGGACGTTCCCTGGAATTTGGCCGAGTGCGACGCGAGCCTGACCGAAGGGGAGTTTCCCTCCAGGTATCAAGTCGGCGCAGCCGGGGAGATTGACGTTTCCGAATCCGGCCGGGTAGAAATGACGCATTTTGTCCAGGAACTTCAAGAGCAGCTTAGCCTGCTAGCCAGCGAGTCGGGTTGGACCGTGGCCAACCTGGCCAACTGGTTGGACCGCAAGATCAAGCATCCCGATATTCCCCGCAGTCAATCCAGCCTCTTCATGCACAACGTTCTGACTGGTTTGATGGAAAGCCGGAACCTGGACATAGAGCATTTGGCCCGGCAGAAATTCCGTCTGGCCAAGGCCGTTGAGGCCAAGATCGAACTGCACAGAAGCGAACAGCGCAAAAAAGCGTTCCAGGCGCTTCTTTTCAAGCGAGACGATTTCGAGGTCGGTCCCGAGATCAGCTTCACCTACGATGAAGACCGGTACGCGCCGAACTCGTATTACGAAGGGGGGTATCGCTTTCAGAAACACCTATTCCAGCCGATCGGCGAACTTCACTCCGAAGGCGAGGAGTTCGAATGCGCCCAGTTTCTCGACTTGTTGCCCGAAGTAAAAATGTGGGTCCGCAATCTAGAACGGCGGCAAGAGTCCTCCTTCTGGCTTCAGACCTCGACGGATCGTTTTTACCCGGACTTTGTGGCCCAACTCGATGACGGTCGCATATTGGTGGTCGAATCCAAGGGCGAGCATCTGTGGAGCAATGACGATTCCAAGGAAAAGCGCGCCGTCGGCGAGTTGTGGGCCGATAGAAGTAACGGCAGGTGTCTGTTCGTCATGCCGAAGGGCAGGGATTGGTCGGCGATTCGGGCGGTTTTTGTTTGACAGAGCGCTGGTTCTTGTTTAAGCTAAAGCCGGTCTAGGTATATGCAACTGTTTTCTTAAAAAATTTCACATCGGCACACACGGACGGGGCTCGCCCCGGAAAGGAGGGGAAGGATGGTTGGCATCGTTTCGTTTGGCGGGTATGTCCCGCGGCTTCGGCTGGATCGAAAAGCCATCATGCAGTCCATGGGGTGGTTCGCTCCACAGTTGGGCGGTTCGGCCCAGGGGGAGCGGTCCATGTCCAACTGGGACGAGGACGCACTGACCATGGCCGTGGCGGCTGGCCGGGACTGCCTGGTCGGCCAGGACAAATCCAAGATCGACGCTGTGTACATGGCCTCCACGACCATGCCTTTTTCGGACCGGGACAACGCCGGGGTCCTGAAGGCGGCCCTGAACCTGCACGACCAGATCACTTGCGCGGACTTCGCCACCACCATGAAGTCGGGCACGACCGCTCTGATCACCGCCCTCGAGTCGGCCAAGGGCGGCGAAAAGGGTCAGATCCTGGTGGCCGCGGCGGACAACCGCCGCACCAAGTCGGCTTCGGTCCAGGAGATGTGGTACGGCGACGGCGCGGGCGCCTTGCTGGTGGGCGGTGAAAACGTCATCGCCGAGTTCTTGGGTTCCTTCTCCTTGTCCTACGATTTCGTGGACCACTACCGCGGCGCGACCTCGAAGTTCGACTACAATTGGGAGGAACGGTGGATTCGGGACGAGGGCTACTCCAAGATCTACCCCGAGTTGATCGCCGGCATCCTGGACAAGACCGACATGAACATCAAGGACGTGACCCGGCTGATCTACCCCTGCGTCTTCGAGCGGGTCCACAGCGCCCTGCCCAAGATGGTCGGCGCCAGTCCGGCACAGGTGCCGGGCAACATGCACACGGAGACGGGCGAGTGCGGCACGGCCCATCCTTTTGTCATGCTGAACCGGGAGCTGGAAACGGCCCGGCCGGGTGACGTCCTCCTCGTGGCCGGCTACGGCCAGGGCGGGGACGCGCTCATGTTCCGGGTGACCGACCGGATCAACAGCCTGCCGGAGCGCATGGGCGTCAGCGGCTGTCTCGCCCGGAAAAAGGTGGAAAAGACCTACACCAAGTGGTTGCAGTTCAACGAACTCATCGAAACCGAGATGGGCGCCCGGGCCGAGGTGAGCAACCGCACCGGGCTCAGCATCCTCTGGCGCGAGCGGAAGCTCATCCTGGGCTTTGTCGGCGGCCGGTGCAAGGCCTGCGGCACCCCGCAGATTCCGTCGGACCGCATCTGCGTGAACCCTCGCTGCGGGGCCATCGACTCCCAGGAGGAATACGAATTCGCGGACCGGCCGGCCAAGATTCTCACCTTCACAGGCGACAACCTGGCCGCGTCCCTGGACCCCCCGTCCATCTATGGCATCGTCCAGTTCGACGAGGGCGGTCGGATGATGATGGAATTCACCGACTGCACCCTGGACGACGTCGAGGTCGGGGTGCCGATGAGGCCCGTGTTCCGGAAGAAATACTACGACAAGGAACGCGGCTTCACCGGCTATTTTTGGAAGGCAATTCCTCTCGCAGTTAAGGAAAAATAAAGGAGGCGAGGAAAATGGCTACCGGTATCAGGGATAAAGTCGCCATCATCGGCATGGGCTGCAGCAAGTTCGGCGAGCGCTGGGACGTGGGCTCCGAGGAGATGATAGTCGAAGCCTTCATCGAATGCCTGGCAGACGCCGGCATCGAGAAAAAGGACATCCAGGCCGCCTGGCTCGGGACGTGCGTGGACCGCGTCAACGTGGGCAGCACGGCCATCCCCCTGGCCAAGGCGCTGCGCCTGCAGAACATCCCGGTCACGCGCGTGGAGAACGCCTGCGCCACCGGGACCGAGGCCTTCCGCGGGGCGTGCTACGCCGTCGCCTCCGGGGCCTACGACATCTGCCTGGCCCAGGGACAGGAAAAACTGAAAGACACCGGCTACGGCGGTCTGCCGGCCGGCGGCGGCGAGACCAAGGGCTCCATGATCTCCCCCAACACCACCGCCCCGGGCAATTTCGCCCAACTGGCCAGCGCCTACCGCGCCACCTATGGCTTCAGCCGCGACGAGCTGAAGCGGGCCCTGGCCCATGTCTCCTGGAAGAGCCATATGAACGGCGCCAAGAACCCCAAAGCCCACCTGCAGCGGGAGGTCTCCATCGAAACCATCCTCAACGCGCCCATCATCGCCGATCCGCTCGGCCTGTTCGACTGCTGCGGCGTGTCCGACGGTTCGGCCTGCGCCATCGTCACCACCCCGGAGATCGCCAAGAAACTCGGCAAGAAGGACCTTGTCAGCGTCAAGGCCCTCCAAATTTCCGTCTCCAACGGCTACGAGTCCGCCTTCAACGAATGGAAGGGGGACCACTTTGTCACCGCCGACCTGGCCGCCGACCGGGCCTATGCCGAGGCCGGCATCAAGAACCCCAGAGAAGAGATCAGCATGATGGAGGTTCATGATTGTTTCTCCATCACCGAACTGGTGACCATGGAAGACCTCAAAATTTCCGCGCGCGGCGGCGCCGTGAAGGACGTCATGGACGGCTTCTACGACCTGGACGGCAAAGTGCCCTGCCAGGTGGACGGCGGCCTGAAATGCTTCGGCCACCCCATCGGAGCCTCGGGCCTGCGCATGCTGTACGAGATGTACCTGCAACTGCACGGCCGGGCCGGCAAGCGGCAACTGCCGAACCCGAGGTTCGGCCTGACGCACAACCTGGGCGGCAGCCCGCGGGAAAACGTCTGTTCCGTGGCCATCGTCGGCCGCTACGAGGGCTGAGGCGGCTGAACGGTTCATCTTTAACCTAGCGTTTAGGGGGGACAGGCGGGGCCTTCCCCCCTATTGTTTTTTAGGCTGGCGCGAATGGACTTGGCTGGTATAGCCCTGGCCATTTCCTCATCGCCCGGTTCGATCCCGGCATCCCGCACAACTTGATGGGGGAAACGTCATGCAAGCCATGGTCCTGGCCGCGATTACGGACCTCACCAAAAACCCGGCGCCGCTCGAAGCCCGAGACCTGCCCCGGCCCGTGCCTGGGGTAAGGGAGGTCCTCATCCGGGTCTCGGCCTGCGGGGTCTGTCACACCGAGCTCGATGAGATCGAGGGCCGCACCCCGCCCCCTAGCCTGCCGGTCGTGCCGGGCCACCAGGTCGTGGGCCGGGTGGAGGAGACCGGTCCGGCGGCCGGGCGATTTCGTCCCGGAGACCGAGTGGGAGTGGGCTGGATTTATTCGGCCTGCGGCCGGTGCGAGTTCTGTCTGGACGGCCGGGAGAACCTGTGCGCGGAGTTTCGGGCCACGGGCCGGGACGCAAATGGCGGGTATGCCGAGTACATGATCGTGCCCGAGGAGTTCGCCCTACCCATTCCCAGGGACCTGGCCGACGTCAAAGCGGCCCCGCTGCTCTGCGCCGGCGCCATCGGCCTCCGGTCCCTCAAACTGACCGGCCTGAAATCCGAACAGAACCTCGGGCTGACCGGTTTCGGCGCCTCGGCCCACCTGGTGCTGATGATGGTCCGCCACCGCTTCCCCAAGACCAAAGTGTGTGTCTTTGCCCGAAGCGAGCAGGAGAGGGCTTTTGCTCGGGAGCTGGGCGCGGTCTGGGCCGGGGACACGCTCGAGGACCCGCCCGAAAAGCTGCACGCCATCATCGACACCACGCCGGCCTGGGGGCCCGTGGTCGAAGCCATGAAACATCTCAGGCCCGGCGGCCGGCTGGTGATCAACGCCATCCGCAAGGAGGCGAGGGACAAGGCGGCCCTGATGGGGCTCGATTACCCGTCGCACCTCTGGTTGGAAAAGGAGATCAAGAGCGTGGCCAACGTGACCCGCGCGGACATCGAGGAGGTCCTGGACCTGGCGGCTCGCATCCCCATCAAGCCCGAGGTGCAGACGTATCGGCTGGCTGAGGCCAACCAGGCCTTGGTGGAACTCAAGGAGCGAAAGATACGCGGGGCCAAGGTGCTGGTGGTGGATGAGGCTGTGCAGTTAGGGCGGTAACACTACTTGGTTTCGGCACCGAGGCAGAATGTAGAAAATGATGAGTGATGAGTGCGGAGTGATGAATCCTTGGTTGGACTCGTTTCTTCCATTCATCACTCATCATTCCTCATTCGCTCTGTCTCAATCCCCGATAAACTCGGGCTTGCGTTTTTCCAGGAAGGCGGAGACGCCCTCGCGATAGTCCCGGCTCGATGCGGTCAGGGCGACCTGGTCCATGTCCATGTGCATGATGGCCTGGTCCAGGGCTGAGGCGATGGCGTTCACGCTGCGCTTGATCATCTGGGCCGGGATGGGCGGCATGGCCGCGTACTGTCCGGCCATGGCCCGGGCCCGGTTCATGAGTTCCTCGGGGGGGACGACCTCGTCCAGGAACCCCCACTCGCGCAGGGTTTCGGCGTTTTCCCTTGTGGCCAGGATGATCCAGCGCTTGGCCCGGGCCGGGCCGACCAGGTGCACGCACAGGGGCACAGACACCCAGCTCAGGCTCATGCCCAGCCCGCACTCCGGGTAGCCGACCACGCAGTCCGTGGAACCGATGCGGAAATCCAGGGCCGAGGCGATGCAGGCACCGCCGCCCAAAGCCGCGCCGTGGAGGGCGGCGATGGTGATCTGGGGGATGTCGAGCAGGGCGCGGAGCATGCGCGGTCCGATGTGGGAGTCCCTTAGTCGGGCCAGCATATTTTTGCCCGCCTGGTTCTGCCGGCGGGGGTCGGTCAGGTCAGCCCCGGCGCTGAAGTGTTTGCCGGCGCCGGCGAAGATGACGGCCCGGGTCTCATAATCTTCTCGAAATTCCTCGGTGATCTTGATAATCTCCTCCATGAGGTCCAGGCTGAGGGCGTTGAGTTTCTGGGGCCGGTTGAAGGTGACGACGGCCACTTGGTCCTGCCGTTCAACGAGCAGATACTGGTAAGGCATGGGCGGTCTCTCCTCTTGGGCCTTGGCTTTCGGGATCGGGCGCGGCGTTTTTTCTGGCGCGCAGCCGGGCGGCTCGCCCGTTCCGGCAGGGCCATCTTAGGGCCGGCCCGCGCGTGAAGTCAAGGCGGGGGGCGGCGGCCGAGGGAACGCCGTCGCTACACCCGGTCAGGGAGTCGGCAAAAGCAACCCTATCTGGAAAGGAACAGGCATCATGATCCGTTTTGTGTACGTTCTGCGCCGCAAGGCCGGCCTGTCACTGGCCGAGTTTCAGAGCTACTGGCGCCGCGAGCACGGACCCCGGCTGGCCCGGCACTCCACGCATCTGGCCATCGCCCGATATGTGCAGATGCACACCCTCGAGGACCCGGCCAACGAGGCCATGCGCGCCTCGCGCGGCCTGGCCGAGCCCTATGACGGCGTGGCCGAGTTGTGGTGGAACAGCCTGGAGGAAGTGGCGGCCGCGAGCGCCTCGGCCGAGGGACAGGCCGCGGCGGCCGAACTGGTTGAGGACGAAAAGAATTTCATCGATTTTTCCCGCTCCTCCCTCTGGTTCGCCACCGACGTGCCCCAGGTCAACCCTACCCCGGAAAACATCGTGGCCACGGAGAGAAACAGCGTGGTCAAGCTGTTCTATGTCTTCCACCGCCTGCCGACCCTGGCCAAGGACCAGGCGCAGCTCTACTGGCGCATGAACCACGGCCCCTTGATCCGGCGGCACGCCCAGGCTGCCCGCATCCTGCGCTACATCCAGGTCCATGCCCTGGATGACGCCCTGGCCGAGCCGATCCGGGCCGCGCGGGGCAAGATGGAGGAGGCCTACGACGGCCACGCCGAACTGTGGTACGACCGGGCCGCGGGCGGGGCCGCGCTCACGGCCGAGGGCCAGCGCGCCGCGGCCTTGTTCCTCGAGGACGAGAAGAAATTCATCGATTTCCCCCGCTCGGCCATGTGGTTCGGCAAGGAGGTCGCCTTCATCGACCTGTAATTCCATTTCTATACGCAACGTCATAAATCGATGCGCATACAGAGCGTCAGAACAAAGCAGACCAAGGCGCGACGATGGCGAGGAATGAGGCGTACTTTGTAGGTACGCCGCAATGACGAGCCGAGGAGCAACACAGGGTTGCGAAGTTATGGCGCTCTTTATAAATCAAGCGTTAACTTTGTCGACTGCGCTGCGCGGCTCCCCGCCGTACTAAATTGTACTGTCTCGTCGCTGCTCGCTTGCCTTCGCGTTCCCATCTTGATTTAGAAATGGCATAAGGCGCTGGGAAGGAGGGCGGATCAGGCCGGCATTTTCTCCCGGCCGGCCTCGCGGCGCTGCCGCTCGGCCTGGGAAAAAACCCTGGCCAGGGCCTCGGCGGCCCGTTCGAAGCTGGGAAACGTGGGCAGGCCCCAGGAAGTCAGCCTCGCATCGAGTTCGGCGGCCAGGGCCGCCTCCCCGCCCGGCTGCAAAGTGAAGAGCAGCGGCTTTTCGCTGCTTCCCGCAGCCCGGCGGACGATTTCGAGAAGCTGTTCCAAACGCCCCGGCGATTCCTTGAAGAACCGCGCGGCAAACCGGGCCGGGAACTCCAAGACCATGGCCTGGATTTCAGGGTCGGCCTGGACGATCTCCAGAATCCGGCTCAGGCTCTGCGGCTGGGCCATGATCGTGCCGGCCATGTCCAGCGGGTTCTGGTAGCTGCCGCCCACGATGTTGAAAAAGGCGGCCAAGGCCTGGTACGAGGCGGGACTCAGGCGCGGCACGCTCAGACCGGACCGGCCGAAGGCGTCGGCGATGGAAACGGACGTTCCGCCGGTCATGGCCAGCAGGGCCACCCCGCGGCCGGTCGGCGGCCGGCTGGTGACCAGAAGCTGAACAACGTCCAGCGTTTCTTCGAGATTATGAGTCGGGATGGCCCCGGCCTGCCGCATCAGCCCGTCCCAGACGGCTTGGGCCGAGGCCTGGGAGCCGGTATGAGAGCGGATGGCCCGGGCCCCCCCCTCGGTCTGGCCCCCCTTCCACACCACCACCGGCTTTTTTCGGCAGGCGGCCCGGAGCGCCTCGGCAAAGGCCCGACCCTTTCTCACCCCTTCCAGGTAAAGCCCGATGACCTCGGTCTTGGGATCGAGGGTCAGGTACTCCAGATAGTCGGCCACGTCCAATACCACGCCGTTGCCGAAGCTGACGGCCAGGGAGAGGTGCAGGTTCTTAAGGCCGGCCATGGCCGCGAACATGCTCCCATAGGTCCCGGACTGACTCAGAAAGCCGATGCGGCCATCGGGAGAGGCCGGGCAGTCGTTGCCGAACCGGAGTCCAATCTGGGGCAGGTGCAGCCCGATGCAGTTGGGGCCGACCAGGTTGAAACGGGCCTCGAGGGCCATGTCGGTCAAGCGTCGTTCGAGGTCCCGGCCCAGGTCCTCGCCGGTCTCGGCAAAACCGGAGGTGAAGAAGGCGGCGCCGTGCGCGCCCACGGCGATCAAATCGGCCAGCACCCGCGGAGCGGCCTGGCGCGGTACAGCCACCAGGGCGTAATCGATGGGGCCGGGCACGCCGGAAAGCGCGGTGAAATTGGCCACCCCCAGGGCCTCGATGCCCGGTACCTGGGCCGGGTCGATCTGCACCGAGAAGAGGCGCCCGCCCGCCTGCTTGAAGGAGAGGAAGTTGTTCAGCCACATGTAGCGGGGGCCTTTGTCGCCCACGACCACCACGGTGGCCGGATTCATCATGCGATCGAGACGGTGTCCGGGAACGGCCATGGTTATCACGGGATCCTTGCGTCGAGGCTGATGTCTTCGGCGCCGGCTGGCAGGCAGGCGCACGGGGGTCTTGCTCCGGGCCGCGCGCTTATCCTTGCTTTTCCAGGCTGGCCAACTGGATACACACCGCCAGCACCTCCATGGCCAAGCGGATCTCGCCTAGCGACGGGAAGGTGGGGGCGATACGGATGTTCCGGTCCCTTGGGTCTTTTTTATAGGGAAAGGTGGCGCCGGCGTCGGTGAACTTGACCCCGGCTTCGGCGGCCATGCGCACCGCCTGGGTCGCGCACCCATCCGGCGTGTCCAGGCTGATGAAGTAGCCTCCCTGGGGATGGCTCCATTCGGCCACGCCTTTTTCCCCGAGCTCCCGGGCCAGGATCTCGTCCACCGCCTCGAACTTGGGCTTGATGATGGCCGCGTGTTTTTTCATGTGAGCCTCGATGCCGGCCATGTCCTTGAAGAAGAGCACGTGGCGGAGCTGGTTCAGCTTGTCCGGGCCGATGGTCTGGTAGAAGAGGTGCTTCACAGTGAACTCGATGTTCTTGCGGCTGCCGCCCATGAGGGCCAGGCCGGCCCCGGCGAAACTGACCTTCGAGGTGGAACCGAAGAGCAGCACGCGGTCCGGATTCCCCGTACTTTTACACGCCTCCAGGATGTTCCTCAGCGGTTTCGGATGGTCGGTCAGATGGTGGACGGTATAGGTGTCATCCCAGAAAATCCGAAAATCGGCGGCCCGCGCCGGCATGGCCGCCAGCCTTTCGACCACCTCGCCGGAGTACGTCACGCCGGTTGGATTGCTGTAGCGGGGCACGCACCAGATGCCTTTGACGCCGGCGTCCTCGGCCGCGAGCCTTTCCACGGCGTCCATGTCCGGGCCGTTCTCGTCCATGTCGATGGGGATCATGCGGATGCCCAGGTGCTCGCAGATGGCAAAGTGCCGGTCATATCCCGGGCTGGGCGCCAGGAATTTCACCTCGGACAGACGTCCCCAGGCCGGTTCGCTCTCGGACACGCCGAAGAGCATGGCCCGCATCAAGACGTCGTGCATCAGGGTCAGGCTGGCGTTGCCGGCGATAATGATCTCGTCCGGGCCGACCCCGAGGTACTCGCCGAACAGGCGCCTCGCCTCGGGCAGACCCTCGAGGCCGCCGTAATTCCGGCAGTCGGTCCCATCCACGGCCCGGTAATGCCCGGCGTCGGCCACGGTCAATATCCCCAGCGAGAGGTCGAGCTGCTCCGGACAAGGCTTGCCCCGGGTCATGTCGATGTTCGGCTTCCCGGCTTTGATTTTTTCGTACCGGCTGCTGAGCTCGGCCCGATAAGCCCGCAGTTCCTGGCCGCTTAAATCGCGCAGGGTTCCCATGGCTCTTTTTCCTTCCGTCTCAGAATTTTTTTCGGAGCGCCGTGCGCATCCTTGGGGGTGTCTATACTTCCAAAAAGCACGGAAAAAATCAAGCCCCATCTGGCCGCGGAGGGGCGCTTGCGAAAAGGCCGGCCTTGGTGTAAGAATTTTCCATGCTTTACGGCGGACGGCCGTTCGGAACATGGTTCGGGCCGGGGTTCCCGAGAGGGTGACGATGATGGTTTCAGGGCAGAGGAGAGGGTCGGTCTTTGATGGGTACAACGTGACCAGCGACGCGGACCTACAGCTTGCGGCAGAGCGTCAGGCGGCCTATCTGGAGACCCAGGCCGGCGTGACGGCGGGCACAATTTTGGGCACAATCGGCAAGACCTTGGTACGTAAGTCCTTGTAGCCCCCGTAGCTCAGGTGGATAGAGCACGGGATTCCTAATCCAAAACCGACATTTTCTAATTACTTAGCAATTTGAATCAACTGCGTTCAGTCAGCCCTTTGGCTACACCATCGGGTTTAATAATAGATAAGGTTCGCTCCATCTATTTCTCCTTATGGATTGATTGTTATGAAAAACTTTATCGGATAAATCCAATCCATGTCAAGAAGCAAAAGTTTTCGGGTTAGAAAAAAATGCCCAAATGGTTGAGGAGAAATTCACTCCCCTGGCACGGCATCATAGGAATAGGGAATGAGAATGCAAAAGCTCAGGCTTATAAATGAACGGAAGGGAAAAAACGAGGATGGTGCTCTTATTACAAGTAGGGCTTAAACTTCCAGATATTTGGCACGAACCTCCGGACTGGCTTCCAATTCTTCTTTACTTCCGAAAAACCCGATGTGGGCTTTACCCATCAGGTAAATACGGCTGGCCAGAGACATGGCCACGCTTATGTTATGTTCCACCAGCAAAATGGAAACCCCGGCTTTTTTATTGATTTCTTCCAGAATATCCCTAACCTCTTTAACCATGAGCGGTGCCAAACCTTCGGTGGGCTCATCCACCAGCAAGAGATCGGGATTCCCCATCAGGGCCCTTCCGATGGTTAACATTTGTTGCTCCCCGCCGGATAAAAATCGGCCTTGTTGATCGGCCCGTTCTTTTAACATTGGAAAATGTTCGAAGATCCGCTCCACCGTCCAGATGCCTTCCTGAGTGGACAGCTTTCCCCCCTTAATTCCCAATTCCAGATTATCCACCACCGAAAGTTTGGGAAATATTCTTCGTTCTTCCGGGACGTACCCAATGCCTGCTCTGGCTACTTTAAATGGAGGAAATCCAGTTATTTCCTTCCCCTGAAAAATGACCTTTCCCGATTTGGGCTTAACCAATCCCATGATACTCTTCAGAGTGGTACTCTTCCCCATCCCGTTTCGACCTAAAAGAGCGACAATCTCTCCTTCTTGAACGTTTAACGAGATATTCCGCAAAACATGGCTTATGACATAAAAGGTATTCAGATCTTGAACTTCCAGCAGCATTTTTGCTCCTCGGGCCGCGTGCCCAACGACAATTTTTTAACTTTTTCGTTTCTATAAAGTTAGCCCTCTACCTTTTGCCTTTGGTGCTCTGGTTATTAAACCCTCACGCCCCTGGGGCGTGACACTATGAATCATGAAAATAGAGTCGGTCGAACTTTGAACCCCGAACCTTATTTACGACCTATACTTTCGCCTCTCCCAGGTAGGCGTCCTTGACCGCCTGGTTCTGCCGGATCTCATCCTGAGTCCCTGTAGCCAGAATCTGACCATAATGGAGGACGGTAATGCGGTCGGCCAGGGAAAAAATGACATCCATATCATGCTCGACAATGACCACGGTCTTGCCCTTGGTCAGCCGTTTGATCATCTCGACGGCGGTATGCGTTTCATCCCGGGACATACCGGCTGTGGGCTCGTCCAGGAGAATCAGGTCCGGATTGGTGGCCAAGGCCATGCTGATCTCCAGAGAACGATGCTTTCCATAGGATAACAAGGAAGCCGGTATCATCATTTCCTCATCCAGATTGATCCGCTTCAAGATTTCCAAAGTCTCCTGGGTTATATCCATCATTTTATCCACCTTGCGGAACAAATTAAAGCGGATGCCTTTTTGGGAAAGGATAGCCAGGCGTACATTTTGAAAAGTTGCCAGACGATTGAAGGTACTGGTAAGTTGAAAAGAGCGTCCCATACCCATCCGCGTCAATTGGTAGGGTTTGGCCCCGGTTACATCCTTGCCTTTAAAGAACACCTTTCCCTGACTGGGGCAGAGAGTACCGGTTATGGCGTTAAAGAGGGTGGTTTTTCCGGCTCCATTGGGGCCGATAATGGCATGCCGTTCCCCTTCTTCAACCTGCAGATTGACATCAAATAATACCTTCAAACCGCTGTAATCATGATAAAGACCTTTTGTTTCCAGTATATTCATTAAACCTTCTCCAAATTGAAATGGCTGCCCCTTTTGCCTTTATATTTTTATATCGCTTGAAGTGGCTGCCAATTTTGCCTTTATATCTCTGTATAAGCCCATAAATCCCATGGGGGCGAAAAGAACTACGATGATAAGCATCAAGCCCATCACCAACTCAATTCGATCCGTATAGTGACGGGCCACTTCCTCAAGCACTTGGAAAAAGGCTGCGCCCAGAATGGGACCGAAAAAAGTTCCTATCCCGCCGACCATGGTCATCAAAATCGGCGTGAAAGAGTTCACTATAGTAATAGAGTCCACGGAAATCAGATTTTGAAAAAGGGCAAAAACGGCGCCGGCCGCGCCGGCGAAAGCGCCTCCCAGAATATAAACCAGTCCCTTGCTTTCCGGTACCCTGAAGCCCAGATAATCGATGCGCTTTGGATTATCCCGTATGCCGACCATAACCTGCCCGAAAGGAGTCTGGGTGATAAACCACATAAGCCACATGCAGATCCCCAGGACAACTATGGCAAAGTAATAAAAGTTGAGCGGGTTTTTCATATCTATGGAGATAACCCCGGGGATGGAGAACGGCGGTGTGGGAAACCCTGCGATTCCATCTTCCCCGCCGGTGATTGCCCTTAATTTCAAGGCCAGCATATACAGGAGCATGGAAAAGGCGACATGTAGCATAGCAAAGGCAACACCGCTGACCCGGACGATCAAGGGGCATAAAATCAATGCCAATAAAGCCGCTAAAAACACGCCCGATATAAGAGCCCCTAAAAGCGGCATCCCGGGGATATGCTGCAATGCCAGGGCCGTACCATACCCCCCCATCCCAAAAAACATGGCAGGACCAAAATTAAGAAGGCGGGTGTAACCCAGCTCTAAATTGAGGGCCTGCGAAAAAACGGCCATGATGGCAAAGCCGACAAAGAAATTAGTATAATAGATTCCACAAAATTTGGGAATGAGGATCAGGACCACACCCAGGGCGATCCAAAATATCCATTTTAAGACTTTTTTCATTCTTCTTCGCCTTCTCCAAAGAAACCATGGGGACAAAAGGTCATAACAATGGCCATAAAGATAAACATCAGCAGTGGCGCCAATTGAGAAAGAAACTGGACCCCGAATGAACTCAACAGGCCGAATATAATAGAAACTATAAAGGCCCCTTTAAGGCTTCCGAATCCTCCCACCACTACCACAATAAAGGCATCCATACCCATCTGGTCGGCCAGTCCGGGGTAGACGGATAAAATGGGGGCGATGGCCACTCCGGCTATCCCGGCCAGCCAGATACCAACCCCAAAAACCAAGGTAAAAACCAACGGGATATTGATCCCCAGGGCATTGACCATGTCGCTGTCGGAAACGGCCGCCCGAACGATTTTCCCCACCCGGGTTTTATAAAGAAGCAGGGCCATGATTCCTAAAACCAGGAAGGACAGGGCAATGACAAACAACCGATAGATCGGATAATCCAGACCGGAAATACGGATTAATCCATCCAGCACAGGAGGAACCTTAATCTGCAGGTATGAAGTGCCCCAGACGATCTTCACCAGGCCAATGATTAAAAAGCTGACACCTACGGTCAGGATCAACTCTCCAATGGCTCCATAACCTTTTAATGCTCGGAGCAAATATCGTTCCATGAGCATGCCGCAAATGGCAGTGAAGATCGGCGCCAGGAGCAGACCCAACCAGAAATTTCCGGTCTGCGCGATGACTTGGTAGCAGAAATAGGCCGAAAGCATGAAAAATGCTGCATGGGCCATGTTTAATATGTTCATCATGCCGATGATCAGGGTAACGCCGGATGACACCAGAAACAGCACCATGCCATAGGCGATCCCATGAATCCCCTGGGACACATACATGGCGGTATTTGGACTCATTGAATTAACCTCTCAAAAACAGGGTGGTTTCACAGTAAATGATCGCGGAAAGGGCAGTGAGCATCATGTTTGGGAAATGGATGACTCCATTTATTATCTCCCAACACCTGGCCAACTGCCCTTTCCACTATAATTTTAATTTAGATCCGCTGGATTCTTTCCTTTGCATCTTTCGAGTTTCGGGTCCATCCAGGGGAGGACTTTTTCCGCCGGTATCCTGAACGTGGTGCCCCACCAAGAACATTTATCCGTCCATTTATAGGGAGCAATATTCATGGCTACCTTTTGTTGATCGGGTGGGACATATTCAATGATATAAGTATCCTGAATCGTATTGTGATCACAGGCCCTCATTTTCTTTATGTGACCGTTAACGTATTCGTAGCTGTCCCCTTCCCAAGTCTGGATGATTTTTTCGGGGTCCGTACTCCCGGCCCTTTCAATGACGCTCAGGAGCCAATAAAACTCCATGGCTAGGGCATCCCACCCTTGCGAGTAAACCTCAGCATTATAGGGTGGTTTGAACTTCTTATAGGCGTCCTGCCAAATTTGATAGTATTTAATCTGCTCTTTTGTTTTGAAGAACGGCGTGGTGGGCCCGTAAGGGGTGGCCAGTTGTATGCCCTTGGTGGCTTCAACCCCCAGGGAGGCCATGGTGGCGTAGTTAGTTAGGTAAATTTGGGCAAACGGAATGTTTAGCCCCATGGCCCTGGCTTGTTTGACCAGGTTGGTGGCATCCGGATCCCAGTCTCCGGTGTAAATCACCTCGGCTCCGGAGGCCTTAATCTTGGAAATATAAGGGGCGTAGTCGGTAGCGAAAAGCTTATGATAATCCTCACCCACGATCTCAGCCTCGGGATAGTATTCCTTTAACGCTTTTTTAAAGTTTTCGCCCATGTCATGACCGAACAGGTAGTCCTGACCAAGAATATAAAACTTTTTTTCCTTTTTCCTCTGGCCGTAAAAATAGGCGAAAGAACGACCGACCTGGGAAGTCTGCCACCAGGTCATAAAGGCATAGCGGGTAAAATTTTGGGCATCTTGAAGTTCTTCGGCCAAGGAAATCATGTTCACGGAAATGACCTTGTATTTATCGGCCGTTTGGTTCATGATCTTCACGAGGTGGCTGCCGTCAGCGCCCCAAAGGAACTTGACCCCTTCCTGCAGGACCATCTGCTCACAAATCTTCTTGGTCTGGTCGGGCCTGGACATGGTATCGGCCTTGAAGAGCTGGACTAGCTTCTTTTTGCCGTCCACCATGAGGCCGCCTCTCTTGTTGATATCGTGGGCCGCCCATGCTGCATCAAGCCAGAAACCTTCACCCACCGCGGCAGCCGGACCGGAAAATGTAGCCACCACAGCGATCTTAATGGTATCCCCGGTGGGGTTGACGAAGTTGGTAGGATCAAAATCGGACATGTCGCTCATTTTGTTGACATCAAATCTGGCTTTAGCTTCTGGAGCTTTCTCCACTTTGGCTTTCGGGGCAGGGGCCGCCTTGGCTTTGGGGGCAGCGGCGGCCAGGGTCTGGGAAGAACTCATGGTTGTTAAAAGGAAGATAAAAGAAAAAACACACAATAACAGAATAATTCCCTTACCCGTTTTCATGTGAACCCTCCTCCTTAAATTTTTGAGGTTAACAGCAAAACGTCCTTTCTAAACTTAACCGGAAATACGCGGCAAGGACCGCGAATTCCATTTTCCAGGCCCCTCGGCGCTGCTCTTCGCCTGCTAAACAGGCATTAAGTTGAGCCAAAGGGCTTGTGCCTCCATCCCCAAAAGCGTTTTCTCGCTACCTCCTCTGAAAATCCTTTGTTCTTACGGCTTTCGGGCATGGTAATCCGCCGACCTTCTTCAAGTCAAGTCGAAATTTATTCGTCACCCATGTCCATGCGCGGCTCGGTGAAGGTAGGGGGAGGGGTAAAGTAGGCCCGGCCAAGCAAATGGCGACTGCTACACGAAGCCGTGGCCAGCTACATGGGTTCGGTCTGAGGCTGTCTCAGCATGAGACCATCATCGAAATTTGCTCTGAGAGGCGGGCCAGCGCGGTCGTAAAGACGATATTTTAAGCGCAAGGGGAATATATGGGTAAACGACGGCGTGTCTCCTGGGACCACTTGGACGCTCCTATGGACAATTCATGAGGTGCACCCGGTTTCCTTGGACACGGATTTGAGGTAAACAGACCCGAGACGTGGACAAGGAGGTAGGGTTATGTCAGATGAGAAGCGGGAGAAGGTGGACAT
>Ga0315282_10005043_pt1 | contig 22653 bp, 23 predicted proteins | sample YL17G07_20_MG_FD_203693 | JGI IMG/M metagenome (GOLD analysis project Ga0315282, IMG submission 203693) | Sediment microbial communities from Yellowstone Lake, YNP, Wyoming, USA - YL17G07_20 | ecosystem: Environmental > Aquatic > Freshwater > Lake > Sediment | place: USA: Wyoming | collected... | reverse complement strand
CACCGCTCTATTGGCAAACTCCCGCCGCTTTTGTATTATGTGAATAACTTTATCGGCTCTCAAAAGTCCAATATGTTAGTAGAGGGCGCATTAAATTGAAAAATTCACTGAATTGAGTTATACTTAACTCAATTAAAAACTTGAAATTGTTAATGCTCTCGGCTTCGCAATTCATTTTGCCCGCCCGCCCATTCCGAGTCCCGCGAAGCGGGACGAGGACAGAATTCCGTTCGAGCTATTTCAAGAATACACCGCCATTCGACTCACTTCGTTCGCTCATGGTCTTCGACCTTGAGAAAAAATAAAAAGGTCGAATGCCCTGTCATCGACTCTGAGGTCTGACGACCTCGTCGCTCAGACTCGAAGAGAGCGCAGCCGAAGGACGAACATTCAACTCAGCTGACGTTTTGCACTAATTTTGATCGCCTTGCCATTGACGAGAGCGTCCGCAACCTTTTTATAAGCGGAAGACAAAATTCGCTGAAAAGTACTTTGGGAAATTTTCATGCGATGCGCACAGTCAATCTGATCAAGGTTTTGAATATTTTTTAATCGTAGAGCTTCAATTTCTGCCAATGACAACTCTACGGAGTCGAGAAATCTCATCGGGACCCCTCGCGGCTTAAAATAGCAGGTATCAGGGCTGCAACTGACTGTACAACGACATCTTGGTCTGGGCATGAATTGATAAACTCCCTATTTGGTGCTAAGTTTGCAGTTGAAGGAGGCCTCCCGTCTCCCGTAGCAAAAGCTATAAGAGACGGGTCCCATGCCTCCTTCTATTTGTTCTCGAGAGTTTTCTTCTCTTCGCGAACGGCGGAGAGCTCTTCCTCGAGCATTTTTTCCTCATTCTCGAGAGCGGACAACTCGTTTTTAGGAGATGCAAATCTCCTATAGCCGCAGCCGCAGCCCCGGCAACTGCAAGCCGGTCCTGCTCCAAACCCACAAGGACCCACCCCTCTACCGGTTCTCGGGCCAAAGCCCATTGGACCTGTTCCGTCTTGTCTTGGCATAATCTTTCACCTCCTCCCAACTTCTTTTATTCTTTTATATTGAATATATACCCATAACAAACAGTTGTCAAGCCCGTATATATATGGGAGAATCTGGAGCAAAGGACAGCCTTATAGAAATGACGATTTTAGAGAAAATCTGGAAAAGGAGCGAAAGAAGCCCTTCGGCCCGACGGGCTTTGGCGCAACTGTATAATCTTATATCCGACAACCGCAAAAAAATTCGGGGTAGAGGTAATCGGATCTTAACGAACGGGGCATTTTTGCACCGCTGCCGCTTTGACATCCGAGGCAACAACAATTCGATTTCAATCGGCTGGGCGACAAGGATCTCCAACACAATTTTTTATCTGCGCGGAGATAATCACCAGCTTATTATCGGCAAAAACTGCGTATACGAGGGCGACAGTTTTTGTCTTGAAGACAAAAACTGTCGAATTACCCTGGGAGAGAAAACCACCGTGCTGGCGGCGCGTCTGGCCGCGGCCGAGGATAACCGAAAAATTAAAATTGGCCGAGATTGCCTTTTGGCTTATGATATAGATATCCGCACCACCGACTCACACTTGGTTATTAACCGGACGAGTGGTAAGCGCCTGAATCCCGCCCAAGACGTGATAATTGCCGACCATGTCTGGGTGGCAGCCGGAGTTAAAATCCTCAAAGGAGTGAGAATTGCTGCAGATTCAGTGGTGGCTGCCGGGGCGATTGTGACCAAGCCGTTTAGCACCAAGGGTGTGATTATCGCCGGCATTCCGGCCAAAATCATCAAAAGAAATATCAACTGGACAAGGCACCGCCTTAAAAAGGAGTGACTGTGGTCCTAGTTTCAATCCTCACCGGTTATATTTTAGGCACTATTTCTCCAGCCTATATTCTGGGGCGGCTCCTGAAGAAAATAGACATTCGAGAGGTCGGGGAAAAAAACGCCGGCACGACCAACGTTTACAAAGTTCTTGGGCTCGCTCCGGCGGTGATAACGGCGATTTTTGACCTCACCAAGGGACTTCTAGCGATGTTTGTCGCAAGCAGGCTTGGCGCCAGTGAGCTCGTTGTCTATTCGGCCGGCTTAGCGGCCGTCGTAGGTCACATTTTCCCCTTCTATCTGAAGTTTCGCGGCGGGCAGGGAGCAGCTACCTCGACCGGTTTACTTTTGTATTTCCTTTTTATCCTACTTCGAGAGCATTTTTTGCCACTCTCCGGATTGGGAGTCCTTGCCGTAGCGGTCGTGGCAATTCTCACGATCACCCGCCAAAAAGGCTTTCTCTCTTTGGTGGTGATGCCGTCTCTGGCAGTGATGATTTTTAGAAACTACGGGGTCAATTTAACGGCCATTTTTACCGGAATAATCTTGGTCTATCTTTTTGCGCTCAATGTCTACCTTGCAGTTCAAAAACGGCTATTTGTGCTCAAGAAAACAACTTTGGCCAAAATTCGCCCCTGGCGCACCCTCGCCCGTCCTCTAGCGGCCGTTTTCCCCAGCGCTTATTTTTTCATCGATAAAAGCACCCTGCTTTGGATAATGGGGGGAATCGGCGGAGTTTTCTTGGCTTTTGACCTCGCTCGGCTGATCAGCCGGAAGTTCAACCTGGCGGTTTTGACCGGGCGGGCAAAAGTTCTCAAGCCCGGCGAGGAGAAACGCTTTTCCTCGATGACGCTTTTTCTTCTGGCCGCATTTATCGTCGTGCTGATCTTTCTAAAACCTATTGCTATTACCGCTTTGGTTTTCCTGATTTTCGGCGATGTTTTCGCCAAATTTTTCGGGCTGGAATACGGCCGGAAGCGGCTTTTGGGCGATAAAACGCTCGAGGGCAGTTTGGCGCATTTGGTCATCTGCCTTCTGGCCGGCTATATCATTTGGTTGTATCTTGGACTCTCGCCCGCGGTCATCATCATCGGGGCGTTGGCAGCTACGGTCGTCGAGGCCTTACCGCTTGGGATCAATGACAATTTTTCCGTCGGGGTGCTGTCGGCCGCCGCAATGTTCGTGGCCGAGCGATGGCTGTAGAATTAAAAAGAAGTAAAAAGTTAAAAGGATGAAGCGGGAAAGGAGCCAAATGATTCTCGAAGAAATTGCCGGTCGGCGCAGCACGCGAGATTTTAAGGAGGAGGCGGTCAGCGAGAAGGAGATCGCCGAGGTAATTAAGGCGGGACAATTCGCTCCGTCCTCAAGAAATAATCGGGCGATAGAATACGTGGTAATTACGGAAAAGGCACTCAAAGACAAAATCGGCGAAGCAGTCAGCCAGCCATTCGTCAAGGCGGCACCAGCATTGATTATTCCGGTGACCGATCCGGCAAGCTCGATGCAACCGGTGCAGGATTTGTCGGTCGCCTCGGAAAATATTTTCTTGCAGGCCGAGGCGCTGGGGCTAGGGACGGTTTGGAAAAATGTCAGCCCCGAGGCGATGCAAGAGGTGGCGCCAATTATCGGTGTCCCCAGAAACTTGCTTTTTATCAATATTATTCCGGTCGGGCACCCCAAAACTAAGCTTCCGCCGCACACAGATGCTGAATTCGACGCTAAAAAACTCCATCAGGAGAAGTGGTGAAAATGAAAATTACGCCAAGTCCGTTTGAAAAAGACTATAAATATTGCCCGAACTGTCGCACAAAGCTCGAGCGGAAAGTGATTGACCGGCGGAATTTATTGAATTGCCCAAAGTGCGGATTTATTTTCTGGAATAACCCGAAACCGGTTACCAGCGTGCTTCTGGAGCGGGACGGGAAAGTCTTAATGCTCGAGCGTAAACAGCAGCCACTGAAAGGTTATTGGGTGCTGCCGGGCGGATTTATTGATTATGAGGAAACACCAAGAGAAGCGGCCGTGCGCGAGGCCAAGGAAGAAACCGGACTCAAGGTTAGAATTGACTACCTGCTCGATGCCTATCGCATCGAAGATGACCCGCGAGGAATGCATATTGAAATTGTTTTCAAAGGGACGATTTTATCTGACAAACTTCGACTTAACGAAGAATCTTCACGTTTTGAATTTTTTCCGCTCACTAAGCTGCCACGGCTTATCGCCTACCAGCACCGCCGGGTGATTTTGGATTGGGAGAAAAAGAGGGACTAACGAACACGCCCCCGCAGCAGAAGCCACGGGGGCGTGAGATAGGACGGCCGGGAGGCCGTTCAGAAGAGGCTGACCTCCTCACCGTTCATGGCGGAGTTGTACCAGGCATTGATGGTTCGCGAGACGAGAAGTGCCTGCTCCACGGTCAGCAGTGGCACATCATCGCCAGCACAGCGCCGGGCGAAGTTCTGGCTGTTGGTCTCGCGACCCATGAGCGGGTCCTGGTCAACCGGGCTCTCGTCGTTCATCAGCCGGCTGACCATGCCACCGTAGCTGTTTGAGACAAACCACATCCCGTCCCTGGCCTCGGAGTCAAGGCCGGTGTTCGTCGGCCAGAGGCGCGTCCACTCCAGCGTCCCCCGGGTGCCGACCAGCTTGAGGCCGAACCGTTCACGGTCCGTGTGCATGGCCCAAGCCGTGCGACACTCGACCAGAACGTCGTTAATGTCCAGGAGGGCGCGGGCGCGGGTGTCGACGTCAATGGGCGCGTAGGGTGCCTCAGTCCCACCGCCGTATGGGCCGTTGCCCCCGCCGTCTCGGAACAGGTTCCAGGTGTAGCCGTGAAGCATGTTAGGCTCCTCCCAGCCAAGGACTTCGAAGAGGAGCCCCAGCAGATGCGGTCCGAGATCAATGAGTGAGCCACCGCCGCTGCGCGCTTTCTGGGTGAACCACCGACCGCGGAAGGGGATGCCGTTGCCCCGCTCCCACCAGGCCGTCGCCTCGAGGACCTCGCCGATCATACCGTCACGCAAGGCCTCCATCAGCTGGGCGAAGTCGCGGCGGTAGATGTTGTTCATCACCATGCTGACGACCAGGTCAGGGTGAGCAGCAGCAGCCTTGGCGATCCGCGTCGCGTCCTCCAGGGTATGCGCCAGCGGCTTCTCGACAAGCACGTGCTTGCCCGCGTCGATTGCCGCCAGAGCGTACAGGGCATGCAGGTCGTTGGGGACAGCCAGGATGACCGCGTCAACTGCCCCAAGGAACTGATCGTAGTCGGTGAAGAAACCGCTGCCAGCATCGAAATCGAGGCCGAGGTCAGTAAAGGCCTCACTGACCTTCAGCACGACGTTCCTGTTGGTGTCACAGACCGCAGCCAGCTCGGACCTTGGGTCCTGCTGCTCCAGCTTGAGCTGGGCCTTGATGTGAACCTCCCCGATGCCGCAGCCAACTACGCCGACACGAACCACAGCGCGGGAATCTCCCATACGGGTACGCTCCTCTCCTCTTGTGATCCAGCGGCACTAGGACCAACTGGTCGCGGGGACCGTCAGGACTGGGGTCAGGCCCAGGTCATCGCCGTGGGGGCCTCGAAGATCGTGGCCTCCTTCAGCAAAGCGACCGCCTTGAGGAAGCCCTCGTCGGAGGACATCAGGCTGTCCTCGTGCTCGATGCTCAAGGCGCCGTCATAGCCGACCATGCGCAGCGTCGAGATGATGTCGTTCCAGTACTCGAGGCCGTGGCCGTAGCCGACGGTGCGGAAGATCCAGGACCGACGGAACTCGTCGCTGTAGGGCTTGGTGTCCAGCACCCCGTTGACCTCGGCGTTCGCGCGGTAGACCATGACATCCTTGGCGTGGACGTGCCGGATGATGCCTGGTGCTTTCTCGTGAAGCCAACGGATCGCGGCGCAGGGGTTAATGCCCTGCCAGCCCAGGTGGCTGGGGTCGAAGTTGCAGCAGATGCGCGGCCCGCACTCTTGGCGGAGCCGAACCAGTGTCTCGGGGTTGTAGACCAGGAAGTTGGGGTGCATCTCGAAGCACATGTTGATGTCGTGCTCGTCGAGGAGCGCCTCCTCCTTGGCCCAGTACTTCCAGGCCACGTCCCACTGGTACTGCAGGGCGTGCAGGTGGTCGTCGGGCCAGGGCGCGACGACCCAGTTCGGGGTCATATCCCCCGCGCGGCCGGCAGGGAGGCCGGAGAAGCCGTTCACTTCGGTGACGCCGAGCCGATGTGCCAGCTTGACCGTCGCCCGGAAGACCTCTTGGTGCGCCTTGGCCGTCTTGGCGTTCGGGTGCAGCGGGTTGCCGTGGCAGGACAGGGCCGAGAGCACCATGTCCCGGCTCGCGATCGCCTTCACGAAGGCGTCGCGCTTGGCCTTGCTCTTGAGCAGCTCGTCGGGGTTGCAGTGGTCATTCGGCGGGTAGCCACCCGTACCGATCTCTACTGCCTGCAGACCGTTCTCAGCAAAGAAGTCCAGCACCTGCTCGAGGGGCTTGTCAGCCCACGCCGCCGTCAGTGCGCCGATCTTCATCCCGTCTCCCTCCTAGGGGAATAGAGTGTACGATACGACAGCTATTACACGGCCGGTTCGGTTTTCCCTCCTTTGACCGACCGTTTCCTTCTTGTCAAGTAGCAGTAGTCTCCCATCCAAAGGACAGAAGGTTTAATAATACAAAGTTTCATCCCTTCTGTCAATAAAAAAACTGCTTGCGGAGGTGTATAAAATCAGCTAGAATTACAGGGAAAAATGGAGAGAATTTTAATCAAAGAGCTAAAGGATAAAATCGGCCAAGAAGTGCGGCTGCAAGGTCGGGTTTTGAATATCCGGGAACTCGGCGGGGTAACCTTTGTCCTGGTTCAGGATTACACCGGCGCCGTGCAGACCGTTTGGGATAAACCGGTCAAGGTCGGGGTTTCAGATGCAGTGGAGCTAACCGGTAAAGTAAAAAAGGACGAGCGCGCCCAAGGCGGGCTTGAGGTTCACGGGCAGGAGCTCAAAGTCGTCTCTAGCTGTGAGGAAGAACTGCCTTTCGATCTGGCCAAAAAAGAACTTAAACTGCAGCTTCCTACCCTGCTAGACCACCGCGCTCTATCGCTTCGCCACCCCAAAACTCAAGCGATTTTCCTGCTCTACGATCTTTTGCTCAAACAATACGAGCTGGTGATGCGCGAGGAGGGATTTGTGGAGGTTAAAACTCCAAAAATCCTGGGGGCGGCTTCAGAGGGCGGAGCGAACTTTTTTAAGATTAATTATTTCGAACAAGAGGCCTACTTGGCCCAGAGCCCGCAGCTTTACAAGCAGATAATGGCCGGGGTTTTTGAGCGAGTTTTTGAAATCGGCTCAACTTTCCGGGCCGAGCCGAGCTTTACCACTCGCCATATGACCGAATACATCAGCTTGGATGCGGAAATGGCTTTTATCGAAGATATGGGCGAGATTATGGACACTTTAGCCAGAGTGCTCAAAAAAATGTTTGAGCGGCTCGCCAAAGAAGGGGCGGAGCATCTGAAAGCTCTCGATATCGAGGTGCCGAAGGTGCCGGAGAAAATCCCGACTTATAAGTTGGATGAAATCAAAAAAATCATCAAGGAAAAATACGATTATGAGGTGCCGAAGAGGACTGATATTGACCCGGAAGGCGAACGCTTGAGCGGGCGCTATGCCAAGGAAAAGCACCAAAGCGATTTTATTTACTTGACCCATTACCCCTGGGACGAGCGACCGTTTTATCATTTGCCGACGGACGGGAAAACCGAAACGACAGACAGCTTTGACCTGATTTTCCGCGGCGTGGAGCTGGTCACCGGCAGCCAAAGAATCCACTGCTATGATGAGTTAATGGAGAGTATGAAGAAAAAGGGCGTCAAAGCAAAGGGGCTCGAATTTTATCTGGACATCTTCAAATTCGGCGTGCCACCGCACGGCGGTTGGGGGATGGGTTCGGAGCGACTCCTGCAGCAGCTTCTGGGGCTGAAGAGTGTCAAGGAAGCGACGTTATTCCCCAGGGATGTAAAAAGATTAAGCCCATGATCAGGCTCTTGCCTGAAACCCATAAGCAAGTTTAGCCGAAAGTTCCACCCTTTCGGCGCTAATCAAATCACAATATCTAAATTCTAAGAGTAAAATAGAACTATGGCAGAGAAGAAAAAAAAGCGGAAAAAGACTCCGAAGGCGAAAGAGAAAGAAACCAAGAAAACGCCAAAGAAGTCTGCGGCCCAAAAAGCAGCTAAAAAGCCGGTTTCACCAAAAGGCAGACCTGCCCCTAAAATCATTCCTCCAACGCCTGCCGCGACTCTGTTGCGTTGGAAGGCGCCGGATTATTACACCTTTGAAAAAAGCCCCTATTGGTCGCTGGCGATCGGGCTGATTGCCGTTGTCCTGTCACTTGCTCTTCTTTATACCCAAAATTATTTCCCGATCGTCATTATAATCCTCGCCGTCATTGTCACCTTCCAGGTCGCACATGAAAAACCGAAAGAACAGGAATTTGTCCTTGATGAAAAAGGCGTTCTGGTGCGAAATGTCTACCTGCCGTATCTTGAGCTCAAGTCGTTTTGGATCGCGGAGCACGGAGAAAAATCCATTTTGTACCTGGAGCCGGTGCACTTCATGCGTGCACCGCTAGTCGTGCCTCTCGGAAAGCAGGATGCAGAGCAGGCACGCATTTTCCTCTTAACCAATCTTCCCGAGAAACTCGAGCGAGGAGAAAATTTCTCGGAGAAATTGATTAGAATTTTTCGGCTCTAGAAAATAACTCCAAAGGAGTGCTATGAAAACTATTGTGACGGGGGGAGCGGGATTTATCGCCTCTCACATCGTTGACGGGTTAATTACGGTCGGACACGAGGTAGCGGTCATCGATAATTTGTCCACTGGCCTTAAGGAAAATCTTAATCCTAAGGCCAAGTTTTACGAAAAGGATATCACCGACAAAAAAACAGTCGGGGAGATTTTTCAAACAGAAATGCCGGAGGCTGTTTTCCATCTGGCCGCCCAAGCCAGCGTGCCCCATTCAGTTAAGGAGCCGGCTGAGGATGTCCGCATCAACGTGATCGGGATCATTAACCTCCTCGAGGCCGCTACCGCTGCTAAAACCAAGAAATTTGTTTTTTCTTCGACCGGTGGGGCGCTTTACGGCGACGATGTAGCCCGCCCGACGATTGAAGAAGCGAAAATCGCCCCAATCTCGCCCTACGGGATTGACAAGCTCTTTTCCGAAACCTATATGGGCTACTTTGCCAGCCTTTCGGCGATGAAAATGATCCGGTTGCGCTACTCGAACGTTTACGGGCCGCGCCAGAATCCCTTGGGCGAAGCGGGGGTGATTGCGATTTTCGGCGCCAAAATGCTCAAGAACGAGGAGTACTTGCTTTTTGGCACCGGCGAGCAAACGCGCGATTATGTCTTTGTCGGCGATGTCGTCCGAGCCAATCTGGCGGCGCTTGAGCGCGAGGTGACGGGAGCCTTCAATGTCGCCACGGCCAAAGAAACCTCCCTAAATGAGATTGTGAAAAATCTGCGTCAGATCACCGCAACGACCGCCCCGGAGAAAAAAATGCCCGCCCGTAAGGAGCAAATGTACAGTTGTTTATCTATTGACAAGGCCACTCGGGAGCTTGGCTGGACTCCACAGATGACGCTCGAGGAAGGACTGAAACAAACGGTGGAATATATCAAGAAACACCTGGCATAAATTTCTAATTAAATCCCTGCCCACCGGCAGTCAGACCAATGTCAAAAAATCGGTGAGTGATAGCGGATAAGAAGATATGAACAGCTCCCCAGCTAGCGTACCCAGTATGCCAAATAGCCATAAGTCGAAGCTAATAGTCGGAATTATTTTGCATTTGGACACAATTTTCCTCTGCTTTACTTTAGCAAGCGACCATAGCGGAACACTTTTTGACGACCTATACGCAGTCATCTTCATTCTGCTAAATATTTTCATTTTAACCATCATTGTCCTAGTATTGTATATTGTCTATTTTATCTCGATCCGCAGAAAAATTTGGATTTTGTTCGCACTAATAATCACCGGGTTAACTTTGTTCGTAAGCTCCAAAGCCGGAAGTGCTTTTTTAAATTACCAAATCAATAGATCGCAACAGCTATGCGAGAAGGGACTCAACGAGCTAGCTCCGAACGCTCAACAAGGCATCCAAGTTACAAAGAAAACGGGTGAAAACAATTCATACTTTGGCAAGGAGAGTGTAATTTTCGTCGATTCCGGAAGGATTTTCTTCTACAATCCGGAAAATGAGGCCTTTGAAACCGCCAATCTCGTTCCGCAGATCGATCGCGAGTCTGATATCCAATTCTCAATCGATAAAAAAAAGTTATCAGCCACGGATGTCCTTTCAAAAGAGGGCAATATCAAGATCTTCTCCTCCGGGAGCAACGATTACTGGAATGTTAACGGTAATCATCGATTTAGCCTAGGCTCATTTAGCGACGATAGCCAGTATTATATTTTTGGGATTGAGGTAGAGAATTCCACCGAGAAGAGCGTCTATACAAGTTGTCGGAAAAACATATTGGCCGTCGTAAACCTTAAGGACGGTCAAGTTACTATCTACCAGAGCTTCGAGGAGATGGCCGGGGACCCCGCGTTGTCAGACATTTGGTCTAACGCCACGAGATGTTTCAGGTCGGACTCATACATAAAAATGTCGCTGGAGCTCTCGCCCAGCACAATGATAGACAGCAACGCGTCATGCTATGCAAGATATTTCGATACTATCCAAGGCGTGAAACCCGAAACAGTTGAAATGGATGAAATAAAAAGAAGAATTGGCAGCGACCTAACATCCTTTGATGAATACGATGTCTATACCCTGAAGATTAACGGCAAAACAATGTATATTGTAGATAATCAACTGAACAATTCAACTTATAGCCTGTGGTATGGTTATGCAAGCGAAAGCACACCCTTCAAAAAAATTGACGGCCTAAGCGGCGTCCAATTCTTCTGACCTGAGATTAATTTATGATTATGCGTTTAGCGATCGTTATTCCGGCCTATAATGAAGGCAAAGTCATCCGACGGGTAGTTGAGGGGCTGCCGCGGAAAATCGCCGGGGTGAAAAAAATTGTGATTTTTGTCGTCGACGACGGCTCTGTCGACCAAACGGCCAGAGAGGCAAAAAAAACTCGCGCCATCCTCGTCAGCCATCCGATTAACTTGGGTGTCGGAGCAGCTAGTGTCACCGGACTCGAGGCGGCGCGCCGCAGCGGGGCCGATTTGGCGATTACCTTTGACGGAGACGGCCAACACGACCCACAAGATATCGCTCGGGTGGCCAAGCCGATTTTGAGCGGCCGAGCCGATTTAGTCATCGGCAGTCGCCTCAAAAAACCCCGTGGTATGCCAGCCATCAAAAAAATCGGCAACTGGGGTCTTAATTTTTTTACCTATCTTCTTTCTGGCCGCCTGACGAGCGATTCGCAATCAGGATTTAAGGGATTCTCAAAACGGGCCTTGAAGCTTCTCAAATTAGACACCCTCGGTTATGAATTTTGTTCGGAAACAATAATTGACGCGGCAGCAGAAAACTTGAAAATTAAAGAGGTTCCGATTAGAGTGATTTACAGCTCTTATTCCAAGGGGAAGGGCCAGTCTATCCTAAACGGCCTAAACATTGTCACCAAACTGATTATTCACAAATTCACTCGATGAGCATCGTTTTAATCGCTCAGATTTTCGCCACTATTCTGGCAATTTTGGTTCTTGCCCGTCTCTTTAGCGACTATAAGAAGAAAAAAGAGTCGCTCCAGATGACCCTCTTTTGGACAGTCGTCTGGCTGGCGATTTTAGTTATGGCTTATTACCCGATTCTAATCGAGAAACTTATAACTTTATTGGGCGGTAAGCGTACCGGTCTCGGGACGGTTTTTGGGATGGCTTTGGTTTTTGTTCTTTTTGTCAACTACCGGATTTACGTCAAAGCCCATCGGGTCGAAAAGGCCCTAAATGAACTTTCGCGCCGTTTGGCACTCATTGACCTTGAGAAGAGAAAGGGTAAAGATAAAAGAGGATAGACCCTTTTAACTTCAAAACATGCAAAAAATTGTCGTGACAGGTGGAGCAGGGTTTTTGGGCCAAAAAGTCCTCGACGAGCTCCATCGCGCCGGAGAGAAAAAAATTTCTGTCCCGACCTTCCCAAAGAATGATCTGCGTCAGAAAGAGAACTGTCGGCGAGCGGTGCGGGGAGCGGACTTAGTCATCCACCTAGCAGCCAGGGTCGGCGGAATCGGCTTCAACGAGGCCCACCCCGGGGAGCTTTTTTATGATAATGCCATTATGGGGTTGCAGCTCATCGAAGCAGCCCGTCAGGCCAAGGTTAAAAAAATGTTGGTGGTGGGAACAGTCTGTGCCTACCCCAAATTCACCCCAATGCCGTTCCAGGAGGAAAATCTCTGGGACGGTTACCCGGAGGAAACCAACGCCCCTTATGGACTAGCCAAAAAAATGCTTTTGGTGCAGCTTCAGGCCTACCGCGACCAATATGGTTTCAACGGAATCTATCTCTTACCCGTTAATCTTTATGGTCCGGGGGATAATTTCGATCCTCGCTCCTCGCACGTCATTCCGGCGTTAATCAAAAAAGTCTATGACGCCAAAAGAAAAGGCGAGGATAAAATCGTCATTTGGGGAACGGGGCGGGCCAGTCGGGAATTCCTTTATGTCGAAGATGCCGCCCGAGGAATTGTCCTGGCCGCCCAGCGCTATAACGGCCGAGAGCCAGTCAACCTCGGGGCTGGCTTCGAAATCACCATCAAAGAGTTGGTTAAGATGATTTGTGAGCTGATGGACTATCGAGGGAAGTTAGTTTGGGACAAAACTAAACCTGACGGCCAACCGCGCAGGATGCTCGATACCTCAAGGGCTAGACGGCTTTTTGGTTTTCGTGCCCGCGTCGGTTTCGAAGAAGGACTCAAGAAGGCCATTGGCTGGTACGTCGATCAGCGACAAGGCAAGGGCAAAAGGAAGTAAGCATCAGCTGGCTCTTGCCTCCTCGGCCAGTTGGGCTAGCTGCTTTTGCAGCTGTTCAGCGATTTGCTGGAGGCTTGGGTTAGTATCCTTAAGGGTGCGACGAGGAATTTTCTCTAGAAGCGAAAAAAACTCCTGGGGGTGGCGCAGGGAAAAATAATAGACCCCGTTTTTACCTTTATTATCGGGAAAAATCTCTAGGGTGCCTCTAAGGGGCGTGGCAATGACCGGCTTGCCGCAAGCGCGGTATTGATAAATCTTGCTCGGGAAAATGATGTCAGTAATCTTGTTTCGCTGGAAAGGGTTGATGCAAATATCGGCCAGATTGATATAGCGGGGCAACTCGCGATAGTCAACAAAACCGGTCAAAATTACACAAGATTCTAGTTGATGCTTTTCTATCAGCTGGCGCAAAAGTTTTTCCTGCTCGCCTCGGCCGACAAGGAGGAACTTCAGGCGAGGATAACGTCTTTTAACCTTGGAAAAATATCGAAGCAGCTGGTCTAGTCCGGAAAAACTGTAAAAAGTGCCGGCAAAAAGGATAATTTGGTCGCCGCGGCGCAAGCCGTATTTTTTAAGCAGATTCTGGTCCTTTTTTTGCGGGAAAAATAGATCGGCGTCCGAGCCGGTCGGCAGAAAAGTCGCACTATAATGTTTTGCTCCCAACCTAATCGCGTATTGCGTCAACTTAGGAGTCACGGCGGTCAGCTCGTCAACCCGGCGATAAACGATCTTTTCCATTAAATAAGTCGGCCAGGATAGCAGCCGATTTGGCACAAGCTGGTGGAGAACATCAAGGAGACGAAAATAGATGGGAACTCTCAAGCGACGAGCCCAAAAAACGGTCTGCAGGCCATTGGTCGGAACACTCAAAAGATAAATAACCTCGATTTTATATCTTTTAATGAGGTGTGGAATAAGGAAAAAATATGAGATCGACGCGCTGACGCGATCCAGAATCGGCAATTTGATCATTGCCGGATGGATGAGGGTAACGCCGCGGCGCTTGTTTGCTTTTTTAACCTTAAAAAGATACTCTGGGCGTGGAGAGCCGAAGTCGAGCGGGTGATGCCGGCGCCATTTGTTGGGAAAATCCAGCACGTAGACCTTGTGGCCGCGGCTTGCCCAAATTTCCGGAATAATCTGATATTCAAAAATAACCTTTTCCAGATACTCTGTCTCATGGACAACCAGTATGTTCATAAAAAAGCTGTCAGCTATCAGCATTCAGCACGGAAACGAAAAGCCGATCGCTGGAGGTTGAAAGCTGGATTATTTCGCAATCTTATATAATAGCTTCGATGAGGATATTGCAAGTAATTCCCTGGTATGCGCCCGCTTGGGGGTTTGGCGGGCCGGTTAAGGTTTGCCAAGATTTGTCCGAGGAGCTCGTTAAGAAGGACCATAAGGTCTGGGTGGCAACCACCGACGCCTATGATTACGCTGCTAGAGTCGTCAAGCGGCGAGAAACGCTCGGGGGCGTAAAGGTGCGGCGTTTTGCCAATCTAAGCACTCGGGCCGCCAAGGGGGCTAATTTGTACCTTCCGCTTGGGTACAAGACCTGGATACGGCAGAATATTAGCCGATTCGATCTCGTTCATTGCCACGCCTTTTTTACTTACCTAAACGTGGTGACGGCGGGGCGTTGTCGCAAGGAGAAGATCCCCTATATTTTACACCTGCATGAATCCCCGGTTCCCCAGCCGCTTCTGGGGAAGGTTTGGGTCAAAAAGATCTTCAATGCCTTTTGGGGAAAACGGCTTCTCCGAGGAGCGGTGAAGATTTTTGTTCTTTCAGAAAAGGAGCGACGGGAAGTAGCAAATTATTTGCCAGCAGTTGCTGAAAGACTGGTCGTCCTGCCAAACAGCATCTCGGTCAAAAAAGTCCGTCCACGACCGCTCGCTCGAGAACAGCTAGGTTTGAAAAAAAGGGATAAAATAATTTTGTATTTGGGGCGGTTAAGTTTTATCAAAGGGTTGGATCGGCTAATAAACGCTTTTTGCTGTTTGGCGAGAATGGACACACGCTGGCAGTTAATTTTGGCCGGTCCGGATGAAGGTGGACAGGAGATGAAGCTCCAACAGCTTGCGCAAAAGCGACGGGTGCAACAACAGGTTCATTTTCTAGGGCTGGTCGAGGGCGAGCGCAAAGAGGACTGCTACGCCGCGGCGGACATTTTCGCCCTTTTCTCCTTGTATGAGTCGTTTTCGATCGTCACTATCGAGGCACTTTCGTACAATCTGCCAGTTTGCCTGGCCAAGGAGGTCGGCATCGCCGGGGAGGTCTCCGACTCAAACTGCGCAGTTTTGGTGGACAGAAGCGCCAATGCGCGCCGGAGCGCGCGCCAGCTCGAAGAGACCTACCGCAAGAGAAAACAGCTAGCCCAAAACTGCGCCGCGGCTCTAAAAAAATTCGACCAAAAAACAATTTTCAAAAAAATCTTCGCGATTTATCGGCAGATCAATCGCTCTTGCCTTCGGAGCTAGGCTTGTTACAGTGAGAACACTGGCATAAGATAAATTTTGCCGATGTTTTTTGGTTGGACAGAATTCTTCGGAGTAATAAAGATTGCCCTCGTTTTGACGCTGGCATTTTTTGCCGGTTTTCTACCCTTGGCGGCGATTTTCAAAAACTACCGACTGGCCTTAAAACTTACTATCCCCATTTCTCTATCCATCCAAGTCATTTTCGCATATATCTTTTACAGCTTCAGGATAGCCAAGGTCTACCCCCTTTTCTATCTTGCAATCCTTGTCTTAGCAAATCTGGTTGCCGTTCTCATCCTTCGACCCTGGCAGATCAGAGCCAAAAAAATTGGCTCCCCGAGGCTGCTCCACATTTTCCTCGCTATTCTCCCGATCGTTGCTCTCCTGGCCGTCATTATTTGGACGCGCTTTTATGATGCCGCTCTCAACCTCCCCCCGGGCGCCATTGATGCATATTCTCATCTCTATTATTTAAACAACCTAAAAACTAGCGGCCTTCTCAGCCAAGCCTCCTATGCTCCAGGTTGGCATCTTTTTATCTATCCGCTAATTTACTTCGTCGACTCAGAAGCAATCTACCGCTTCACCGGACCGGTTCTGGGATTATTCGCCATTCTCGCTACATATCTTCTTCTCGGGGATTTTCTCAAAGAGCGCCGGAGCAAATACCTGCTGGCGCTTCTGTTTATCTTGCCAGTTTTTAGCTTTTTGTCGCTACAGACGATCTCCTTCTTTCCCACCACCCTGACTTTTATTCTTTTGCCCTTTTATCTATTCTTGGCTGCTCGACCCAAAGAACTTAGCGAAAAAATTGCTCTTTGGCTCTATTCTCTCGCTATCGCAGCCTTGAGTTTAAGCGTGCCCTATTTTCTTAATCAGTACGCTTTCGGCGTTCTCCTTCTGCTCGTGGCAGCGGTCATTTTTCGCAAAAGACTCGAGCGAGCATATTGGGCTTACGCACTCAAATTTTTCCTAATAACCCTCGTTGCTTTCGGGCTTGCTTTTGGTCATGTTTTTTTGCAAACCAAACTCCAAAGGGGCGGGGCGTTCCCTGATATCCCGGTAGCGGTAGAAGAGAGCGGCAACCTAGTCGAATCTGATAATTCCATCGAAGTTCGTAAAACACTTGAGAACGCCGAAGCTAATAACAAATTTCTCAATTTACCTGCCGTCCAAAAGTTCGTTGGGACCAGTTTCGCCCGCAACTATTTTCTGCCGATGCTCTGGAGCGGGACAGAAATCATAAAACTCAAAAATATTCGTCCACCAAGTGGTCTCCTGGCCATTGGCGCATACCTCTGGTTAGCGATATCTCTCGCTGCCTTAGGACTGGCGATTGTCAGAAAGGATAAATTTCTGCTTGCTCTGATGACTTTTTCTTTAGCTTTTGGGGCAGCTACTCAAGCCGGGATTGGGGAAATAGGCAGTTATCGCGGGCGATCGGGCTGGTATTTGTTGCTGGTGTGCTTAGTAGGAATAGTCTATCTTTTCGACCTTTACCTGGCGCGTCGCTCCCAGAACATTTTCTTGGTGGTGGCAGCGGGTATTTTATTGATTGGGATCAAATCGCCTCTCACTTTCTATCGCCCCTATTTCCCCGATCCCTATATTATCGCCGACCAGATTAGCAACGCTTACCCTGACCAAACGATAACTTTATTTTCCAACGAGGATCGCCTCCGTATGGTCGGCGATAACCTACAATCAATTCTGCTTAATACGCAGTACCCTGAAATAAACTGCTCGACCGACAAGTGCTTCCTCATCTTAGAAAAAAAATTCCCTAGCTGGAATCTAAATCGTCTACAGATAGCTTACAACAACAGCCAGGGTAAAAAATATTTGGAGGGAATACTTGACCAGAAGAATAAAGATGCGCAGGCGCAGATCGATCGCGTCAAAGCTTTACCAGAGTTTAAAAGCTGGCCAAAATGGTGGGAAAACGACCGCTATGAGGTTTACGAGATCAAATAAAGAAGGTTACCAACGCAGGGAATTGGCGGGTGACGACCTTGGAGGCAAATCTTCATTTTTTTTGTCTTCGAGCAAGAGATTGTAGCGCCTAAGCAACGCCGAGGTCTCATCAAAATCCATCAAGGAATTTGCCGAGGAGTATTCATCCTCGAGAGCAGCCGGTTCGCTCGCGTCGTGGACAATCTCCGGCAGCATTGCTTTGATGGCAAAATAGTTGCCCCGATCAACGGTGCGCCAGGCCTCCTCACTTGAAACCATAATCTCGTGAACTTTCTCCCCGGGACGAATACCGGTAACCTTGATTTCGATATCTCTATCCCCAATTAAGGCTTTCGCAACATTGGTTATCAGTGCCGATTTAACCTTAGGGACATAAGTTTCGCCTGGATTGGCTCCTCTAATGGCGGCACAAATTGTCTCAACGGCCCGCTCTAAGGGGAGAAGGAATCGGGTCATCTGCTCGGTAGTAATGGTCACCGGGCCGCCGGTTCTGATTTGCTCGTGAAAATGCGGGACCACCGAGCCGCGCGAGGCCAAAACGTTGCCGTAGCGGACACAAATGAAACGAGTCTTTGGAACATAGAGGTTGCCGCTGATGAAAACTCGCTCTTGAAGGGCTTTACTCATACCCATGACGTTTACTGGTTTGCAAGCCTTGTCGGTCGAAACGCCCACGACTGTTTCCACCGGAAAATCGTGCTCTCGAATTGCTCGCAGGATATTTTCCGCGCCACCGACGTTCGTTTCAACCGCTTCGAACGGAAAATACTCGCAGGACGGAACCTGCTTGAGGGCAGCTGCGTTGACGACAATATCGGCCTGCCTTAGGACAGCGCAAACAGAGTGATAATCGCGGACGTTGCCAATGCGAAATTCGAGAAGGCGCTTAAAATTGTTATAAATTACCTCATCGGTCGGGCTTTTCAGATTCTCATATTCGACCCGCATGTAATGTTGCTTAGCCTCGTCACGGGAGAAAACAATGATTTTTTTAGGGCAGCCGTCTTTCCCAGATAAAAGATGTCTGACTAACACTTTGCCGAGCGAGCCGGTACCACCGGTAACCACTACCTGTTTGTTGGCAAAAATATCCATTATTTATACCAAACTGTCCGGTTAATATAGTCGGTGTAGCTTAAAATTATGCGCACTATTTTCCCCGACACATTCTCCGTATCATAATCGGCAGGCGGGCGGAAGGGCAACAACGACTTTCGCTGCGCTAGAGTAACGCGCACCGCCTCCAGAACCCGTTTCGGCTCGAGGCCGCTCATAATGATTGCCCCTTCATCCATCCCCTCGGGGCGCTCGTGCGTTTCCCTAATCATCACGGCCGGAAAATTGAGAAGTGAAGATTCTTCGGTAATAGTGCCGGAATCCGAGAGGACGCAGCGCGAGGTGAGCTCGAGGGCAACGTAGTCGAAAAATCCAAGTGGCTTGAGGAAACGGACTTGCCGGTGCAGACGGGTCAAATGCAGCTTCTCCAGCTTTTTTCGGGTGCGCGGATGGGTCGAGACGATAATCGGCTTATTAAAGCGACGGGTGAGGGCTCGAAGCGTAGCCATCAGGTGGCGGAAATTGGCTTCGATCTCGATATTTTCCTCCCGGTGTGCGCTGACGACAAAATACTCACCTTTCTCAAGCCCCAGCTTTTCCAGAACTTTTGAGCCCTCGATTTGCGGCCAATAGTATTTGAGAATCTCTTGCATCGGCGCACCGGTTTTGATAACGGTCTCAGGGCGCAGACCCTCGCTCAAGAGATAGCGGCGAGCATGTTCAGTCAAGGGCAAGTTAATATCACTTAAGTGATCAACGATTCTCCGGTTGACATCCTCCGGCACACGTTGGTCGAAGGCCCGGTTACCCGCTTCCATATGAAAAATCGGGATTTGGCGGCGTTTGGCGGCAATAACCGAAAGAGCGCTGTTCGTATCTCCATAAAGCAAAAGAGCATCGGGCTTCTCCTTGGCGAAAAGTTCATCGGCGCGCGCGATGACCTGGCCGATTGTCTCCATCGGAGTACGGCCGGCGGCTTTGAGAAAGTAATCGGGCTTTCTCACCCCAAGATCTCGGAAAAATATCTCGTTGAGCTCAAAATCGTAGTTTTGGCCGGTATGAACCAGGACATGACGAGTGAATTTATCAAGCTCGGCAATCACCCGAGATAGTTTGATGATTTCCGGACGAGTGCCGATAATTGTCATCACTTTAAGCGGCATAACTATAAGTTAAAATGTAAAAGGTAAAAGTCAAAAGGGCAGAGGGAAAATTCATCGGTGGTAATAAGTGGCCTTACGATAATTTTTATACATCAAACTTACCAGTGTTTTCCAGTTTGGCGGGTGATAACCAGTCGCGCGACGAAAGTGAGTCGAGTCGAGGGAGCGGTCAATTTTGACACTCTCATCAGGAATAATTTTATTTTTCTTGCCATATTTAGCCTTAATAAGACACAAAAGTTCATATTTAGAAATTGGCTCGGAGGAAAGGTGATAAAGACCCCGCAAACGTCGGCGAGGCAAAATATAATCGGCAACAACCCTAGCCAGCTCAACCGACGGCAGCCCGGAATAAATTGCATATTTAAAACCCTTAACTGACCCTTTTTGAGCCATAAACCACTCAACCAGTCCGTGGGGTTCCCCGAGCTCATGCCCGATGCAGGAAACCCTTAAAGTCAAAGCCTTGCCACCGACTGGCTCGCCGAGAGCTTCTGATTTGCCGTACAAATCTTCGGCATCAGGAAGACTTTTTTCACTGTAGTCACCTGTCCGGCCGCTGAAAACACAATCAGTGGAAATATGGATTAAACGCACGCTATTTATCTCACATACTCGATGGAGACGGTGGGGGAAAAGAGCATTTATAGCAACAGCTGGGAGGGGATCTTTTTCATCAACTCTTTTTTTAGTCAGGCGCGCGGCGTTAATCACCACATGTGGCTTAACCGTTTCAAAAACCCGAGTAACGCAATCAAAATCCTGTGCCAAGACACCACTGAACAGTCGACCTCGAGCGGACGGAAAATAGCTGTGGAGGGTCGCCTCATCAGGAGCAGCGCCCCAAACTGCCAAGCCAGAACGCCTAGAGAGTTCGGCAAAAAGCGTGTGGCCAACCAGTCCCGAAACGCCAAAAATTAAGATTCGTATCATCTCATAGAAAAGTTAGTCAACCCGTTTTCACCTTACCCAAACAGAGAGATTTGTCAAAGGAGGGGTTTTAGAAGACTTGAAAAATCCAAAAATATTGGGACTATAAAAGTGCCGAACGAAAATTCTAAGCTAAAATCAACTAGCATGAGGTTATCTGTTGTCACACCTAGTTTCAACCAAGGACAATATATCGAGCAGACCTTACAAAGCATTCTCGATCAGAAATTGGGTGATTTAGAGCTCGAATATATAATCCTCGATGCAAAATCGACCGATCAGACCGACCAGATTATCAAGAAATATCTGCCCAAATTAAAGAAAGCCGGGGTTATTGTCAAATACATCAGCAAGAAGGATAAAGGCCAATCCGATGCCATTAATAAGGGCTGGAAGATGTCGACCGGGGAGATCATCACCTATATAAACTCTGACGATTATTTTGCCAAAAATATTTTTAATGTTGTGATGCGCTATTTTAAGACCCATCCCAAAGTTATGTGGGCCTACGGGGGTTGGAATTTGGTCAACAGCGCCGGTGAAATTTATTCAACTTATCAGCCCAATAACTTTTCCTATAAGAGACTGCTAAATTATTGTAATATCGGTCAGCCAAGCTGCTTTTTTCGCCGGGAAATTCTCAATGAATGCGGGGACTTGGACATCAGGCAACATCTGGCCATGGATTACGATTTATGGCTTAGGTTCGCCCAAAAATATCCGGCCGGAATCATCAAAAAAGTCCTTTCCAACATGCGCTACCATGCCGAAGCAAAAACCGGGAGTATGGCCAAGGAAACCCTTCGGGCGGTCCTTGAGCTCTCCCAGCGCTACTCGAAGCCCTTGAGCTGGCGGCGCGCTGCGCAGCATTATTATTTCTGGCGCGGCTTGACTGTCACCTCCCTCGGATTCGACATCACCCGGCGCATTGAAAGAAAGAATCGGCACGCTTCACTAGGAGGAGCAAGACAATGAAAAAGAAGACAGCTCTGGTTTGCGGCGCTGGAGGCTTTATTGGCGGACATCTGGTCAAATTTTTGAGTCAAAAAGGATATTGGGTCAGAGGTGTTGATCTCAAGCGTCACGAATTTCGCCGCTCCGCAGCCGATGAGTTTATTATTGGCGATTTGCGGAAAGATAAAGTTTGCAGGAAAGTTACTGATCGACCCTTTGACGAGGTCTACCAGCTGGCCGCCGATATGGGCGGAGCCGGTTATATTTTCTCTGGAGAACACGACGCCGACGTGATGTATAATTCCGCTCAAATCAATCTCAACATGGCCAGAGCTTGCCTTGATGGAAAGGTCAAAAAACTCTTTTACTCTTCGTCAGCCTGCGTTTATCCCAAATATAACCAGCTTGATCCTGATAATCCCAAATGCGCCGAGGAGACAGCCTACCCCGCTGCTCCGGACAGTGAATATGGCTGGGAGAAACTTTTTAGCGAAAGAATTTACCTGACGCACCAGCGCAACCTCGGTCTACCCATCAGAATTGCTCGCTTCCACAACATTTTTGGCCCCGAGGGGGCCTGGAATAACGGGAGAGAAAAGGCCCCTGCAGCCATTTGTCGCAAGGTAGCCGAAGCGCGCGAAGGGGGAACGATTGAAATCTGGGGAGATGGCAAGCAAACCCGTTCTTTTCTCTACATCGACGAATGCTTAGAGGGAATTAGACGCTTAATGGACTCTGACTTTATCGGCCCGGTCAATATCGGCTCGGAAGAAATGATTTCAATTAATGGTCTGGCCAAAATGGTAATGCAAATTTCCGGCAAAAAACTCAAAATCAAACACGTTAAAGGGCCACTTGGAGTCAGAGGGCGCAACTCGGACAATAAGCTCATCCGGCGCAAACTCCACTGGGCTCCGCGCCAACCGCTTAGAGTGGGCATGGAAAAAACCTACCACTGGATCGATAACGAGCGGCGAAAAACTTCCCCGAAAAAACGCGCTGCAGCTTAGCCCTCTCTCAACACCTCTTCATAAAGCTTCTTAGTCTCACGGGCGGTCTTGGCCCAAGAGAACTTCTTGAGCTGGCGCAGGCCTTTGGTTTTGAGGGTGGCGCGAAGTTCTGGATTGTAAATTACTTTCTTGACTGCGGCACGAACTGATTCGGGACTGCTGGGCTCAAGATAAACGGCTGCCTCGCCGGCTACTTCCGGGAAAGAGCTGGTGTGAGAGACAATGGTCGGACATTGGCAGGCAAAAGCCTCAAGGACCGGCAGACCGAAGCCCTCGTAAA
>Ga0315282_10005042_pt1 | contig 22656 bp, 24 predicted proteins | sample YL17G07_20_MG_FD_203693 | JGI IMG/M metagenome (GOLD analysis project Ga0315282, IMG submission 203693) | Sediment microbial communities from Yellowstone Lake, YNP, Wyoming, USA - YL17G07_20 | ecosystem: Environmental > Aquatic > Freshwater > Lake > Sediment | place: USA: Wyoming | collected... | reverse complement strand
CAACTGTCTTTGTAGACGCTCAAGTCCGCATCATCCACCAGTTACTATAACTGCCGTTTTCAAATTCAAGTGTCTCCTGAGGCATCCAATTATTATGATTTTCCAACGAATTGGGCTATTGCCTTCTGCCCCTTAGGCAAAGGCTTGAGAGAAGGCTTCACGATGAGTTGTTGTGTGAACCCGTAGAACTGCTCAGTCTTCCTCTTAACGCTGAGCAATTTACTTCTTTCATGAGTTCCAGGTGTAACGAGGGCATAGGTCTTCGCGTATTCCTTGTCCCCTGGCTGACGAAGAATTCGACCGAACCTCTGAATCCATTTTTTCGGGTTGCCGGGCGGCCCCGTCCATATCTCTATGTCCGCCGTCGGAATGTCCAAGCCCTCTTCTCCCACCGATGTGCACACCAGAATCTTCGCAGTTTCTTTGAACTGGAGGAGAACCGAAGCTTGCTGCTCCATATTCATGCTACCCTTACCAACCAAAACGGCAGCGTTCTCCATACCGTATTTCTCATGAAGGATGGTTCCGAGCTGTTTCGCAGCCTGGACAGACTCCGTGAAAACTATTGCCTTCTCAAACACCTCTTGCTCAAGAAGACTTCTGGCTGCAAAGAGTTTATGGTTGAAGCATTCGTTGAGGGACCTTCGATAGACCTCGTAGATGCTTTTCCCTCCGAGTTCGTCGATTGGGCGCAGCAGTTCCTCTACCTTCCAGGAGCCGTACCCCACTATGCTGCTTGCCCCGTCCTCAACCAATCTAAGCCTCATCATTCGGAGAGCTAAGAGCCGAATGCAGACAGGATGTTTTCTACAGAAGCTCTTCGCATGGCCCGACCCGTAAACCGAATCAACCTTGCCCTCATAAACCTGTATGACCTTGCCCAGCTGAGTGTAAACCGCTAACAGTTCCCTCGGTGGGTAAACCCTCATCAGGAAAAGCATCCTCTTCGGCACATACTTCTCGACCTCGGAACTCTCGATGGAGAAAACCTCAATGCGGTCGAAAACTCTCTTCAACTCCTCTAGACGTCTGGGCGCATGTATCTGTGGTGTGGCGCTCAAGGCCAAGATAAGTGAACCGCAGGCTTTAGCCGCCAGTAGAAGCGAGTATCCGTCGGTCTTACCGATATATCCCTGACACTCGTCGGCAATAACAATGTCGAATGGGAAGGAAAAGCCTGCATCCTTAAACATCTCACGCAATGAACTGACAGGGTTTTCAGATCTCTTTGCCTCATCGATTACGGTAGTAAAAGGAGTTAAGAGATCGTTGGCGACAGTTTGAGGAGTGGCAACTATGAAACCAGAGTTCCAAACCTTCAACCGTTCTCTCTCTAAAGGAGGAAGGCCTCCAGAAATGAAAAACGCTTCAATCCTCAACCGGCTTCGAATGAAGATCGTCTGCTGAACGCCCAAAGGTATGGAAGGCGTAAGAAAGAGGACGCGGATCTCGCTGTCCTTCGAAGCCTCTTTCAAATAGGCTCCTGCAATAAACGTTTTGCCTAAACCTGTGGGAAGTCCCAGGATCAGTGTGTTTCCCTTAATGTTTTCGAGAACCCTCCTTTGGAACGGCCAGAGCTGATAACTTAGACTCTGCACCCTAAACTTCTGAGGAGACTCTATGGGCTTTGAAGGGAAAAGATTTGATGTTACGAGACTAACCGAGTATCTGCTTCCGTCCAGAAATCTAAGATACTTCTTCCAGCTACTCAACCTTCAACTTTAAACTCCTACTAAGTATCGTCACCTGTCGACCGAACTCGCCATTTTTCAATGCAAACAATAGGTGAATAATGCCAAGTTAGGAAGGTTTACATAAAAAAAGGAGGGTACTTAGCTCACTTTTCGCCCACATCTTGAGCAGTAGGCGACTCCCGGTGCCAGAGGTGCCCCGCAACTAGAACAGTAAGTTACTGACGGCGGTGGAGGGGGAGGTCCATACGATGGGGGCGGCGGCGGAGGTGGATACGATGAGGGGTGAGGAATCTGTACGGGGCCAGTTCTGACGACGCGGGTTCCGGCCATTCTGTCCGTGTACTTCTGATAGGGGTCGCCTGGTGTGAGTAGCCCCAGTAGGAAGTCCAGTAAGAGTAAGAGCCAATAGATCTTACTTATGTTTCTGATGAGGGCTTTGTCCGTAGTAGGCTTTTGACCATCCAAAGTAGTGACCTTGAAGCCCAGCACCATTTTCCCAATAGATGCTCCGTTTGTAGCCTCAAAGAAAACGAAGTACGCAATCTCCAAGATTCCAATAATAAGGGGATAGGTGCCCCACATGTACCAACCAAGAAGCATCCACGGAAAGAGGACAAATGACAACGCAGACGCGACGATGCCAAGCACTATCCCGTCGATAACGGCTGCGATGATTCGGAATATCCAGTAGTTTTGAAGGTCTGGGTCTTTGGTTATTCTATCTAGACCTGTTGACAAATTTTATTCTCCTTTAATATAAGTTTTAGTTCTTTCAGTATAAAATGGTTTTGAATACTCTTTAATAATTTGAAAACGAAACATCTTTCAAAACTGTGAGTGAAGATTACTTTGTCTCCAGTAGTTGGTGCACGTTATGACTGACGAAAAAGTGATCAATTTTGCTCGAAATGCCCTAATACGAGTCATGGATGCTTGTCCAGGGGAGAGGCTGCTTGTGATATCGGATGATGTAAAGAGCGAAGTAGGAAAGATTTTTGCTTACGCCGGACTTGATGCGGCTCTTTACACCCGGTGGATATCTCTAGAGACGCAGAAAGACAGATTTCGCACAGAACTGCCTGATTTTCTTGGCGAAACTATCGTGAGCAGCAGACCAAACTTGGTAATCGACTGTTTGAGGGGCCCTGCTGAAGAGACCCCCTTTCGAATCAAGCTAATTCACTTAGTGACCAAGAACAAAGACGTACGCCTTGGACACGGACCAGGCATATCTCTCGACATGCTTACCGAAGGGGCGTTGACCCTCTCTGTGGAAGAATACAAGAGAATGAATGATTCAGCCAATCGTTTGATAACTGCAACTGAAGGGGCAAGCAGACTCGTCATGTCAGCAGAAAATGGCACAAACGTGCAGATGAGCGTTCAAGGTCGAAGCTTTTTCACCGACGTGAAGATAACTAATCAGATGTGGGGAAACCTGCCTGTTGGAGAGATCACAGTCGGGCCTCTTGAAAAGAGCCTAAACGGAGACTTCGTATGCGACGTTGCGATTGGCGGCATAGGTCCAATATCTCAGCCCCTAACTATAAAATGCGAAGATGGCAAGGCAACAGAATTGAAGTGTGAAAACAGAAGAGTCCTCAGGAAAGTCAAGGAGAACCTAGAGACGGACAGGATGGCTTCGATGATTGGGGAGATGGCCATCGGACTGAACCCTAAGGCGAGAATCGTTCAAGAGTTTCTAGAGACGGAGAAGGTGTTGGGCACAGCACATATCGCTTTTGGTCGGAACACCGATTTCCCTACAGGCGGTAGAAACAACTCTACGAACCACATGGACTTCCTTATAGGCAAGCCGACAATATTTGCTCTCTTTCCTGACGGTAGCAAGAGAATGATTACTTCTAAAGGACGAATTCTAGTATAGAAAGATGGGGCGAACTGGGCGATCGGGCGATTTCGGGCGACAGTGCAGGCGATTATTGACTCCGATGGGCGTTTTTCGGAATCACAGGCACCAAAGTCAGGAAAAGTTTTCCGGACTAAAAAACATTTCGGTGGCGTAGGTGCTTTTATGTAGGTTTCTACGTTCTAACCCCTGATTCTGTCAGGATCTCTAACGGTAGTACGTTCTGCGTCTTAACATCAATGATTGGAATATACACCACATTAGCGTCCATCGCGAAAGCTTCCCGATAATCGATTTTGCCGTTGACGGCGTTGAAGGTTATATACTTCTTGTCCACCTTTTCGTCAAGCTTCACGTAATATGTTAGCGAGCCCCCACTAGCGAATATGACGCTGACAAAGTAGATGTGCTTCTTTTCGAAGTCTAAATAGTGTATGAACGCTGTTGGCGATCCAGCAATTATTTTGACCAAGTCCTCCAGATTCTGAAGCTGAATATATCGTCCTTCTTTAGACAAGTCTTCACCTCATCCTGTTTCACGAAGGCCTCTGATGAACGCCCTCATAAACCTTTTAGAACTACTTGCTTCGGGATTCTTTGCAAATCATCTTTCGATCACTGATCTAAAGATTCATATGGTTTAGCGGCGAGTCATAGGGTATGAAAATCCTTGCCTACGGTAGAACCGAGAAAGGCGACTCGCATATTGAGAACGAGGATAGCATACTCATCGATCAGGAACGTAATCTGTACGCGGTCGCCGACGGAGTGACGCTACCCCATGGTGGAAGGAGAGCGAGTAGGCGAACCATCGAATACTTGGGATCACTTTTCGACGGAGACCTTGAGAAAACAGTCGAAACTCTGAACGAGAAACTTTTGCTGGAAAGGCAGAAAGATCCATGGATGGGCACAACAACTCTCACAGCGGCTCATGTTAGAGGCGACGAGCTGCTGGTGGTACACGTTGGAGACAGCTCTGCCTACAAGATAAGGGCCGGGAAGATCAATAGAATCACTCAGCCTGATAGTGTACCTGGGACTCATATGCTAGTCCAAGTAATAGGTCAAGAAGATACGATCCTCCATTCTTACGAAGAGAAAGTGTCTCCTGGAGACTTTGTAGTTTTGGCAACCGATGGCGTGACTGACGCCATTTCTGACGAAGAATTGGCCGCCATAGTGAAAAAGAATGGCAGGGTTGAAACAATCGTTGAAGAAGTTTTGCTGAAAGTTGATAGGAAGCCTAAACTCTACAAGGATGACAAGAGCATGATCGTGATCTCCGCGTAGCCTTGTAGCTATTGAGCTAATGGTGTGTACAGGTATTCTGAGTGACTTAGGGTGGCTTCTCTCTTTCTGCGGTAGCCGTTGTAGGCAACTCTGGGAACTTTTCCCTCATCTTCTGTTCAGCCACTGTGTAGGCCTCGTTTAAGATTATCTGAGCTTCTTCGTTAGGCGATGTGCGTACCTCGGTTACACCTGTTGCCTCTCCAACCTCCAAGACCATCTCGTTCAAAGTGTTGCCCACCTCTTCAAACTTGTACGCCATCTCTGGGATGACTCCTGAGAGTTGATTCTTCAATGTGGCCACCACGGAGGCGACGGGGCCTATGCTATGAGCCAGGTCTCCAAATGTTTGAACGGTTTCTAGGCGATTCAGCACTGCCTCTAAAGTTATCTGGCTACGAAGCGTAACTTGGACAATGTTCCTTATCTGAGCGCACTCATTAGCGTACATCGCTGCCTTCGCAGGATCCTTGCTCTCCTGAGCTCTGACGCATTTTTCGAAGAGGCTTTTATCTCTCTGTTCCATCCTGTAGACGGATTGTTCCAACCTGTTATGGATGACCCTGAGTCTGTAGATTGATCTGGATAGTCTTTCTCTTATAGGCGAGGGACGGATCTTCTCGCCTATCCTCTTGATGATGTTTCCCCTGTCTTCTCTAGACCAGTCTTTTATCGACAAAATGGTTCTCCTTTTTTCATTCTTTATTCTGTTCGTCGGTTTGAACGATGTTAGGTTTGGCAGTTTCTATCTGCTTCACGGCAAATCTTTTCCTATACATTGCGGACAAGACTACTACAAAGCTTGTCACGCCGGAAAGGGCTGTAAACCAGAGCATCGCTTCGTATGAAAAGACGAAGAAGGGTGGGGGCAAGGCTGGCGCGATTCTGAACCATACGCCTTCAAGGCTGGCAAACGGAACGTTGTGCCACGTTGCCGAAGCATTCGTATCAGGTAGTGGGACACCCGCAGGAACTACAACTATGACCCGATGGGTCAGGTTGCTTTCGCCGTCTATAGTGAAAGTCAGATTCTCGGATGGCAGGTTCATGCCACCGAGAGCTACGAAAAGTTCAGGAATGTCAAAGTCTGTTGCATTTAGAATCTCCACTGGCGGATTCATAAACAGCCATTTCAGTCTCCAAGTACTGCCACTGGAGTCGCTGCTGAATGCTACAGACACGTTGCTCGCCCGTAGACTGGTCGAGTACCGAAAGTCGAAGCCGGGTAAGCCAGACAGGAAGTCTAAGAGCACTTGATTCTTCAGGTTGGTCAAGTCATTGTCAAATGTTCCGACAAGGTAGGTTATGCCTGTGAACACGAGTTCCCCTTGTGAATTCGAAGAAATAATGAAAGACGAGCTGATTATCATGTTTAAGGCGTCGTCAATCATTGACGATATCGCTGCTTCCTGTCCTGGTGATGGATATGGTTGACCAGTCAGGTTGGCTACCATATAGACAAGTCCTAGAAAAACGTCTCCCTCAAATCTTACCGAAAATGAGATGAAAGCAGAACTCGTGCCGTTTACAACGTTTATCGTCAAGTCGGTACATTCCACTTTTCCCCCTGTGTAACCATAGATCGTTGAGTTGACGTAACTCTGGTTTAGCCCTCCCAACTTCAGTACGTCAATCATCACTTTTAGAGTCTCATTGTTGAGTCCGAGAAGGCCGCCGTAAACGGCCGTGGTGTTAGCTGTAGCTGCGATCACGGTCCTATTCAGATCAATTCTGGCACTGGTATCTTCAAAGTTGGGAAGAGGTTGCTCAACCGTCATCTCCATTGAAGCAGAGCCGTTTGCATAGGTTCCGCTGCCTGAGACTCCGATGAAGGAGAAATCAGAAGGCAGAAGCATCGTGGCTCTGTGATGAACCACCACCGAATTCCCGCTCTTAGTGAAGTTTGCAGATGCAGATATGCTTGTCATATTCGGGTTTGGAGAAACCAGCTCGCCTGTCGACTCGACGAGAATGCTTCCGTTGAAGTACACTTTGAGCCTTATCGCATAGTTTAGGGATGGGTCTGAGGGCGCTGAGTCTACGTTCTTGATCTGCTTAAAGGTTGAGACATTGAGAACCACCAGCAGGAGAATGAGCGCAGAGGCGGTCCATCTCTTCATCTTGTTCAGCCTTCTATAATGCCTTAAAGGCGTCGTACCATTTGTCGTAGTATCGTAGCATCTCCTTTGAAACGCTTGGTTTCCGCTCTTTAAAAGCTTCTTTGAAGTCGTCCATTGTTATGCTGCGTAGCTTGACGTTCGTGTTAGGTTCACTGTTCTCGAAGAGTTGTCTAACGATCTTTATCTGTATAGATTGGAAGACATCTCTTATGTCGCTTCCCGAATGTCCTTCGGCCATCGTAGCTAATTCATCGAGGTCTACGTCTCTTGAGATCGGCAGGTCCTTGGAGTAAAGCTTGAACATTTCTAGCCGGGCGTAGTAGTCTGGCAGAGGGACTAGTATTCTTTTCTGGAATCTTCGTATGAAAGCTTCATCCAAGACCCATGGTTTGTTTGTCGCTCCGATGACGTAGAGACGCAGTTTTTTGCTCTTATCGATGACGCTATCCATCTCCTTCAAGAACTGGTTTCTAGTTCTCACTTCGCCTCCCACTTCATCTCTACGGATGCCCACAAGCGAGTCGACTTCATCCATGAATATTATTGAAGCCTTTCCGCCTTCCGATGCCTGCTTAGCCCGCTTAAAGAGGTAAGCGACGTTCTTCTCAGATTCGCCTAGCCACTTTGACATAACTGAAGCCGAATCAATGCAGTAGAAGCTCGCATCAATCTCAGTAGCCACCGCTGCGGCCAGCAGCGTCTTCCCACAACCAGGAGGACCGAAAAACAGGATGCCCCTAGGCCAACCCAAGGGGAAAAGATCAGGCCTCCTCACTGGGTAGATCATCGACTCCTCGATTGCCTGTTTGGCCTCTTCGAGGCCGACGATGTCGCTCCATTTTACGTTGGGCTTTTCCCTCAGAACTAGTTGATCAAACTCCTCTACTTCATTTTCCGGCGTCTTTTTGAATAGGTCAGGTGAAGGCTCAAGTCCTTTAAGTTGACTGACCCTCTTCTTGTATTGGTCGACAAGGTTTAGGTAGACCTTGTTTTGGGTGGCTTCAGGATAAAGTGAGCAAAGTTTCAGAAGTATCTCCACGGCCCTCTGATATTTTTCGACTGCTACTCCTTTGAGGCCTTGGCCATCGAGTTTGATAGCATCGTTAGCGTACTTAGCTGCCAGTACTTCAAGTTCATTGGACGCAGACAAATTTTGACCACCGGAGATTGACTACTGGATTGAGACTTTGCCCTCCTTCTCCAGCCTCAGTATGACTCTCTCGACATCTCTTGGGGTTACTCCCAGATCGGAAGCGCATTGGAGTATGCTGACGTTTCCGTCGCGTGCATGCTTGATGTATTCAAACACTCTTCGATCTATGGGGAACATCTTCTCTGTCCCTCCTGTGCCTCCGACCGCTAGGGCTATGGGTTCTTCCATTACGCCGGATGCTTCTCTTTCTATCTCTTGAGGCAACTCGGGGAACTTCTCTCTGATCTTCTGCTCAGAGACCCTGTTTGCTTCCTCAAGAACCTTCATAGCCTCCTTGTTCGGCGACTGAACCTTGAAGTTCTTCGCTGAAATACCGCCGACCTCCTTCATCGCGTCGCCGAGCATGATGTTGACCTCGTCCAGTTTTGTAGCCACAGAAGGTATTACGTCGACCAGTTTGCCCTTGGTTTCCTGAATGATGCTTGCTATGGGTGCAACGGCGATCATGACATCGTCCAGTTCACCGATCGTTTGGAACCTTATGATGGCCTGCTCAATGGACAGCTGACTGCTCAAGACGATCTGAGCCATCTTCCTTATCTCGGCGCACTCGTTAGCATACATCATGGCGCGGAGATGATCCTTAGCAAGTTGCGTCTCGACGCATTTTTCGAAGAACTCTTCGTCCCTCGACTTAAGCCTTTGAGAAACCTGCTCCAGCCTCTTCAGTTGCACTTCAAGCTTGTGCATAATCCTCAGCATCTTTTCCTTCGCCGGCTTTTTCGAAGGCCACAGCTTCTCCTTTATCGACTGGACGATCGATCCTCTGTTGCCGTTCCAGTTCTCTAGCGCTTTGGAGATTTTCCGCCCCCCTGTTAAGACTCTATGAGATCGCTTCCTTTATTTTCAAAACCAGAGGTCGTGAAGGTTTGGCGGCTCCTGTATCTTCTAAGGAGCCTGATTCCTGATTGGAGATTGGGGGCGCTATTTGGACAGGGTTCATCAGTGCTTCGACGGAGGCTTCCAAATCTTTCTGTTCTGCCAAAGCTCTGGTTAAGGCTCGTTGGATGGCTTCGTATGTTGCCTCATATGCAGCGTCGCCTATCTGTCCTGAGAGATGCTCTATCTTCATGTTCGTCAGGTATCCCCGCATCTCGTTGATTTGGACCTTGAGTTTTTCAATTCGCTTGTTGAGGGGAGAAACCAGATTCTTTCTAGCCTTCAAGATCTCGTCTACAATGCCTTCTTTCTCTTTTCGACCGCTGTCATACAATTCCTTGGAGATCTCCCCATCCTTTAAGAGCTGATCCAGAGCAGAGATTCTTCGAATTGACAGGTTCAACTCGTTGAGCGTCTCTTGGGCCCTAAGCTTCCATGAGTATGCGAACACAGCTTCTTCGCCTGTGATCGAGATTTGTTCGCTTGGGTAGCTCGCAAATTCGCCGCTTGCGCGTTCAACACCGATATTTGTGACTTCACCTTTTGAGTTCGTTTGCAAAGCCACGATTCGGCCAAAGAAGCGACCGTAGGGATCTTTGATGGGTTTATCGAGCACCTTCTCGAGATCGGTTCGTATGGACAACTACATGATCATCTCTTGACAGAAAAATGTAGGAAACTATGTGGCAAACCGAGACTCTGAGGTTTTCTCGACTTCCGAAGCAGGCGTGCCCGGCAGTGTTGGGAACCTTTCCTTCATCTTTTGTTCTGCAACCGTTGCGGCCTCGTTTAGTATCTTGGCGGCCTCACTTGAAGCTTCGATGTTCGTAGGCTGGGCAGTCGCCTCGCCTGACTCAAAGACCAGCTCGTTTAGGCTCTCTCCTATCTCGCCTAGGGTATATGACACCTCCGGCATGACTCCGACTAATTGTCCTTTCAAGGAAGCGATGACGTTTGCTACGGGGCCCATCCCGACAGCTACATCTCCAAATTCCTCTAAGGTCTCGAGTCTCATTGTTACCTGTTCGATTGCGAATTGGCTTTGAAGCACGATGGAGACCATCTTCTTTATCTGAACACATTCGTTAGCGTAGATTTTTGCCCGTTCCATATCTTTATTCATAACGGCGTCGGTGCATTTTTTGAAGAGCTTGTCGTATTGGTACTGCATCTTGGAGCCGGACTGTTCAAGTGCTTCCATTTGCGTCTTTAAGCGGTATATGGCGTAGGAGAGCCTCTCCTTCATAGGGGCTGGTTTCACCACCTTATCCTTTAGAGCCTTGAATATCGATCTGTTTGAATTACCTTCCCAGTTCTTCAGTGTGTCTGCCAAGCCTTCTTCCTCTTGGTTTTGAAACGATGTCGTAAAGTATCATGCTAAGGGTGTAGCAGTTGCTTTAAACTTAATGAAAAATATCTGTCAAAAACGATGAGGAGTACGTGATAGATTTCTGGGAATATTATTACGTTATCGATAGTTCCTCTGTTTTCGTAATACTTGACAGTTAGAAGGGTATTACCATTGTCAGTTCTAACTATAAAAGGTCCGACCAGCGACATTTTCAGAGCCGCCTCACTTATCTTAGAAATAAGATAAAAAAAAGAAAAGAGGATGACTCAACTAAGAGCTGTTTGAAAGAATTCTTGCCCTAGTCTAGTGGACTGTCCTGGTTCTTAATCGATTCTTTTGAGAGTTTTAGGAAAGATTTCATTTGAGATAAGTTATCTTTAGGATATGATAATCTACCTTATGAGATTTACTAGGCTCTTTAGCATCATCTCGATATCTTTGAATTCGATGTAACCCATGTTTCCGATTCTGAAAGTCTTATCAACTAAGGCGCCGTAACCTTTTGCTAGTTCGAATCCCTTTTCGCGCATGCTCTGGTACACTTCCAGCCCGGTCATTTTGTCTGGTGCGTTGACGCATGTCACTGTTGGGCTTTCGTAACCTTTCTTGGGGAAAAGTGTAAGGCCTAGCTTCCTGATGCCTTCTCTTATTCTTCTGCTCCTCTCCGCATAAGTGTTGAAGTATCTTTCTTTTCCTCCCATCTCATCTATCATTTTGAGTATTCTGTTTAAGCCGAGGATCTGTGGTATGGGAGGTGTCGTCGGTGTGAAGTTGTTCTTATGATACTTTTCAAAAAGTTTGAAGTCGAAATAGAGGCCTTTGTTTTTCATTGTTTCGGATTTTCTCAAGGCATCTTGGCGCACGCTACCGACGGCAAGGCCGGGCGGGATCCCAAAACATTTTTGGGAACTCGTGAAGCATACGTCTAACTCCCACTCGTCTACTTTAATCTCCGTGCCGCCCATTGAACTCACCGCGTCGACGAATAGAAGCTTCCCGTGCTTCTTCACCACTTCGGCGAGTTCACGTAATGGGTTTATCAGACCTATGCTTGTCTCGTTGTGAGTGATGGAGACAGCCTCAACATCTGGGATTCTCTTCAACGTGTCGTCTAACAGGTCCGGTGTGACGGGTTCTCCTAGAGGCATCTTGATCTTCTCGAGTTCCCTACCATTCGAGGTTGCAGCTTCAGAGAATCTCTCTCCGAATTCTCCACAGACGCAACAGAGCATCTTCTTCTCAACACAGTTTCTCACCGAGGCCTCCATGAAACCGGTGCCTGAACTCGGAAACAGGAAAACAGGGTTTTCGGTCTCTAGGAAACGTTGCATCATTTCTACGGTCTCCTTATGCAGCGTTCTGTATTCTTCGCTCCGGTGGCTGAACATCTGATACTTCATCTCTTCGAGAACTTCAGGGTAGCAGGCGACCGGGCCGACAGTGAATAGTTTCATTTCTGTACACCAACGCATTGAACTGTACATAATGCTGCCAATTTTGATATAAACTATTCGGTCTTTCCAAGAAGCAAAAGTGCCTTGAGACAGACATCGATGGCGATAAGGACCATGCGGCTGACTTAATAGTAACCATTCTAATATTCTGTTTGATCTTTCTTGGAAGTGGAAGTTCGTCTCCTGAAGCAGCCGGAGTTGAGGAAGCCTTGCATAGTTAGCGGCCTTCCAGGAATCGCCTACGTCGGTAAACTTTCGGTAGACCACCTTGTGCAGACGCTGCACGCAGAACTCTTCGGAGAAGTCTACTCCAAATTCTTTCCACCCTATGTCTTGATTGGAAAAGACGGAATCGTTGAACTGCTGAGAAACGAACTTTACTCCTGGAAGAACAAGGAGTCTGAAAGAGACCTCATCTTCTTTACAGGAAATGCGCAGGCCGTTACTCCTGAGGGGCAGTATCTTATGGCGGACAAAGTACTTGATACTGCGATGAGGCTTGGCGCTGAGAGGATCTATTCCGTCGCGGCTTTTGTGACCGATAGGGCTATCGATACTCCACGTGTATACGGGGCGGCGACGGAAGAAGCATTGATTGACGAGTTTAAGCGTCAGGGAGTACTTGTTATGGAGGAGGGGCCGATCGGGGGTGTGAACGGCTTAATCTTCGGTCTTGCCAAGGTCAAAAAGCTACAAGGGGTTTGCCTGTTGGGCGAAACACATGGCTACACGACCGTGTCAGGACAGTATCTGGTAGACGCGAACGCGGGGAGAGCCGTATTGGAGGTTCTGTCAAAGATGTTGAATGTTAAGGTAGATCTTTCCCCGTTAGATAGGCAGGTTGAGCAGATGAAGGAGGCCATTAAGCGGATGGCTGAGATAGAAGAATATGCGATTAAGAAGACAGAGGAAGCTGCTGCAAAAGGATACAAAAACTACATTACGTAGATCGCCAGTAGGATCAAGAAATGCTAGAGCATACTTGGACAGAACACTATAGAAGAATCGAGGCCTCGGAGCCAACGGCGATCGTCGGTTCTCCTGGACTGAGATCGATTGGAAAACTTGTAGTGGATTCCCTAGTGGAGAGACTCAGACCAGAGCTTGTTGCAAGCCTATACTCCACTCATTTCCCTGTCATTTATCAGTCAGAACCCTCGTATGCTCCTGATCCCAGATTCCCAGGTTTTGGCGGAGCATTGGTTGAGGCCGGAGAGACGAGTTTTCCAAAGGTTGAGTTCTTCTTCCACGAACATCCCCCGCTTATTATCACAAGAGGATACCATGCCGACTTTGTGGGACAGTACGAGGTCGCGGAGAAGGTGCTTGACTTCTATGAAGAGGCGGGTGTAAGAAGAATGATCGTAGTCGCAGGTTATGTTGGAAAAGACAAAGATGTATGCTGCGCCGCCACAGACAGCAAGCTGATCGATGAGGCGAAGAGCCATGGAATAGAGACAAGCTATGCAGGGCCTTTCTACGGCTTCTCTGGCCTCGTGTTCGGGCTGGCGAAGATCAGAGGAATAGAAGCACTCTGCCTCTTTGGAAGAACTGAGGCCGTAGCCGGAGATCTCCAATGTCCTGACGAAGATGCTTCTAGATTCGTTCTGAAGGAACTTTCTCAGCTGCTAAAATTGAGAAATGTTTTCTAATGCTCGATAGGAACATGGAAACTGCGACCAAAAAAGAAGGGAAGATATATTTATTGAAGGAGAAGTAGAGCCTACGCCTTCAGCTTCTTTAGCCTGTCATTGATGTTCCTTAATTGGGCCTCGGTAGCTTCTTTTGCTTTCTCAAGCATCTCTATCTCTTCTTCAACGGTCATGAATCGCGGTCCATGATGCCATTCATATGGGTTGCACATCATTTCTTTCACCTCTTTTGACTTTGACTCGTCGTAGAGGTTTTGTTTATTACCTAAAGGTAATTACCGAATCGTAATATAAAAGGCTTACCCCCAATCTAAGGTACGGCCAGTCGTACATTCTGTTCAAGAAGGATTCTAACCAACCAAGAGCCTGATGATTTGAGGGGTGAAGGCTTTCCATCAGCGGAACAACAGGTATAGTATCATCGGTATTGTAACCATCGACAACAACGTGCTGAAATTCACTATCGACCCTGCGAGCTTCTCGTCAGCGTTAAACTCTTTAGCAAAAGTGTATGATATTATGGCGGTTGGCGTTGCCGCCATGAGTACGGTTGCATATAGCAAGGTCCCGGACGCGTCAAAGAACCATAGCATGATCAGATAGTCCAATGCCGGCATGATCAACAGCTTAATGAGCGCTGAAAAAACATCCAGATAGATAGATTCTTTGATCATTTGGAACGATAGAGAGAAACCGATGATGAATAGAATCAGAGGTAAGCTTGTTCTCGAAACCAGCGAAAGCGTCTCCGAGAGAAATTCCGGCAGAGGAATTCTCAAGTATGAAAAGAAGAAGCCTGCGACAATTGAAACAATGGATGGATTAACAAGAAAGCTTATAACGGCTTTTTGAAGATCTTCCTCGCTAGATTTAACGTCATAGAATCTCAAGACAGCTACACTCAATAATATGTCCGCCATAGTTCCAACTCCAACCAGAACCGCTGCTATCCCAGAGGCCTCTTTTCCAAGCACTGCCAGAGTTATAGGCAAGCCAAAATATGCCAGGTTGACCCTGAAACTGCCCTGTATGAATGCGCCTCTCCTATGTCGCTTCAAGAACAGCGAGATCAGAGAACTCAGAATCATCGTAGCCAATATTACGAGCGGAAATCCCAAAACCAGTGCAAGCGAAGATATGTCTTCTGGCCTTAAGTCTAACATGTTGGAGAATAGGAGCAGAGGCAATGCAACGTAGTAGACCAGCCTATTCAGTTCGGAACCAAAACTGTCACTAAAGAGCTTCGCTCTTTTCAGAGCGTATCCTAGGAAGATGACTATGAACAGGGGGAAAACTAGATTCTGAATCTGCATTCTACAGACCTTTTCCAGATCATAGAGTTATGCATTTCTCGGGGGCTGGAAGAATCTTTGCCTTGCGCACGACAAATCGAGACGAGAGCTTTTAATGTTTACGGGTGTTGTACAGGCGCCTTGTTGTTTTTCTGGTTGGTGTAGGCCTGATATGATGGTGTTGAAGAGAGGCTTAGAGGAATACAAGTCGGTGAGTCGTTGTTTGCCGGATCTCTTTTTTGCATTGGGGTGGGGGCTATATATAGGCTCATTAGCCTTTTCTCGGCGACCTCAACCTACTCTAACGTGGAAGCGCCTTCAGCAGATTGAACTTGCCTCCGATCAGCGGGAAGAAGCAGGTCCTAGCAACCAACATCGAATCGGCTGACACGCAGTGAGAAGGCTGATTTAAGCCAGTCCAACAGAATGAGAAGAACTAGAAGAATGAGAAAGCTGGATCGCGCGCGATCTTTGGAGGCTAAGTTCTAGACCGCGAAATTCTTGGACAAATCAAGAAGAAGGAAAGATTAATCTGTGAGAAAAACCACGAGAGGGTACAAAGAGGTTTCTTAGGGCTGGAAGCGGAGAAGAAAAACGACAAAGAGATTCACTAGGGTAACTAGCGCATTTTAGATGTGGTTGAGAGGTTCAGTTATCAGACTCTAAATATATTGTAAGGTCTGTTCGCGAGGGTTAGGATGATGGGGTGGATGAAGAACACGTGTCTGCAGTACAGGTGCATTAAATGCTGCTTGAATACCGAGATGCCTTTGAGCAGTTCAGACATCGTACGGATAAAAGGTCTTGGCTTTTCTGAGAATTTCTTCATCGTCAAAAGAGGTGGATACCAGCAACTCAAAAACTCGGCGGGAAGATGTGTTTTTCACAATGGTCAGCGATGCATCATTTACAATGATCGGCCTGAGGGTTGTCGGCTCTACCCTGCCATTCTCGATGAGGACAGGGGAGAAGCAGTTTTCGACTGCTATTGCCCCCATCATGGAACGCTTCAATTTACTCCAAGCATTTCATACGAAGTTATCAAACTCGTTCGAAAATTAGACTTGGAAAGAAAAGGACGGTTATGATAGCGGAACGATTGCTATCTTCTTAGTTTGAAGGGTTTATCAGTGACAAGAGTTGAGTGGCAGAAGAAAAGGAAAAAGATGATTGGCAAAAGGAAAGAAGCGGTAGAGCCAGATAACTTGCTAAATTTGTTTGTATAGAATACGAGGCTTACGAGGGATCGCCTTCCGTGCTTTTCGAACTGAATTCGTATGAAGCGATGAACAACGCTTATCTCCAACTATCCAGTACCACTGATCAAGATACGAGCCCAGTCTGGGAGGTGGAAAGATTGGGAAAGAAAAGCCAAAGAAAGAATAAATTGAAGAGAAGTGCGAGGAGACATAAACTACCCCACTGAATTCTCATCTACACCACGTATACTAGAAGCTATTACATGATGGCTTGATAACTCTCGTTGATGATGTGTTAATTATCGATCGATCGATCGATCGTGAATACCATCTAGCGTATGTGAATATCTTCATTGTTGACTTTTTCTTTCAGACTGATAGGTAGTTTGTGATCATCACCCTTTCTTGTTTCTTACCAATCCTTTATGAGGAACGCCAACTATTGTAGGTTGAAGTCTTCTTTATTCTGCTGGCTTTTTTCAGCAAATAAGGGTACTCTTTAGGTTAGGGTTGATTGTTTTGGGCAAAAGGAAGGTGCTGAGCGAATCCGAAATTAAGCCCCGGTTGCCTGAGGACTTCGAGGTCTAGGGTAGATCGCGCGCGAACTTCCACACGAAATTTTAAAAGGGTTCTACTATGCCAAAGGAAATACAGTTAAAGGTAGACGAAGCCAAGCAGCGGGACATAGGTCGAGGAAAGGCGAGAATAGATACCAACGTTATGCAAGCCTTAGGCATAACCGCCGGAGACATCATTCAAATTACGGGTAAGAAGGCGACCGCTGCCGTCGCTTGGCCGGCTTACCCGGAGGACGAAGGCAAACAGATCATCCGGATGGACGGGATTATCAGGAGGAACGCCGGTGTCGCCATAAATGAGTATGTCACGGTTAATAGCGCAGAGGCGAAGGAGGCTCAGGTCCTTGTCTTGGCCCCCATTGATATGCGCCTAAATATCGACCAAGAGTTTACGGGTTTTGCGAAAAGCAGATTACTCGAACTGCCCTTAGTAGAGGGGGACTCGGTCTTCGTCATGATAATGGGAAGCGCAATTCCATTCGCCGTGGTTCGCGCAAGACCACACGGCATAGTCAAAGTTACACAGATGACCAACCTACAGGTTCTGAGCGAGCCTACGCCCGGGAAGAAGGGGATTCCAAGGGTCACGTACGAGGATATTGGAGGCCTTCACGAGGAGGTGCGAAGGCTTAGAGAGATGGTTGAGCTTCCTCTTAGGCACCCGGAGCTCTTTCAAAGACTTGGAATAGAGCCGCCTAAAGGGGTGCTTCTCCACGGCCCCCCGGGTTGCGGTAAAACGCTTCTGGCAAAAGCCGTGGCAAACGAGTCCGACGCAAACTTCCTCGCAATAAACGGGCCTGAAATCATGAGTAAGTTCTACGGAGAGTCAGAACAGAGGCTCCGCGAGGTCTTCCAGAAGGCACAGGAGAACGCTCCAAGCATCATCTTTATCGACGAACTTGACGCCATCGCGCCGAAGCGCGAAGAAGTTACCGGCGAGGTTGAGAGAAGAGTCGTGGCCCAGCTTCTGTCCCTGATGGACGGCCTCGAAGCTAGAGGCGATGTCATAGTGATCGGCGCAACAAACAGAGTAAACGCGATCGATCCGGCTTTGAGAAGACCTGGAAGATTTGATAGAGAGATCGAAATCGCAGTCCCCGATAAAGAAGGGAGGTATGAAATACTTCAGATACACACTCGAGGGATGCCACTGGCCGAGAACGTCGATCTAACAAAACTAAGAGACATAACCCACGGGTATACAGGCGCCGACATCGCTGCGCTCGCACGTGAAGCAGCGATGAAGAGCCTTCGACGGTATCTGCCTGAAATAAACTTGGAGGAGGAACGAATCGGCCCTCAGATTCTAGAGAAGATGGATGTCGATATGGACGACTTCTTAGCAGCTTTTAGGGAGGTAACTCCGACCGCGATGAGAGAGGTCTATATTGAGGTCCCAACCACCCGCTGGGCCGACGTAGGAGGTCTGGAAGAGGTAAAGGGAATGCTCAGGGAATCGGTTGAGTGGCCGATTAAGAATCCGGCCGTCTTCACAGCGATGGGAATCACGCCTCCCAAGGGCATCCTCTTACACGGCCCGCCTGGTTGCGGTAAGACCATGCTTGCGAGAGCGGTTGCCACGGAAAGCGAGGCAAACTTCATTAGCATAAAGGGTCCGGAAATCTTCAGTAAATGGGTTGGGGAGTCGGAGAAGGCGATAAGAGAGATCTTCAGAAAAGGACGCATGGCCGCCCCCTCCGTCATCTTCATAGATGAACTTGACTCTATAATTCCTAGGAGGGGATTAGGATACGCTGACTCGGGGGCATCCGAGAGAGTTATCAGCCAACTACTTGCCGAGATGGATGGCCTTGTAAGCCTTCAAAACGTGGTGGTGATTGCCGCTACAAACAGACTCGACATAATTGACCCTGCGGTCCTCAGGCCAGGAAGGTTTGACAGGATGATCTACGTTCCTGCGCCCGACGAGCAGAGCCGCTTACAGATCTTCAAGATTTTTGCGAAGAATATACCGCTATCCCACGATGTCAATCTGGAAGAACTAGCACATATCACGAAAGGATACTCCGGAGCAGACATCGAAGCAGTATGCCGAGAAGCCGCTATGAACGCTTTGAGAAGGAACATCGAGGAAAAGGAAGTTAGACTAGACGACTTTAAGAAGGCTATGGAGAAAACTGCGCCCAGTATAACGCCTGATATGGAAAACTGGTATCAGAATCTAGTTAAACAACTTAGGAGAGAGGCGGTTAAACCAGCTACGCTCGTGGCGTAAATCGGGAGATGCGAAGAAGACTTGCCCCAAAACTGGGATCCCATCCCGTTACACACGTACATCGTTGAAGTGCTCGAAAGAAGAAAGGCGCCTCCACAGACGATGAGCTTTACGCGCGCGAATTACCCAGCATGAAATTGCTAAAGCGGCGGGAGTGACCGAGGTCAGCGTAAGAAATCGTTACAAAGATCTGAAGGAGGTCTTAGGTTCACGTCTAAAAGAAGGCTTGAAGGAGCAACACGACTCATGAAGGCAACGTTTCTTGGGTGTAAAGGCGGGCAACGCACTCAACACAGTAAATACGCCTTAATAAAAGTTGATGGTATCGGAGACAGTTGCAAAGCTGCGTCCTACATTGGTAGAAAAGCGGTTTGGCGCAGTCCAAGCGGTGGTCGATCGATAGGTAAAGTTGTCGGCGTCCATGGCAGGAGAGGTGTCCTTAAAGTAAGGTTCAGAAAGGGATTGCCGGGAGAGGCTGTCGGAACAGATGTCATCTTAATATGAAAAGTAGCGCGTCAGACGAACCAATTCCTACAATAATGCGCGATGGTTATTGAATTGCTTGAAGAAGTTGAAATCTATCTGGAAAAGCTGAAGACTTCAATTAGAATCCTTGTCTCAGATGAGCCCATCGGAGATTGGCAAGTCTTGACACTTTTTGCAAGAGTCTTTGCAAGTAGGAACGACCTTGCGCTGAAAGTCTATTCAAAGATATTGGAGGCGAATAGTGAGATTGAAACATGGAATCTAACAGCATTGTTGAACGAGCCTAGATACAGTATCAATAAGGCGTGCGCTGATTTGGAAAAACTTGGTCTCATCGAGGGTGAAACAAAGTTTAAGGGACCGATGGAATTCAACTACTGGCGTCCAAAAAAGAAGGCCTTGGGCATACTTCGTCTCATACCTGCAGTGTATTTCAAAGATGGTAAGATGCCTAGTTCAACTAGTCAAGGATGCGAAGAGTGATTCAAGATTCTAATTCGTAAGGAAATCTGACTTTAAGCCAGCAACATAATGAGGGCAACAGTCATAGTCGCTGGGATTCTGGGAAGAAGTTGCAGAGCAATTCTGCCCCAGACCCCTGGAAATATCAAAACGATCGATATTGCTTTGCAAAGATGATGTGTGATTTATTCCAAAATTACTTATTTGCAATATTTTCATTTTCTCACTTTACTGAACAAATTCCCAACGATGGTGATGATAAAACCAACATTTTTCACATATACTCATATGACATATAGAACAAGACTTACAAGGACGTTTGCAACCGCATCTTACACACTTCATATTCTCGTTCCATTAATTCGCGCTTGAGTTCTTTTGCCTCGATCGATAACGTTAGGAAAAAGAGAAAGAAAAAGAAAATGAGAATAAGAGTGGGTAAGAATATGTTTGGGTTTGGGATTAAAGTTTTATTTGACTATTTCAGCGTTTGCAGCTCTAAGGCCTATCCTCGTGATCCTTATTTTCACATGGTCTCTAGGCTTTGCGTTGGCAACAAATATTACGAAACCTTGGATTCTGGCTATGCCTTCCCCTTGGCGGCTCGTTTCCGTTATGTCCACTTCGTATTCCTTTCCCATCTCAACTGGGCAAGGCTTAAAGCCCCCGCCATAACCGCGTCTTCTCTCATAACTCATAGGTATCTCCCTCCTTTCACTTTTGTGAGATAATGCTACTTTTCTTTAGCTGCTTGAGCTTCCTGCATTGCTTTCCCCTCTTCGTTAGGTTTGGCTTCTTTGGTTAAGGTGATCTCCATGGTTGAAATATTCCTTGCTCTGTTTTCGCCTTCTCTTGGTGGCATTTCTTCGGTTCCTATAATGATTTCATCTACATTCAGTTCCTTCATGAACCTGCGTCTAGTGATCTCAGCGACATCGACGGCGGTTGAGATGGCTTGTCCCCTAGCCTTCAACACCACCTCTTTAGTGTTGGGCACATTGAAACTTGTGATCACCGCTAAAACATAGTTCATCGGCGGCTTTCTTCCAATATATATGATGTTAGATTCCTTAGACATAGTCTCAAACTTCCCTGTTGCCAGTGTGATATAAGGAGCCCAACATTTAAACATGCTAACATTCCCTGAACTTAATGAATCGAGGGGACACACTCGCGACGCATCATCGCGCGCGATAGAATACTTGGAGTAAACTATGCCTGCATAGGCTCCGTGTACGCTTGGGAGAACCGTAAGAGGCTGTAGCGTTAAGCCTAGACAAATTACTATTGCAAAAAGTATCGGTGAGAGCTCATTTTTCCCATTTTATTTCGACTAAATCTTAAGGCGAGAATAACAAAACTATTCTCAATCGAAATTTTCTTCAGTTTGAGCTTGATGACACAGCGATTAACGCCCCAGTCAGAGCAAGCCCTTTGACAAACGAGTTTGCAGAAAGATCATTGACTATCGATCGATGGATGAACTTCGTGAGAAAGACATAGTCACTCGGAGGTTTTCCTCAGTCCCTTCAGAGTTACGCTGAGGCACAATAACTCTCTTTCTGGAGAAGAAAATTCGGTGTCAAAAAAGCACACTCTCACAGTTATGCTTGTTGAGGCTGGAGCTTACACAGTGTCTTCAGAAACATCTTAGAATGCGAAACTAAGTATGTTATATCCAAGATCAGGTTTTCCCGAGCTGTTGCATCGACGGAAAGGCTTCATCCTTAACGATGTTTATTTCTCCACTTCTACCTATCCTCAGTTGCCTCTTGCCTCTGTAATAGGCGACATGTCCGTTCTCGATCTCTATGACATCACCAATAGAAACACCATCAACCTGCTCATTCCATAAGCTCAGATCTATGCTTTCGGTGCTATCGGCAATGAGTGCGTTGGAGACATATGCTTGAGAACCAAATCTTGTCAAAACTTCTCTGGGCTTTGAAAGTTCAAGCACTCTAGCCTTCACTTCAACATGTTTCGTCCCTGCACTTAAATCCTCGATCTGTAATCGACCTCCTTTATTCTTTGCTAAAGACTGTGCTCTGAGCAACATCTCGTTTGCGAACTCTTTCAACGGATTGGCTTCTCTGAGAATGTGCTCTGGTACGGGAAACTGTGCAACCCATCCGTCGCCGCTGATCAAAAGGAAAATGCAGCGATCCTGCATCTTCTCGCGGCACTCGATCGTGAGGTTTTCGCATATGGATTTCTTGTTTTTCCAAGCATTAACCAGACACGCAAAAAACTCGTCTGAATCAATCTTGTGTTTCACGGAGACTCTTGCCAGATATTCAACAAGCCTCATCTCGGAGTATGAATGGTATTTGCCTGAGGGCCGCCCCCTTCCGCTCCATATCATGCTTCGCATCTAGCTCGTTCCTATTCCTGTTTCAACGTTGTCCTCATGGTTGAGATCATGCTTGTTCTTGATGAATATGTTAAAGGCTATTTGGCTCCTTCAGATGCGAAGGTCTTTCAAGTAACCATTGTTCCTTAACCACTCTGTCTGGTTCCCCTTGTAACGGTGCGTTATGTCTCCTCGCTTATCAGTTTGAAAGTCCCAAGGAGAAACGGCGACAATGTCGTTAACCTTTATCCAGACCCTTCGCTTCATCTTACCTCTAATTCTACACAACCGGGTAAAACCATCCAAGCATCTGACCATAATCCTATCGTAGCCTAACAGCTTCTCAGCTACACCTAAGACCTCAAAGTCCTCAGGCAACCGAGGCTTAATCTCCGATTCACTCAACACCTTCCTTTTGCCCAAAACAGTGCACCTTAACTTGAAAAGCACGCCCTTATCTGCCGAAAAAGCCAGCAGAATAAAGAAGACTTTAACCTACAATAGGTGGCGTCCGTTATAAGAGATTG
>Ga0315282_10005041_pt1 | contig 22661 bp, 20 predicted proteins | sample YL17G07_20_MG_FD_203693 | JGI IMG/M metagenome (GOLD analysis project Ga0315282, IMG submission 203693) | Sediment microbial communities from Yellowstone Lake, YNP, Wyoming, USA - YL17G07_20 | ecosystem: Environmental > Aquatic > Freshwater > Lake > Sediment | place: USA: Wyoming | collected... | reverse complement strand
CGGCCTCGCCGCCGCCGGTCTTGCAGGCGCCGCTGCACTTGTGGTCGGCCTCGCCGCCGCCGGTCTTGCAGGCGCCGCTGCACTTGTGCTCGGCCTCGCCGCCGGTCTTGCAGGCCCCCGAGCACTTCCCGTCGGTCTTGCAGGTGCCAGAACACTTGTGGTCGGCCTCGCCGCTGCCGGCCTTGCAGGCCCCGGAGCACTTGTGGTCGGCGGCCGCCGCGCCGCCGCAGGAGGCCGCGGGCTTGGCTGCGCAGGCCGCGGGCCCGGCCGTGGCGCAGGTGCTGGCGATGGTCGCCGTCTGCGGGCCGTACATCCCCGACAGGCTGCGCACCTCCAGGATGCGGTCGCGGGCTTCGATCACCGTTTGGGCCAGCTCGGCCAGGTAGGCGTAGCTCCTGCCCTCGAGGGACGCCCCGGTGGTCTTCTCGGCCACGAACTGGTCATAGACCGCCGGGCCCGAGGTGGCGTAGACGACGGCGTGGAGGGCCATGACGTCCTTGGCGGTGAGGCCCTCGGCCATCTCGGCGCTGACGAACTCGGGGTTGAGCGAGGCGCTTACCGCCTGGCGCACCTGCGGCCCGCGCTCCTCGAAGAAGCCGGCGCGCGACAACTCATTCGAGTGGCGCAGATACTCGGCCAGCAGGCGGCCGCGCAGGCAGAGGTCGCGGGCGAAGGAGAGGGGGTCGGTGGCCGCGCTCGCGTCGGTGTAGCCCTGGCGCAGGAAGTCCAGGGTCTGGATCAGGGTGAACTGGCGCGCCCCGCCCTCGCCCGTCACCTCGATATAGCGGGCGGCCTGGGGGGCCGGCCCGGCCGCGGCTCCGGTGGCGGCAGCCGCCGAGATGGAGAACGCGCCGCCCAGGATTACAACGCCCAGTATTGCGCCGCGGAGCAGCCGTCGTGCCCTAAGTCCAGCCGTGGTCCGGATGATGATGTTGATCATTTGCCCCAACCTCCTACGCGCGGTAAAAAAAACAAAGCCCCGGGTCACCCCGGGGCTTCCTTGTCGTAGGTAAACTTTCTTGCCCGCGAGAAGAACGCCGGCAGACTGCTCGCGCCGGCTTCCCTTATGTCGCCGCCCGGACCTTGCGCCAGCAACAGCTTCTGGCCCGGGCCACTGCAGGCTAGTGTATGCCTGGGGGCGGGGGGTGTCAAGGCTTTTCCTTGCTATTCTGTATATACAAAATTGTATCCGGGCGCGAGGCGGGGAGAATGCCGGGGCGCAGGGCCGCTCCGCCTCCGCCCATAGGGGCCCCGCAGGGGCTTTTCCCCGTTTGGCTTGACAAGGACGCCCTCGGCTCGCTATAGTCGCCGGCGCGGGTAGGGATCCAAGCTCCACGGCTGACACGGCGACTCTACCACAGGCTCATCCTCCACCTGGCACAGGCTCATCCTCCACCTGGCCGTTACCTCCACCTCCTGCGGCCGCTCCCGTTCCCCCTGATCCTGCACGCGGATTCCGCCCTCTCAATGTCGGCAGTCTTGTCCGGCGTCTATTTCTTGCGCGAGGCCCACGGCGGCCACGGCGGCCTGGGAGCGCCGGAGACGTCCATTTCTATGCTTACGGGCAGCCGAGCCTGAAGAATCCGCCACAGGGGGAGTCAATGGAAACTTCGTCAGATTTCAGGAGCTTTATCCAGCAGTCGCGGGCAACCCGCAAGAAGGAGCGCTGGCAGGGAACCTGCCTGGACTACCTGGAGATCGTCCGCCACGACCCCCAGATCGCCCAGTTGGCCCCCGGGCGCCTCTACAGCATGCTCATCCAGGAGGGCACCACCCAGGCCCGCGGGCTCAACAAGCTGCCCGACTACGAGGACCTCGTCCGCTACAACTTCTTTGAAGACGAGCTCTTCGGCATCGAGGAGCCCCTCCACGACCTGGTCAAGTTCCTCCGCGCCGGCGCGCGGCGCACCGAGACGGGCAAGCGCATCCTGGTCCTGGTCGGCCCGGTGAGCTCGGGCAAGTCGACCATCGCCTACCTGCTCAAGCGCGGCCTCGAGCGCGACACGACACCCATCTACGCCATCAAGGGCTGCCCCATCCACGAAGATCCGCTGCACCTCGTGCCGCGCCACCAGCGCCCCGAGTGGGAGAAGATGATCGGCAGCCGCATCGAGGGCGACCTGTGCCCGATGTGCCGCTTCAACCTGCTGGGCGACCCCAGCCTCCGCGACGAGGCCGGCAACGTCATGTGGGAGAAGGTGCCCGTCGAGCAGATCACGCTCGCCGAGCGCAAGCGCTGCGGCATCGGCACCTTCCAGCCCTCCGACCCCAAGAACCAGGACATCTCGGAGCTGATCGGCCGCATCGACCTGTCCAAGATCACGCAGTTCGGCGAGACCGACCCGCGCGCCTACTCCCTCGACGGCGAGCTCGAGGTGGCCAACCGCGGCATCATCGAGTACATCGAGATCCTCAAGTGCGACATCAAGTTCCACTACATCCTCATCACCCTGGCCCAGGAGCAGGTCATCAAGGCCCCGGGCTTCCCGCACGTCTACATCGATGAGGTGATCCTGTCGCACACCAACCAGACCGAGTTCGAGAAGTTCAAGTCGGTCAAGGAGAACGAAGCACTCCACGACCGCATGTACCCCATCTACGTGCCCTACACCCTGCGCGTGGGCGAGGAGAAGAAGATCTACGCCAAGCTGATCGAGCGCAGCGAGTTCAAGTCCGTCCACCTCGCCCCCTACACCTTGGACGTCGTCGCCCAGTTCGCCGTCCTCACCCGCCTGTCCGAGAGCCAGCTCTGCCCCGACCTGGTCAAGAAGATGAAGTATTACAACGGCGAGTCGGTGATGGAGAAGGAGAAGGACCTGGTCGACGTCAAGGCGCTGCGCCTGGAGGGCCGCCGCAAGCACGAGGGGATGTTCGGCATCAGCCCCCGCTTCGTGGTCAACGCCCTCAACGTCGTGCTGGGCGAGAAGGAGGAGGTCGGCTGCATCAACCCGGTCGATACCATCCGGGCCTTGCGCGCCAACTTCGAGCACCACATCGGCTTCACCGACGAGGAGCGCGACAAGTACTTGAACCTCCTGCTCTCCGAGCGCGGCTCGGTCACCAGCGAGTACCGCGAGATCGCCAAGAAGGAGGTCAACCGCGCCTTCCTCTTCGCCTACGAGGACCAGGCCCAGGCCCTGTTTGACAATTATATGAAGCACGCCACGGCCTACTGCCTCAAGAAGCGCCTGAGAGACCCCATCACCGGCGAGGACCAGGAGCCCGACGAGAAGCTGATGCGCTCGATCGAGGAGATGATCGGCGTCTCCGAGAACGCCAAGCGCGAGTTCCGCCAGGGCATCTTCGTCTTCAAGTCCGACTCGGTCGACCGCGGCCGCGACTTCAGCTTCACCGCCTACCAGCCGCTCCAGGAGGCCATCGAGAAGAAGCTCATGGCAGACCTCAAGAACGTCGTCTCGCTCACCATCGCCGACCGCACGAGGCGCGACCCGCGCACCCTCAAGCGGCGCCAGGACGCCCTCGAGGCGCTCAAGGTCAAGGGCTACTGCGACGTCTGCGGCGAGGCCCTGCTCCAGTTCGTGGGCGAGATCCTGCGCAAGGAGGAGTAAGCGGGTGGCCGTCAAGGAGCAGGACTGGACCCTCTCGCCGCGCGGGCTCAAGGACGCCGGCCGCCACCGCGAGAAGGTCAAGGAGATGATCCGGCGCAACATCACCGACATCATCTCCAACGAGGCGATCATTACCCGCAAGAGGGGGCAGATCGTCAAGGTGCCGGTGCGCGGGCTGAAGTCCTACCGCTTCATCTACCAGCGAAGTGAGGAGGGCGGGGTCGGCATCGGCCAGGGCGAGGGCAAGAAGGGCGACCTGATCGGGCGCATGCCGCGGCAGGGCAAGGGCAAGCCCGGCCAGGCCGGCGACCAGCCAGGCGTCGATTACCTCGAGACCGAGATCGACATCGAGGAGCTGGTGGCGATGATGCTCCAGGACCTCGGGCTGCCCGACCTGCGCCAGAAGGAGGTCGCCGAGACGGTCATCCCCAAGGGCTGGACGTTCGACTCGGTGGAGAAGGTGGGCCTGACCTCGCACCTCGACAAGAAGCGGACCTTGAGGGAGGCCATCCGGCGCACGGAGAGCTTCCTGGCCGAGCTGATCACCACCACCCGCTGCACGAGGGAGGAGGCCGAGGAGGCGCTGCGATTCTCGCGGGGCGACATCAGCCGGGCCCGCCACTATATCGTCTCCGGGCCCCCCGAGGACGCCGAGGAGGAGGCGTGGCAGCCCGCCTGGCAGCGGCCTCAAGTTCGCCCCTATACCTATGTCCGCAGCGAGGACCTGCGCTACCGCACGCTGAAGGAGGACATCGAGCTCCAGTCGAACGCCGTCGTGCTGGCCATGATGGACGTCTCGGGCTCGATGGGCATGATGAAGAAGTACCTGGCCCGCTCCTTCTACTTCTGGATGGTCAACTTCCTCAAGCACATCTACCGCAACGTCGAGATCAGGTTCATCGTCCACACCACCGAGGCCAAGCTCGTCGACGAGCACGAGTTCTTCCACAAGGGCGAGTCCGGGGGCACCTTCTGCCACAGCGCCTACGACCTGGCCCACCACCTCGTCCAGACCGAGTATAACCCCGAGCGCTGGAACATCTACCCGTTCCATTTCTCGGACGGCGAGGACCTGGACGCCCAGCGCACGGTGGAGAGTGCCCGCAAGCTGATGGCCTCAGGCATAAACATGCTCGGCTACGGCGAGATCCAGGTCGACTACTACACCTCCCACAAGCTGGTGGACGCCTTCCGCAAGGGGCTCGACCTGGTGCGGGTGCGCGACGTCGAGGGCGACTTCGAGGCCCTGCGCGGGCGAGGGCCCGACACCCCCTTCGTGGGCGTGGTCATCAAGGACAAGGTCCACGTCTATCCGGCCCTGAAGGAGTTCCTGCGGCGCAACCGCAAGCTGGGCCTGGCCTAAGGCCGCGAAGAACGCCCATCTGCGGCGCCCGCGCTCATCCTTTTCACTGCGGCGTACTCTTGGTACGCCTATGTGTCCGGAGACGCCCCGAGGCAACGCTGAGGGAATCCCGCCGCCTCGCTGCCGCGGATCATGCCCGGTGTTGGAGGCGGCGGTTATTGCCAGTGGCGGCTCGCCACCGGCCCTGGAGAGGAGCAGCAGTCAGCAGATGAACGACCTGAGACGACTGGTCAAGGTTGACGAGAAGATCCAGGAGGTGGCCTCCGAGTTCGGCCTCGACTTCTTCCCGCAGGAGTTCGACGTCATACCGGCGCAGAAGATGCTCGAGATCATGGCCTACCGCCTCCCGGTCAACTTCTCGCACTGGAGCTTCGGCCGCGACTACGAGATGGAGCGCACCCGCTACGAGCACGGCTACGGGGTGCCCTACGAGGTCGTGCTCAACTCCAACCCCTCCCGGGCCTACCTGATGAACACCAACCCCTTCGCGGTCCAGGCGCTGGTGATGGCGCACGTCTACGGGCACAACGACTTCATGAAGAACAGCATGCACTTCTCGCCCACGCGCCGCGACATGATCCCCTCGGCCTCGGAGGCGGCCGGCCGCATCCGCCGCTACGAGGAGCGATACGGTGAGGCCGCGGTGGAGCGCCTGCTCGACGCCGCCATGGCCATAGAGCACAACGTCGATCCCGACTTCTTCATCCGCGAGGAGTCGCCCGAGGAGAAGCGCGAGCGCCTGGAGTCGTCCCACGGCCAGCCGCAGACCCCGGGCCGCAGCAGCTACGAGGACCTGCTGGGTAGACGGCAACAGGCCCCCGCCTCGCGCCTCGACGCCGACCGCAAGACGCCCCTTGAGCCCGAGCGCGACGTCATCTTCTACCTGATGGACAACTCGCCCAAGCCCCTCAAGGACTGGGAGAAGGACATCCTCTCCATCGTGCGGCAGCAGTCGCGCTACTTCATGCCCCAGCGCCGCACCAAGGTCATGAACGAGGGCTGGGCCACCTTCTGGCACCAGCGCATCATGGAGCGGCTCTTCCAGGACGGCTACCTCTCGGCCGAGGAGCACGGCTACTACAACCTCTACAACGCCCGCATCCTCACCCACCACCCGCGGACCATCAACCCCTACCTGGTGGGCCTGCGGATGTTCGAGGACGTCGAGGAGCGCTGGAACAAGGGCCGGTTCGGGCGCGACTGGGAGGAGTGCCGCTCCCAGGCCCGGCGCGACACCTGGGACCGGGCCATCGGCCACGGCCGCGAGAAGCTCTTCGAGGTGCGCCGCACCCACACCGACCGCTTCTTCTTCGAGGAGTTCCTGACCGAGAAGCTCATCTGCGACCTGAAGCTCTACCTGTTCAAGGCCATCCAGCGCCGCGACAACGTCGACTACGTCATCGCCGAGGACGAGTGGCGCACGGTGCGCAAGCTCCTAGTCCGCTTCTACTCCGACTTCGGCATCCCCAACATCGTCGTCGAGGACGGCGACTACAAGGGACGCCGCGAGCTCTACCTCAAGCACTGCTTCGAGGGCCTGCCGCTCGACCGCGAGTACCGCGAGAAGACCCTCGAGCACACCTACTACCTGTGGCAGCGCCCGATCCACCTGGAGAGCTACGAGTACGAGGGCGACGTCTCCGAGCAGCCCGTCATCATGAGCTTCGCCGGCCACGAGAGGCGGCTGTGGCGCAAGCTCTACAGCTTCGACGGGGTCAACCACCTGGAGAAATACTTGCCCAGCGAGCGCCGCTTGCGGACCGCCACGGGTTAGCAGGCCGCCCCAGAACGCCCATCTGCGGCATACTTCAAGTTGCGCCTTTCGCTGCCCCGTCGGCGCTGCCGACCCGCTGCCAACGGCAGCGGGACCCCGGCCCCACGCTGCCGTGCAAATGGCCCCTGCTCCTCAAGGGGCCGGCAGTGGTCCTAGGCCCGCGGCCTAGTTACGATAACGTTCCCAGCCCCCGCCCCCCTGGGCGTAATCGCACACCCCGGGGGGGCAGCCCCGCCCCGTCGCCCCCCGCCCCCTAAGCGGCTGCCCTGACAGGGGATTCCCCATGCCCACGCCGCGGCCCCCTCTGTGGAACGCCCCTTGCGTAAGAGGGAGGCAAGCGGCCGCCGCAGCCGCCCCGACATCTGCCACGCCACGGGCCTCTTTGGGGGAGGAGCCGCCATGACGCACTCGGGCCACACCTGCGCCCACACCAGGGGCAACGCCAGGGCTAATGCCAGAGCTAACACTCTGATTCTGCTCCTGCTGGGGCTCCTGCTGGCCGCCTGGCTGCTGCCGGTGCGCGCCGCCTGGGGGGCGGGGGTGGCCGTCAGCCTGAGCTGCGAGCTGCGCGACAGCTCCTGGGTGCGCGAGCCGGTCGAGCAGGGGCCCTCGGGGGCGGTGGCCGCCGTCGCCGCCAGCCGGGGGGGCGCCCCGGGCAGCCAGGCCTTCTACCGCTACTGGAACGAGTGCGGCCATGCGGGGTTTGCCGCGGGTGTCGACCCGACCCCGGCCCTGGTCCTGAGCTTCCGGGCCAAGGCCGCCCCCGCTGCCGCCGCCCACCACCCCGGGCTGCTCGGCGCCCTCGGCCTCTGCGGCCGCTAGGCCGAGGGCCTAGAACCACTGCCGGCCCCTTGAAGCTGAGGGGTTGCTTGCGGTTCAGTGCGGGGCCGGGGGTCCCGCCGGCGTTGCCGACCCGCTGCCAACGGCAGCGGGATTCCGCCCCCACGCTGCCCCCGCAGCAGCCAGCGAGTTTCACGGGGGCGGTTATTGCCCGTCGCGGCTCGCGACCCCGTGGCGGCTCGCCACCCGCGCCGGGCGCCCGCAAGCTGTGCCAGCCGCGCACACCCCGACCCCCTGACCCGCCGAAAATCGTCAATATATTTAACGTGTTAGTTCTGGCACCGCCCTTGCTTGCCCTCTATACCATCAGCCTGACAGAGGAAGAGCATGGACGAGCGCAGAGCAGGAGTGCCAGGGACGGGCGCGCCCACCAAGAGTGCGCTGCGCGACGGCAAGGGCTCCGTCCGGGAGCACCGCCGCAACCCCCGCAAGGCCTGCCGCGTCGAGGCCCGCTACGAGTGCGAGGGGCAGCCCTACCTCGGCCACGTGATCGACATCGGCCTGGGGGGCCTGTGCCTGGAGACGCGCTACAGCCACGCCCTGCGCGACCGCCTGAGCCTCATCTTCGATCTCTTCCCCACCCGCGAGCGGCCCTTGAGCGCCCAGGGCAAGGTCGTCACGATCACCCGGCTCGCAGACGGCCTGTGGGGCGTGGGCATCAAGTTCGACCCCCTGGAGCGCGCAGCCGAAAAGGACGTCTTCTTCTACGTCCTCAACTAGCAGGCCGCGAAGAACGCCCATCTGCGGCGCCCGCGCTCATCCAACGCCCTGCGGCGTACTTCAAGTTGCGCCTCACGCTGCCCCGTCGGCGGCTCGCCACCGGTTATTGCCCGTCGGCGCTGCCGACCCGCTGCCAACGGCAGCGGGATTCCGCCCCCACGCCGCCCCCGCAGCAGCCAGCGAGTTTCACAGGGGCGGTTATTGCCCGTCGCGGCTCGCGACCCCGTGGCGGCTCGCGACCCCGTGGCGGTTCGCCACCGCCCCCTTCCGTGTGCTACATTCCGCCTCCATGGAACGCCCTCTCCCCCGTGGCCGTGCCCCGGCCCTGGTGGCCGCCCTGCTGCTCCTGCTCTGGGCCGCCGGCGCCTGGGCCGCCCCCTTCAGCTTCGTAGCCATCGGTGACACCCAGGGGCGCACCGACGCCGAGCCCGTCAACGCCGTCTTCTCCCGGATCGTGGCCAAGGTCCTCGAGCTGGAGCCCCGGCCGGCCTTCGTCCTGGTGGCGGGCGACCTCGTCGTGGGCGAGGCGGTCCCCGGCGAGGGCCGCGAGGCCACCCTCACCCGGGAGCTGCGGGCCTGGCAGCGGGCGGCCGCGCCCCTCCTTGCCGCCGGCATCCGGGTCTACCCCGTGACGGGCAACCACGAGGTCTGGGGCTCTTACGCCATTGAGCGCGAGCGGGCCTGCCGCAAGGTGCTGGGCGAGCTGCAATACTCCTTCAGCTACCAGGGCAGCCGCTTCATCGGCCTCGACACCGACCGGGTGGGGCAGCGGCGCACGCCGGACCTGGCCTGGCTCGAGGGGCAGCTAGCAAGTGCCCGCGCCGAGGGGGCCGAGCACGTCTTCGTCTTCGGCCACGAACCGGCCTTCACCGCCATCGGGCGCGACTCGCTGAAGGACGCCGACGCCTTCTGGAAGCTGCTGGCCGACTACGGGGCCGACGCCTACATCTGCGGCCACGAGCACCTCTACGGGCGCACGACACGCGCGGGCGTGCTCCAGGTGACCACGGGCGGGGCGGGTGGCCCACTGCTGCCCATTGCCGGGGCGGCCGGCTTCGACGTCGCCGTGGGGACCTACCACCTGACGGTGTGGCGGGTGGACGGGCCGCGTGTGGAGATTCGCAGCCTGTCCTACGACCCCACCAAGGGCTCCATCGCAGACGCTTGGCGGCAGATCGACGCCCTGACCTACACGAAGCCGCGGCCATTTAAGCCGGCAGCCGTCCCGGCCAAGGCGGCTGGCAAGCCCACGGGAAAATAGAGCTACAGAAGAGAACGGCCAGAGCCGCCAGGTTGCGGCGGGGGCTGTGCCTCGCTGCTACGTCAGCAGGAACAACAAGAAACAACGAAGAGGCCTTCTGTCGCCGGGGTGGCGAGCCGCCACGGGCAATAACCGCCGCTTCCGGCGAAGGGGCATTGTCGGCGGCAGCGATGCGGCGGGTTCCCCTCGGCGTTGCCGAGGGGTCGGACTCGCGCCCTGCGACCGCGCCACCAACGCCCCGCTGGCAACGACAGCGGGACCCCCGCCCCCTCGCGAAGTTTCCAGTCTCGCTCGCCCTACATGGGGGCGGCATTGCCCGTCGGCGCTGCCGACCCCGCAAGGGCTATCCCAAATGGCGCCTGCAAGGCAAAGCACGGGTGGTTGAAGAGAAGAGTCCCAGTGTGAACGTGCGCGAGATACCCGAGGGGCGATGCAAGTGCCCGGAAGCTGGCGGGACGGAAAACGCGGCCGCGTTGCGGCCGCCGCCGGCAGCGCCGGCGACAACCCCGTGCCTCGCCGCCACGGGCCCTAGGTCGTTTTTGCGGGCACCCACCGCCAGCCCCACAGCGACCCTTGCTCCTTAGTGCAAGGGGTGCGCACTTCCAAAGTCGGCAAAGCCGACCTAAGTGCGCAAGCGAGGAGCTGGCGTTGGTGAGTGCAAAACGACCTCCAGGCCCAAGCGGCGAGGCACAGGCCCCGCCCGGCCTGAGGGCAGGCCGTTTCTCCAAAGGCCAACAGTTAAGGATGACTGTCGCTCTGCTGGGGTCTGATTCGGTGGGGGGTATTGACGCTGCGGCTGCAGAGAAGCCGGACGCAGGCTTCCTCCCGCACCAAGCCCCCCGGCAGCCGCTTGCTAATCACCAGAGCTGGGGCTCCTCGATGACCTTGCTGCGCAGCTCCTCGCGCATCTCCGGGGTCACCTCGCCCAGCCGGTGCTCACGCTTGCCATGCTCGATGGCCTTCTCGACCACCGCCTCCGTGTTCTCGCCGCGGATCTCCATCGGGCACTCGATGAAATCCACGTCCTCGCACCTGAGGATATGGGCCATATCCGTCACCTCCTCGAGCTACCTCTCAAGTAGAAGTTGGGTGCCCGGCCGGGCGCGGTCAATATGCCGGACGCACAAAGGCCCCCGGCGCACTTACACCGGAGGCCTTTCGAATTTAGCGCGAGGGCTCGGGCGTCCTTACGCCGTGCTCGGCTCCTCCTTCACGGCGCGGCGGATGGTGTCGCGCATCTCGGGGCTGAGCTGCTCGATGCCGTGCTCCTTGCGCCCGTGCTCGGCGGCCTTGCGCAGCACGTCCTCGGTGTCGGTGCCCCGGATCTCGGCCGCGCAGTCGATCCCGACGTCCTTGCAGTAGAACACGTGGGCCATGGTTCGCCTCGCTCCCTGGAGGGTTGGCACGAACGGCCTGGAGGGGACCTCTCTCAGCTAGCCCTTCTTGATCACGAGGTGCGTGGAGCAGGAGATGCACGGGTCGTAGGCCCGGATGACCATCTCCAGCCGCCGCTTGACCTCGGCCTCCTCGAGCTCGAGGAGCGAGGGCAGGTAGCCCTGCAGGTCGAGGGCGAGGTTGGCGTGGTTCTGGTTGGTCGGGATGACGATGTTGCAGCCCACGCAGCGGCCCGCCTCGTCGTAGGTGTAGTCGTGGAAGAGGATGCCGCGGGGCACCTCGACCGCTCCCACGCCCCGGCCGGCCTTGGGTGTCACCTGCGGCTCCTCCAGGCGCAGCCCGCTCTCGATCAGGCTGGTGGTGAGGGCGAGGCTGTCCTCGACCGAGTGGAAGCACTCGACGAGCTGGGCGAGGTTGTTGTCGAAGGGCCGCTGCGAGCCGGGCTCGAGGCCCACCAGCTTGGCGGCCTCGGCGGCCTGCGGGGTGAGGCGCTGGTGGTTGAGCTTGTAGCGGGCCAGGGCCCCGACCATGTAGGAGGGGCGGTTGTGCTTGCAGAACTTGGCCGTGGAGTAGGGGACGCAATATTCGTTGGCAACCCCCGCGTAGGCCGTCACGGGCCAGGTGCCGCCGTCGGTCGAGGCGATCTGGCCGTCGTAGAGGGCGTAGTCGTCGGGCCGGTAGAGGGCGACGTACTCCGTCTCGCGGGCGTAGTCGATGAACTCACCCGAGAGGGCCTTGAAGAGCTTGGCCACGGCCCACAGGGCATCGGGCGCCTTCTCGAGCCGCTCCTTGAGCTGGCCGAGCTGATCGAGTGAGGGGAGCTTGGCCATGCCGCCGGGGACGAGCCGCAGCGGGTGCGTGGTGCGCCCGCCGACCATCGCGCTCATGTCGTTGGCCAGCTTGTGCAGGCCGATCAAGGCCAGGACCTGGTCGCGGTGCGACTCGGCCAGGGGCAGCACCGAGGGCGTCCGGGCCAGGTCGGGGAGGACCAGGTAGCCCAGGTGCAGGGTGTGGCTCTGCATGTTCTCGCCGTGGAGGGCGAGCTTGCGGAGCCTGAGGGTCTGCTCGGAGACGGTGAGGCCGAAGGCACTCTCGGTGGCCTTGACCGAGGCCAGCGTGTGGCCGATCGAGCAGATGCCGCAGATGCGCGCGACGATGTGGTGCATCTCCTCCCAGGTGCGCCCGCGCACCATCGCCTCGAAGAAGCGGGGGGCCTCGACCACGTGCCACTCGCAGCGCTTGATCTCGCCGCCTTTCACCTCGGCGTAGAGGGCGCCGTGGCCCTCGACCCGGGTGACGTGGCCAACCTCGATGTTCATGTCACGCTTCATATGCTTTCCTTCAATCGGCGAAAGTCCGGGTGCCGAAGTAGAGCCGGAACTTGTCGACCACGTCCCTCACCTCGAGGCCGTGGGCCGCGAGCACCTCGCGCTCGGCGTCGGCGTTGGGGTTGTCGACCATGCCCCGGCAGCCCCAGCAGATCGAGCCCTCGGTGACGCACACCGCGCGGCAGCCGGCCCTGGTCACCGGCCCCATGCACCAGTGGCCCTTGCCGTAGACGCAGACGTTCTCGGCCATCTTGCAGTCGACGCACACGGGGTAGTTAGGCTCGAAGGGCCTCTTGCCCATCAGGAGCTCCTTGAACACCCGCAGGAAGTCGTAGGTCATGATGGGGCAGCCGTGCACGTTGGCATCGACCTTGACCACGGCCGAGAGGGGGCGGGCGGGGTAGGTCTCGTACCAGTGGGCCGCCTGTCCGTAGACGTAGCGGCGCACCACCTCGGGCTCCTGGAAGTTCTTGAGGGCGTTGATGCCCGCGATGGTCGCGCACGAGCCTATGGCCACCAGGGCCTTGCAGCGCTCGCGAATCTTTTTGAGGCGGGCCTCATCCGAGCGCCGGGTGATCGAGCCCTCGACCAGGGCGATGTCGTAGCTCTCGGGCTCATGCTCCGGGGTCATCCCCTCGCGCCAGCTGACGATATCGACGTGGCCGGCGAGGGTGAGCAGCTCCTCTTCGAGGTTGGCGAGCTGGAGCTGGTCGCCGCCGCAGCCGGCGAAGTCGAAGATGGCCACCGTGGGCTTGTGTATCCTCTCCTGAATGCTCATAGGAGCGCCTCTTTCACGTCTTTTATCTCCGAGTAGCGGAAGACCGCGCCCCGCTGGCAGACATAGACGTCGCTCATCTGGCAGTGGCCGCACAGCCCCACGCCGCAGCGCATCCGCCGCTCGAGCGACATGAACATCTGCTCCTCGGGCACCCCGAGCTTGGCCGCCGCCGCGACCACGAAGCGGTACATGACGGGCGGGCCGACGGTGACCATGAAGGTGTTGGCGGCGTCCAGCACCACCTCGGGGAAGAGGTGGGTGATGAGCCCGACGCGCCCCTTCCAGCAGTGCTCGGGGGTGCAGATGTCGACCGTCTCGAAGAACTCCATCCGGGGCTCCTTCGCCCAGCGCGCCAGCTCCTCGGCGAAGAGGCGGTCGTTTGGCGTGCGCGCCCCGAAGAAGACGATCAGCCGGCCGTAGTCGTCGCGGTGGTTCAGCACGTATTGGACGAAGCTGCGCAGCGGGGCCATCCCCAGGCCGCCCGCCACGCACAGCACGTCCTTGCCCCTGGCCTCCTCGACCGGGTAGTGCGTCCCATAGGGGCCGCGGATGCCGATCCTCTCGCCAGCCGCGACCGTGTGCAGCCCCTTGGTGAGGTTGCCGACACTCCTCACGCACAGCTCGAAGGTGGGCTCCTTGGTCGGCGCCGAGCTGATCGAGATGGGGGCCTCGCCCACGCCGAAGATGGAGACCTGCACCCACTGGCCGGGCAGGTGACCCAGCGGCCGACCGTCTTCGGGGCGCACCCGGAAGAGCTTCTCGTAGGTGGTCATCGCCCGCACCTCCTCGACCACGGCTGGCCGGGGCAGCAGGTGCGCGCTCGCGTCTTTGCTGGGCACGGTGCTCATAGCAGTCCTCTGGCCGTAGCCTCGCCGTAGAGGCGGTTGTAGACGTCCTGGGGGTCGGCGATGTCGGGCAGGCACTGTGTGGAGCAGCGGCCGCAGCCCACGCAGGCGATGTCGCCGTAGCGCTCGTAGATGAACTGGCCCTTGCGCAGCAGGCGGTGGCGGTAGCGGCCCACCTTGAGGGGGCGGAAGTTGCACGCCTCGGTCTTGGCGAAGTCCTCGAGCTGGCAGCCGTCCCAGCGCCGCATCCGGTAGCCGCCGTTCATGGACAGGTGCGCCTCGTCCCTCAGGTCGAAGCAGTAGCAGGTCGGGCAGACCAGGTTGCAGGTGCCGCACGAGTAGCAGGTGCGCGCCTTCTCGTCCCAGACGATGGAGTCCATCACGCGGGGCAGCAGCTTGGGCAGCTGGTAGCAGTCGAACTTGAGGCCGTGCCTGAGCGACTCGGCCCGGATGGCCCGTCGCACCTCGTCCCTGGCCGCGAGCTCGCCCTCGCCCGCGCGCCCGATGTTTGGGGCGTGGCGCCGCAAGAGTGCGGCCCCCTTGTCGCTGCCCACCTCGACGACGTAGAGGGCGAAGCTGCCCGCCCCGATGTCGGTGAGCATCAGGTCGAAGTTCGCCGAGGCCGCCGCGTCCATCGAGGCCCAGAAGGAGCGCGGGGCGACGCGCTTGGGGTCGATGCCGACCAGCACCGAGTTCTGGCGCCTGGCCAGGTAGTGGGCGTCCGGGAAGCGGTCGTTGAAGATTTTGTCCAACTGCCCGATGGCCGCCAGGTCGTAGGGGTGGACGCCGAAGACGACGAAGGGCTCCGGGTGGAGCAGGGCGCGCCCCCAGCCGCTGAAGTCGTACTCGATGACCGGCTCCTCGGCGGGGTAGAAGAGCTTCTTGGGCGGCATGATGGTCACGTCGAAGTGGAGGGCCAGCTCCTCTGGGGCGGTCAGCCTGCCGTAGACCCAGAAGGGCTTGTCCTCGGGGATGCCGCTCTGCCGGCTCTTGGCTATCGGCCCGTAGACGGGGCCGGCGTCGATGAGTGCGGCCACCAGCGCGGACAGATCGCCCTCGGGCAGCACGAAGAACTTGCCGTCATCAGCCATCTGGTCAGCCATGTCTTCCTCGGGGGTTTGGACTTGAAGGTCAACGACTCCATTATAGAAACAATGTCACGAGGCATGCAACAGGACAGTCGGCCAAGCGAGAACAATATGTTGCCGGAGGGCCCGGTTGCCGCGCCGCCTTTTTTGTGGCCGCAGCCGCGCCTTGCACGTTAATATATTGCTTGAGGCGGGAGGCCGCGCTGCCCCGGCAGGATGCGTTGTCGCCCGCGAAAGGCAGGTCGTCATGCTCGGAGCTTTGCCCAGAGCTTTGGTCAGGGCCTTGGTCAGGGGCGCCGCGGTGGCGGCGGTCGCGGTGGCGGCCTCGTTGCTGCTCGCCGCCTGCGCTAACGTGCCCTACACCAACCGCTCCCAGCTCATGCTCATCGGCCAGCAGGAGGAGCTGAAGCTCGGGGCGAGCGCCTACCGCGAGGCGATCGGCAAGGCCAAGCTGAGTGCCTCCGCCGAGGGCCAGGCGCAGGTGGAGCGGGTGGGCCGTCGCATCGCCGCCGTGGCCGAGCGGCCCGACTACCAGTGGCAGTTCAGCCTGGTCGAGGACGGGGCCGCCAACGCCTACTGCCTGCCCGGCGGCAAGGTGGTCGTCTACACGGGCATCATGCCTTTCACGCGCACGGAGGCGGGGCTGGCCGTGGTCGTCGCCCACGAGGTCGCCCACGCCCTGGCCCGGCACGGGGCCGAGAGGCTCAGCCGCGGCATCCTCCTCCAGATGGGCGAGGGCGTGCTGCTGGCCGCGGTCGAGGCCTCGCACCCCGGCGCGGTGAGCGCGGTCGCCCTGGCCTACGGGCTGGGCACGACCGTCGGCGTCGAGCTGCCCTTCAGCCGCGCGCAGGAGCTCGAGGCCGACCACATCGGCCTCATCCTCATGGCCAAGGCCGGCTACGACCCCCGCGAGGCCGTGGCCTTCTGGGGGCGGATGTCGGCCCAAAAGGAAGGCAAGAAGCTGCCCCAGTTCCTCTCCACGCACCCCTACGACGACGTGCGGCTGCAAGAGCTGGAGGGCTGGATGCCCGAGGCTGACGACTATTACCAGGCATACTCCCACGCCAACCCGCACCCCTCGGCCATCCCAAGCCCAAACCCCGCCAGCAAGTAGAGAGGCAACCCTATGCGCCCATCCCTGGTGGCCGCGGCAGCGCTCCTGCTGGCCGGGCTCCTCACTGCCGGGGGCTGACAGCCCTCCAAAGGCACCGGACGCGGTGCCACGGGCTCTTCCCCGAAGGCCGCCTCATTCAGAGCTGCGGCCGATGCGCGCGGCCCCGAGGCGGTCCGGCGGCCGGCAATGCCACAGGCCCCCCAGACAGGATAGCCAGGTGAAGCTTGCCCGGCGGCAGACGGCACGCCGGTGACACTCGAGGTGACCAGCCTTGGGGCGCGGCAGACGCGCCTGTGCGTGCAGGCGGGGCGCCCTGGCGGCGAGAAGGCGGCGCACGCCGTCGTGGACCGGGTCGCGGCCAGGCTGCATCTGGCGGCGAGGCCAGCCCAGGGGCATCCGGCGCGGCAGTGAGTCAGGCGCAAGGGTGTGGCCCCCGCGCTTAGAGAGCAACCCGCCACAAGCCGACAACCCGGCCAATGCACGGACAACCCGCCAGAGCCAAGCAAATCGCCACAAAGGAGAGTTGCGATGAAGACGAGACGAGCAGCCCTGGCCGCGCTTCTGGTCATGCTTCTGACCTTGGCCGTGGCCGCGAGCGGCTGCGGGTTCCTGGTGGGGGCCGGGCTGGGTGCCGGGGCGGCCTACGGCGGCTACCGCTACACGCAGGGCGCCTTCGAGACCGACTATCGCCACCCGCTCGACCAGACCTACAACGCCACGCTGGCGAGCTTGAAGCAGATGAACATGCCCGTCACCAAGACGCAGAAGGACGCCGTGGGGGCGCAGATCGAGGCCAACCGGTCCGACGGCACCCCGGTGACGATCGACCTGAAGAAGACGGGCCCCGAGACGACCAACGCCACCATCCGCGTGGGGCGCATCGGTGACGAGGACGCCTCTCGGACCATCGCTAACCGCATCGCCCAGGACCTGAAGGAGCCGATCCGCGAGCCCACCGGCAAGGGCGGCCAGGTGCAGGAGCAGCCTGTCTCCAAGTAACAGGCGCTGGGCCCGCTAAAAATTGCGCCCTCAAGGGGCCGCCGGGGCCGGGGGAGAGGTTTGAGCCGGAGCCGGTTCGGGGGTTTACGCACGCCCGGGGGTGCGCTACATTTCGGGGGGTCCAAGGAGGAAGTCATAGCCATGAGCACCGCCACCAAGGCGCGCCACCCGCGGCCCCAAGAGGCTGAAGAGGGCGAGGAGTGCTGCGAGCGCCTGATGAAGAAGCTGGCCATCATCTGCTCCAAGGGTAGCCTCGACATGGCCTACCCGGGGCTGGTGCTTGGCCTGGCCGCCCGCAACAACGGCATCAAGGTCGTCTTGTTCTATACCTTCTGGGGCATGGACGTGATCACGGAGAAGAAGGTGGACCATCTGTTGGTCTCGCCGCTGTGCACCAGCATGCCCATGCCCAAGATGGTCAGCGTGCTGCCGGGCGTCGGGCACGCCGTCACGGCGATGATGAAGAAGAAGATCGAGAGCCTCGACATCCCCAAGGTGCGCGACCTCCTCGATCTGCTGGCCGACAGCGGCGCCGAGATCTACGGCTGCAAGATGAGTATCGAGATGATGGGCCTCAAGCGCGAGGACCTGGTCGCCCAGGTGAAGGACGTCGTGGGCGCCAACGAGTTCTTCTACCTGAGCAAGGGCGCCGAGATCATCTTCATCTAGAAGCTTGGGCCGCGGGAGGCTTCCCTGCACCTGGGGGAGCCCTCCTCGGGCCCGCTTCAGTCGAGCAATTTCCGGCGAGGCAGACCAGATGTGCGCAGACGAACTCCCCCCGGCGGTCCACCAGGAGCAGCAGCGCCAGCGGGGCATCCGCCGCCTCCACCTGGCCAACGAGCGCACCTTCCTGTCCTGGCTGCGCGCCGCCCTCGGCTTAATGGGGCTGGGCTTCATCGTCCAGCGCTTCAACCTCTTCGCCCGCCAGTTGGCCTACCTCGCCCCCGGTGTGCCGCAGGTGGCCGTCGGGCCGCCGCACCTGGGCTCGGGGCTCCTCATCCTGGGCGCCATGCTGGCCGCCGTGGCCACGGTGCGCTTCGTGATAGTCGAGCGCGAGATCGAGAGCGACACCTACCGCCCCCAGGTGCTCTTCAACGTCGTCGTGGGCATCGTGCTGCTCTCGATCGGGCTGCTGCTCGCCGTGAGCATGTGGATCCACTTCTAGGTGGCGAGCCGCTGCGGGCAATGCCGGCCCCTTGGAGATCAAGGGCTATTGGGTAGGCGGTGTGGGGCCGGGGTCCCCTCGGCGTTGCCGAGGAGTCGGATTCGCGCCCTGCCACCGTGCCACCAACGCCCCGCTGGCAACGACAGCGGGACTCCGCCCTTCGCGAAGTCTCCAGCCTCGCTCACCCTTCACGGGGGCGGCATTGCCCGTCGCGGCACGCGACCCCGCTGCCAGCGGCAGCGGGATTCCGGGCCCACGCTGAGCATTCAGTAGCCGCTGGGCCCAGGGGCCCGGTTATTGCCCGTCGCGGCTCGCGACTTGCCTGTCGGCGCTGCCGACTGTCCAGTTGATGATGGCGGTGAGCAGGCTGTAGAGCGCCGCCCCGCCGAGGGCCGCCCACCAGCCATTCACACTGAAGCCGGGGGTGAGGGCCGAGGCCAGCCAGAAGGCCAGGGCGTTGACCACGAAGGCGAACAGCCCCAGGGTGAGGATGGTCAGGGGCAGGGTGAGGAGGAAAAGGACCGGGCGCACCAGGGTGTTGACCAGCCCCAGGACGAGCACGGCCACCAGGGCGCTGGCCAGCCCCGACAGGTAGATGCCGGGCAGTATCCGGGCCACCACGAGCAGGGCCAGGGCGTTGAGGGCGAAGCGCAAGAGGAACATGGCCGCCTCCGTATAATTACGTGTTTATAGACTATACTGCCCGGCCGGGCCGCCGAAAGCCTCCTGCGGGCTCAAGTCCGGGCGGGGCCGCGGCCGATAACTCGGCAAAGGTCCAGGCAAAGGCTCAGGTGTGGAGGTCTGGGGGCCAAGGCTGCGCCCCGGGCCCCACGCTTGACGCAGATTATATCATGCAGTTATGTCCTGGGTGCCGGGAGCGCCCCGGCGGGGGTTGACGAGCATGGCCGAGGCATACCGCGTCGTCTTCCTGGGGAGGGCCGATTCCGCGCCGCCCGCCGAGGTGAGGGAGAGGATCGGGCAGCTCTTCAAGCTCTCCGCCGAGCAGGTGGAGCAGCTCTTCGTGCGCGCCCCCGTCGCGGTCAAGAAGAACCTTTCTCGCGCTCTCGCCGACAAGCTCGTGGCCGCGCTCGAGGGCTGTGGCGCCCGCGCCCGGCTGGAGGCCATGCCCGAAGCCATGCCCGAAGCCAGGCCTGATGACGCGCCCCTGTCGCTCCAGGGGGCCGCACCGCAGGCCGGCGCCACCATGCTCTGTCCCGCCTGCGGCCAGGAGCAGCCCGCCGCCGACACCTGCCTCTTCTGCGGCCGCGTGGTGGCCAAGGTGCAGGAGGCCATCCGGCGTGAGCAGGAAGGGGAGGCCGGAGGTGGGCCGCACTCTCACCTGCCCGAGCTCAACCTGCGCCCGATGAGTGTCGGCGAGATCATGGTCGAGAGCTTCGGGATGCTGCGCGAGCGGCTGGCCATGTTCGCGGGCATCACCGTCTTGCTGCCGGCATTGATGTCGCTGGCCGTCATCGCCGCCTTCGGGGCCCTGGCCTGGGCCGTCCTGGCCAGCCATGAAGTCGATCTCCAGATGCTCGTCGCGGCCGCCCTCACCCGCCAGGACTTAGGCGTCCCCATCCTGCCCTTTGTGGTCATGTGCCTGGCCGCCGTCTCGCTGATCAGCTTCATCATGCTCTGGGAGCAGGCATCGCTCACCTACGCCGTCTCCGAGCGCCACCTGGGCCGCGACACCGGGGTGCTGGCCGCCTACCGCTTCGCCCTCTCGCGGATGGGCCCGCTCTCCTGGACGAGCCTGACCACGGGGCTGCTCGTGGTGCTGGTCCTGATCGGGCTGATGATCCCCGGCACGATCATGGGACCATTGGGGATCGCCGCAGCCCTCATCGCCGCCGTCTGCTTCGCCCTGCGCTACATCCTGGTCGAGAAGGTCGTCGTCCTCGAGGGCCTCTCCGGGGGCGAGGCGCGCTCGCGCAGCCACGAGCTGGTCATGGCCAACGTGCTGCGCCTCATCGGCATGGTCGCCCTCCTGATGCTCATCGTGGCCCTGGTCAAGCTCTCGCTGAACGTCTTCACGCCCCTGCTCGAATCCTTGCCGCTGCCCCTCCAGATGACGGGCAAGCTGGCCGTCGCGGTGCTCTCGGGCACCTTCGGCTCGGCCTTTCCGTCGATGGGCCTGTGCCTGTTCTACTACGACGCCAGGCTGCGCCACGACGGCTCGCTCACCAGCGAGGACCTGGCCCGCAACCTCTAGCCCACCTCTACCGATTTTTTTAGGGCCAGTGGCGACGTGGCCGGGGCCGGGCTATTTTTCAGTTATGAGCTGGCAAGCACTCGCGCAATTCGTCCTGGCGGCCCACCTGCTGTGGATCGTCTGGCTGGTGGGCGGGCTGCCCGCGGGGCTGGCACTCGGGTGGCCGAGGCTGCGCCTGGCCCACGGTCTGTCTGCCGCCGGACAGCTCGGCCTCCAGGTGGCCGGGGCCTTCTGCCCCCTGACCCGCCTCGAGGAGTGGCTGCGGGGCGGCACCTTCTCCTACGGCGGCTCGTGGCTGGCCGCCTGGCTCGACCACTTGGTCTACCTCCAGGTCTCCCCCGGCCTGGTCGAGGCCCTCACCGTCTGCTGGGTCGCCGCCACCGCCGCCTCGTTGCTCATCTGGCGGCCCCGCCCGGACTGAGGGCAGGCCGTTTCTTTTGTCGCCCACGCCCCCTCGCCAGTCTCAGCAAGAAACGACAAGAGGCCCTCTATCGCCGGGCGGGCTCGTGCTCTGCCTCTGGCGGTGGCGAGCCGCCACGGGCAATAACCGCCGCTTCCGGCGATGGGGCATTGTCGGCGGCAGCGATGCGGCGGAGTCCCCTCGGCGCTGCCGAGGGGTTGGACTCGCGCCCTGCGACCGCGCCACCAACGCCCCGCTGGCAACGCCAGCGGGATTCCAGGCCCACACTGACAACTCAGTAGCCACTGAGCCGCCTGGGCCTGGTTATCGCCCGTCGGGGCTCCCGACCGCCGGCAAGGCAGAGCACGGATGGTGAAGAGGAAGAGAAGAGTCCTCATTGCCACGGCGCCTCTTGCTGTTAAGACTCCGTGCCTCCCCGCTACGGCCTGAGCAGGCCGTTTCTTAGTCTTCGGACTGCCTGACACGCCCCGCTGGCAACGACAGCGGGATTCCGCCCCCACGCCAAGCTGCCAGCAGCCACGGCGCCAACAGGGGGCGGCATTGCCTGTCGCGGCTCGCGACCCTCAGGGCTTCGAGCCCAGGATGAGGCTGGTGGAGCCCGAGGCGCGGCGCTCGCTTACCCGCCGCAGCCCCGCCTGCCGCAGCCAGCCGCCAATCTCCTCGCGGCCGTAGGCGCGGCCCCCCGGCGTCATGAGCAGCATGTGCACCGAGAAGAGGGCCGCCCGCAGGGGTGAGGTCTTGTCGCGGCCGAGGGCGAACTCGTGCACGGCGAGCGTGCCGCCGCTACTCAGTGCCGCCGCCGCCTTGGCGATGAGTGCCGCGCACTCTTCCTCGGAGTAGGCGTGGAGGACCTGCGACATCCAGGCGAACTGGTAGCCCGAGCCGAGTGGGTCCGCGGTGAAGTCGCCGCCGCGGAAGCCGATGCGCTGCGCCACCTCTGCGCCCTCGCGCGAGATGACGTCGCGGGCGATTGGCTCTGTAGACGGCCGGTCGAAGATGGTCACGCGAAGCTTGGGCCTGGCCCGGCAGAAGGCCATGGCGTAGGTGCCGGGGCCGCCGCCGATGTCGAGCGCCTCGCCCGATTCGGGCAGGGGCAGCATCGCGGCCAGCCTCGGGGCCAGGTCGCGGGCGATGGCGTGCATGCCCAGGATGAAGGCGCGCTGCTCCTCACCCTCGCGCTGGTGCTCGTCTATCGCCTCGTGTCCGCCTCGGATGGTGCGCGTGAGCTGGTTCCAGCCCGCCCAGTAGTTGGCGGTGTGGCGGAAGATGGCCCCGCGCCAGTCGGGTTTGCCGGAGACGAGCCACTTGGAGACGGCCTCGCCGTTGCGGTAGCGGCCCGAGTCCTTGGCGATGAGCTTGAGGGCGGCCAGGGCGTCTAGCAGGATGCCCAGGGCGCGCTCGCCTACGCCGACGCGGGCGGCCAGCTCGGCACTTGCGAGCGGCTGCTCCAGGTGGTCGAAGAGGCCCAGCTCGACTGCGGTGAGCAGGATGCGCGACTGCTGGAAGCAGCGCGACAGCTCCTCGAGCTTCTCTAGCGATTTGTCCATCGAGGGTCCTTTCTTGTGCAGACGGCTGGATGTTGAGGCTTAGTGCTACAAAGCACTTCTCAGGTGCTCTGCGCCCTTCTCGCCACAGGCCGCCTTTAACAAGACAGCAAGAGACGGCAAGAGGCCCTCGATCGCCGGGCGGGCTCGTGCTCTGCCTCTGGCGCCAGGGATGCCCTTGCACCCGCTGTCGCCACAGGCTTCCCTCGCGCACTTGAGGGCTTCGCCCCGAGAGGACGTACGCG
>Ga0315282_10005039_pt1 | contig 22667 bp, 18 predicted proteins | sample YL17G07_20_MG_FD_203693 | JGI IMG/M metagenome (GOLD analysis project Ga0315282, IMG submission 203693) | Sediment microbial communities from Yellowstone Lake, YNP, Wyoming, USA - YL17G07_20 | ecosystem: Environmental > Aquatic > Freshwater > Lake > Sediment | place: USA: Wyoming | collected... | reverse complement strand
TGGGAACTGATCCAATTTTTGGAGGCTGATCTCATCGGACAATTTGAACTTTCCCTCCCCGACCTGGGCCATCACCTCGACCAGGATGGGGAGCTTGAAGACGCTGGCCATAGGGAAAAAAGTGTCGCCGTTGACGGCCAGTTCCTTTCCAGACTCAAGGTGTTTCACGGCCACGCCGACCACGCCGTCTGAAGCCCGGGTGATACCTTCGAGCAGCATCTTAAGCCGGTCCATCGGCGGTTCGTTCCCGGCGGTTTGGTCCGAGGAGAAACCGGGAGACACCAACACCAAAACACAAACGAGGCTGAGAAAAGCGCAAATTCTCACAACTTCATATCTACCAAGCATGAGACTCTCCTTTTTGTTCTTATTTTTATCATGAATCCCCAGCCGGATAAAGAAAAAACTTGATCCCATCTGTGACCCCCGCTTGAGAGACTGCTGGCAAAAGTTCTTCCAAAATCATAAAATAGGAGGCGGCTGATGCTCGGGCGAAGGTTGATCAGATGAATGACTGGAAGACCCATCTCGCAGTCCTCGGGTTGTTTGTCGCCTTGACCTTCCTCATGACCTATCCCCTTATTCTGAACCCGGTCACAAAGGTCAGGAGCATGGGGGATACGCTGCTCAACTCCTGGATCATCGCCTGGGATGTCCACAAGATCTCAAACCTGGATCTCAAGGGCTTTTTCAACGCCAATATCTTTTATCCCTACAAACGGACCCTGGCTTATTCCGAGCATCTATTCCCCCAGGCGCTGCTCGCGCTGCCCGTACTGGTGGTGTCGCATAACCCCCTTTTTGCTTATAATGTCGTCTTTCTCTTCGCTTTTGTCAGCTCAGGGTTCGGAATGTATCTGCTGGCCCGCTATCTGACCAGAAGCACAATCGCCGCCGTGACCGCCGGAATAATCTATGCTTATTCGCCTTTTATGGTCGCTCACGAAGTCCATCTCCAGATCCTCACTGCTGGGGGCATTCCCCTGGCTTTTCTCTTCCTCCATAAATTCTTTGAGAGAGAACGGCTCCGGGACGCGTCACTTTTCGGCCTCTTTTATCTTCTCCAGGGCCTGGCCAATGGCTATTATTTTTTGTACCTGACATTTTTTTCCGGGATTTTCATCCTTTATTTCGCCATTTCCAGGAAAAAATACCGTGACGGCCGCTTTCTGGCAAAGCTGGCCCTGGTCGCCGTTATTGTGGCGGCCCTGGCCAGCCCGTTCCTCTATCCATATATTCAGATCCGCAAAGAGATGGGTTTCTTGAGGAAAAAAGTCTCATCGGCCAAGATCACAAGTTTTTTAGCGACGAACCGTCTGAACAGGATCTATGGGGCGGCGTCCAATCGCTTTCTTATCGCGGAAGGAGAACTTTTCCCGGGTTTCATTCCTTTCGGTCTGGCCGTCTTGGGGCTCGTCTTTTGCCTGGGAAAGAAAAAGTCGGCTGATAACGACTCCGGCATCGAGACGCAGGAGCGAGGAAAAGATTTTCTCCGCAAGGGGAAAGCCTTATCGGGCGCGGGAGAAAGACGATCTCCGCGGATCTACCTGGCGATATGGATTCTCGCGTTTTCCTTCGTCTTCGGCCTTAAAGGCCCTTATTATGTTCTGTATAAACTCATCCCCGGCTTTGACGGCCTCCGGGCGGGGGCCCGCTGGAATATTTTCATCATGTTTTCCCTGGCCATTTTTGCGGCGCTCGGGATGTGCGGCATTATGCGCCGGCTGAAGGGTTTCAAAAAGAAAACAGTCACGGCGGGGATTCCTTTCTTGATCCTCCTGGAATATCTGTCAATTCCGATGCCGGTCTACAAACTGCCGGTAAAAAAGGATATTCCGGAGGTTTACCGGTGGCTGGCTGAGAAGAAAGGGGAGGATTTTGCCCTTGTGGAACTGCCCTTCCCCGAAGAGAACAAATCCATCGCCGTCATCGAATGTCCCCGGATGTATTATTCAACCTACCACTGGAAACGCCTGGTTAACGGCTACAGCGGCTATTTTGCCCCTTTTTATATGAGACTCAAAAAGGAATGGAGCCAGACCACCCCAGCCCTGAACATCGCCAGACTCAAGGAAATCGGGGTCCGCTATATCCTTTTTCACTCAGATCTGTATCATCCCGGGACTCTGAAAAGGCTCAAGAAAAGGCTCGCGCTCCTCCCAAACGACGTCCTCTTCGTGGCCCGGATAGGCCAGGCCGACATCTATGAGCTGGTCTATCCTCCCGGGGAAAGGGACCGGATCTTTGCCTCCCCTCCCATCCCCCTTCCAGCCAATAAGCCCGCTCCCGCCAGGAAAAAGCAAAGAAGTCTCCCCTTCCCGGAATCGGGTTTAATTTTAACTAAACCATTGACTTGGCCCAATTCCTAGAATAGAATGATTTTGCTCGCTGGCTGGAGAGGGATCCTCCTTAGCCCCGCTTCCTTTTCCTTTAAACCTTGGCGCCTTTCCAGCCAGCCCCTTCAATCGCCGCCTCGGGGAATCCAAAAACACTTGAATTTTTGCAACGAATAACCTATTATCTTAGTTATTAGATATGTTTAGTAGGGTTTAGTGAGGGAAATTATGGCCAAAGAGCACCATCAAGCCGATAAAGACGTCCGGCGCCAGCCCGTCAGGCCGGCGCACAAACCGGAAAAAGACGACTTTTTCCCGGAAGAGAACGAAGCAATCGCAGGCGCCTACCCGGAATTATCCCGGGGACACAGGTCATTGGCCTTGTCCCAGGATGATGACGAACGGAGCCTTTTGGAAAGCCCTTTCGGGCCGGCCCTTTACAGAAAGGACAACGAGTACGTTAGCCCGGAGGATATGGGCCGGACGACCGACCTGGTCAAACTCTACATGAAGGAGATGGGAAGCGTCCTCCTCCTGACCAAAGAAGGCGAGATCGCCATCGCCAAAAGGATCGAGAAGGGCGAACGGAGCATCACCCACGCTCTGGCTAGCACGCCGATCACCCTGAAGGAGCTTCTGGGGCTTGAAAAGAGGATCCAGCAACGGCCGGAGGTCATCAGGGAAATCTTTGATGTCGGCGACGACTACAGCGATGAGGGACTGCGCCGGCAGAAGAAAAAAATCCTTCTCCGCCTGGCCCGGCTCCGGGAGATCGGCGCGAAACTCAGACGGATTCCTGATATCAAGAAAAAACGACTCAGCCGAGGTCGGCTGCTTGTTCAGATGATTCATCTGGTCAATGAGCTCAATATCCGGCCCGAGCAGAGGGCCAAGTTCTCGACCCGGGTCGCCAGGGAACTGAAGGGCTCCCGAGGGCGAAAGATCTTCCGGGACTTCGAGCGTGGAAAACAGGCCAGGGATGGGGCCAAAAGAGAGATGGTCGCCGCCAACCTCAGGCTGGTCATCTCCATCGCCAAAAAGCATCAGAACCGGGGCCTTCAGTTCCTGGACTTGATCCAGGAAGGGAACATCGGGTTGATGAGGGCGGTTGATAAATACGATTATCGCCGGGGGAACAAATTCTCAACCTATGCCACCTGGTGGGTTCGGCAATCCATCAACAGGGCCATTGCCGACCAGGGACGGACGATCCGGATCCCGGTCCACATGACTGAAACTATCCAGAAGCTCGTTCGGACGATCCATGAGCTCCTGAGGGAAAAAGGCCGGGAACCCAGCCACGCCGAGCTGGCCAAAAAGTCCGGGCTGTCCGCGGCCAAAGTCGAGGAGATCCTGAAGTTCTATCAGGAGCCGGTCTCGATCGAAATGCCCGTCGGAGAGAACGGAGACGGCCACCTCGGAGATCTGATCGAGGACAAATTCGTGCCTTCTCCGCCGGACACGGTCGTTCACAATTGTCTCAAAGAACAGATCGGGGAGGCCTTCAGGAGCCTGAGCGATAAGGAGAGCCTGGTCCTGAAGATGCGGTTCGGGATCGGTGACAGCGGCGAGCATACCCTGGAGGAAGTCGGGCGGGCGTTCAAGTTGACACGGGAGCGGATCCGTCAGATCGAACTCAAGGCGATCAAGAAGCTTCGCGGCCCGCTCATGAACCAGAAACTGAAATCATTTGCTAATAACTGATCCCAGGGCTTAAGAGCGTCGATCGCGTGCCCGGTTCTCAGCCTATCCCGTCAAACAGCTCAACTTTCAGTTTGAGTTTTATGTTTCCCGTTTGCGGAGGTATTGGACGGCCCGCATGGCGGCCACTCCGCCTTCTCCGCAGGCGGTGATGATCTGCATGCCGCCACAAGTCACATCACCGGCGGCAAAGACACCTTCCAGACTGGTTGACTGAGAGCGGTCTACGGCAATGCACTGCTTGTGGTCGAGGTTGAGTCCGGCCTTGAGGAGAAGGGGCGAATTCAGGCCGTCGCGGAAGATAAAAAAGGCAGCGACTTCGAGGGCCTCTTCCCTTCCCTCTCTTTCGATGATGACCTTCTCGAGCCGCTCTTCGCCGACAATTTCCTTGACCTTCGTTTTGAAAGAGATGGGAATATTTCTCTTGGCGATCGTCTCGACCAGGTGAGAGGGCGCCCTGAGGACGTTCTTTTCCCCCGGGACCCAGGTCACCCGGCAGCCGCTCTGGTCAAGTGCCAGGACATCGTCGGCCGCATCCTCGGTATCGCCCCAGACCCCGACCCGCTGGCCGCGGTAAAAAGGTCCGTCGCAGGTCGCGCAATAGCTCACCCCCAGGCCTAGGAATCTCTCTTCTCCGGGGATCATTTTCTCTTTGAGGAAAGGCTTGCCGGTCGCGACAATCACCGTCCCGGCCTGGACCATCAAATCGCGGGTGACGGCGTACTTCGGATCCGTGTCAAGGCTGAAGTCAATCGCATCGGCATTTAAGATTTCGGCCCCGAAGTGCTGGGCGTGTTCCCGGAATTTCATCAGCAGCTCTCGGCTGTCAATCGACAGAAACCCGGGATAATTTTCTACAGTATAGCCGGCCGACAGGCGCGAGGCGCCTCTCCCCGCGAGGACGATGGTCTTGCGGCCGGAACGGGCGGCGTAGAGGGCCGCGGTCAAGCCGGCCGGGCCGCCTCCGATGATCAAGACGTCGGCCGTCAGATTCTTAATGGCCATGATCAGACCTCCTCACTATTCAAAAATCACCTCATCCACGAAAAGCCAGTGATCGCAGGCCCGGCTTGCTCTGACCCTCAGGAATTTGGCCAGATGAGCCGGGACGTCGATTTCGATCTGCTTGACAGGAGTGTCGTTCACTTTCTTCATAGCCTCGCTGTCGAGGATGGCGACACTCTTGAAAGTCACGCCGTCTTCGGAGACGGCGAACTCGACCTGTTCCGGCGGCGATATCCAGGAGTCGGCGTCTTCGTAGCATCCCAGGCCAAATTTGTGGAGTGATCGAGGAACCTCGAATTCGATGACCGCTTCGAGGCCCGTCCGTTCAAAGCCCATCCAGGCAGGATCTTTATAATCGGGTCCGCCGCGCTCTCCATCCACCAGAGACAGAGGCCCTTGGGCCGGAAATTGGTCGCCGGGGGCTTCGCTCAAAGTCACCCCTTTGATTCGGAAGACCCGCTCAAAATTTATCGTCGAGATTGAGCTCCTGGCGGCCTCCTTGAAGGCGACGGCTTTGATGACGGTGGTCTCGTTCAGGAGGATAGGGTTTCTATAGAGCGGAGAGCTTCCCGAAGGCTCGCTTCCGTCAACGGAATACCGGATCTGGGCCTCCTCTTCGTCCACCGAGAAAGCCAATTCCTTGGGTTCGTTGTAAAGGCCGCTCCTGACTGAGCCCTTCGGCTTGGGCACGAATTTGTCCACGTTCGCAGCGGCCAAGTCCCTGTTGGTCTCAAGCGCGCCGAGCACGGGCCTGCCCAGCCATTCATACGGAGGGGAGCATTGAAAAAGATACGCAACCGTAGCCGCGGTGTCATAGATGTTCACAGGCTGAGAGATCACCCGGCCCTGGATCACTCCTGGACCTTTGATAATCCAGGGGACCTCGATCTCGAGCATGCTTTCGCCCCCGTGCTCGTATCCGATCCCCCCATGGTCGGCGACGATGATGAAATAAGTCCCATCATAGAGCCCGGCTTTCTTGAGGGCCTGGACGAGCTCCCCGACTTGGCCATCAACGACCTGGAGGGACTGGTAAAACTCCTCCGAATCCCAGCCGAACTCGTGTCCCACCTCGTCCGGATGGCCAATATAAAGAAAAGCCAGCTGGGGTTTTTTCTCAAGAATATAGGGGATGGCTTTCTGGAAGGTTTCTTCATAGCCCTTGGTCAACTCGGTCCAGCTCAGATACTTGTGGTTGAACAGCTCTCCGAACCCATCCCAGTCATAAAAAGCGGCCATCTCAGCCCCGGGGAGCTTCTTGCGGAGAACGGCGAACATCGAAGGGAAATAGCCGTCCTCGTCGCTCGCCGTGGGAGCAATTTCGTAGCGGCTGACCAGCCAATCATTTGACGTCATCCCATGTTGCTCGGGTCCGGCACCCGTCAGGATTGAGCCCCAGCAAGGCATGCTCACCGTGGGCATGACGTTGCGGGCTTTGATGGATACCGCCCCTTCCCGGGCAAGAGCTTTCATAAAAGGAGTATGAGCGAGCTGGAACATCTCGGCGTCCATCCCGTCAACTCCGATGATGATCACACGTTGAGCCGCAGGAGTGTCGCCAGCCCGCCCACACGCGGCCAGGAAAAGCACAATGGCTGCCAGTCGGGATACATTTCCTAGTGTGCGATCTTTGATCATAGCGTCCCCCTAGTGTGAGTTCTCTCTAATAACCCAGATCCTGCTTTTTTTGCTCGAATTCTTCTTTGTTGATCTCTCCCCTGGCGTATCTCATCTTGAGAACGTCGAGGGGTGTCTCGCCGGTCTTCGTCTCCCTTGGCTTATTCTGCCGGCCCCACCACTTGATAAAGTAGACCAAGCCAATAAGAATGGCGATCCAGAAAAGCCAAAAAAATCCTCCCAGAAACCACCAGCCGTGTCCAAATGGCCACCACATCTTGCTCATCTCCTTCCTCTCTACCGGTATTGTGCCAAATCGGCCTCTCCGAAGCAACCTTTTGGGCCCGGTAACGAGTAAGGCGGCCATTTGGAAGCATTTTTTTTCTGTGATTAAGGGGCTTTGGAAAGGGCTTTGCTCCCCAAGCTCCGATCGGCGGCCCGAGAGTCCCGTCTTTCTCGGCTCTTCCGGGCCAAGGCTCCAGGCACACCCATCTTATTTTGGGGACAAAAAGTCGATTTGTCCCCAAAATCACTTCGGGAAACCCATCCTTGGAGCCTTGTTTCCTCAGAGGCCTCCGGCTTCCCTCGTCAGACGGTCTCTCGGGCTGATCTCCGCCTCATGGTCGCTGCAGCCCTTCCCAAAACCCCTCCTCCACCAGCACATGATTGGAAATGCTTACTTTGCGATTTTATGGACTTGACAAATAACGAGAATAATATATAATAATTTCTTTATATAATGATTTTGGAATACCTCTGACAACGGTTAGATGACAGAGAAAGAGAAATATCGAAAGATCGCCCGGAAATTCAAGGCGCTGGCCCATCCCGCCCGCCTCAAGCTTCTGGAGAAAATAGCCACGGAACGCTGCTGCGTCTCGGAAATCGAGAGATGCCTGTCCATCTCCCAGCCGAATGTTTCCCAGCATCTCAAAATCCTCAAACGGGAGGGAATCATCAAGGGGAAGCGGGAAAAAAGGCGCATCTGTTACAGGATATCCGATGCTCGGGTCCGTGGCCTTCTCAAAGACTTTCTAAAAGGAGAACGTTAAAATGGCCAATATTATGGATGTTACAGATGGCACTTTTGAAGCCGAGGTCTTGAAATCCGCGCTCCCCGTGGTCGTTGATTTTTGGGCGCCTTGGTGTGGCCCCTGCATGATGATGGGGCCGATCGTCGAAGCCCTGGCTGCAAAGCTCAGCGGGAAGATAAAGTTCGTGAAGCTCAACACCGATGAGAACCTCCAGACAGGCCAGAGATACAGGATCACGGCCATACCGACTCTGATCGTTTTCAAGGGCGGTGCCGAGGCCGAGCGGGTGATCGGAGTCAAACCCCAGCAGCAGCTGGAAAAGCAGCTCCAGGAGCATATCCTCCCCTCCTCCGCGGCCGACCCGGCAAACGGGAGCTGACGCAGAGAGGGGACCGACCTCGAAGGTCGATCCTTCCGTCCCATCGCAAGAGTCCGGAAACTCAGGCAATTCATTTAATCTCAACACGTTAGCCGGATTGGCCTGGTTTTTTCAAATCCCAGGCCAATATTTTACTCAAAAAAGGCCGCAATTATTTATTTAGTCTATTATCAGCTACTTAGATCCAAGAAGCAGCATCTTTGGACTCTTTTGATTTGACTTTTTTAATGGCCAATCGTGCTATAATATGGCGTTCAGCGCCGGGTCTTCATTCTGAGCAAGATCGCAGAGATTGTCCCAGGCCATACAACCAATGAACGAGAAGAGGATCGAGAGGGCTTGTTTTATCGCCCCTTCAACCTGCCTTTCGCGCCACGATAAAAGGGCGCTCAACCGGACCGTCAGCCTGGTCAAGAAAACTCTCTCTCTCGAAAACGTCTATCTCAGCCCTTTTCTGTTCTCTTCTGACGAGAAGATCGACCATGTGACGGCCTCGACCGAACAGCGCACCGGGGACTTCAAGAAGGCGATTCGGGATAACGACCTCATCATCTCAGTCGCCGGCGGAACAGGTGCCGAGGACCTGGCCTTCCGTTTCGACCGCAAGGACTCCCGGGTCATTCGGGAGCGCAGGCCGATCTTCCTCGGCTTCTCCGATTTCACATTCCTGGCCAACGAAATCTATTATTTCTCCCGCGTCCCGGTCGTCTATTTTCCCTCGCTCAAGCTCGGCCGGGGCAACCTCAAAAAAATTCAGGGTCTCGTCGCGGGCGATGAAATCCAATACCAGGGGTCGCGATGGTTGACCCCTCCGCCCCGCCTCAAGTTCTCGGGCATCCCGATCGGGGGGAACCTCTCCACTTTCGTCAACTTCCTGAACCGAGTCAACCCGCCCAAGTTCAACTGGCGAAAGTACGTCCTTTTCTTCGAGGACATCCAGATCGATGTCGAAGACCTGCACCGCCTGCTGGCCGCCCTGAGGCGTCACAAGATTTTCAGGAACATCCGCGGCATCGTCATCGGGTCGCTGAGCCTCCCCAACAAGAATGGGACATATCGGAAACACCAAAGGGAAGCGCAGAAATTCATCGGCACCTATCTAAGCGATATCATCAAACGCAGACGCAGACAGGGATACCCCCTGCCGATCCTGTCGGTCTCGAATTTCGGCCATAATATCACCCGGGATGTGATGGCCGTGCCCATCGGCGGACACGTCAGCATCTCCAAGAGCAAGAAGATCACCTTCCGGATGCGCAAGACGAAATAGCGCCTGCGAACCCCTGCCCAAAATTTCCTTTGCGGAAAGAGAAGAATAAAATATAATAACGCTTGACCAATCTGTGAGGAGGGAACCTGATGAAACTGAAACGTCTTCTGGCAGCGAGTCTCTTGTTGGCCAGCCTGGTCTTTTCGTTCACTTTTTCCCAAGATCGCATCGAGCGCTATGTCCCTGGGGACAAAGCCGACACCAAAATCGTCAACCGCATCTGGGACGAAGGTGTCAACCGCTCCCGCATCATGGAAAACCTGAGCTACATGACCGACGTCATCGGCCCCCGCATCAACGGAACGCCCGCGATGAAGAAGGCCTATGACTGGGCGGTTGCGAAATTCAAAGAGTACGGGATGGAGAATGTTGCGGTCGAACCGAGCGGCGAGTTCGGGCTGGGCTGGTCGAACGAGTACGTCTCCGTTCACTTGATCGCGCCCGCCTACCAGTCGATCGTAGCTTATCCTGTGCCCTGGACGCTGGGCACAAAGGGGAAGATCTCTGGCCAGCCCGTTGTGGCCTTGATCAGGACCAAGGCCGACCTCGAAAAATACAAGGGGAAGCTCAAGGGAGCGATCGTTTTTACCCAGCCCCCTCGCCAGGTCCGCCCTTCCTTCAAGCCCATCGCCAGACGGCTCTCCGATCAGGACCTCAAGGAGCTGACCGAAACGCCGATCCCGCTGAAGCCCAAGGAAGAGGAAAAAAAGCCGGAGGAACTCAAATGGGAGGAGCTGGTTGAATTTTACCGAACTGAGGATGTGGGGGTGCTTGTCCAGACGAGCGATGCCCACCGGAGTGATTACGGGACCGTCCACGTCGACGCCTATGCGGGCAACGGCAAGGACCATTTAACCCCCAACCAGAGCCCCCGCATCATCATGGCCGCCGAGCCCTACGCCCGGATCTGTCGCATTCTTGACCTCAAAGTCCCGGTGACTCTCGAGGTCGAGGTCCGGAACACGACCTTCGATCAGGACCGGGAAGGATATAACGTCGTAGCGGAGATCCCGGGAACGGACAAGAAGAGCGAACTGGTCATGCTCGGCGGGCACATCGACTCCTGGACCGGAGGCACGGGCGCGGTCGACAACGCCGCCGGCTGCATGGTGACCATGGAGGCCATGCGCATCCTGAAAGCGCTCGGGGTAAAACCGCGCCGGACCATCCGGGCCGGTCTCTGGACGGGAGAGGAGGAAGGCTTTTACGGCTCTCGCGGCTATGTCTTCAAGCATTTCGGCGATACGGACAGGAAGACCCTGGAAAAACCCGATTGGGAAGCCTACGAAAAGAACTGGCGTAACCCCCTCGGCGATTCCAAAAAGTTGATCGTCAAACCGGACTATAACAAGATCTCGGGATATTTCAACTACGACAACGGCACGGGCCGGATCCGAGGCATCTACATCCAAGAGAATTTCCAGGTTCGTCCAATCTTTGAAGAATGGATGAAACCGCTCCGGGATATCGGGGTGACGACCATCGCCCTTCAGCCGACCGAAGGGACTGACCATCTGCCCTTTGATTATATCGGGATCCCGGGGTTCCAGTTCATTCAGGAACCGATCGACTACGTTCCGGCGCTTCACCATACCAACCAGGACATCTACGACCACTGTTCCAGCGAGGACCTGATTCAGTCGGCGGTTGTCATGGCCGTGTTTGTTTATCAAACGGCGATGCGGGAGGAGATGCTTCCCCGCAAACCCCTCGCGCTCCCGGTGGAAATGCAGAAGTAAAAAGGGCCAAGTGGCCGGCGCTGGGCTCGCTGCACGCGGCTTGCTGCTCACTTCTTAGAGCAGATAGCCGATGCTGAATTCCAGGCAGAGGCCCTGGACCCGCAGAAATTTATCGCGGCGGGGGCCCGTCCGGTTGACATAGAGATTGGTGACATCCCGGTTCCTGCCCGGACCGCTCGCATAGAGGAACCCCAAGAATCGGTATTGAGCGCCGCCCATCAGGAAGATGCGCGGCGAAACGAAGGCCAAGAGCCCGCCGCCGGCGTGGATGCCCACGCCAAGGTAGGTGGCGTCGCTCAACAGGCCGCCCTTTTCAGCGCCCTGACTGACCGAGGCCCAGGGGATATCAAAACCAACAAGCACGTACGGGCGCACGGGGAACTTTCTGACCAGGTAGCCCAGGCCGCTGACCTCGAGGGCATGGTAGGAAGCGCTGCTCTCTCTTCCCTGGAAGGTCGCCCTGTGAGCGGACCTCACCAGAGAGACGCTCCAGAGTCCGGCTTTACCCAAGCCTCCAAATCTCACCCCGAAACCCAGGTGCGGATAGAGCTTGGGCACGTAGAAGGCTTTCTCGGAGTTGCCCAAGACGAGCGTCCCGTTGAAATCACCGCTGAATGAATCACGCAGAGTGAGCCCACCGATAAAAAAACGATACGGCTCCGGGGTCAAGGCCCTCTGGGCCTGCAGGGGCGCGGCGGCAAGACAAGCCCATAACGTAACCCCGGCGGCAAAAAAACAAAAAATCCTTGTTCTCGCGAAAAACGCTCTCATTTTTGCTCTCTTCTCCAAACCGGGTCCTAGTATAGCCGACGGGCGAACATTTGCCAATATTTTAATGAGCCCCAAAGTGGACGAAGGGAATCCCAGCCAAATCCGGACAACCAGAAAGGGATTGCGGACCCCGGCTTCAATCTGTTACATTCGATTTTGAAGTGATTTGCACGACAAAATTCGGCCTTACGCCCATCCCTCCTTACAACTTCGACCTGAGCATGACCATCTTTTCCACCGGAGATCCTCAGGTCAGGAGATATGAAAACGGAAAATTCTGGAAGGTTGTGAGTTCGGGCCGAAAAATCGCATTGGTTACGGTCTCAAGCCGAGGGACGGAAAGCCACCCGAGCTTGCTTGTCGAACTGAAAAGCGGCACCAGGCTGAGCCCGATGCAGCGAAACGGGTTCCGCGCAGTCGTTCAGGCAATTTTGCACCTCGACTTAGACCTCAAACCGTTTTACAGGGCGATAAAGAAAGATCCGGTCATGAACGCGCTCGCGCAGCGGCTGAGAGGCCTCCATTTCCCCACCGCCGACAACGTATTTGAGGCTCTGGTCTATGCCATTTGCGAACAACAGATATCGCTCGCCGCAGCCCATTCGATCCAGTATCGACTTATTAAAGAATTCGGTGACAGATTGACGGTCGAGGGGAAGGTCTATTTTGGTTTCCCCACACCCGAGAGGCTCGCCGCCGTCAGCATCGGAAGACTCAGACGGTGTGGACTCAGCACCAACAAGGCCAGGGCGATCAACAACCTCGCCGTCCTCGTCGCCGGCCGGCGTTTCGATCCGGAAAAGCTCAAGAGCCTCCCCAGCAGCGAGGACGTCATCGCCGAGTTGATGAAGCTCAGGGGTATCGGCCGCTGGTCGGCGGAATATGTCCTGATCAGAGGGATGGGGCGACTGGACGCCGTCCCCGCGGATGACATCGGCATCCAGAAGAGCATCGGCCACCATTACCGCCGCGGAAAAAAGGTCGATGGGAAAACTGTCCGGGAAATCGCCGCTTCGTGGGGGCGTTGGAAATCGGCGGCTCTCTTTTACCTCATGACTGCCAGCCGGCTCGGGGTCGAGATTAGGAGGTGACTCTTGGGGATTTCGGTTTTCATTGCAAGAACGTGCTCAACACGATGACGCTGTTGCCTTCGTCGATCGGATAGCGCCGCAGCAGATATCCAGGGCCGGAAAAAGGTCATACTTGCTGAAGAGCCGGGTAATGCTCTTTCTCGATCCCCTGAGCATAGGTTCGAATATCCAGTTGTTTAGCCGGACCGGAATGTAGAGTCTATGGGAATCGGCAGAGCTCATTTTTTTCTATCTTATCTCGTTTCTGGCCAAAACTACAAATGACAAAAAAAGAAGCCGGGCCCCTTTTCCCGGTCACGCTCAGTTGATATATAATGAGTCCGGAAAGAAAAGGAGGAGTCATGGACAAGTCTAGCCGAAAGGTTGCGCTTTGCCTGGTCCTGGTGTGCATGCTCTCTGGCCAGACATGCTCTAAGAAGACGCCCACCGCCACCCCGGGAGAGTCCGGCCTCTCTTCGAAGAGGCTCGAGCGGATCGACAGTGCTATCCAAAAAACGATCTCCGAGAGATGCATCGCCGGCGCCGTAGCGCTCGTGGCCCGCCGAGGAAAGGTCGTGTATCTCAAAGCTTTTGGCATGGCCGACCGCGAAGCCTTCAGGGCCATGCGCACCGACAACATCTTCAGAATCTGCTCCATGACCAAGCCCATCACCTCTGTCGCCGTCATGATGCTCTACGAAGAGGGGCGCTTCATGCTCAACGAGCCCGTCGCCGATTTCATTCCTGAATTCAAAAGAATGAAGGTCATGGATCCTCCCTACCCACAGGACGCAACGTCTCCTCCATCAGCCCTTGTGGACGCGAAACGCCCGGTCACGATCCTCCATCTCCTGACCCACACCTCCGGTTTGGCATATCAATGGAATCCCCGGCTGGGAAAGCTCTACCGGGAGGCCGGCGTCGGCTCGGGCCTTATGCAGCAGGAGGGAACGATCGGTGCGGCCGTAAAAAAACTGGCCGTTCTCCCGCTCCTCTTCCAGCCCGGCGACGCCTGGGAATACAGCCTGGCGGACGACGTTCTCGGCTACCTTGTCGAAGTGGTCTCCGGGATGCCGCTCGACCGATTTTTCGAGGAGCGGATCTTCAAACCGCTGGGGATGGGGAACACTCATTTCTATCTGCCTGAAAAGAAAATCTCCAGATTGGCGACGGCCTACACCTTTTATCCGGGCAAGGGACTCCGGCGTTTTCCCGACAAACCCATCGTGGAGGGCGACTTCTCCTATTCGGCCGATTATCCCATTCGCGGGCCGCGGACCCACTTTTCCGGTGGGGCCGGGCTCTGTTCGACGGCGGAAGATTATTTCCGATTTTGCCAGATGATGCTGAACAATGGAGAGCTTAAGGGGACACGACTGCTGAGCCGTAAGTCCGTGGAACTGATCAAGTTGAACCACGTCCGGGGCATTCTCGAAGATGAGGGCTATGGGCTGGGGTTCGGCGTCAACACGGAGCCGAAGTTTTTAACCGAATTGGGGACAGTCGGCTCATTATATTGGGGCGGATTCTTTTACACATCGTTCGTTGTCGACCCGAAAGAGGAGATGATCGTCATCTTCATGGGGCAGCTCCATCCCGCCGGGAACCTGAATTTGGATCAGAAAGTCTTGAAATTGGCGTACCAGGCGATCATTGACTGATAATGAAGAGGGAACAGAACGGCTGCGGCTATTTCAGGTATTGAACGAGCTCGGAAAGAGGGCGCCTGGTTTTGGCCCTCCATTCATCCGCAGGGTAACCCAGGGGAGTGATGGCCACCGGCTCCACACCAGCAGGCAATTTCAGTATCTTCCGCGCCTCCGACGGGTCGAAAGCGGCGATCCAGCAGGTCCCAAGTCCCAGCTCGGCGGCGGCCAGGATGAGATGGTCCATGGCGATCGTCGTATCGATGTCGGCGTAATTTTTTCCGTCCCTCCGAATCCAGGCTTCGGAAATTACGGCACAGGCGCAGATAACGATTGGCGCTTTGATAAACCACTCACGGCCGTAGATGCGTTTGAGATCCTCTTCCCGGCCTTTGGTCTTAATGACGATGAATCGGAACGGCTGCTTGTTGGCCGCCGTCGGAGCAAGACGCGCCGCCTCCAACACCTGATGAACCTTCTCTTCTTCCACAGGCAATGATTTATAGGCCCGAACACTGTATCTTTTCTGGATCAAATCAGAAAATTCCATGTTTCTCTCCTTTACCTAGCGATATGTCCCCATTCTTTTCTTTATTGTTCCATATTTTCTGTTCCTTGACAATGATCGCGGGCTGAAGATATATTTTTGACGAGTTTAGAGCCCGGATCTGAAAGCGATGCGGAGAGTCCGGTTCTTCGAGGGAGCGTCTGAGCCCTGAACCCCGAAACCGGGCGAAGGAGAATGTCATGATGCGGGAAGATAACAATTCGCAAATTCCGATAGGTTGCGCTATCCATGGGATCAACCGGAGGCGATTCCTGGTGGACTGCGCCACCTGCGCCGGGGCCTCGGCGCTGCTGGGGGCCCCGCGCTGGCTTAGCGCCCAGGTCGCGGGCAAGGGGCCGCGAATCCGCATCGTCTATGCCCTCCACGGCCCAAAGCAGGAAGGTCCGGACTGGCCGAACAAGGGGTTCGACTTCGTGCCCGTCATGGAGCGCATCAACGCGGAGTTGACCAACCGATGCAGAGGTTTCACTTTCCTGCCCTCGATGGCCAGCGGCGAAGAGCAAGCCCGCAGCATCCTGGAAAGCGATAAGTCCCAGGCCATCGATGGCTACCTTGTCTACCAGCTGAACTGCTGGAACCGCGTCGCCCAGACGATGATAACCTCCGGCAAGCCCGTGCTCTATGCCGATTTCCAGTACGGCGGGAGCGGTGGCTTCCTCGTTTACACGGCGGGCTTTCTCCGCGCGGGAACATTCAACTTGGGCTTTGTGGCTTCTCCCCAGATGGAGGACCTGGCTGCGGCCGTGAAGTGCTTCGAAACAGCCAAGGCCTCTGGCCCGTCATTCGATTTCGCCGCGGCCACGTCCAGAGTGCGAAAGGCAAGCACGCCCCGTCCCGGAGATCTTACCTGCAAGCCCGACAAGGTTGCGACCTTGCCGGTCGAGGAGGCGATCCGTCGGATGAAGGCCTCAAAAATTCTAGCCTTCCGAGGTCCCGAAGCGGCCTGTTCAGAGAATGTTATGAGCATCCCTGTCGACTATCTCCCATTCTCGGAGCTCAATGAAGCCTGGGCGGGCGCAGACAAGGACGAGGCGCGGGCCATTGCCGACCGCTGGCTCAAAACCGCGGCCCTGGTCGAAGGCGTTTCACATGACGAACTCGTGAACTCGGCGGCCATGTATCTTGGCGAAAAGGCGGTCATGAAGAAACACGGCGCGAACGCCATTACGATCAACTGTCTGGGTGGCTTCTACGGCGGCCACATTCATGCCTACCCCTGCCTGGGTTTCCACGAGTTGAACAATCAAGCGCTTGTCGGCGGATGCGAATGCGACGTTCCTTCCACCGCGACAATGGTCGCTTTTTCAATCCTGACCCAGGGCCGGCCCGGATACATCTCGGACCCGGTCATCGATACGTCGAAGCGGCAGATCATCTACGCCCATTGCGTGGCCCCGAACCGGCCCTTCGGACCGAAAGGCGCTGCAAACCCCTTCCAGATCCTGACCCACTCCGAAGACCGGCAGGGAGCGTCTGTGCGTTCGCTCCTCCCGGAGGGATACATGACCACGACGGTCGAGATATCAGACGCACGAAAAGAGATCATTCTTCACCAGGGGAAAACGGTGGGTAACGATCCGGATGACCGGGCCTGCCGGACGAAGCTTGTCGCCGAGCCCCTGGGCGATATCGAGAAGCTTTTTACGATGTGGGACAAGTGGGGCTGGCACCGGGTCACGTTCTACGGCGACCTCAAGGAGCCGGTGTACGCCCTGGCCGGCGCACTCGGTTGGACGGTGGTTGAAGAAGCTTAATCGATTATCTGGCTTTGATCCCCAGATAATAGACCGTGTTCGCGTTCGGGTCGATCCGAATCTTGATTTTCCCCGGTAAGGCGCTCAGAATCGGGTTCAAGCCGGGGCCGTGCCCGCCGTAGCTGCTGAACCCGTGGATGACAGTGCCGATGGTCACCGCCCCCTCGTATCTCCCTGCCCCGTTGAAATCATAGGCGCCTTTGATGGCCACCACATCCCCGAGCCGGAGCTTCTTCAAGCCGCACTCCTCGACGATCTCCGGGCAGGTCGTCTGGATGTCGTAATCAAGGGACTCGATAAACGAAGATCCGAGCCCCGAGCCCATGATGTGCCCCGGCACTTCCATCACCACAGGGACGACGAGCTGACCGCCCTCTATCGTGATGCCCATTTTCTCCAGCAGCTCGGGGGAGAGCTTGTTCACCCTCACATCTTCGAAACCTTCGATCTTGAGACCGACACCCCGGGCTTTGACCTGGATTTTATCGTTCAAGGCGAGTTTCTCTTTGACCTCCTTCGGAAACCAGACCTTGTCGTCCGAGCCCGCGTGCCTTCCGATGTAAACCCCCCTGGCATCTTTGGCTTCGCCAGTCAGGACCTCCGCCTCATTGCCGATGCAGGCCAGGATGGCCAGGGCGCAATCGCTCGGAGATGATTTATCCCGGCCCTGGATAGTGACGTCGGGCTCCACATGGTCCGCATTCGCCCAACCATAAGTCGTGTCGCCGAGGGAGACCGTGTAGTTGATCGAGGCCATGCCGACGTGCTGGACGGGCTTCCCATCATAGGTCGTCTCGTATTGCCCGCCCGAAGCAGGCTGAACGACACCTTGAACAGCGGTCGTGATGAGCATGTCCTTGTTCGTCCTCAATGGGCCGGAGCTCGAGTCCGCTGGGGCATCTTTGTGTCCCTTGCCCGGGCCAAGGTAGTTTCCGATATTGGCCGCAGGGTCAATCCTCGCCGCGATTTTCCCGGACCTGGTGGAGAGTATTGGAGTAACACCGATGCCCAGACCCGACATATCACTCGGACCGTTGCTGACGACTCCGATGGTCGCTCCGCCCCGATAGTACCCTTTCCAATAATCCGTCTGGATATCCTTCAGAAGCACGAGATCTCCATAGCGCAGTTCGTCCAAGCCATACTTCTTGATATCGGGCGGAAAACAAGTCTGGATGTGCCAGTTGCCGGCGAGGCTAGGGCTCCCCGCTCCCTGGCCGACGATCTCGGCAGGTATTTCTTTGACGACTGGAACTTCGAGCTTTCCACCGAAGTTCCTGAGTCCGAGCTTTTCCAAGACCTCGGGTGCGAGGTGATGGATGAATACGTCCTTGAACCCGTCGATCTCGAGGCCGATGCCGCAGGCCTTGACCTGGAGAGTGTCTCCGATAGCGAGTTTTTCCAGAACCGCATCATCGAAATGAATCAAGACAAAGGCCCCAGATTTGCCGATGACTACGCCTTTCTCCCCGCTCGCCTTGCCACTCAGGAGGCGCGCTTCGTTGCCGATAGACGTATAGGTGAGCCAGGCACTGTTGAACCTGTCCTCGCCAATCCCCTCCGCCGCCACGCCCACCGTGGCCCTGTCGCCTGAGGCCCAGCCGAAGACCTTGTCGCCGATCTTCAGGTTGTAATTGATGCCACCCATCCCTATCGCGACCTTCGGCTTTCCATCCCAAGTGGTCGCATAGGCGCGGGTGACCTGGGCCGGGGCGATCTGGCCCTGGACGGCAAGCGTCAGAAGCTTGTCTTTGTTAGTCGTGATGGGCTGCGGCTTGTTAGGCTGTTTGTTGGCCTGGCCGGCGGCGAGCGGGGCGACGATGGCAGCCGCGAAAATTAGGATGACGAGTAGAGATAAGACTTTTTGCTTCATGCCTCCTCCTCTTAAGGAAAGATAAGACGCGGGAAAGATTAACCGCACAATAAGCAAATGTCAATTTTGGCAGACGCGGAGGTTTCTGGAAATATGAGGCTTTGGGGGCCCTTGAGATTGCGCCCTTGCTTCTTTTTAAGACCGAATTCTTATGGCCTCGACGAGGAGGTCGCCCGAGCCGAGACGGAGCCGAAGGCGTCCCGATGCGTCTATGTCAAAAAGAAGTGGTTTCGACGGCCTCACGCCGCCATCCCACGAGGCGAACTCTTTTTCTGAAACAGGGAAGAAGCGGAGCTGTGGTTTTAGGCCTCGTCTTGATGTCCCCTTGAGGACGGCTTTGGCATCTAAGCTCCATACGTAAGTCCTCTCTGACTTCCCCTTTTCGTAGATAAACCTGACAACCGTCTCATCCCGTTCGATCGTCCGGGCGGTGCCGAGAACCTCGTGTCCCCGCAGGCGTCCGAATTGTCCTTCGAGTTGCGACACCGATTCCTGCCAGCGATTTTTCAGTTGATCGAGACTGACCTTGCGCCCAAAAGCTTCGTAAAGCGGCTGGAAATTGCCCACCCGACAGGCGGTTAGTGCTTTATCGATGCGCCGGCTGAGTTCGTCCCCCCGCTTGGGATCGAGGGGCCGCACAGAGTGGAGCAGAGAAAATGCCTTTCTTCCCTCAGGCCCAACGAGCAAAGTGTTGCCTTCGCGAGCAATCCGAAAACCGCCCTCGTCTTTACCAATTTGATAGACCCCATCGAGCGCGGCGAGCACGGACCCGGGAACCTCGACGACCTTGGGAACATCCGGGTATGCTTTATCCGCCGCGATCCGCTGCCCGATCTGATTCAGAAGCTGTTGGATCCCAGGCATGTCCGCGACAACGTTGGTCTGAAGAAATATCACGAGCTTTGCCTGCGGCACGAGGGCCAGGTCGGCAAAGAAGATTCCGTTGCCGCCGTTGTGGGTAATCACCTTCAGGCCGCCCGGAGCCGAGGCGATCGACCAGCCGTACCCATAAAACGAATCCCCTCCCTCCGAGACATGAGGAGCCCAGTACTTGGCCATGGATTCCGGATGAAGCGGCCGGCCGTCCATTAAAGCCTGCGCCCAACGCAGCATATCATAGCAGTTGGAGTGGATCCCTCCATTGGCCCGAAGGACCCAATAAGGACCATCCGTGTCCATCGGGCGGCCGAGTGTTGTGCCCCAGAGCTCATTCCCTCGATAACCCTGGGCCATGCGGCCTTCGCCCCAGGCGGGGAGGATGTAGCCCGTCTCATACATGCCCTGAGGAAGAAAAAAGGCTTCGCGAATGTGCTTTTCGTAAGAAACGCCGGTCAATTTTTCGATGATCGCGCCGAGGAGGCTGTAACCCGCGTTGGAGTATTCGTAGCCCTTTCCCGGGGAGAAAGCCAGCGGTTGTTTCATGGCGAGACGGATAAACTCCTCGCGGCCGATGGGATCCCAGTCGTCGCGGCCCTCAAGATCCACAATTCCCGAGGAATGGGTCAGCAGTTGATGGAGGGTGATTGAGCTCTTATCGGCCGGGACATTTTCAAAATACTTAGTGATCGGGTCAGTGACGTGAAGCCATCCTTTTTCCTCAAGCTTGAGGATGGCGGCTCCTGTGAACTGTTTGGTGATCGAGCCGAGGCAGGAAATTGTGGAGGGGTCCCAGCGACGCCCCCTCTCCCGGTCCGCCAGGCCGTATCCTTGTGCCAGGACCGGCTCTCCGCCGATGGCTATGAGCACAGAGCCTGCAAACCCGAGCTTTTCCAAGCGATTCAGGTATTCCTTTGTCTCGGGGACGAATTTCCGGCTCTGTTCCTCGACCGCGGGTCCGGTGCTTTCAGGTGGACAAAACGCAGTGACGAAGCCGGTTATAAAAACGGTCAAGATCGATGTTGCCCAGAATCTTTTCATGAGTTTTCCTCCAGAAGGGAGATTACTCCATTCTATGAATTTCTTCTGTAGCTTTTAGACGCCACTATTTTCGAATCAGTTGCGTGCACTCATGGGAAAAACCCGGGAACTTTGGCAAAAGTGGTGCGGCTTTACTCCCGCCGCTCAATGACCCTCATCACGGTCAGGGCATAAATCGTGGTGCAGTTGAGGACTTCGGCGATTTGCACGTATTCGTCGGGTTTGTGAGAGGCTTCAAGGATACCGGGGCCATAGGCATAGGCGGGAATTCCCCTTTCAATGAAAAATCGCGTCTCGAGAAGACCGGGACAGAGCTCAAACCTCGCCCTTCTTCCCGTAACCTCCTCGACAGCCTGGCCCAGCGTCGAGGCGAGCTCGGTCGTTTCCCCTGCTCTCGATGACTCCCCTTCCTGGAGGACCTCGACTTCCAGATCAATCCCTTTCTTCTTCTCCTTTTCCAGGACGGCGAGAATTTCCTGTTTGGCATCGGCCAGGGTTTCCTCGGGATTTATCCGCCTGTCCACCGTAAAAAAAGCCCTTCCCGGGACGACGTTAAAATTCTCTCCGCTTCCCGCCTGCCCGCCGACGAGCATGACCGACCGCCGTGCTTCAGGAGGAGATGTGTTGAGCGCGGTCTCTCTCTTCACGACCTTGGATTTGAGTTCTAGCAAGGAGTGGGCAACCTGGGTCATGTGTTCGAAAGCATTCACACCCTGCGAGGCGAGTCCCACGTGGGCCTCCTTTCCCTTAATCAAGATCTTCAAGGAGAGCGCTCCCTTGCTGGCGCTCCAGATAGCGCCGCTCGTCGGTTCCGGCATGAGCATCCCGAGGGCCGGTTTTGGGAGAAGCTCGTTTTCCGCCAGAAAGCGGGTCCCATTTCTCCCTCCGGTCTCCTCGTCGGGCGCGATCGAAAAGGTGACGCTTCCCCGGGCGCTCGGCCGAGCCTCCTTGATGAATTGGAGGGCATAGAGCATCGCCACCAATCCCCCCTTCATATCCGAGCTTCCCCTTCCGATAAGCATGCCGTTGAGCTCCTGAGCTTTGAATTGCTCGGGCGATTGAGCCGGGACAACGTCATAATGGCCGTGGAAATGGAGCACGGGGTCGCCGCACTCCGTGGAACCCAGGATCGAAAATCTGGGGAACTCTGCCTCGCCATCCGCCTTGATGATATCAAAGGCGATCTTCCGCTCGGACAAAAATCGTCCCATGGCTGCGACGCAGGCCTCATAGGATTTTCCCGGTGGGTTTTCTGTGGGAATCGAAATGAGTTCTGAAAGAGTCCTTACGATTTTTGGCCGATTTCGAACGGCCCAGTCTTTGATTTCTCCGCTGTTCATTGTATGATCTCCCTCAAACCCAGGCTGATATCCAGGCTATCTTTTTTTCGCATGGGGTTCAAGCCCGGTTTCTAGCCCTTTTGGAAGAAAGGGGGCGCCTCATGCGGGCAAGCTCGCGCAGGCATTTTTTAGCGGCTTTGGATCGAGGACCTACCGGTTCCCATTGGAATTCCTCCAGGTCGATTCGGCCAAGGCGGCTGACGCGGACACCTTCCGCGTGAAGAATCCGCTTCTGTTCTTCGAATCCCTGTCCTCGTTTAAGGGAGATCCCGCCCCGGCTGTTGATGACGCGATACCAAGGAAGGCGATTCTTCTCCGAGGACGAATGCAGAACCCAAGCGACCTGTCGTGCCGCCCGGTAGTTGCCCGCGAGAGCGGCGATCTGGGCATAAGTCGCGACCTTACCGCGAGGGATCGTCAGGATCGCGCGCTTAACCCTGTCTTCAAATTCCATGGTCTATCCTTCCCAAAAAATCCTACTCTTCTCTGGCCCCCGCGTCAATTTTAGGGAGGTGCGCAGGACCCAAAATTGCCATTAGGAATTCATAAAGGGTGAATTTGCGTGTAATTCGTCATCAGCGCTTCTCTTGATCATAGCGGAAACGAGGATCTCGCGGAGTTTTCATTCCGTCAGCGATTTTCGCGGA